>ERZ1066122.1604-NODE-1604-length-17509-cov-18.898132_pt1 | contig 17509 bp, 17 predicted proteins | sample MGYA00382769_ERZ1066122 | MGnify/ENA primary metagenome ERZ1066122 (study PRJEB33369, sample SAMEA5778352) | biofilm metagenome | biome: Industrial cooling water; feature: Water cooling tower basin; material: Biofilm | place: United Arab Emirates | collected... | reverse complement strand
GGCTTCCCGCTGGTCACCACCAAGAAGCTGCACCTGCGCTCGATCATCCACGAGCTGCTGTGGTTCATCCGCGGCGAAACCAACATCGCCTACCTGCGCGAGAACAAGGTCAGCATCTGGGACGAGTGGGCCGACGCGAACGGCGAGCTGGGCCCGGTGTACGGCAAGCAGTGGCGGCGCTGGACCGGCACCGACGGCCGCGAGATCGACCAGCTGCGCAACGTGGTGGACGAACTGCGCCGCAATCCCGACTCCCGCCGCCTGGTGGTGAGCGCCTGGAACGTGGCCGACCTGCCGGCGATGGCGCTGCAGCCCTGCCATACGATGTTCCAGTTCTACGTCGCCAACGGGAAGTTGAGCTGCCAGCTGTACCAGCGTTCGGCCGACATCTTCCTCGGCGTGCCGTTCAACATCGCCAGCTACGCGCTGCTCACGCACATGGTGGCGCGCCACTGCGGGCTGGGCGTCGGCGACTTCGTGCACACCCTGGGCGATGCGCACCTTTACACGAACCACTTCGACCAGGCCCGCGAGCAGCTGGCGCGCGCGCCGCGGCCGCTGCCGCGCCTGGTGCTGGCGCCGGAAGCCACCGACCTGTTCGCGATGCGCTTCGAGGACATCGCCATCGAGGGCTACGACCCGCACCCGGCCATCAAGGCCCCGGTGGCGGTGTGACGGCGCTGGTGCTGGTGGCGGCGCTGGATCGCGCCGGCGCCATCGGCCGCGGCAATGAACTGCCGTGGCGGCTGCCCGACGACCTGAAGCACTTCAAGGCGCTGACGCTGGGCAAGCCGGTGCTGATGGGGCGCAAGACCGCCGAGTCGCTGGGCCGGGCGCTGCCGGGGCGGCGCAACCTGGTGCTGACGCGCGGCGGCCGGGTGCCCTTCGACGGCATGGAGCCGGTGGCCTCGCTGGCGGGCGCGCAGGCGGCCTGCGACGAGGACGAACTGATGGTGATCGGCGGCGGCGAGGTCTATGCGCTGGCGCTGCCGCTGGCCGTCCGGATGCACCTCACCCACGTGGACACCGTGGTGGAGGGCGCCGACGCCTTCTTCCCCGCCTTCGCGGCGCGGGACTGGGACGTGGTGTCGCGCGAAGCGCACGGCGCCGATGCGCGCCATGCCTTCGGCTTCGAGTTCGCGGAGTACCGGCGCCGCTGAGCGGCGCCGGCGGGATCATCAGGGCAGCTGCGAGCCCGCGATTTCGTAGCGCTGCAGGGTCGCCAGGCGCGCCTCGGCCTGCACGTAGGCCAGGGCCTTGCGCGGCGCGATGGCGCGGCTGAGCGTGCGGTAGGTGCGCTCCATCAGCTTGGCCTGGTCGACTTCGATGGCCACGGCCTCGTCGGCCAGGTCCTCGGCGTCGTCCTCGTCGATCTCCGAGCGCGTGCCGTAGCTGATCGCGGCGGCGTTGGCGCGGCGGCGCTCGGCCAGCTGGGCCAGTTCTTCCTGCACCCGGTCGTAGACCGGCCAGAACGCAGCCTGCTCGGCGGGGTCCATCGCCAGCTCGCGCGAGATGTAGGCCTGCTTGCCCTGGGCCACTTCGGCCTGCAGCGCGGCCATTTTCTGGGCGGCGTTGCCGGCCTGCTGGGCGAAGGCGGCCGGGACGGCCAGGGACAGCGCGAGCGCGAGGGTGAGGATCGATCGGGACATGGGCGGGGTTCTCCTTTTGCAGCCAGACTCAAGACCATACCGGGCCCGTACCGAGGCCCTGCACTAAAACTGGGACGACCGGGCCGGTCGGCGGGACGACCGGGTCAATCGTCGCCGCGGGGGCTGCCATCGGGCGGGTCGCGGCCGGCGACCTGGTGCAGCCGCAGCTCGGGGCCCAGCTCCATCGCGGTGAGCTTGCCGCCCCAGACCGCGCCGGTGTCGATGGCATACACGCCCAGGCCCATGAACAGGCCCAGCGTGGACCAGTGCCCGCAGACCACGGGCAGTTCGCGGGTGGCATGGCCCGGCACCTCGAACCACGGGTACATGCCCGGCTTCTGCGTGCCCGGGCGGCCCTTGTCCTCGAAGCCGATGCGGCCGCCCGGCGTGCAGTAGCGCAGGCGGGTGAACACGTTGATGATCGCGCGGTAGCGGTCGACGCCGGTGAGCTTGGGCGACCAGGCCGGCTTGTCGCCGTACATGTTCTTGACCAGCTTGAAGAAGCCGTCGCCCTGCAGCTTGTCCTCGACCTCGCGCGCGCGCGCCTCGGCCAGGCTGAGCGTCCACTTGGGTGCCAGGCCGGCGTGCACCATCGCGAAGCCGAGCGTGCGGTCGACGTGGAAGAGCTTTTGCCGGCGCAGCCAGCCGATCAGCACCTCGTGGTCGTCGGCGAACAGCACGCGCTGCAGGTCGGGGTTGACCTTGCGCTGGTCGGCCTCGCGGCGGGTGGAGATGGCCAGCAGCGAGAGGTCGTGGTTGCCCAGCACGATGGTGCTGTGGATGGCCAGCGAATGGATCAGGCGCAGCGTCTCGAGCGACTGGCCGCCGCGGTTTACCAGGTCGCCGCAGAACCACAGGCGGTCGGCCGCCGGGTCGAAGCGGATCTTCTCGAGCAGGCGCTGCAGCGCGTCGTAGCAGCCCTGGACGTCGCCGATGGCGTAGGTGGCCATGTCAGTGCAGCGTCCGAGGGATGGAAAGGGTGAACGGGTCGATCATGGCGTCGAACGTGGTGCCGTCGTCGGCCAGCATCTGGTAGCTGCCCTGCATGGTGCCCAGCGGGGTTTCGAGCACGGCGCCCGAGGTGTATTCGAAGTGCTCGCCGGGGCGCAGCCAGGGCTGCTCGCCCACCACGCCCTCGCCGCGGACCTCCTGTACCTTGCCGTTGGCGTCGGTGATGATCCAGTGGCGGCTGAGCAGGCGCGCCGGCACCTCGCCCAGGTTCACGATGCGGATGGTGTAGGCGAAGACGTAGCGGTCGTCCTCGGGGATCGACTGGTCCTCGAGGAAGCGGGTGGCGACGATCACCTCGATGGCGTGCTGCGGGGATTCCATGCCGCCATTCTACGCAGGACGGTCGGCCGGGGGCAGCGAACCCAGGAATTGCGCCAATCGCACGAAATCCGCCACGGCCAGCTGCTCGGCGCGGGCATCGGGGCGCAGTCCCGCGGCCTCGATGTCGGCGCCGGTGCAGACCTGCGAGAGCGCGTTGCGCAGGGTCTTGCGGCGCTGGCCGAAGGCATCGCGCACCACCCGCTCGAACAGCGCCGGATCGGCGATGCCGACCTCCGACGCCGGCTTGGGCACCAGCCGCACCACCGCCGAATCCACCTTCGGCGGCGGCCGGAACGCGCCCGGCGGCACGTCGAACAGCGAGGTGACCGTGCAATACGCCTGCAGCATCACGCTCAGGCGCCCGTACACCTTGCCGCCGGGCTCGGCGGCCATGCGGTCCACCACTTCCTTCTGCAGCATGAAGTGCATGTCGCGCACCGCGCCGGCGTGCTCGAGCGCGTGGAAGAGGATGGGCGAGGAGATGTTGTAGGGCAGGTTGCCGACCAGGCGCAGCGGGCCCTCGTCGCCGGCCAGCTTGCTGAAATCCACCTGCAGCACGTCCTTGTGGATGATGGTCAGCCGGCCCACGCCCTCGGAGGCTTCCATCAGCGGCGTGATCAGGTCGCGGTCGAACTCGATCACGGTCAGCTCGCCGTGCTTGCGCAGCAGCGGGAAGGTGATCGCGCCCTGGCCCGGGCCGATTTCCACCAGGCGGTCGCCGGGCTTGGGGTTCACCGCCATCACGATGCGGTCGATGTAGCTGCGGTCGGCCAGGAAGTGCTGGCCGAGGTTCTTCTTTGGCGGGGCCTTGAAGTGGCTCATGCGGTCCTCCGGGGGCGGGCGAGCCGGGCGCACAGCGCGGCGGCGGCGAACAGGCTGGACGGGTCGGCCACGCCGCGGCCCGCCAGATCGAGCGCGGTGCCGTGGTCGACCGCCACGCGCGGGTAGGGCAGGCCGAGCGTGAGGTTGACCGCCTGCTCGAAGCCCGAGTGCTTGAGCACCGGCAGGCCCTGGTCGTGGTACATGGCCAGCACCGCGTCGTAGCCGGGCAGCTTTTGCGGCAGGAAGGCGGTGTCGGCGGGCAGCGGGCCCTCGAGCGCCAGGCCCTCGGCGCGCAGCGCCTCGAGCGCGGGGATGATCGTGTCCAGCTCCTCGCGGCCCAGGTGGCCGTCTTCGCCGGCGTGCGGGTTCAGGCCCAGCACCGCGATGCGCGGCGCCGCCAGGCCGAAGTCGCGGACCAGGGCGGCGTGCAGGATGCGCAGGGTGCGCGTCACGCCGTCCCGGGTGATGGCGTCGGGCACGGCGCGCAGCGGCAGGTGGGTGGTGGCCAGGGCGACGCGCAGGCGCGGGTTGGCCAGCATCATCACCACCTCGGCGCCGGCCTGCGCGGCCAGCAGCTCGGTGGTGCCGGTGTAGGCGATGCCGCCGGCGTTGATGCTGGCCTTGTGCACCGGGCCCGTGACCAGGCCATCGAGGTGGCCGGCCAGGCAGGCGGCGCCGGCCTGGCGCAGGGCGTCGACCACGGCGGCGGCATTGGCCGGATCGGGCTGGCCGAAGCGGGTGGGGCGGGCCTGCGGCACCGGGTGCAGGGCGAGCTCGCCGGGGCCGGCGTCGCGGTCGGGGTCGAGCAGGCGCAGCGGCAGGTCCAGGGCCGCGGCGGCGGTCCTCAGGGCATCGGGGTCGGCGTAGGCGACCAGGGCGGCGTCCGGCGGCTGCTGGGCCAGGCGGACGCAGAGCTCGGGCCCGATGCCGGCCGGCTCACCAGGAACCAGGGCCAGCCGGGCCCGCATGGCGGTCAACCCGCCGTCGCGAGGCGCGTCTCGACGTAGGCCTCGGAGCGCATCTGGCGCAGGAAGCGCTCGAACTCTTCCTCGGCCTTGCGCGCACCGATGACCTCGCGCGCCTGGTTGCGGCGGTTGAGCTCGGTCACGTCCTGCTCGCGGACGCCCAGGCGGCGGACGATGTGCCAGCCGCTGTCGCTCTGGAAGGGCGCGGACAGCTCGCCGTCGGCCAGCTGCTGGATCTGGTTGCCGATGGCGGTGCCCCAGGTGTTGATCGCGAACCAGCCCATGTCGCCGCCGTCGGCGCGGGTGAGGGTGTCGTCGGAATTCTCGCGGGCCAGCTTGGCGAAGTCCTCGCCGGCCAGCAGGCGGCGGTGCAGGTCCTCGATCTTCTGGCGCGCGGCCTCCGGCGGCAGGGTCGGGGTGGGGCGCACCAGGATGCCCTGGGCGTTGTACTCGGTGGCGGTCTGGCGGCCGGCTTCGCGGGTCTCCACCAGCTGCACCAGCTGGTAGCCGCTCGGGCCGCGCAGCGGCTCGCTGATGTCGCCCGGCTGCATGGCCTGGATCATGCTGACGTAGGCCGGCGGCAGGGCGTCGTAGCCGCGCCAGCCGATGTCGCCGCCCTCGAGCGCGTTGGACGCGTCCGAGTAACGGATGGCGGCGGCGCGGAAGTCGAGCTCGCCCTTCATGATCACTTCGCGGATGCCGGTGATCTTGCGCTGGGCGGTGGCGATCTGCTCGGGCGTGGCGCCGTCGGGCAGGGCGACCAGGATGTTGGCCAGGCGCACTTCGGGGCCGCCCACCTCGCGCACGGCCAGCAGCTGGTCCACCTCGGCCTCGCTGACCTGCACGCGCGACTGGATGTAGCTCTGGCGCAGGCGCTCGAGCATCAGCTCCTCGCGCAGGCTGTTGCGGAATTCCTCGTAGCCCAGGCCGTCCTGCTGCAGGCGCGCGCGCAGCTGGTCCTGGGTCATGCGGTTGCGGGCGGCGACGCTCTGGATGGCCTGGTTGAGCTCGCCGTCGCTGACGCGGATGCCGTTGTCGCGGGCGCGCACCAGCTGCAGGCGCATCAGCACCAGGCGGTCGAGCACCTGGCGCTCGAGGATGTCGCGCGGCGGCAGCTGGCCCGGCTGGTTGGCGTACTGGGCCAGGATGTTGCCCACGGCGCGATCGAGTTCGCTGCGCAGGATCACTTCCTCGTCGACCACGGCGACGATGCCGTCGATCGGGGTGGTTTCCTGGGCCGACGCCGGGCGCGGGGCGAGGGCGGACCCCAGGGCCAACAGGCCGGCGAGGAGGAGGGGCAGGGCGTTCTTCATGCGGTTCGTGGCTCCGGCGCCGGGGCCGGCGCCATGGGTTCAACGGGAGTAATCAAGGATAGCATCATCAAGCAAACGGGCCGTGTCGCGGCCGAGGCTGCCGACGCCGTTCAGCTCCAGCTCAAGGTAAACGCCGAGATTGCGGTCGCCGCCGAATTCACGGATGTATTCACGCGCCAGCACGCGCACCGCCAGGCAGCAGCTCTTCCACTCGATGCCGGCCAGCGACTCGAGCGTCTCGCGGTCGCGCAGCGAGTAGTTCCAGCGGCCCAGCAGGCGCCAGCGGTCGTTCACGGGCAGCACGAAGGACAGGTCGCCCTGCTCGAGCACGTCGGCGCGGTAGCGGTAGGCGGCGTTCACCAGGCCGCCCTCGCCGAAGCGCCACTGGCTGCGCACGGCCGAGAGGTTGGTGCGCTCCCGGTCCGGGTCCCACTGCTGGGCCAGGCCCAGGGTCCAGCGCTGGCCCAGGGCCAGGCTGGCCTCGGCGACCCAGGCCGAGCCCTCGTCCGACAGCGGTGGGGCGCCCGGCACGGTGACCCGGGGCGGATCGAAGTAATGGATGCGGCCCAGGCTGGCGCTCAGGCGCTCGCGGCCGTCGCGGGTGTCCAGGATCCGGCTGGTGAGGGCGAGCGTGACCTGGTCGGCGTCGCCCTGGCGGTCGGCGCCGCCGAAACGGTTGTCGCGGAACAGGCCGGGCCAGCTGAAGGTGAGCGGCTGGGTGTCGAACAGCGGCAGGTCGTCCTGCTCGCGGTAGGGCACGTTGAGGTAGACCAGGCGCGGCTCAAGCGTCTGCAGCAGGCGGCCTTCGCCCCAGGTGAACTCGCGTTCGAAGAAGGCGCCGGCGTCGAGGCGGGTGATCGGCAGGCTGCGGCTGGGCGAACGGTCGCCGCCGGGCGCCACCAGGCCGTTGTCGAGCGACCAGGTGGTGTAGCGCCAGGACACTTCGGGCGTGGCGTACCAGGCCGCGCCGCCGAAGGGCAGGCGCAGGGTCGGGCGCAGGTCCACGCGCTGGCCGCCGGCCAGGGTCTCGTGGTCGAAGCGCACGGCCTCGGCCTGCAGGCCGAACTCCATCCACGGCAGCAGCGCCTTGTCCCAGCGCAGCTCGGCGGCGGGCAGGCGGCGGTAGGGCTCGGTGCCCGGCACCACCAGCGGGTTGGCGATCTGCCAGCGCTGGCCCGACAGGCTGGCGGTCCAGCCCAGTCCGCGCCCGTACAGGCCGGCGGTGCTTGGCAGCAGGGTGATCGAGGTCGAGGCCAGCGAGTCGTTGAAGTCGTCGAAGTAGAAGACGTCGCTGACGTGGTTGAGGTCGGCGTTGACGAACCAGTTCGGGCCCAGCGAGGTGGTGTGGCGCAACGAGGCCACGCCGCGGTCGTAGCCGCGGCCCGGCTCGTCGTCGTTGCCCAGCCAGCTTCCCTCGATGACGCCGCGGCTGCGCTCGGTGAGGTAGCGGAACTGTGCGCCCAGCATCAGGCCGCGCCGCGCCATCCAGCGCGGGGTCACGGTGGCGTCGTAGTTCGGCGCCAGGTTGAGGTAGACGGGCTGTTCGTAGTCGAAGCCGTTGCGGTCGTCGAAGCCGACCTTGGGCGACAGCAGGCCCGTGCGCCGGCGGTCGTCGGTGGGGAAGCGCAGGTAGGGCAGCCAAAGCACCGGCACGCCGCCCAGCCGCAGGGTGGCGTTGCGGGCGGTGCCCATGGCTTCTTCCTGGTCGACGTCGATGCGGCTGGCCGAGAACTCCCACTGCCGCTGCCCCGGCGGGCAGGTGGAATAGGTGCCGCCGGCCATCTCGCCCAGGTCGCCGCGCATCGTGATGCGCTCGGCGCGGCCGTTGCCGGCGTTCTGGTTGAACTGGTACTGCACCCCGTCGAGCACCATCACGTCGGCCTTCTGGTCGCCGCGGGCCTGCCCGGCCGTGAAGCGGATGCCGTCGTCCTGGAAGCGCACCTGGCCCTCGGTGACGAAGGTCTCGCCGTCGTGCGAGTAGGTCAGCTTGTCGGTGCCCAGCCACTGGCTGCCGCGGCGCAGTTCGACCTGGCCTTCGAAGACCGTGGTTTCGCGGCCGCTGACGTCGAGGTTCTCGGCGCTGATGTCGGTGGGCAGGCTGGCGGGGTCGGCGGCGGCGTCGGCCGGGGTGGCCAGCGGCTGGAACAGCGGCAGGCCTTCGGGCGAAGGGCACAGCGCCCAGTCGGCGGCGGGGGCGGGATCCTGTGCGCGGGCGGCGCCGGCGATGGCCAGGCAGAGCGGAAGCAGTCGAAGGGCTTGACGGCGCACTGGGGCATCCCTGGAAAAGACGTGATAGCTTGGCCCAAGGCGCCTGACGGGGCAACACGAAGGCAGGGCGATGGCCGGGAAAATCCAGAAGACCGACGAGCAGTGGCGGGCCGAGCTGAGCCCGGAGCAATACGCCATCTGCCGCTGCTCGGACACCGAGCGCGCGTTCACCGGCAAGTACTGGAACCACCACGCCACCGGCACCTACCTCTGCGCGGCCTGCCGCACGCCGCTGTTCTCGTCGGTGGACAAGTACGACTCGGGCAGCGGCTGGCCCAGCTACACCCGGCCGGTCGCCGACGGAGTGGTGGACGAACACGCCGACGCCAGCCACGGCATGCACCGGGTCGAGGTGCGCTGCGCGGCCTGCGATTCGCACCTGGGCCACGTCTTCCCCGACGGCCCGCAGCCCACCGGCCTGCGCTATTGCATCAACTCGGCGGCGCTCGACTTCAGGCCGGCGTAGTGCCGGCCAGCCCGTGCAGGTGGGCCACGCTGCAGGCCCGCAGCGCGGCCAGGCTGTAGCCGCCCTCCAGCATCGACACCAGGCGGCCGCCCGCGTGGCGGTCGGCCAGCGCGGCCAGTTCGGCGCTCAGCCAGCGGTAGTCCTCGGCCTCCAGCATCAGGTCGGCCAGCGGGTCGAGGCGGTGCCCGTCGAAGCCGGCCGAGACCAGCACCAGCTGCGGGCGGAAGGCCTCGACCTGGGGCAGCAGGTGCTCGCGCCAGGCGAAGCGGAAGGCCTCGCCGTCGGTGCCCGGCGACAGCGTGGCGTTGGCGATGTTGCCGACGCCGCGCTCGTCGGCCAGGCCGGAGTTCGGGTACAGCGGGTACTGGTGCGAGCTGGCGTACATCACCCGCGCGTCGCTGGCGAAGATGTCCTGGCTGCCGTTGCCGTGGTGCACGTCGAAATCGATGATCGCCACGCGCTCCAGGCCGTGCGCGTGCACGGCGTGGGCAGCGGCGACCGCGATCGAATTGAACAGGCAGAAGCCCATCGCCACCGGACCGGTGGCGTGGTGGCCGGGCGGGCGCACGGCGCAGAAGGCGTGGCGCGCCTCGCCGCGCATGACGGCGTCGACCGCGGCGATGCCGGCGCCGGCGGCGCGCAGGGCCGCCTCGGGCGAGTCGGGCGACATCGCGGTGTCCTCGTCCAGGCGCATCGCCGCGGTGATCGGCGTATCGAGCACGCGTGCCACCAGGTCGCGGGTGTGCACGCGCAGCAGGGCGTCGCGGTCGGCGCGCGGCGCCTCCCGCCAGGGGGTCATCGGGAAGTTGGCGCGCACCGCGTGCAGCACCGCCTCCAGCCGGGCCGGGCATTCCGGGTGGCCGGCGCCCGGGTCATGCGCCAGGCAGGCGGGGTGGGTGTAGAGCAGCACGCCTAGCCTTTCCGGCGCTCGTGGTTCCAGAGCACCTCGCCGTGGCCGCTGGCGCGCGCCAGCACCCGGGCGATCACGAACAGCAGGTCGGAGAGCCGGTTGAGGTAGCGGATGGCCTCGGGGCGAACGGCGTCGTGGTGCGACAGCGTCACCGTCTCGCGCTCGGCGCGGCGGCAGATGGTGCGGGCCAGGTGGCAGTGCGCGGCGGCCAGGCCGCCGCCGGGCAGGATGAAGTCCTTCAGCGGCGGCAGGTCGGCGTTGAAGGCGTCGAGCTGGTCCTCCAGGCGCTGGATGTCGGCGTCGGCAATGGCGGCGTGGCCCGGGATGCAGAGCTCGCCGCCCAGGTCGAACAGCTGGTGCTGCACCGACACCAGCACGGTGCGCACCGCGTCGGGGATGTCGCAGGCCAGCACGATGCCGATGGCGGAGTTGGCCTCGTCGACGGTGCCGTAGGCGGTGACGCGGGCGGAATCCTTGGCGACGCGCGAGCCGTCGCCCAGGCCCGTGCTGCCGTCATCGCCCGTGCGGGTGTAGATCTTCGACAGCCGGTTGCCCATGGCGACCTCAGCGCGTGGCGACGGCCGGGGCGCGGCGGGCGAGGGCCCAGGTCGCGACGACGTGCAGCGAGGCCGCGAGCGCGACGTAGGCGCTGGCGTTGCGCAGGTAGGGCAGGAACCAGTCGGCGTAGTTCTTGGCCCAGCCGGCCACGGTGGGCTCGGCGACGGCGCTGGACAGCCAGTAGAAGCCGCCCTGGGCAAAGAAGTGGCAGGTGGCCACGCTGGCGAACACCGACACCGCCAGCAGCGCCAGCGCGCGCGGCTCCAGGCCGCGATAGGCGCGGCGCAGCAGGCTGCCGCCCAGCCACATCGCGGCGTGCGCCGGCACCAGGAACCAGTAGCCCGGCGACACGCAGTAGTGGCTCCAGAAGTCCTGGCCGGTGCCGGTGATGACGACGTAGTCGACCGCGACCGCCAGCGCCATCAGCGCCGGGAAGGCCCAGCGCACGCTGCCGCGCAGGTAGAAGCCGGCGACGAAGAACACCGCCCAGGACGCATCCGGCACGAGGCCGAAGTGGTTGAGCCGGGTGGCGGCCATGACGGCGGCGAGCGCCAGGAACACGGCCAGTCGCGAACGGAGGGTCAGGGTCATGGTCAGCGGGCTTCCGGAGGACAGGCCGGCATTTTAGACGAACTGCGCCCCGAGCGGGCCATGCATGGGCCTTCACCGGACGGGCGCGTATCATCACGGCATGCCCGGCACCGATGGCTTCGACCACGACATCCTCATCCTTGGCGGCGGCCTGGTCGGCAGCGCGCTGGCCTGTGCGCTCGACGGCCGCGGCTGGCGCGTCGGCCAGGTCGAGGCCAGCCTGCCGCAGGCCGGCGCGCCCGGCTTCGACGAGCGCAAGCTGGCGCTGGCCCTGGCCAGCCTGAACGCGCTCGCGGCGCTGGACGTGCTGCCGCGCCTGGCCACGCCGCCCACCCCGATCCGACGCATCCACGTCAGCCGCGCCGGCGACTTCGGCAGCGTGCGCCTGGCCGCGGCCGACCACGGCCGCGACCATTTCGGCGGCGTGGTGCTGGCGCGCGAGCTGGGCCAGGCGCTGGAATCGCGCCTGGCCGATTGCGCCGGCCTGGTGCGGTACCGTCCGGCGCGGGTCGAGGCCGTCACGCCCGATGCCGCGGGCCCGGAAGTGACCGTGTCGCAGGACGGCGCCACCCGCCGGCTGCGCACGCGCCTGCTGGTCGCCGCCGACGGCAGCCGCTCGCTGGCGCGCGCGGCCTGGGGCATCGCTACGGAAGAACACGATTACGGCCAGACCCTGCTGGTCTGCAGCGTCGCCACCGACCGCGCGCCGGACGGCACCGCCTACGAGCGCTTCACGTCCCAAGGCCCGGTCGCCCTGCTGCCGATGGCCGGCGGCCACTACGGCGGCATCTGCGGAGTGCGCCGCGAGGCCGCCGACGCCGTGCTGGCGCTGGACGATGCCGGGTACCGCGACTACCTGCAGCAGCGCTTTGGCTGGCGCGCCGGCCGCATCACGCGGGTGGGCGCGCGCAGCGCCTACCCGATCACCCGCCTCGTCGCCGAACGGCTCACCGCGCCGCGCGGCGTGGTGATGGGCAACGCCGCGCAAACGCTGCACCCGATCGGCGCCCAGGGTTTCAACCTGGGCCTGCGCGACGCGCTGGCGCTGGCCGAAGGGTTGTCGGGCGACGACCCGGGCGCGCCCGCGCTGCTCGAAGCCTACGCGGAGGCGCGCCGCGAGGACCGCGAGCGCACCCTGGCCTTCAGCGATGGCCTGGCGCGCATCACCGCCACCGAATCCTTCCCGCTGCACGTGCTGCGCTCGTTCGGGCTCCTGGCCCTGGGCCACCTGCCGGGGCTGGCGGACCCGCTGGTCGCCGGCGCGATGGGCTTCCGCGGCCGGGTGCCGGCGCTGTCCCGGGGGCGCGCATGAGCCGCCGCGACATTTACGACCTGGTGGTGGTGGGCGCCGGCGTGGTCGGCAGCGCCACCGCGCTGGCCGCCGCCCGCGACGGCCTGCGCGTCGCCCTGGTCGAGGCGCAGGCGCCGCCGGCCTGGTCGGCCGACGAGCCCGACCTGCGCGTGTATGCCTTCGCGCCCGACAACGCGGCCCTGCTGGACGACCTTGGCGCGTGGGCTTCGGTCCGCGCGGCGCGCGCGCATCCTTACCGGCGCATGCGCGTGTGGGACGCGGCCGGCGGCGGCGAGCTCGACTTCGACGCCGACGCCTTCGCGCGCGACCACCTTGGCCACATCGTCGAGCACGCGCTGCTGGTGGACCGGCTCTGGGCGGCCTGCGGGCGCGAGCCCGGCCTGCGCCGCGTGGTGCCGGCGACGCTGGCGACGATCGAACAGGACGCCGACGCGGCGATCGCCGTGCTCGAGGACGGGCAACGCCTGCGCGCGCGCCTGGTGGTCGGCGCCGACGGCGCCGCTTCGCGCGTGCGCGCGGCGGTGGGTCTGGAAACCGACGCCCACGACTATGGCCAGCGCGGGCTGGTCGCCTACGTCCGCACCGAGGCGCCGCACGGGGACACGGCCTGGCAGCGCTTCCTGCCCACCGGCCCGCTGGCCTTCCTGCCCTGCGCCGACGGCCGCAGCTCGATCGTCTGGACCTTGCCGGAGGACGAGGCGCGACGCCTGCTGGCGGCCGACGACGCGAGCTTCCGGCGCGAACTCACCCGCGCCTTCGACGCGCGCCTGGGGGAAGTGACCGCAGTGTCCGCGCGCGCCGCCTTCCCGCTGCGCCGCCAGCTGGCGAAGGATTACGTCGCGGGCCGCGTGCTGCTGGTCGGCGACGCCGCCCACGCCGTGCATCCGCTGGCCGGGCAGGGCGTGAACCTCGGCCTGCGCGACGTGGCCGCGCTGCGCGCGCTGTGGCGCCGCGCCGCCGAGGTGCAGGCCGACTTCGCCACCGCGCATCGTCTGGCCCGCTGGGAGCGCACCCGCCGCAGCGAGAACGCCGTGGCGGCCCATTCCTTCGAGGCCATCAACCGCGTCTTCAGCAACGACGCGATGTGGCCCACCTTGCTGCGCGGCCCCGCCCTCGGCCTCGCCAACCGCCTAACCCCCGTGACCCGCGCCCTCTGGCGCCGCGCGGCGGGGGTTTGAAGGGCCAGTGCGTTTGACGCGGATTCACGCGGATAAACGCGGATAGGGAAAATCCGCGTTTATCCGCGTAAATCCGCGTCAAGAACGCCCTCGCCTCAGGCCGCCTCGGCCTGCGACTTGCGCGGGCCGTGGAGGAGGGCGTGGCGGATGTGCGAGATGACCAGGTCGATCTCGCCGCTGGTGACGCCGAAGTGCGGGGTGAAACGCAGCGAGTTGGTGCCGCCGTGGATCACGCCGATGCCGCGCTCGCGCATGTATTCCTCGGTGGAGCCGGTGCCGAAGCACTTGAACTGCGGGTGCAGCTCGCACGAGAACAGCAGGCCGGTGCCCTGCACCTGGGTGATCAGGCCGCCGCCGAGTTCGTCCTTGAGCGCATTGATCTTGTCGAGGAACTCCTTGCCGCGCTCGACGATGTTGCGGCGCAGGGCCGGCGTCAGTTCGCCCAGCACGGTCGCGGCGATGTCCAGCGCGCGCGGGTTCGCGGTCATGGTGTTGCCGTAGGTGCCCTTGCGGTACAGGCCGGCGGCGCGCTCGTTCACCGCCAGCACCGACAGCGGGTACTGGCCGCCGTTGAGCGCCTTGGAATAGGTCTCCATGTCCGGCGCCTCCAGGCCCTCGAAGCCCGGGTAGTCGACGATCGACAGCACGCCGTGCACGCGCAGGCCGGCCTGGATCGAGTCGACCAGCAGCAGGGTGCCGTGGGCCTTGGTCAGTTCGCGCGCGACAGCGTAGAACTCCGGCGGCACCGCGCGGCCCGGGTCGCCTTCGCCCATCACCGGCTCGAGGAACATCGCCTCGAAGTACCAGCCGTTGGCCTCGGCGTCGGCGAAGGCCTGCTTCAGGCCCTCGATGGAGTAGGGCTCGATGGTGACGAGCTGGTCGTTGTGGTGGCGGTAGCTGGCCAGGTGCTGCAGGTAGTTCTTGCGCGAGGAATCGGAGTACAGCGCCGGCAGCTCGGTGCGGCCGTGGAAGGCGCCCTTGACCGCGATGCGCTTGACCTTCTTGCCGGCATGGCGGCCGCCCGGGTCGGTGTGGAGCTTGGTGTTGACGTCGGCGATGCGGCCGGCCAGCGAGACCGACTCGGAGCCGGAGTTGAGGCACAGGAACTTCGCGTACGGGCAGCCGCCGCGGGTGTGGCCCAGCTCCTTGCGCAGCGCGCGCACCAGGCGCAGCTGCGACAGCGACGGGGTCATGATGTTGGCCATCACCTGCGGCCGGGCCATGGCCTCGATCACCGCCTTGGGCGCGTGGCCGAAGCCGAGCATGCCGTAGCCGCCGGAGTCGTGGACCACGGCGCCCTTGAGCGTGACCACCCACGGGCCGCGCGCGGCGATGGCGACGTAGGGGTTCACCGCGTCGTCGGGGTAGAAGTTGACGAAACCCGCCTGCACGGCCTCGATCTGCGCCTGCTCGTCGAGCTCGAGCAAGTCAGCGAACTCGGCGGCGATGGCGTCGTGCTGCGCCACGGCGGCCTGCACGGCCTCCACCAGCTCGGGGTAGCGCCCGGCGAGGTCGAGCACGGTGGCGTCGTCCAGGCCGGCGGTGCGGACCTTGCCAGCATGGCTGCGCAGGGGCTTGAGGGTGTCGATCACGTTCATGGCGGGCTCCGGACCCAAAGCAAAACGCGAGGAAGCCCTCGCGCGCCGGGTCTTGCGTTGAAAATCAAATACTTGCGGCGGATGGTACCACCCCCGTGAAGGGCGCGTAACCCCCAAGCGTTTGAATCCGGCGAGGCCCCGGATGACAGCTGTCAGGCGCGATGGCTTACGCCAGGCACTGCGACGCGGCGGGCCCGGTCGGGACACTGGCGGCGTTCCCACGGAGACCCGCCATGCGCCCCGACCCGAACCCTTCCCCCGTGCTCGCCCGGCTGCTCGGCGCCGGCAAGCGCTACGGCGCCGTCCAGGCCCTGGACGACGTCGACCTGGCCATCCCGGCCGGCCAGGTGCTGGCCGTGCTGGGCGCCAACGGCGCGGGCAAGACCACGGCCCTGGGCCTGCTGACCGGCCGGCTCAGCCCGGACGCCGGTCGGGCCGAACTCTTTGGCGGCGACCCGCGCGACCCGGCCACGCGCCGGGGCATCGGCGTGATGCTGCAGGACGGCGCGCTGCCCGACACCCTGCGCGTGGCCGAGCACGTCCGGCTGTTCTCGAGTTACTACCCTGCGCCGCGGCCGCTGGCCGAGACCCTGGCCCTGGCCGGCGTGGCCGACCTGGCGCGGCGACCCTACGGTGCGCTGTCGGGCGGACAGAAGCGGCGCGTGCAGTTCGCGCTGGCGATCTGCGGCCGGCCGCGGCTGATGTTCGTGGACGAACCCACCGTGGGCCTGGACGTCGAGTCCCGCCGCGACTTCTGGGCCGTGCTGCGCCAGCTGCGCGCCGAAGGCACCACCATCGTGCTCACCACCCACTACCTGGAGGAAGCCGATGCCCTGGCCGAGCGCATCGTGCTGGTGGCCGGCGGCCGGTTGCTGGCCGACGACACCCCGGCCGGCATCAAGGCCCGCGCCGACGGCAAGCGCCTGCGCGCGCGCACCGCGCTGTCGGCCGCGGAACTGGCCGCGTGGCCCGGCGTGCTTCGCGCCGAACACACCGCCGCCGGCACCGAGCTGGTGACCCGCGAGGCCGAGCCGGTGCTGCGCCGCTGGCTGGCCGCCGATCCCGGCCTGTCCGAACTCGAGGTGCGTCCGCTGAGCCTCGAGGAGGCCTTCGTTTCCCTCACCCAGGACCGCGTGGCCGCCGGCCACCAGGAGCAAGCCGCATGAATCCCGCCCCGACCGCCGCGCCCGCGGTCCCTTCGCTGCTGCGCATCCAGTGGCTCGAGTCCTGGTACGAACTGCTGGCCGTGCTGCGCCAGCCCGCGTTCGCGCTGCCCACGCTGCTGTTCCCGGTCGTGTTCTACCTGCTGTTCGCGGTGGTGCTGCCGGGCAAGTGGGGCGGCCTGGAGCGCGCCGCCTACCTGCTGGCGACCTACGGCGTGTTCGGCGTGATCGGCCCGGCGCTGTTCGGCTTCGGCGTCGGGCTGGCGATGGAACGGGAGAAGGGCTGGCTCGAGCTCAAGCGCGTTTCGCCGATGCCGACGATCGTGTACTTCCTGGCCAAGATCGCCATGAGCCTGATGGTGGGCTTCACGGTGGTGTGCCTGCTGACCCTGGCGGCGGTGCTGGCCGGCGGCGTGCGGATGGCGCCGGGCACCTGGGGCCTGCTGGTCGCCACCCTGCTGATGGGCACGCTGCCGTTCTGTGCGATGGGGCTGTGGCTGGGCACGCTGGTGAAGGGGCAGGGCGCGGTGGCGGTGGTGAACCTGGTGTACCTGCCGATGTCGGTGCTGTCGGGCCTGTGGATCCCGATCTTCGCCTTCCCGGCGCTGCTGCAGAAGCTGGCCGTGCTGTGGCCGGCCTGGCACCTGGGCCGGATGGCGCTGGGCGTGGTGGGGCAGGCGCAGGACGTGCGCTGGGGGCTGCACGTGGCGGTGCTGCTGGGCACCACGGCGGTGTTCCTGGCGATGGCCGTGCGCCGGCTGCGGCGCGGCTGAGGCGGCGGGCATGGCGGCAAATCCGATAGTCTCGCGCCCCATGGGACAACCCGCGCCAGCACCGCCGCACGACGACGCCTACGACGAGCTGTTGGGCCGGCCGTGGCTGGGCCTGGTCTACCTGCCGTTCGTGTTCCTGCCGATGGCTTTCTGGCCGCAGGCGCCGGCCAGTGCATGGTGGGCCAGCCTGGCGGCGCTGGGGGCCTTCCTGCCGGTTTATTTCCTGTTCCGCCGCTGGCGTGGCCCACGCCAGCTTGCGCTGGTGGTGGTGACGCTGGCGCTGGGCCTGGGCCTGATCGCGTTCCAGCCCGGCGGCAATACCTTCGTGATATATGCCTGCGCGATGGCCGCCACGATGCTGCCGGCGCGGCGGGCGGTGCTGGCGTCCGCCGCGATGCTGGCGCTGATGTCCGCGGCCTTCCTGGCCGTGCTGCCGCAGGCGATGGCGCTGGCCTACATCGCGATGGTGGTGGTGATCTGCGCGCTGGTGGTGGCGGGCGTGCTGATGACGCGCGCCCGCCTGCGCCGCGACGCCGAGCTGCGGCTCACCCGCGAAGAAGTGGCGCGGCTGGCGGCGATGGCCGAGCGCGAGCGCATCGGCCGCGACCTGC
>ERZ1066122.1603-NODE-1603-length-17519-cov-6.543804_pt1 | contig 17519 bp, 16 predicted proteins | sample MGYA00382769_ERZ1066122 | MGnify/ENA primary metagenome ERZ1066122 (study PRJEB33369, sample SAMEA5778352) | biofilm metagenome | biome: Industrial cooling water; feature: Water cooling tower basin; material: Biofilm | place: United Arab Emirates | collected... | reverse complement strand
TCGTCCAGTGGGGCGATCCGAACTACGACAACCCGGAAGCGACGGGCGAGACGAAACCGCTGCCCGAGGGGCTTAAGGTGGTGGGAGAAGACCAATATGTTGTGGATGCGGACACCCTTAGTGACGTCAGCTCCGGAATTATTGATCTAGTTGATGATGATGAAACGATCACTTCTGATTTGACGGGAGCTGGAGAGGCTGCCGATGCAGCGGCCGCTGCTGCCGCAGAAGCCATCGAAGATTTTTCATCTGAGTATGACGGCAGCACAGAGGAGAACGGTGATGCAGCAATCATGAAATTTCTCACAGCCGCTGGCCTAATGCCCCCTGGGGAACCCAGCGAACGCGAGAAGTTGGCTATGCTCTCCATCGCATCGACACAAACTCCTGATGCGCCCGAGGGATGGCATGAAAGGGATAGCTACGCAGAGTGGACTGAGATCTGGCAGGGCTGGCCCTTGGCCAATCGGCAAATAGGCCAATGGCAAGATGAAAACGGCAATGTGGTGGCACGCCCAATGATGCCAAAACACGAAGCCTTCGGACGAGGCTTCTACCTAGATGTGTCTGAAAGTTGGTTCTGGCCCGTCCACTGCTACGGCATGGTCGGGGTCGGACGGAACCTTTCGCCGGACACCGGCTCGGGGGCGGAGCTCTACGCCGTGATCGGCCATGCGCCGCGCCATCTCGACCGCAACATCGCGCTGGTCGGGCGGGTGATCGAGGGGATGGAGCACCTGTCCTCGCTCCCGCGCGGCAAGGGGGCGCTGGGGTTCTACGGGCTGGACGAAGTGCACAAGCGCACCCCGATCCTGACGGTGCGCGTGGCGAGCGACCTGCCAACGGCAGAGCAACCGCGGTTTGAATATCTCGACACCGACGGCGAAACCTTCGCCCGCTACGCCGAGTCCCGCGCCAACCGCCGCGACCCGTTCTTTAACGTGCCCGCCGGGGGCGCGGATATCTGCAATATCCCCGTACCGGTGCGGCGCGTGGCGGAGTGAGGATTGTTTTACGCAGGGACGCAGAGGAAAAAGGGAGACGCGGAGAAGAAAGTTGCGGCGAAGCCGCAGTATGGTTCACACAAAGCCACTAAGAGGGCAATACGGATGCCAAGCAGCCTGCCTTCTTCGTGGCTTTGTGTGAGCAAATAGCCGCTACGCGGCGGGCTCGGCATCTCCGCGTCTCCCTTTTTCCTCTGCGTCTCTGCGTGAAACCCGAATGAGCGACACCCTCTCCTTCACCGCCCCCCTGACCCGCTGGCAAGGGGACCGCGGCACCTATCACCTGCTGGTCATCACCGGCGAACCGGCCGAGGCGCTGGCGATGCATGCGCGACTGCGGCGGCTGGAATATGGCCGCCAGCGCGGGTTCGGCTCGGTCAAGGTCACCGCGCGGATTGGCGATACGGAATGGAGTACGTCGGTGTTCCCGCAACGACAATCCACCGAATGGGTGCTGCTGGTCAGCCGCAAGGTGATGCAGGCGGAGGGGCTGGCCGAAGGCGATCCGGTCGCGCTGGTGCTCGATCCGGCCTAGATCCGCTCCGCCTGCGCGATTGAGTCGCTCGCGCGCAAGGCGCTGAGGATGCGGGTCAGGTGCGCCAGGTCCTGCACCTCCAGATCGACCTCGTAGGCGGAGAACGGGTGTTCTTTCTGCACATGCCGCAGCGTTTTCACGTTGGCGAGGTTCTGCGCGAAGATGCCCGCCATTTCCGCCAGCGTTCCCGGCCGGTCATACAGCGTGACCCGCAGCCTGCCGACCGCGCCGATGCTCTGCTTGCCCCATGACAGGTCAAGCCAGTCGGCATCGACGCCATTGGCCAGCCCCAGGCAATCGATCGCGTGGACCACCACCCGCTCCCCCGGCACGCGCAGGCCGACAATGCGGTCGCCCGGCACCGGGTGGCAGCACTCGGCGAGCTGGAAGCCGACCCCCGGCGTCAGCCCGCGGATCGAGATCGCCCGGTCCTGCCGCGCCCAGTCTACCGGAACTTCCATGTCGGCGGTGCAGCCCGGCACCAGCGCTTCCATCACCGCGCGGTCATCAATCCGGCCCGCGCCGATCTGGTACATCAGCTCGTCCTCGTCCTCGAGGTCGAGTCGCTTGGCCGCCTCGCGGGTGGCCTTCTTGCCGATCTTGGCCGGAACCCGGGTGGCGATCTCGTCAAACAGCATCCGCCCGATGCTGGCGACTTCCTCGCGTTCCTTCAGCCGCACCGCCCGCCGGATCGCGGCGCGCGCCTTGCCGGTCACGACGAAGCCGAGCCACGACAGCTGCGGTTCGGCGGCTTTGCCCTTGATGATCTCCACCACGTCGCCGTTGCCCAGCGGAGTGCGCAGCGGCATGTGGCGCCCGTTGATCTTCGCGCCCACGGTATGCGCGCCCAGATCGGTGTGGACGGCAAAGGCGAAATCGACCGGGGTCGATCCCTTGGGCAACTGGTGCAACGCGCCCTTGGGAGTGAAGGCGAAGATCCGGTCCTGATAGATCGCCAGCTTGGTGTGTTCGAGCAGTTCCTCGGCATCGTGGCTGGCGTCGACGATCTCGATCAGGTCGCGCAGCCAGCCGACCTGCCCGTCGGGCCGGTCCCCCTGCTTGTAGGCCCAGTGCGCGGCGAGGCCGAATTCATTGGTCTGGTGCATGTCGCGGGTGCGGATCTGCACCTCCACCCGCATCGAGTTCTCGTAGATGAGCGCGGTGTGGAGCGAGCGATAGCCATTGGCCTTGGGGGTGGAGATATAGTCCTTGAACCGGCCCGGGATCATCTGCCAGGTGGTGTGCAGCACGCCCAAGGCGCGATAGCAGTCCGCCTCCGTCTCGGTGATAACGCGGAAGGCCATTATATCGGTCACCTGTTCGAAGCTGACGTGCCGTTCGGCCATCTTGCGCCAGATCGAATAGGGATGCTTCTCGCGGCCAGAGACCTCGACCTTGAGCCCAGCCTCGGCCAGCGCCTGCTTGATCGCCAGCGCGATCGCGTCGACCTGCCCGCCATCCTGCCGCCGGATCTGCTCCAGCCGCCCGGTGATCGTGGCATAGGCCTGCGGTTCGAGCTGCTCGAAGGCGAGCAGCTGCATCTCGCGCATGTATTCGTACATGCCGACCCGCTCAGCCAGCGGGGCGTAGATATCCATCGTCTCGCGCGCGATCCGCTGGCGCTTTTCGGGAGACTTGATGAAATGCAGCGTGCGCATGTTGTGCAGCCGGTCGCCCAGCTTGACCAGCAGCACGCGGATGTCCTCGCTCATCGCCAGCAGGAACTTGCGCAGGTTCTCCGCCGCCCGCTCGTTCTCGGGCATCGCCTCGATCTTGCTGAGCTTGGTCACGCCATCGACCAGCCGCGCGACATCGGGGCCGAAGTTTTCCTCGATGTCCTCGATCGTCGCGAGCGTATCCTCCACGGTATCGTGGAGCAGCGCGGTCATGATCGTTTCCTGGTCGAGCTGCAGGTCGGTCATCAGACCGGCAACCTCGACCGGATGGCTGAAATAGGGATCGCCGCTGGCGCGCTTCTGCGTGCCGTGTTTCTGCACGGTGTAGACATAGGCGCGGTTCAGCGCCGCCACATCGGCGTCCGGATCGTAGCGGGCGACCCGCTCGACAAGTTCATACTGGCGCAGCATTCTCGTCCTTGAATCGGGAATTACAGACGCAAGAGCAAGCGGAAAGAATGGCCTGCGCCCCGCAGCTAGTCGCCAGCGTGCCGGTGCAGCGTCACTGTGAGGATAATGGCGGCGACCGCAATCAGGATCATCGACAGGATGAACGGTGCGCCGGGGAAGTAAGGCCCCTCGGCATCGGCGTAGCGGGCGAACACCCCGGTCATCATCGGCGGCCCGATGATCGCGGTCAGGCTGATCGTGCTGGCGATGGCGCCCTGCAATTCGCCCTGGGCATCTTCCTCGGTCCGGGCGGACATCAGCTGCTGCATCGCCGGGAAGCACAGCCCAGTGACCGATCCGACCACGATCCCGGCAATTGCGACCCCGGTGGTCGGGGCAAAGGCGAGCAGGAGGAAACACGGCACGCCGAACATCAGGCTGATCGTCGCGGTGCGGACCGGCCCGAAGCGCGCAATGGCCCGGCCCGCGAACACCCCTTGCGCGAGACCCAGCAGCAGGCCGAAGAACGTCACCGTCATGCCGATCACCAGCGGGCTCCAGCCGAAGCTGGCCGTGCCGTAGTATGCCCAGACCGAAAGCTGCGCCTGGCTGGCCAGCTGCATGAAGAACACCGTTATCAGGCATCCCAGCACCACCGGGACCCGTGCCATCCGCGCCATGCTGCCCAGCGGGTTGGCGCGCAGCGGATCGAACGGCCGCCTGCGGCTGGCGGGGAGCGTCTCCCTGAACAGCGCCAGGCCGATGGCCGTGCCGCCGATACACAGCGCGGCTGCGACCACGAACGGCACGCGGTCGCCGAACTGACCCGCCAGCCCGCCGATCGCCGGGCCGAGCACGAACCCCGCCGCGCCTGCCGCGCCGAGCAAGCCGAACGCCGCCCCGCGCCGGTCGGGCGGGATCGAATCCGCGATGCAACTGTTGGCCGCCGCCCAGCTCGCGCCCATGACGCCTGAAATCAGCCGCCCGGCGAACAGCCACGCGAGCGTGGGGGCGAAGGCCATCAGGGCATAATCGACACCCAGCAGCGCGAGGGTGGCGAGCAAGACCGGGCGACGCCCAAACCTGTCACTCAGTCCGCCAATCACCGGCGCGAACAGGAACTGCATCGCGGCATAGGCGAACAACAGCCAGCCGCCGATCTCCGCCGCATGGCCGATCCCTTCGCCGGTCAGGCCATGGATCAGCGACGGCATGACCGGCACGATCAGGCCAATGCCCGCCGTGTCGATGAAGACGATCATCGCCAGCACGGCGAGGTTGCGGTTCATGATATCCCCCTGTCCACCAGCGGGATAGGCGCATCGGATCGGGCTTGGCGAACGCTATTGTGCTGTTCTTGTCAATCCGCGCGAGCCGTTGCTGCCATGCCACAGGCGCGGCAGGGTGCGGGCCAGGTGATGGTCGACCTTACCCGCCGTAGGGATCGCACAGTTCGAGGTATTCGTTGAACACCGCGAACACGCCCATCGTGTCTTCGGCGGCCATCTTGCCTTCGATCTGCTGCGTCAGGGCGTTGGCTGCCGCTTCAAAATCGGTCGCGACCTGTTCGGGCCGCTCGGCTTTCTCCTCCATCGCCAGCATGACCCAGCTTTCGGCGCGCGCCTCGGACGCCTTGCCTTCTTCGGTCTCTTCGCCGTTGAAGCCGGACATGAAGGCGTTGAACACGCCGCACTTGAGCTTGGTGTCGTACGGCGCGTCGCTCTGCTGCTGTTGCGCGCTGGCAGGGCTGGAAAGGGCAACAGCAATGGCCAACGGGGCCATCAGCAGGCGGGAAATGCGCATGAAACAGGTCCTTCTCGACACTCGGTGGGGGCCGCCATCACGGCTGCGACCGGAAGACCCCCATCCTCCTGCCGCTATCCTCCGGTCGGAATGACCGCAGTGTGAGTGCGCGAAATCCGCCGAAAACCGGGCAGAGTCCAGCGAAAACCTGTCTTGCAAGGATTGTGGCGGTGGTCAGCCCGGCGTGACAATCCGGTCAACCGCACGCTGGGTCACCGTGTGATAGCTGCTGCGGGTCTGGCCATAGATCCGCCGTGCGATCGGCTGGCCCCAGTCGCCCTCGCCCATCAGAGTGGCAAAGAGGGGCCGAACGAACTTGGTTCGGCCGACGCTGGAGAGGAACCGCTCAGCCTGCGCCACCGCCGGCTCATACCGGTTCGCCAGTGCCAGCCGCAGCCACAGGAACAGCTGCTCGTTGTTGCCGGTCGTCGACAGGCCCAGCGCCTGGTCGATCCGGGCGAGCTCGTCCGCCGACCGTTCGTCCGGCAGGTTCTGCAGGAACCGCTGGCGCTCGGCCGAGGTCCAGTCGCCCCACCCGCCCGGAAGCGCGCCCGTGGCGGCATAGGCAGCGTTGGCCGCGTCGATCGCGGCAAAGGCGGCCGGATCGGGCTGGGCAAAGTTGGCCGGCAGGCCGGGGTTGAAGATCCATTCGCGCAAGCGCAGCCGTTCGGCCTCCGCCTCGCTGCCGGCCAGGTTCGCCTTGAGATCGGCGTAGATCATCGCCGAAGTGGCGGGCTGGAAGGCGTGCTTGTCGAACCACTGGCGCAGCCAGGCGTCGAACCGCTCGCGCCCGACTTCGGTTTCCAGCGTGCGCAGGAACGCCGCGCCCTTGTTGTAGATGATCGCCGACCCGGCGCTTTCGGTGCCGTCGGGCTGGTGCAGCGCGGTGCCGGGCGCATCCGCCCCGACCTCGGCCAGGGTTTCCATGATTGCCATAGTGTCGAGCGCGACTTCCTGCCGCGCGCGCTTGGCCCCGTAGATTTCCTCGACGATGCGGTTCTCGAAATAACTGGTCACCCCTTCGTTGAGCCAGCCGTCGCCCCACACCGCATTGGTCACGAGGTTGCCCGACCACGAGTGCGCCAGTTCGTGCGCGACCAGCCCGGTCAGACTGCGGTCGCCCGCGATGAAGGTCGGGGTGAGGAACGTCATCACCGGGTTTTCCATACCGCCATAAGGGAAGGCGGGCGGCAGCACGATCATGTCGTACCGTCCCCAGCGATAGGGGCCGTAGAGCGCCTCTGCTGCCGTCACCATGGCCTCGGTCTCGACCACTTCGGCATGCGCCCGGTCGAGCATGGCCGGTTCCGCCCACACCCCCGTGCGCGGGCCGATGGCGCGGAAGTCGATGTCGCCTGCGGCAATCGCGATCAGGTAGGGGGCAACCGGCTTGTCCATGGCGAAGCGGAAAGCGCGCTTGCCATTGCCCAGATCCTCCGGCTCACCCTGCAAAATGCCGGACATGACCACGTCGAGCGGCTTGGGCGCGACGATCCGAGCTTCCCAGGTCTGCCGCACGCCGGGGCTGTCCTGCGTCGGGATCCAGCTGCGATTGAGAATCGCCTGACCCTGGCTGAACAGGAACGAATGCTGCTTGCCCGCGGTCTGTTCCGGGCTGAGCCATTGCAGCGCCGAGGCTTGCGGGTTGGCGGCGTAGCGGATCACCACCTGCTTGGCCCCCTGCAGCGCGATGGCGAGCGGGGCACCCTTTTCGCCCGCCGGTTCGCCCACGGTCCAGCCGAGCGGCTGGCCCTTGGCATTGGTGACGCTCTCGATCGCCAGCCCGTCGCTGTCGAGCACCACCTCGCCCACGCCGGGCCACGCCAGCACGTCGAGGGTCGCTGTTCCGCGCACCGCCTTGGCCGTGAAGTCCAGTTCCAGATCGAGCGCGACGTGCGTCACCCGCGCTTCCTGCGGGCGGGCATAAGTCGAGCTGTCGAGCGCGTCTGGCGTGGTCAGGATCGGCGCGACCATGCGCGCTTCCTGTGGCGGCGCGACAGTCGAACAGGCGGCGAGCGCGAGCGAAAGGCCCAGCGTCATTACGAGTTTGTGCATGGGATTACTCCGTGGATGGCGCGATGGCGACGGCCAGTGATCGGCGGGTCAGCTCCACACCGCTTCTGGCGGCAGGCTCATCAGGATGGCGTCGATATTACCGCCGGTCTTGAGCCCGAACAGCGTGCCCCGGTCGTAGACCAGGTTGAATTCGGCATAGCGCCCGCGCCATTCGAGCTGGGTCAGCTTCTCCTCCGGCGTGAATGCGCTTTCCATCCGCCGCCGCACCAGCCGGGGGAAGACATCGAGAAACGCCTCGCCGACATCGCGAGTGAAATGGAAATTGCGCTCGAACGCGGCATCGTCCTCGCATTCGAGGTGGTCGTAGAAGATCCCCCCGACCCCGCGATGAACCCCGCGATGGGGGATGAAGAAATAGTCGTCCGCCCACTTCTTGAACCGCTCGAAATAAGTCGGGTTGTGCGCGGCGCAGGCAGCGCGGAAGCGGGCGTGGAAATCCTCGGTGTCCTCGGCATAAGGGATCGGCGGGTTGAGGTCCGCCCCGCCGCCGAACCACGCCTTGCCGGTGGTCAGGAACCGGGTGTTCATGTGCACCGCGGGCACATGCGGGTTGGCCATGTGCGCCACCAGGCTGATCCCGGTCGCGGTAAAGCCCGGATTGTCTGCGCTGGCCCCGTTCACCTGACCGGCAAAATCGGGCGAGAAGTTGCCGCGCACCGTGGAAACGTTGACGCCGACTTTCTCGAACACCTTGCCCTTCATCAGGCCCTGGGTGCCGCCGCCGGGGTCGGGGTTGCCCTCCTCTTCCCGGGTCCACGGGGTGTAACGAAACGCGGCGTCGGACCCGGCCTCGCGCTCGATTGCCTCGAACTCGGCGCAGATCCGGTCACGCAGGCTCTCAAACCAGGTCTGCGCGCGGGCGGTGTGGGCTGTCCAGTCGGTCATGCCCCCTCTTGCCAAGCCTCGGGCCGTGCGGCAAGAGCGCGCCATGGTTCCCCTTTCGTTCGCAGGTGAGGAAATGGCCCTGGTGCAGGGCCGCGCGCTGTACTGGCCGCGCGAGCAAGCGCTGCTGGTCGCCGACCTGCACCTGGAAAAGGCGAGCTGGTTTGCCGCGCGCGGACAGATGCTGCCGCCCTACGATTCGCGCGAGACGCTGGAGCGAGTGGCTCTGGCGATCCGCGAAACCGGCGCGCGCCGGGTCTATACGCTGGGCGACAATTTCCATGATAACGCCGGGGCAGCCCGGCTCGAACCCCATGCTGCGGGCATGCTCGCCGCGCTGACCCGGGCAACCGAGTGGGTGTGGATCACCGGAAACCATGACGAGCAGCTCGGCCCTTTGCTGGGGGGCACCGTGGTTGAGGAACTGGCACTGGGCGCAATGGTACTGCGCCATATCGCCCGGCCGGGCGAAACCCGGGCCGAGCTGTCGGGCCATTTCCACCCCAAGCTGCGCGTCACCCTGCGCGGGCGCAATCTCGCCCGGCCGTGCGCGGTGATCGGGCGTGCCACATCGGGCGGCGAGCGGATGATCCTGCCCGCGTTCGGGGCCTTGACCGGCGGGATGGATGCAGACGCGCCGGAAATCCGCTCTGCCTTGCAACCTGCCCGGGCGATCGACGCGGTGTTGCCCGCAGGACGCAAGCTGGCACAATTCCCCCTCTGGCGTGCCGTCGCCTGAGGATTGGCACTGGCGAATCCCCCCCAAGCCGCCTAGATAGCGCCCGACAATCGGCAAACACAGGAGAGTGCCCCATATCCCGTCCACCCCGGCGCATGTTGCAACCGCCCGTCAAGAGCGGCCCGCGCTTTGACCAGATGATCCAAGTCCCCAAGGTTCGCGTGATCGACCATGAGGGCGAAAACCTTGGCGTGATGTACACCCGCGCTGCTATTGAACAGGCCGCCGAACTTGGCCTCAACCTGGTCGAAGTTTCGCCCAATGCCGATCCGCCGGTGTGCAAGTTCCTCGATGTCGGCAAATACCGCTACGAGGCGCAGAAGAAGGCCAACCTCGCCCGCAAGACCCAGAAGACGCAGGAGATCAAGGAGATCAAGATGCGTCCGAACATCGACGATCACGACTATGACGTGAAGATGCGGGCGGTAAACAAGTTCATCGACAACGGCGACAAGGTGAAGGTGACCCTGCGTTTCCGCGGGCGTGAAATGGCCCACCAGCAACTGGGCATGGACCTGCTGAAGCGGGTGCAGGACGACATTGCCGAAGTCGCCAAGGTCGAGGCCTTTCCCCGGCTCGAAGGCCGGCAGATGCTGATGGTGCTGGCGCCGAAATAAGCGCCACACCGCTCAGCCAGCCTATTCGATCCGGAACTCCAGCACCGTAAAGCGCGCCGGGCGGGTGGCGAACACGCCATGCCCGCGACCGCTGGTGCCCCCGAAGGTAAAACCGACACGATGGGCATTGTTCAGCGCCCGGGCAAAGCCGCGCGGGTTGGTGCGGGCATCGCTGCCGGTCATCGCAATCCAGTTTTCGTCAAGGCCGATGCTGACCTCGTGAACGCCGGGTGCCAGCACGACATCGCGGCCGGCCGGCGCATACCAGCGATAGTCGGGATGGCGCGCCCGCCAGCTGTCTCCGCGCCGCTGGAAATAGAGCGATAGCGTCGCCGGCTCGCCGTCGGGGGCCTGCTGTTGCAGAAAGCGCGTGCCGCGCGGTGCGTCGATCCGGTATCGCAGCATGATCCGCTTCGCCCCGGCAAGATCGCGCACCGGCACGGTCACATAATGAACGTGCCCGTCAGCCCGGGTGGGTCCGGGAATGACGAAAGTCGCCCCGTCACGACCCTCCGCAGCACGCAAGGGCATTCCGACCGAATAGTTCCGCCCGTCGATGATCGGGCCGATCTCCCATGCATCGGCAGGCGGAGCGGCGGCGTGGGCAGTGGCTAGAGGCAGGGTTAGCATCAGAGCGAGGGCGGTGGAGAAGAGGGCATTTCGGGTCATCCCCGCCCCCTTATCGCGAAAAACCTGACCGCGCGCTGACTTGCGCGTTTTGCCGCAAGCAAGCCGGCACAGGCTTGCCCTCTGCGCCCCCACCGCTAGGAACAGCGACAGAGGGGAACGTGCATGTCGGCAAGCCGGATCGGCCTGATTATCGGAGCGCTGGCGCTCGCAGCAGGGATCTTCCTGCCGCCACCTGCGGGAATGACTCGCGAAGCCCTGGTCGTCGCCGGACTGGTGGTCCTGATGGCCGCGTGGTGGATGACCGAGGCAATCCCGCTCACTGGGACCGCGCTGATGCCATTCGTGGTATTGCCCTTGGCCGGGGTCATGGGGGCGAAGGACACCGCCAGCGCCTATTACGCGCCAATCCTGTTCCTCCTGCTCGGCGGGGCGTTTCTGGCCCTCGCTATCGAACGCACCGGCCTGCACCGGCGGCTTAGCCTCGCGATCCTCAAGGCCATCGGCTCGGGCGGAGGGCAGGTTCGACTGCTCATCGCTTTCATGCTCAGCACCGGCATTCTGTCGATGTTGATATCGAATACGGCGACGGCGTTGATCATGATGCCGATGGCGCTCGCCGTGCTGGTCGGCGGGGGCATGAAGGCAGGCGATACCGAAGGCTTGTCGGGCGCATTGCCGATGGGGATCGCCTTTGCCGCCAGCATCGGCGGGCTGGGCACCATCGTCGGCTCGCCTACCAACGGCATCGCGGTCGCCCTGCTCGACGAAATGCTCGGCATGAAGATCAGCTTCATCGAATGGATGGCCTACGGGTTGCCGGTGGTGCTGGTCGGGATTCCGCTCGCGGCCCTGATTGTCGCTCAGGTTCAGCGGGTCGCAGCGCACCCCTTCGACGCGCCCGCCGCCCGCGCCGCGATTGACGACCATGCCCCGTGGACCACGCCGGAGAAACGCCTGCTGCCGGTGATCGCGCTCGCCTTCGCGGCCTGGACCACCCAGTTGTGGGTCGCCCCGCTGCTACCCGGCGACAGCTGGACCGACGGGACCATCGCCGTGCTTGCCGCGCTGGCGCTGTTCCTCGTCCCCGACGGCACCGGCCGCCCCTTGCTGGTATGGGAAGAGGCCGACCGTGCCCCATGGGGCGTCATCATGATGTTCGGCGGCGGGCTGGCGCTGGCGGCGGGGATGGAGGCATCGGGCCTCGCCGAATGGCTCGGGCAGGCGCTGCTGCCGCTGGCCGACGTGCCGCTGATCGTGGTCGCGCTGGCCATCGTCGCAATGGTGATCCTGGTCACCGAGTTCGCCAGCAATGTCGCCACCGCCAGCGGGATCATGCCCGTGGTCGCCAGTCTCGCCGCCGCGCTGGGACTGGGGGAGCAGGCGATCCTGCTGGCCATGCCTGCGGCCATCGCGGCGAGCTGGGGCTTCATCCTGCCCGCCGGCACCGGGCCAAACGCGATTGCCTGGTCGACGGGGCATATCCGCATCGGGCGGCTGGTGCGGGCGGGCATCTGGCTCGACCTAGCCGGACTGTTCCTGATCGTGGGTGCGGTGTGGAGCGTGGCCGCGCTGGCTCCGTAAGAAAACGCCAGCACTCATAATATCTTAGGCAAATGCGCCTAACACCCCGATGCCTTTGGGGGAAGAGGGGGTGTGCCCATGTCGAGGACCAGAATCGTTGTCGCCATAGTCGCGTTTTTCGGCACTCTGGCAGCATGCGCGTGGTTCAACTTTCCGTACCCCGACTATGACGGCACCGGCGGGCGACGTGTCGCAATCCTGGATTTTCTCGTTCATACCGTCGCGCCGGAGAATTTCGGCACTGTCGGCGGCGCAATATTCTACGCCTGTCTAGGCATCATTCTCACCGGCCTCACGCTGGCTTCGAGACGTGGCAGCGGCACCGCTTCGCCGCGCAAACCTCATCGGCCGGCACCAGCGGCGGATGCCGTGTCTGCTTCACCGCCCAAGACGGAGCGGCGCAGGCAACTGGGCAGCGTATCGTCCATGGCCGAGGAGCCGCCGCACCAGCCCGTGGACGAGCTTACCCGGATCGAAGCGGCGATCAACACGCTGCCTCCGATCGCACAGGACACACACGACACCAGCGTGCCTGCCTGGGGCCTGATCCTTGCATCCCCTTGGGAGGACGCAACCCGGTTGACCTCATGGCTGGGCGGGCTCCCCTGCGCACCGGCTGATTTTGAATGGCCGCGCGACAGGGACGATGGCGAACCGATGCATTTCTACGCCCAGATCGATCTGGCGGCGCTTCATCCGGAACCGGAGACCGGCCGCACCGCGCCCGGCCTCCCCGATAACGGTGCGCTGCTGGTGTTCATCGGTGCGCAGTGCGCGGTGCGGGTGGTGTCGGGAAAGCAGATGGAAGCAGCGGAGCTTGTCCCGCCGCCCCACGACCTGCCGAGCTTGCGCAAGTTCGGTTACTGGGAAGATGGCAATGTGTTCCCCGCCTGGCCGGTCGAACCGCGCGCGTTTCTGGCACAACCTTATGATGAAGAGGCGTTCTGGGAAGAGCACGACGGCGACGGCCGCCCCGCAGCCTTCCCCGATCCGCACAAGCGGCCGACAGACTGGATCAGCAACTGGGGCATGGCCGCGCTGGAAGCGGAACTGACGATCAAGGCGCTGTCGGGCGACCTGCGGCTCGCGCAGGAAGGCCGCGTTGGCTCCGCGCATCAGCATATCAGGGGCTATTACGCGACCCTGACCGAGGATGGCCCCGAGCTGATCGAAGCGCTGGAAGAGTGGAGGGCTCACGCTGCAAGCATGGAGCCGACCGAACCGGTCGATCGCCCGGCTTTGGAGCGGCTGTTCGACCGGCGGCTTGCCTTCTGTACCCAAGTGGACGGCAATTTCACCGGGACCATCGCGCTGCGCGGCGCCCGCCACCGGGTGTGGGAACACATCCGCTTTGCCCATCGCGCCGATAGTACGTTTGCCGCGATGCAGTTCATCGAACCGACATACCAGCCATTCGCCCACGACCTCATCACCGACTGGCGCCGCCACCGCCTGTTCGGGATCGAACCACCCTTCTCGAACAATTGGGAAGACTTGCGCGGCAAGGCCTGCCTGATCAGCATCGGGGCCGACCCCTTGCTCGGCACGCAGACCGAACACGAATATGGCCTGTCGCTGTGGGGTCCGGTCGAAGACCTCGACGCAGGGCGATATGATCGGCTGGAGATCGTCCGCCATTGCGCCATGTAGCAGTGTCAGTGATCGCAGGCGCGGTCGTTGCACGCATTGCCGGTTCTTGAAACGGTTCGTTTCAGATGTTACCGGATCGCCGCATACAGGGTGACCGGACGATGCGTTTCTGCGGAGGTTAGAAGCGGGTGGCCGGACCGCCTAGACCAGCTCCTGCCTTCCTGGGAGCGCGCAATCCAAGGAAGGAGCCGTCGCCATGACCGACGCCACTGACGCCGTCGATACCCCCACCCCGCGCCGCAAGCCCAAGGCGGCCGCCAAGACCATTGGCGGGCGCGAGCTGAAGCCGAGCACCCTGATGATGGGGCACGGGTTCGACCCCGTGCTGTCGGAAGGGTCGCTCAAGGCTCCAATCTTCCTCACCAGCACTTTCGCGTTCGAGAATTCGGCGGCGGGCAAGCGCCATTTCGAAGGCATCACCGGCAAGCGCCCCGGCGGGGCGGAGGGGCTGGTCTATTCGCGCTTCAACGGCCCCAATCAGGAAATTCTCGAAGACCGCCTGTCGATCTGGGACGGGGCGGAAGACGCGCTGTGCTTCTCCAGCGGGATGACCGCGATCACCGTCATGCTGCTGGCCTATTGCAACCAGGGTGACGTGATCGTCCATTCCGGCCCGCTCTATGCCGCGACCGAAGGCTTCATCGCCAAGGTGCTGAGCAAGTTCGGCGTGACCTATATCGACTTTGCTGCCGGTGCGACCCGCGCGGAAATCGACGCGGTGCTGGAACAGGCCAAGGCCAAGGCTGCGGCACAGGGCGGCAAGATGGCGATGATCTACCTCGAAAGCCCCGCCAACCCGACCAACGCGCTCGTCGACGTTGAAGCGGTCAGGGCCTCGCGCGATGCGATCCTCGACCCGCAAGTGACCCCGATCGCGATCGACAACACGTTCCTTGGTCCCCTGTGGGCGCGCCCGCTCGACCAGGGGGCGGACATCGTGGTCTATTCGCTGACCAAGTACATCGGTGGCCATTCCGACCTTGTCGCGGGCAGCATCGCCGGGGCCAAGCGCTGGATGGACCCGGTCCGCGCGCTGCGCAACACGATGGGCGGGATCGCCGACCCCAACACCGCGTGGATGCTGCTGCGCAGCCTCGAAACGGTCGAGCTGCGGATGGAGCGGGCCGGCAAGAACGCGGAAAAAGTCTGCGCTTTCCTGAAGGATCATCCCAAGGTCGATGGCCTGGGCTATCTCGGTTTCATCACCGATCCGCGCCAGCAGGATATCTATAACCGCCATTGCACTGGCGCGGGCAGTACCTTCTCGCTGTTCGTCAAGGGCGGCGAGGCGGAGGCGTTCCGGTTCCTCGACAACCTCAAGATCGCCAAGCTCGCGGTCAGCCTCGGCGGGACCGAGACGCTCGCCAGCTGCCCGGCTGCGATGACGCACCTGTCCGTGCCGGACGAGCGCAAGGCCCAATTGGGCATCACGCCTAACCTGGTGCGCATTTCCATCGGCATCGAGGATCCCGACGACCTGATCGCCGACTTCGAACAGGCGCTCGCAGCGGTCTGACCCGATGGCGCGGATCGGCTTCCTCGCCTGCCCGGGCACCCTGCCGGGATCGCCGGACCGTCGGGCGGACGCTTACGAGCACGACTATCAGGTCGAAGCGATCCGCGCCGGGTTTGATCCCGCTGGCCTCGAACTGGTCGAGATCGACTGGCGCGCCCCGCTGGAGGCATTTGCGGGCCTGCCGCTGGTGCTGCTCGGCACGGTGTGGGACTATCAGGACCACGAGGCGGCGTTCCTCGCCCGGCTGGACGAACTGGCCGGGTCGGGCATTCAGGTGTGCAATCCGGCAGAAATGGTGCGCTGGAATATCGACAAGAGCTATCTGCGTGATCTTGCCGCTGCCGGAGCCAACGCCATCCCGACCCTCTGGCCCGATGATCCGACCGGGGCGGACATCATCGCCGCGTTCGATCACTTCGGGTGCGACGATCTGGTGATCAAGCGCCGCGTCGGTGCGGGCGCGGAAGGGCAGCTGCGTCTGACCCGCGACACCGCCCCGCCCGCCCAGTGGCGCTACGGCCACCGCGCCATGGTGCAGCCGTTCTTGCCGGCGATCGTTGAGGAAGGGGAGACCAGCTTCCTGTTCGTCGATGGCGCATTCAGCCACGCGGTGCGCAAGGTGGCGGCGGCGGGGGACTATCGCATCCAGTCGATCTATGGCGGGACCGAAGTCGATGCCGAGCCCTCGCCTGAAGACATCGCCGCAGCACACGCGGTGGTCGCGGCGATTCCCGGCGATACCCCGCTTTACGCCCGCATCGACATGATCCGGCACGATGGCGCGCTGGCCGTGATGGAAGCGGAGCTGATCGAGCCCTACCTCTACCCCCGGCAGGGTCCGCGCCTGGGGGAAATGCTGGCGCTGGCAGTGCTGAAGCGGCTAGGCTGACTTCCGAAGCAGCTGACCTGATGCGATTCCCGGCCAAGAGCAGCATGGCCGCCACCGTTGTGGCGGGGCCTTCGACAAGCTCAGGCTGAGCGGAGGTTGGGGGCGGATTGGGTCTGCTGGCTGAGGGAGATATGCCATGACCGATAACCGCAAACCGGTGTTCCTGGTGATCGGAGCAGGGGCCGGCATCGGCGGCAACTGTGCGATGCGCTTTGCCGCCGGGGGCTACCACGCGGTCTGCGCGCGGAGGAGTGACGAGGGCGCACTGGCTGAACTGGTTGGCGCGATCGAAACATCAGGCGGATCGGCCACTGGCACCCTACTCAATGCTGCTGAAGATGGCGCGATCGAAGAGCTGGTTGCGCGGACCGAACGTGACATGGGGCCAATCTACGCCGCCCTGTACAATCTCGGCGCGCAGATCGGCAACCGCAGTCTCGAGAACACCCCGCACCGGATCTTTGAACTGGGCTGGCGGCTGGCGACGTTCGGCCTGTTCCGGCTGGCCCATGCGCTGTTTCCGGCGATGATCGAGCGCGGTCAGGGCACCTTGCTGGTCACCTCCGCCACCGCTGCGATGCGCGGAAACGCCGGGCAGCACAGCCATGCCGCGGCGATGGGCGGGCGGCGGATGCTGTGCCAGACGCTCAATGCCGAATTCGCGCCCAAGGGCATCCATATCGCGCACGTGGTGATCGACGGGCCGGTCGATTCTCCGCCGCTGCGCAAGTTGCTGGGCCACCGGTGGGACGGGTTCGCGGCGAGCAAGGGTGACGGCGGGATCATCGACCCGGCGGTGCTGGCGGAAACCTACTGGCACCTCGCCCACCAGCCCCGCAATTGCTGGACCCACGAGATCGACGTGCGTCCGCACAGCGACGTGCCGTGGTGGAACGACAACCCCGCGCCGGAAATCGACGCAAACTAGCGCGCTACCCGCGCCATTCCCGCCGTTCCTCCGCCGCGCGCAGGACTTCGTAGGCCAGCTGGATCGCGTGGAACTGCCTGGCGGCTTCAGCATCGCCCGGCTTTACGTCGGGATGGACCAGCTTGGCGCGTTCGCGCCAGGCCTTCTTGATCGCGGCGAAATCGGCATCGGCTTCGAGCCCGAGCAGGTCGAGCGCGCGCATTTCATCGGCGCTGCGGGTGCCGTCGCCGCTCCCCGCCCAGCCATAGTGCGCTGCCTCGGCATAGCCCGAATTGTCGCGCTGTTCGGCCCGCGCGCGCTCTTGCCGCTCGGCTTCCTCCAGCCCTTCGAAGTAATCCCACCTGGCGTTGTATTCGGCTGCATGGCGCTGGCAGAAATACCAGCGGTCACGGCTGTTGGGCGCCTTGGGTGCGGGGCAATTGCCCGGCTCATCGCAGCCGTGGCGGTCGCATAGCCGCACCGTGGTCGTCTCGCGCGAGGAACCATAGCCGCGCCAGCGGGGAAAACCCCAGTCGTTCGAACGGCTTGCGCGCGCCATCAGCCGGCAACCCGGCGGGCAGGACAAGTCGTTGGGCGGATCATCATGGCGGTCAGTCTAGGGGC
>ERZ1066122.1597-NODE-1597-length-17573-cov-12.870876_pt1 | contig 17573 bp, 20 predicted proteins | sample MGYA00382769_ERZ1066122 | MGnify/ENA primary metagenome ERZ1066122 (study PRJEB33369, sample SAMEA5778352) | biofilm metagenome | biome: Industrial cooling water; feature: Water cooling tower basin; material: Biofilm | place: United Arab Emirates | collected... | reverse complement strand
CCCAGCGCAGCGCCGCCGAAAGGATCCGCCGCGCGGTCTCGGCGGGCAGGCCGGCCAGCCCCGCCCGGTCGAGGAGGACGGCCCCCGCCTCGGCCCGCCCCATCCGCGCGAAGGCCCGGCCCGCCGCCGCATCGAGCGCGTCGCGCGCCTCGGCGAGGTTCGCCGCCACCCTTCCCAGCGCCGCCGTCCCGATGCCCAGCGGGGCCAGCGCGGCCAGCGCGCGCCGCGCGCGCGTCCGCGCGAAGCGGTCGTCGTCGTTCGACGGGTCCTCGGCCCAGTCCTGCCCTTCGGCCGAAAGGAAGGCCCGCAGGTCCGCCCGCGCCACCGCCAGCAGCGGGCGGTGGAAGGTGACGCCGCCCTCGGTCCAGCGGGCGCGCATCCCGGCCAGCCCGTCGACGCCCGCCCCGCGCGCGAGGCCCATCAGGACCGTCTCGGCCTGGTCGTCGGCGGTATGGCCGAGCGCGATCGCCGCGATCCCGTGCCGCAGCGCCCAGTCGCCGAGCAGCGCCCGGCGGGCGCGCCGCGCCGCATCCTGAAGGTTGCCCCGCACCGCCCCGTGGCGCCAGACCAGCGTGTCGTGGGGCACCGCCATCCCGGCGCAGGCCAGCGCCACCATCGCCGCCTCGGCCGCCGAGGCGTCGCGCAGGGCATGGTCCACGGTCGCGGCGCGCAGCGGTCGGCCCGACCCGGCCAGAAGGCGCAGCAGCGCCATCGAGTCGCCGCCCCCCGACACCGCGACACCCAGCGGTCCCGGCGGCAGCGCGGCCCCGAGGATCGCGCGCAGGGTCGCGGCCCCGGCGGGCCGCGGGCCGGTCACTGGCAGCCCAGGCCCTGGCCCGCGATCTGCGCGTTCGCCGCCTCGGGCGTGGCGGGGAAGCGCGTGCCGACCTCGGCCAGCGTCACGCAGGCCTCGGGCGTCTGGCCCAGCCGGCCCAGCGCCTCGCCCAGCTTCAGAAGCGCGACCGGCGCACGCGGCCCGTCGGGCTGGCCCGAGAACGCCTCCAGATAGGCGCGCGCGGCGTTCGCGGTGTCGCCCGTCTGCGCCAGCGCCTCGCCGCGCAGGAAATGCGCCTCCTGCGTCAGCGGGCCGCCGGTGTAGGTCTGGGTGAAGGTATGGAAGAGGGTCGCGGCGGCCTGGAAATCGCCCTGGGCCAGCACCTCCCGGGCCCGGTCGAAGTCGGCCTGCTCGCTCACGGCGAGTTCCGCCCCGCCGGCCGCGGGGTCGGTGCCCGCCACGGGCGGCCGCGCCGCGGGGGCCGTGCCCGCCCCGCCCCCGAGGGGCGGAGCCGCGGGCAGGGCCGCCACGTCGCAGCCCTCCTCGAGCTCGCACAGGCGGAATTCCAGATCGCCCAGGCGGTTGGTGCCGTCCGCGACCACGCGGTTGAGCCGCAGCTCGACCTCCTCGGCCTTGGCGGTCAGCCGCGTCAGCGCCGCCTCGATCGCGTCCATCCGCTGAAGCGCGTCGCCCCCGGCGGCGCCCGAGGCCGCGGCCCCGGTCGCGACCAGCTCGCGCTTCAGCGCGTTGAACTCGGCGCTCAGCGCGCCGATCTCGGTGCGGACGTCGGCCAGCGTCTGCGCGCGGTCCTGCGCCAGCGCAGGCCCGGCCGCAAGGCAGAGGATCAGGCCCAGCGCGCGGCGCATGGCCTCAGGCCCCCGCGCCCTGCGACAGCACCGTGACCGCGCGGCGGTTGCGCGAGTAGCACTCCTCCGAGGAGCAGACCTCGACCGGACGCTCCTTGCCGTAGCTGACGGTGCGCATCCGGTTGGGCGCGACCCCCTGGCTGATCAGGAAGTCCTGCACCGCGCTGGCCCGGCGGGCGCCGAGCGCGAGGTTGTACTCGCGCGTGCCCTGCTCGTCGGCATGGCCCTCGATGATGATCGCGTAGTCGGGGTTCTGCGCCAGCCACTGCGCCTGCCCGATCAGCGTCTGGCGGGCCTGGTCCGAGAGGCTCGACTCGTCGACCGCGAAGAACACGCGGTCCCCGAGCGTCTGCTGGAAGTAGGCGACCGAGGAGGGGTCGTTCGGCCCGCCGAGGCCCGTGGTGCCGATCCCGCCCGCGCCGCCGGGACCGCCCGGGCCGCCCGCCGCGCCGTAGCGGTCGGGGTTGTTGCAGGCCGCAAGGGCCAGGGTCGCGACCAGCAGCATGGCCTGGGGTGCGAGACGCATCGTCGAAATCCTTCCTGTTCGGCCCGTTCCGGGCACCGTATCAGCTTTGGAACCGCCTGTGAATCCCGGGGCGGCGGCGGTCACGGCAGCAGCGGCGACCACGCGGGGTCGCTCGCAGGGGTCTCGGTCGGCACCTGTCGCAGGTTGCGCCCCGAGATGTCCACCGAATACAGCGCGGGCTGGCCGTCGGCCCCCGCCCCCTGCCGGGTGAACATCACGACGCGCCCGTTCGGCGCCCAGGTCGGGCCCTCGTCGAGGAAGCTCGCGGTCAGAAGCCGCTCCTCCGATCCGTCGGTGCGCATCACGCCGATGTGGAAGCGCCCCCGGTTCTGCTTGGTGAAGGCGATGAGATCGCCGCGCGGGCTCCACACGGGGGTGCCGTAGCGTCCGGCGCCCGCGCTGATCCGCACGGGCTCGCCCCCCGCCGCGTTCATGATGTAAATCTGCTGGCCGCCGGACCGGTCGCTCTCGAACACGATCCGGCTGCCGTCGGGGCTGTAGCTCGGCGCGGTCTCGATCGAGGGGGCGTCGGTCAGCTGCCGCAGCCCCCCGCCGCCGGTGTCGAGCGTGTAGATGTCGGTGTTCCCGCCCTGCTCGAGCGAGAAGACGACCGTGCGGTTGTCGGGGGCGAAGCGGGGGGCGAAGGTCATGGTGCCCGGCGTCTGCTCCAGCGGGCGCGAGGACAGCGTGGCCACGTCCATCAGGTAGATCTGCGGGAACCCCGACTGGTACGAGGTGTAGAGGATGCTGTTGCCGTCGGGCGAGAAGCGGGGTGCGATCACGATCGAGGCGCTGTCGGTCAGGTAGGCCACGTTCGCGCCGTCGTAGTCCATGATGCCCAGGCGCTTGGCGCGCTGGTTCTTGGGCCCCGTCTCGGCCACGAAGACCACCCGGCTGTCGAAGTAGCCGCCCTCGCCGGTGATGCGCGAATAGGCGGCGTCGGCCACCTTGTGCGCCATGCGCCGCCAGCTCTGCGTGGTGCCCGCGAACTGCAGGCCCTCGCCCAGGGGCTGGCCCGAGAACACGTCGAACAGACGGAACTTGACGACGATCCGGTCCCCGCTCGCCTGGACCGCGCCGGTGATCACGGCCTGCGCGTTGATCGCCCTCCAGTCCTCGTAGGCGATGGTGGCGTCGAAGCTCGTGACGCGGCTCACGTAGGCGCTCGCCGGGATCTCGCGGAACAGGCCCGTCCCCGCGAGGTCGGCCGCAACCACCCGCGCGATGCCCTGCGCGTACTCGCCGCCGCCGCCCTCGTCGACGAAATCGGGCACCGCGAAGGGCAGCGGCTCGATCACGCCGTCGTTGATCTCGATCCGGAGGGGGCCGGTCTGCGCCTGCGCGACAGGGGCGGCCGCGGCCGTCAGCGCCAGCGCCAGAAGGGCGGCCAGGTGTCTGGAAAGGCTCATTCCGTCCTCGTCTCGTTCGGGGTGAATGGTTCGGGCATCGCGGCGGTTCCGGCGGCGCTCATCGCATCCGCATCCCGTTGGGGTTGAACACCAGTTCCATCTCGCGCCACTGGTCGTACTTCTCGGGCGGCAGCGGGAAGCCCCGCGCGCCGCAGCGGATCACCGCGCGCCGCGCCGCCTCGAAGGCCTGGCGGGCGGCGGTCTCGTCGCCCCCCTCGTAGCCCACCATGCGGATGCTGCCCGCGTCGGGGATGCCCGACTGCGCCACGCTGACCCCCAGCGTCACCGTGACCCGCAGCGCATCGGACGACAGCGCGCCGACGTTCCAGCAGGCCTGCACCGCGACCCGCATCGCGTCCTTCTCGCCCCCGGTCATCGGCGGGCCGACGGCGGTCGCGGGGGTGGCTGCGGCCTCGGCGGCCTGGTCCGCGCCCGCCTGCGCCTCGGCGAGCGCCGCGGCCAGCGCGTCCTCGGCGGGCCGCTCCGCCGGCGGGTCGGCGGGGGCCTCGGCGGCCGGTGGCTCGGGCGGCGTGGCCTCGGCCACGCGAGACCCGGGTGCCGGACGCGAGCGCGGGCGGTCGCTCGACGTGGGCGCCAGCGTCGGCTTCTCGGCGGTCTCGGTCGCCTCGGTCACGATCTCGGTCGTGGCCTCCTCGGGTGCCGCGGCGGGCCGGGCCTCTTCCGGCACGGCATCGGGGGCCTCGGCGGGGGCCTCGGTCACGGCGGGGGCGGCCTCGGGGGCCACCTCGGCCGCCGGGTCGGGGGCCTCGACGGGCACGGCCGCCACGCGCCGCGCGGGGCGCGGACGGGGCTGGACATCGGACAGCGGCACCGGCAGGGGCTGGGCCCCCGTGGCCTGCGGCAGGGGCTGGTCGGGGGCGGGCACCGCCTCGGGATCGGGGACGGGCTCCACCGCCGCCTCGGGCGCGGGCTGCGGCGGCGCCGGCTCGGGCGGGGCGGCCGGCTCGGCGGGCGCCGCCGCGGGCGCCGGCTCCGCGGGATCGGGGGTCGGCGCGGGCTCGGGCGTCGCGGGCGCGGCCGCGACCATCGCGTCGAACTCCGCCTCGGACAGCAGGCTCACCTGGGTCACGGCGACGGGTGCCGCGTCCTGCGGCCGGAACAGCCAGTCGCCCAGCACGACCCAGAGGATCAAGGCCGCATGCCCCGCGCCCGACAGGAGGGTGCCCGCGTTCACGGCGCGGCCCGCCTAGCCGCCGCTCGCGGCACCCGTGCCGCCGAACCGCGGTCCGTCGGTATCGGTCACGAGCCCGATGGAGTTGAAGCCGCCCGCGTTCAGCGCCCCCATGATCTGCGCCACGCGCTCGTAGGGGACCGCCCCGTCGGCGCGCAGGAAGACCTTGTTCGACGTCCGTTCGGCCGCGATCGCGGTCAGCCGCGGGATCAGCTCGCCCTCGGCCACCTCGGACGACTGGATCAGGAGCCGCCCGTCCGCGGCGACGGTGATCGTCAGCGGCTCCTCCTGCTCGGTCGGCAGCGCGCTCGCGGCCGTGTCGGGCAGTTCCACCGGCACGCCCACGGTCAGCAGCGGGGCCGCCACCATGAAGATGATGAGCAGCACCAGCATCACGTCGACGAAGGGCGTCACGTTGATCTCGGACATGGCCGCCGACCGGCCGCGCCGGCGCCGCCCGCCGCGCCCGACGCCCCCGCCCGCCTTGACGACGCCCCCGCCCATCTCAGGCGTCCAGCTGGCGCGACAGGATCGTCGCGAACTCGTCGGCGAAGGCCTCGTAGCCCCCGATGATCCGCTCGGCATCGGCGTTGAGCTTGTTGTAGAAGACCACCGCCGGGATCGCGGCGACGAGGCCGATCCCCGTGGCCAGCAGCGCCTCGGCGATGCCGGGGGCGACGACGGCGAGGTTGGTGTTCTGGCTGATCGCGATCTGCTCGAAGGCGTACTTGATCCCCCAGACCGTGCCGAACAGGCCGATGAAAGGCGCGGTGGACCCGACCGTGGCCAGGAACGACAGCCCGCCGTTCAGCCGCTCGGACTCCTTGGCGATGGCCACGTTCATGCTGCGGTCGATCCGCGCCTGCGCGCCCGCGATCAGCCCGCCGTCCTGCCGGTGGCTGCGCCGCCATTCGAGCATCCCGCTCGCGAAGATCTTCTCGCTCTGCCCCTCGGGGTCGGGGCCCATCTTCTCGAACAGCTCGTCGAGGGGCTCGCCCGACCAGAAGGCCTGGTCGAACACCGCCGCCTCCTTCCGCGCGCGGCGGAACAGGATGTGCTTCTGGATGATGATCGCCCAGGACCAGAACGACATGACCATCAGAAGGATCATGACGATCTTCACCGTCAGGGTCGCCCGGGCGAACAGGGCCACCATGGAGAAGTCGATCTCCGCCGCCGTGGCGAGTGTTTCCGTTTCCATGCACCTGCTCGGTCTGGGGCCGCTTCGGGCCATTCTTGCGGGTGCCCTACCGGATTTTCAGGGGGAATGCCAACACATCTGCGGCATCTGCCGGCCGCCACCGCCGGGACGTGACCGAATCGGCGCGCCGCGGCTCAGTCGCCCCGCACGGCGGGGGCCTGCCGCAGGGCCTCGGGCAGCCGCCGCGGCCGCCCCCCGGCGGTCATGCACACCAGCGTGACCCGCGCCGCGAACAGCGCGGCCTCCCCGCGCGTCACGCGCTGGTCCAGCACGGCGCGCACCCCGCCGGCCGACAGGGGCACCGTCTCCACCGTGAGGTCGTCGCCCAGCCGCGCGGGTGCCAGGAACCGGCAGTCCATCGCCACGACCGCGAAGACGAGACCCCCCTCGCGCATCGCGCCCTGGTCGATCCCCAGCCCCGCCACCCAGTCCGACCGGCCCCGCTCGCAGAAGCGCAGGTAGTTGGCGTGATAGACGAAGCCCGAGAGGTCCGTGTCCTCGTAGTGGATGCGGATGGGGAAGCGGTGGGTCACGCCGGGTGGTCCTCGGCCGGAACCGCTGCCGCAGGCCCCCCGACACGGTCCGCCGCACCACGCCCGTACCCGAAACCCGGCCTCGGGACCGGCCGCATCCGGCGCCCGGGCCGCGGCTTTCGTCCCGCGGCCCCTCTCATCCCTCGAACAGGTCCGCCTGCCCGGGACCCTTCGGCGGCTCCAGCCCCAGATGCCGCCAGGCCCGCGCCGCCAGCATCCGACCGCGCGGGGTCCGCTGGATGAGGCCCTGCTGCAAGAGGTAGGGCTCGATCACCTCCTCGATGGCGTCGCGGCTTTCGGACAGCGCAGCCGACAGCGTCTCCACCCCCACGGGGCCGCCCGCGTAGTGCTCGGCCATAAGCCCCATGTAGCGCCGGTCCGCCCCGTCGAGCCCGAGATGGTCGACCCCGAGCCGCGTCAGGCTGCGGTCCGCGATCTCGCGCGTGAGCCGCCCCGTCCCCTCCACCGTCACGAAGTCCACGACCCGCCGCAGCAGCCGCCCCGCGATGCGCGGCGTGCCCCGCGCGCGCCGCGCGATCTCGCGCGTGCCGTCGGGGTCGGCGGCGACGCCCAGCAGCCGGGCGCCCCGGGTCACGATCAGGTCGAGTTCGTCGTCGGTGTAGAACTGGAGCCGCGTGGGAATCCCGAACCGGTCCCGCAGCGGCGTCGTCAGCAGGCCGAGCCGCGTGGTGGCCCCGACCAGCGTGAAGGGCGGAAGGTCGATCCGCACCGTCCGCGCGGCCGGCCCCTCGCCGATCACCAGATCGAGCGCGAAATCCTCGAGCGCGGGATAGAGCACCTCCTCCACCACCGGGGCGAGGCGGTGGATCTCGTCGATGAAGAGCACGTCGCGCGGCTCGAGGTTGGTCAGGATCGCCGCCAGATCCCCCGCCCGCGCCAGCACGGGCCCGGAGGTCATGCGGAAGCCCACGCCCAGCTCGCGCGCCATGATCTGCGCGAGGGTCGTCTTGCCCAGCCCCGGCGGGCCGTGGAACAGCGTGTGGTCCATCGCCTCGCCGCGCATCCGCGCGCTGTCGATGAAGACGCGCAGGTTCGCCCGCGCCTCGGCCTGGCCCACGAACTCCTCCAGCGTCTGCGGGCGCAGCGCGCGGTCGGCGTCCTCGGGCTGGCGCTCGGGGCGCAGGGTGGGATCGGGGGCCTTCATCGGCTCATGCCTTCGGGGCCAGCCGCCGCAGCGACTGGCGGATCAGGGTCTGCACGTCGGCCTCGGGCGTTTCGGCCACGACCTCGGCCACGGCCTGCGCCGCGTCCCCCGGCCCGTAGCCGAGGTTCACGAGCGCCGACAGCGCATCGCCCGAGGATGCGGCGCGGACCTGCGCGGCCGAGGGGGCGGCGGGGACCGCGCCGGGCTCGGCACGGGGCTCGATCACATCGGCCTCGCCCGCGCCCGCCGGCCGCATCAGCCCCGCGCCCGCGGCCATCACGGCGGGCGCCTTCGACTTCAGCTCGAGGATGACGCGCTGCGCGATCTTCGGCCCGATGCCGGGGGCGGCCTGCACCGCGCGCGTGTCGCCCAGCGCCACCGCGCGCGCCAGCCCCTCGGACCCCAGCGCGCCGAGGATCGCCATCGCGGCGCGCGCGCCCACGCCCTGCACCGTCATCAGCAGGCGATGCCATTCCTTGTCCAGAAGCGTCGGGAAGCCGAAGAGCTGCAGCAGGTCCTCGCGCACCAGAAGCTCGGTGTAGAGCGCGGCCGCCCCGCCCACGGCGGGCAGCATCGCCAGCGTGCGGTCCGAGACATGGACGACGTAGCCCACGCCGCGCACGTCGATCAGCACGTGGTCCGTGCCGCGAAAGTCGATCCGGCCCGCGATCCGGCCGATCATGCCCCGGCCCTCGCCAGCGCGGCCTGCAGCCGGCCCGCCGACTGGACGTGGTGCGCGTGGCAGATCGCGACGGCGAGCGCGTCGGCGGCGTCGGGCCCCTCGACGATCACGCCGGGCAGGTGCAGCCGCACCATGTGGTCGACCTGCACCTTGGCGGCATGGCCCACGCCCACGACCGTCTTCTTCACCGCGTTGGGCGCGTATTCCCCGACGGCAAGCCCGAACTGCGCGGGCACCAGCAGGGCGATGCCGCGCGCCTGCCCGAGCTTCAGCGTCGCGACCGCGTCCTTGTTGACGAAGGTGTGCTCCACCGCCGCCGCCTCGGGCGCGTGGCTCGCGAAGACGCGGGTCAGCTGCCCGTGCAGCGACAGCAGCCGCGCGGCGAGGTCCGCTCCGCCGTCCGAATGGCAGATGCCGTTCGCGACATGCGCGATGCGCGCGCCGTCCACGTCGATCACGCCCCAGCCCAGGTTCCGCAGACCCGGGTCAATGCCGATCACGCGCATCCGTTCCTCCCCGTGCTGCCGGACGGGCTAGCACGAAGCGGGAACGGGGACCAACCGGAAATCGTGATGCAATGTCGCAACGCGCTGCGTTGCCGCATCGCAGCATCGGCCCGCGCCGCCCCGCGCCGGGGCCTCGGCGATTCGTGGCGGGCACGGCAAGGGCCGTTAATTTTCTTGGCGTTTTCATGACGTTAAGCCATGCGATTCCTGCATGGCGGTCATGCGGCACCGCGCCTTGCGGTTTCCCGGACGCCGAACTAAGTGCCAGCCCGAGGGTAAAAATGCCCCAGACGTGAGCAGATGAGTAAGGACTTTATCATGGCTGCCGTTGAGACCACCCGTTCGGCGCCGTTCGGCGCCATCACCACCTACCGCGCCATCCAGGGCATCAGCCGCCTCTTCGCGGCGGTCGGCGCCTGGAACGACGCGCGCGTCACCCGAAACGCGCTCGCGCGCCTGTCGGACCGCGAACTGGACGACATCGGCCTGTGCCGGGGCGACATCGACACGATCGACCTGCAGACGCGGGCCTGACCGGCCGCCCCGTTCCCGACCGGCAAACAGGAAAGCCGCATCCGCCGGATGCGGCTTTGGCTTGTCCGGGGGAAGGCGCGGCGCCTCTAGACGCCCAGGATCCGCAGCTCGCGCGAGATGGCCAGCGTGATCGGGCCCGCCTGCATGATGTAGCCGCCCAGCCGCTCGAACTCCTGGCCGGCCATCAGCGCCTCGACCCGCGCGGCGTAGACGTCGTCGCCGATCTTGGCGTGCAGCACGCCCTTGAGCGCGGTGAAGGACAGCACGAGCATCAGCGCCGGCGCGAACAGCGACCGCTTCTGGACCCGCTGCCGGCGGCGGCGGCCGTAATAGGACCGGCCCAGCGTCCCCTCGGCCTCCATCCCGTAACCCCGGGCGTGGTCGCGCTGGATCCGCGCGATGCGGCGGTAGAAATCGTTCGCGTCAACATCCGACATCGGAAACCCCTGAAGCCAGAACCAAAAGACAGTCGCTGTGCGGGGAAAGTAGGGCTTTTCCGTGGCTTGATCAAACGATTTGCCGCAACGCCGCCGCATTGGCCACGCGCGGCGGCCAATGCGTCCGGTACATCCGGCATCGTCCCCGTCAGCGCCGCAATACCAGCGCGCTCCATTCGCCGAGGTCCTCGCGCGACACCGCCGCGAATCCCTCGGACCGGTAGGCGCCGAGGATCGCGTCGGCCTGGTCCGTCAGCAGGCCCGAGAGGATCGCGAGGCCGCCCGGTGCGGCATGGGCGGCCATGGCGGGGGCGAGCTCGACCAGCGGGCCCTTCAGGATGTTGGCGAAGATCAGGTCGAAGGGGGCGGCGGCGCGGATCGCGGGGTGCTCGAAGCCCGCGGCCTCGAGGCACGCCACCCGCCCCTCCAGCCCGTTGATGCCGAGGTTCGCACGCGCCACCTCGACCGCCACCGCGTCGATGTCCGACGCGATCACGGCTGCCCCCGGCAGGGCCCGGGCCGCCGCCAGAGCAAGCACCCCCGTGCCGCAGCCGATGTCGGCCACGCGGGCGGGCGACAGCCCCTCGTCCAGCAGCCGGTCGAAGGCGCGCAGGCACCCCAGCGTGGTGCCGTGGTGGCCGGTGCCGAAGGCCACCGTCGCCTCGATCTGAAGGGCCAGCCGCCCCTCGGGCACGCGGTGGGCGTCGTGGCTGCCGTGGACGAAGAACCGCCCCGCCTCCACCGGCGCGAGCTCGCGGCGGACCTTGGCGACCCAGTCGATCTCGGGCAGCGCCGACAGCGCGAAGGGCGCGGCCCCGAAGGCCGCCGCAAGCAGCATCAGCGTGGCTTCGCCGGGCGCCTCGGCGAAGTAGGCCCCGACCTCCCACAGGCCGGATCCGTCCTCGATCTCGAAGACGCCGGTTCCGACGGGGGCGGGCTCCATCCGCTCCATCGCGGCCGCCAGCGCCTCGGCGGCCTCGGGGCCGGGCAGCGTGGTCAGGGCGGAATAGGTGGGCATCGGCGCCTCCGGTCCGGGTCGCGCCGGGGTTAGCGGCGCGGGTGCCCCGCCGCAAGCGGCTATTCGGCAGGCACCCCCGCCCATCGCCGCCCGCCCGACAGCCGCGTCTCGTTCCCCGCATCGGGGTCGCGCGGCACCAGCAGCGCCAGCAGGAACGAGATCGCGGCCATGCCCGCCGCGAAGCCGAACACCGACCCCGGCGACGTGACCCACAGGTAGCCCAGCGCGGCGGGCAGGAAGACGGCGGCGATGTGGTTGATCGTGAAGGACACGGCCGCGGTGGGCGCGATGTCGGCGGGGTCGGCGATCTTCTGGAAATAGGTCTTCAGCGTGATCGACAGCGCGAAGAACAGGTGGTCCACGACATAGAGCGCGGCCCCCGTCCAGACGCTCCAGTCGTACCAGTAGAGCCCTCCGTAGCCGAGGAACAGCAGGAACAGCCCCCCGTTCTCCAGCAGCATCGCGTTCTGCTCGCCGAACCGCGCGACGTAGCGGCCCAGATACGGCGCCACCAGCATGTTGACGAGGAAGTTGATCATGAACAGGGCCGTCACCTGCGGCACGGTGAAGCCGAACCTCTCCACCATCATGAAGGCCGCGAAGACGACGAAGATCTGCCGCCGCGCCCCGGCCATGAACTGCAGCGCATAGTACAGCCAGTAGCGCCGGCGCAGAACCATCGTCCGGCGCTGGGGATGCGGGGCCGCGAACTGGGGGTAGGCCAGCCAGGCGAATAGCGCGATCGCCGCCGTGATCCCGCCCGAGGCGAGGTAGACGAAATCGTAGCTGAGGTCGAAGGCCTGCCACGTGACCACGATCGCCGCATAGGCCGCGAGCGAGGCCCCGGACCCCACCGCGACCATCCTGCCCAGAACCTGCGGCGCGTCGCGCTTCGGGATCCACTGGAGCTGGAGGCTCTGGTTGACCGTCTCGTAGTAGTGGAAGCCGAACGACGACAGCAGCGTCACGGCGAGGATGCCGCCGAGGCTGGGGAACCAGCCCGTCACCGCCGTGGCGAGGCCCAGCAGCGCCAGCATCGCGACCCCCAGCACCTGCTCGCGCATCACCAGAAGGATCGGGATCACGAGCACGGCGAGCAGCCCTGGGATCTCGCGCACCGTGTGCAGCCAGCCGATCTCCACACCGGTGAAGCCCGCCCGCTCGATGACGAAGTTGTTGAGCAGCGCGGACCAGGTCGCGAAGGCGATCGGCATCCCCGCCGCCATCAGGACCAGCAGGGCCATGGGCCGCCGCCAGAACGGCAGGGTCGCGGCCTCGTCGAGCGTCATCGCGCGCGTCATGCGGCATGGGTAGACCCGCCGCCGGGCGAAGGCGAGCGCCGAATTGTGCCCCTGACAAGGTTCAGAGGAAGCTCTGGGGGTCGATGTCGATGGCCACGCGCAGGCTGCCCGGGGCGCGAAGCTGGCCCATCCATTCGGCGACCGCCGCCTGGAGCGGGGCCTGCTTGTCGGCCTTGACCAGCAGCCGCACCCGGTGGCGACCGCGCACCCGCGCGATGGGGGCGGGGGCGGGCCCGAAGACCTGCGCGCCGATCCGCCGCAGCGGCGCATCGCGCCGTGCGAGCTCCGCCCCGAACGCGAACACCTGGTTCACGTCGGGCGAGGACAGGATGATCCCGGCCAGCCGGCCGTAGGGCGGCACGCCCGCAAGGCGGCGCTCCTCGGCCTCGGCGCGCCAGAACGCCTCCTCGTCGCCGCCGAGGATCGCGCGGATCACGCCGTGCTCCGGCTGGTGGGTCTGCAGCAGCGCGAGGCCCGGCCGCTCCCCCCGCCCCGCCCGGCCCGCGACCTGCCGCATGAGCTGGAAGGTGCGTTCGGCCGCGCGCAGGTCCGACCCCATCAGCCCGAGGTCGGCGTCGATCACGCCCACCAGCGTGAGATGCGGGAAGTTGTGCCCCTTGGCCACGATCTGCGTGCCGATGACGATGTCGGCGCCGCCTTCGGCGATCAGCGCGATCTGCGCCTTGAGCGCGCGCGCCGACGGGAAGAGGTCCGACGACAGCACCGCCACGCGCGCCTCGGGGAACGCCTCGGCCACCTCCTCGGCCAGCCGCTCCACCCCGGGGCCGATCGGGGCCATCTTCCCCTCGACGTGGCACGAGGGGCAGGCGAGCGGCATGGGCTTCGTCGCCCCGCACTGGTGGCAGACGAGGCGCTTCTGGAAGCGGTGCTCCACCATCCGCGCGTCGCAGTGGTCGCACCCCATCTGGTGCCCGCAGGCGCGGCAGACGGTGACGGGCGCATAGCCCCGGCGGTTGAGGAACAGGAGCGACTGCTCCCCCGCCCCGATCCGCGCGCGCACCGCCCCGGCCAGCGGGGCCGAGATCCAGCGGTCGGCGGCGAGCCGCTCCGCCCGCATGTCGATCGCGCGCATGTCGGGCAGCTCGGCCGCCCCGTAGCGGGCGCCGAGGTCGAGCCGCGCGTACTTCCCCGCCTCGGCGTTGGCCCAGCTTTCAAGGGACGGCGTGGCGGAGGCGAGGACGATCGCGCAGCCCGCCTCGCGCGCGCGCAGGACGGCCATGTCGCGCGCGTTGTAGAGCACGCCGTCTTCCTGCTTGTAGGAGGTGTCGTGCTCCTCGTCGACGACGATCAGGCCGAGGTCCTGGAACGGCAGGAACAGCGCCGACCGCGCGCCCACGACCATCGGCGCCTCGCCCATCGCGGCCATCTTCCACAGCCGCCGCCGCTCGGTCGCGGTCACGCCCGAATGCCATTCGGCCGGCCGCGCGCCGAAGCGCGCCTCGACGCGCGCGAGGAAGTCCGCGGTCAGCGCGATCTCGGGCAGCAGGACCAGCGCCTGCCGCCCCTGCCGCAGGCATTCGGCGACGGCCTCCAGATAGACCTCGGTCTTCCCCGACCCGGTGACGCCCTTCAGGAGCGTGGCCGAATACCCGCCCTGCGCCACCGCGGCCACGAGCGCGTCGCCCGCGGGGACCTGGTCCCCCTCGAGCCGCACCCGGCCCTCGGGGTCGAGCCGCGGATAGGGGCCGTCGCGCGCCGCGTCCCCCTCGGCCACGACGCCGGCGGCAACGAGACCCTTCACGACCCCCGGCCCCACCTGCGCCGCCTCGCAGAGCTCGCGCAGCGTCACCTCGGCCCCGGCGAAGGACCGCAGCGCCTCCACCACGCGGAAGCGCGCCTCGGTCATGCGGTTCGGCACGGCACCCGCCAGACGGTAGACGCGGCGCATCTGCGGCGCGTCGCCCAGGCCCGGCGCGCGGGTCGCCAGCCGCAGAATCGCGGGCAGCGGCGTCAGCGTGTAGTCGGCCATCCGGGCCAGGAAGCGGCGCATCTCGTCGCGCATCGGCACCGCATCCAGAACGCGCGTCACGGGGCGCACCCTCGCGGGATCCCAGTCCCCCCGCCCCGGCCCCCAGACCACGCCCATGACGCGGCGCGGCCCCAGCGGCACCTCGACGAAGGCCCCCGCGGCGCAGCCGCCCTCGGGCGCGCGGTAGTCGAGCGGGCGCCCCAGCGGCTCGGCCGTCAGCACGCCCACGAGCGCGCCCTCGGCGAAGTGACCGATCTCGATCGCGCCTTCCACGCAGGCCTGCCTTTCATCCGCCGGACAGTCCCGTATATAGGGTCCAGACCCCCCCGACCCAACCGCCAGCCCGAGGATCGCGCCCATGAAGTTCTTCGTCGACACCGCCGACATCGCCGCCATCCGCGAGCTGAACGGCCTGAACCTCGTCGACGGGGTCACCACGAACCCCTCGCTGATCCTGAAGTCGGGCCGCAACATGCTCGAGGTCATCGCCGAGATCTGCGGGGTCGTGGCGGGGCCCGTCTCGGCCGAGGTCGTCTCGCTCGACGCCGACGCCATGATCGCCGAGGGGCGGCACCTCGCGGCGCTGGCGAAGAACGTGACCGTGAAGGTGCCGCTCACGCTCGACGGGCTGCGCGCCTGCAAGGTGCTGACGGGCGAGGGGCACATGGTCAACGTGACGCTGTGCTTCTCGGTCAACCAGGCGCTGCTGGCGGCGAAGGCGGGGGCCACGTTCGTCTCGCCCTTCGTCGGCCGGCTGGACGACATCAACCTCGACGGGCTGGACCTGATCGAGGACATCCGCACCGTCTTCGACAACTACGCCTTCAAGACCCAGATCCTCGCGGCCTCGGTCCGCACGGCGAACCACGTGGCCGCCTGCGCGCGCATCGGCGCCGACGTCGTGACCGCCCCCCCGGCGGTCATCAAGGCGCTGGCGAGCCATCCGCTGACCGACCGGGGGCTGGAGCAGTTCGCCAAGGACTGGGCACAGACGGGGCAGAAAATCCTCTGACCCCGGCCGAATCGCCTACCCCGCCGGTGGCGGTGCTGTAGGATGCCCGCAACCAAAAGACTGGCGGGCAGGGGCGGCATGAATTCCCAGGATCTGCGCGACCGCATCATCGCGGCGCCCGAGACGATCCTTGACGACCACGACGTGATGCGCGCGCTGATCGCCGCGAACGAGCGGGCGATGGGCAGCAACATCGTCGACCTGCGCGGCATCGCGATGGAGCGGCTCGAATCCCGCCTCGACCGGCTGGAGGACACGCACCGCTCGGTGATCGCGGCTGCCTACGAGAACCTCGCGGGGACGAACCTCGTCCACCGCGCGATCCTCCAGATGCTCGACCATCTCGCCTTCGAGGATTTCCTGAAGTCGCTCGGAACCGAGGTGGCGCAGACCCTGCGGGTCGACTGCATCCGCCTCGTGCTCGAATCCGCCCGCACCGCCGAGGACGAGCCCGCGCTGCGCCGGCTCGGCGACGTCCTGTTCGTGGCCGAGCCGGGGTTCGTCGCGACCTACGTGGCCGGCGGGCGCACGACCAGCCTGCGGCCCGTGACGCTGCGCCCCGTGATCCCGGCCTCGGTCCAGCTCTACGGCGAGGCGGCGCATGTCCGGTCCGAGGCGCTGATGCGGCTCGACTTCGGCAAGGGGCGGCTTCCCGGCCTGCTCGCGATGGGGGCCGAGGACCCGCACCAGTTCAAGCCCGCGCAGGGCACCGACCTTCTGGGCCATTTCGCTGGCGTCTTCGAGCGGACGATGCGCCGCTGGCTCGCATGAGCCTTGCCCTCTCGCCGGGCGCACGCGACGCGCTGGAGGGGTGGCTGACCCATCTGCGGGCGGTGGACGGCGCGGCTCCCAACACGCTCGTCGCCTACCGCCGCGACGTGGCGGGCTGGCTCGACTTCCTGGCGCGGCACCGGGGCGGGACCGAAGGCGCGGCCGGGCTGACCGCCGTGCCGTCGGCCGACCTGCGCGCCTGGATGGCGCACGAGCGCGGCCGCGGCGTGGGCGCGCGGTCGCTCTCGCGCGCGCTCTCGGCGGTGAAGGGCTTCACGGGCTGGCTCGCCGACCGCCAGGGGGGCGAGGCGACCGCGATCCTCTCCGCGCGCGGCCCGCGCTTCCGCCGCCCGCTGCCCCGCCCGCTGGCCGAGGCCGAGGCCGCCGCCGTGATCGAGCGCGTGGCCGACAACCCCGGCGACGACTGGATCGGCGCGCGCGACCGGGCGGTGGTCACGCTGCTCTACGGCTGCGGGCTGCGCATCTCCGAGGCCCTGGCGCTGCGGGGGCGCGACGCGCCGCTGGCCGAGGTGCTGCGCATCGCCGGCAAGGGCGGGCGCACCCGCCTCGTCCCCGTGCTGCCGGTCGCGCGCGAGGCGGTCGCGGCCTACGTCCGCCTCTGCCCCTATCCCGTGGAACCCGACGCCCCGCTGTTCCGGGGCGCGCGCGGCGGCCCGCTGTCCCCCCGGATCATCGCGCTCGCGATGGAGCGCGCCCGCGCGCAGATGGGCCTTCCCGCCACCGCCACGCCCCACGCGCTGCGCCATTCCTTCGCCACGCACCTGCTGGACGCCGGGGGGGATTTGCGGGCGATTCAGGCGCTGCTGGGCCATGCCTCGCTGTCCACGACGCAGGGGTACACGGCGGTGGACGCGGGGCGGCTGCTGGAGGCGTACGACAAGGCGCATCCGCGTGCGTGAGGGGGTGCGCGCCCTCGCGATCCTGCTCGCGATCCTCGCAGGCACGGCCGGTGCAAAGGCGCAGGATGACCTGATTCACAACCGGCTGAGCACGAGCGCCGGGATGGTGCTTGACGTCCGGCACGTCTGCCCGCTCTCCCGTCGGAGCCGAAACACAGGTGGACATGTGCTGACGCGAGAAGATCGGTATTTTCCCGAGCAGTTCGGCGCGGCCAACCAATTTGGCCAGACAAGGCACGGCTTCTCGACGCCCCGGACGAGCGAACGGACCGTCGCGCTCATCGTCGCCAACATGCGCCAGCCAAGCAACGCCAGTTGCGGCGCGATCATCGTGTTCAACTCGCAAGGGGAAAACGTCGAGTTCCGCTCGCGCTTCGACGACCGCAAGGATCCCGAGGCCAGGGTCAGTCCCGAAGTTAGGGATGCGGTCCGGGCGCTGGCGCAACAGTGCGACGAGAGGGACGACGCCGAGCTCTCCGTCGGAGGCGCGGTCAACACCTAGGGGTCGCCAACGAAGGCACGGGCGTGACCGTGACGGACTCCTTCCTCTGCGACGCGGCCGTGGGTCTCAGCCCCTCGGCGCTCGACGTCGGGCTCGGCGGGCGACGGATCCGGCTCTCGCTCGTGCTGGACCGGATCGTTCTGGAGGAGGAGCGGCCGTAGGGTGCGCTTCAGCGCATCACCCTCGCCTCCCCCGTGCCCCACCCGCATCGCCGGCGGACGGTGCGCCGAAGC
>ERZ1066122.1592-NODE-1592-length-17630-cov-21.313229_pt1 | contig 17630 bp, 18 predicted proteins | sample MGYA00382769_ERZ1066122 | MGnify/ENA primary metagenome ERZ1066122 (study PRJEB33369, sample SAMEA5778352) | biofilm metagenome | biome: Industrial cooling water; feature: Water cooling tower basin; material: Biofilm | place: United Arab Emirates | collected... | reverse complement strand
CGACTGCGACACCGACATGAACGTGGTGATGAACGACGGCGGCGGCTTCATCGAACTGCAGGGCACGGCCGAGGGCCATGCCTTCCGTCGCGACGAGCTGGATGCGCTGCTCGGCCTGGCCGAGAGCGGCATCGGCGCGCTGCTCGCCGCGCAGCGCGCGGCGCTGGACGGCTGAGCGCGCATGCACCGGACGACCGACCTGCCCGATGCGCCGCCGCCGCGGCGGCACCTGGCGTGCATCGCGCTGGTGGTGGACGACTACGACCGGGCCATCGCGTTCTACGTCGACGCCCTCGGTTTCGAGCTGCGCGAGGACCGGCTGCTGGGCGCGGTGCCCGGCAATGCCGCCAAGCGCTGGGTGGTGGTCGCGCCGCCGGGCGCTCAGACCGGCCTGCTGCTGGCCCAGGCCGCCAACGACGCGCAGCGCGCGCGGATCGGCGACCAGACCGGCGGCCGGGTGGGTTTTTTCCTGCACACCGACGACTTCGCCCGCGACCACGCCGCCATGCTGGCGAAGGGCGTGCGTTTCGTGGAGGCACCGCGCCACGAGGCCTACGGCACCGTGGTCGTGTTCGAAGACCCCTACGGCAACCGCTGGGACATGATCGAACCGCGCGCATCGGCCTGATCCGCCCCGGCCCGATCCGCTCCGGCCCTGTCCGCATCTGCCCGGGCGGCATCGATCCGGCCCGCATCGGGGCCCACCGGCATCCGCCGGCCTGCCCGCACGCGTCGTCCACATTTTCTTCCGCACCGAGCGCACTCACCCATGCAACTCGTCCTCGCCAGCAGCAACTCCGGAAAACTCGTCGAACTGCGCGAGCTGCTCGGCGGCCTCGACATCGCGCTGCACGTGCAGTCGGCCTTCGGCGTGGAAGATGCCGACGAAACCGGCCTGACCTTCGTCGAGAACGCGATCCTCAAGGCCCGCCATGCCGCGCGCGCCACCGGCCTGCCGGCGCTGGGCGACGATTCCGGCCTGTGCGTAGACGCGCTCGACGGTGCGCCGGGCCTGTACAGCGCGCGCTATTCCGGCACGCACGGCGATGCCGGCGCCAACATCGCCAAACTGCTCGCCGCGTTGCGTGAGGTGCCCGAGGGCGAGCGCACGGCGCGTTTCGTCTGCGTGCTGGCACTGCTGCGCCATGCCGACGACCCGCAGCCGCTGATCGCCGAAGGCGTATGGGAAGGCCGCATTCTCGATGCGCCGCGCGGCGCCGGCGGCTTCGGTTACGACCCGGTGTTCTTCGACCCGGCCCGCGGGCAGGGCGCGGCGGAGATGGATGCCGTGCTGAAGCACCGCATCAGCCACCGCGGCCTCGCGCTCGCCACCCTGCGCGCGCGCCTGGGCACCGCGCTCGCGGCGCGGGTGCAGGGCAGCTGAGCCGTGCTCGGCCTCGCGCCCCTGTCGCTGTACGTGCATCTGCCGTGGTGCGTGCGCAAATGCCCGTACTGCGATTTCAATTCGCATGAATACCGCGGCGCGGGCACGGCGCCGTTCGCGGCCTATGTCGATGCGCTGATCGCCGATCTCGATCACGACCTGCCGCTGGTCTGGGGCCGCACAGTGCGCAGCGTGTTCTTCGGCGGCGGCACGCCCAGCCTGTTCCCGGCCGAGGCGATCGACCGCTTCCTGCAGGCCGCCGCGGCGCGGCTGCGCTTCGCGCCGGGCTGCGAGATCACCCTGGAGACCAACCCCGGCACCGCCGAGCACGGCCGCTTCGAGGACTACCTGCGCGCGGGCGTGAACCGGGTGTCGTTCGGCATCCAGAGTTTCGACGACGGCTGTCTGCGCAGGCTCGGCCGCATCCACGACAGCGCCCAGGCCGAGGCCGCTGTGAAGCTGGCGCAGGACGCCGGCCTGGACAATCTCAACCTGGACCTGATGTACGCGCTGCCGCAGCAGACCCCGGCGATGGCCGAAGCCGATCTGGCGCGCGCCTTCGCGCTGGCGCCGGCGCACATCAGCCACTATCAGCTCACGCTGGAACCCAACACCGTGTTCGCGGCGCGGCCGCCGGCCGGGTTGCCGGACGACGACGATGCATGGGACATGCAGGAGCGCTGCCAGGCGCTGCTGGCGCAGGCCGGCTACGCGCAGTACGAGATCAGCGCCTACGCGCGTCCGGGCCGCCAGTGCGCGCACAACCTGAATTACTGGCGTTTCGGTGATTACCTCGGCCTCGGCGCCGGCGCGCACGGCAAGATCGGCCTGCCGGCGGCTGCGGGCGATGCCGACCCTGGGCCCGGACGTGACGCGGATGTCGCGGGGCGCATCCTGCGGCGCTGGAAGCTCAAGCATCCCACCGCCTATCTGGCCCAGGCCGCTGCGGGCACGGCGGTGCAGGGCGGGCTGATCGGCGGCGATACCGACATCCCGCCTGCGCAGCGGCCGTTCGAATTCATGCTCAATGCCCTGCGCCTGCGCGAAGGCTTTCCGCTGGCGCGGTTCGAGGCGCGCACCGGGCTTTCGCGCACGGCGATCGCCGGACCGCTGGCGACGGCGCTGGCGCAGGGGTGGCTGCAGGCCGATGCCGAAGGCGAATGGCTGCATCCGACAGAGACCGGCCTGCGTTTCGCCAACGACGTCATGGGCCTGTTTCTGGATGGATGAGCCCGCGATGCGCGCGTGTTCGATGCAGGAGCGGGCGCGTCGCCGGCCTTCGGTGGATGGGCGTGCAAGCTCCGCGCGGGTCGAACGCCGGGCCGCCGGACGTCGGCGGCCCGCGTGCCGCCTGGCGGCTGCGTGGACGGGCGTTGTCCGCCGCGGGACATCGCTCCCGGCCTTCGGACGGTCCAGGCGCCACGGGCGATGTGCACGGGGGCTGCATGCGATCCGCGCGCTCCTTGGCGCCCGGGGCCCGCTCGTGTTAAGAAACCCGACCTCCGTCGTACTTTCGACCTGACCCATGCCCTCATCTCCGTTTCAGGACGCGCAGGCCACCAGGACGCTCGCCGCGTCCGGTTTGCCGCGTCGGGTGCGCCGCATTCTCGAGCGCGCCCTTGCCCTCTATGCCGAAGAGCTGGAACCGCGGCTGGTGGAGGCAGTGTCGGAGTTCGAGGAAGAGCTGTACCGCCTGTCCGGCCACAGCATCGGCGTGCAGAGCGGCAACGGGAACGATCCCTCGCGCAATCTGCGCGAGGTGCGCCTGAACCGCCATGATTTCGTTCCGCATTTCATGCAGTTGCTCGAAAGCGGGCTGGCGGGCCTGCGCAGCGGCCAGACGGTGCGCACGGCGCCCAGCGAACGCCCGGTCGCCCAGCCGATCAGTTTCCGCAACCTCAGCCTGGTCGAGACCAGCGTGATGGACGAGGGCGCGGTGCTGCACGAGATCGCCACCCGCCAGGAGTCGCGCGCCAATCTGGCGCTGCACATGGTGGGCCAGCGTTTCGGCGTGCTCGCCGCTGCGCCGGCGTTCGACGGCGAACGCCTGCCGCTGGGCGCACAGGCGCTGTGCCGCGCCGCGCGCCATGCCAGCGGCATCTTCCGGCTCGACCACGAACCGCAGCTGCTGTTCTACCGCATCTTCGATCGGCGGGTCATGAGCCTGTTCTCGGTGCTGGCGGAGAAGCTGGACGCGCTGCTGACCGAAGAAGGCGTGCTGCCCGGCCTGACCTATGTGCCGATGCGTGGCCGCGCTGCGACGGCCGAAGAGGATGCGCCGGAATTCCCCGCGCGCCACGAGCCCGGCACGGGCGCGCAGGGCGAGCAGAGGCTGTTCGAGACCGTCGAACGCCGCGACCCGGGCGAGCGCCGCGATCCGGCCTCCGCGCGGATGTCCTCGCCGCCGACCTATGGCGACCGTCCGGCCCAGCGACCGCCGGCAGCCGATCAGGCACCCTACGACCCGCAGCGTCCGCACACCGGCTGGCTGGGCCAACCGGCTCCGGCCGCGCCCAGCGCGTTCCAGGCCGACGAGCAGTCCGCCTACCGCGACCTGCAGAAGCTGCTCAGCAATTACCGCAGGCAGACCGAACCACCGCGCCCCGAGCATGCGCCGCCCCCGCCGCCGTCCGGTTCGTTCCGCACCCAGGACCTGCTGCAGGCCCTGAAGCAGGCCAATTTCGAACAGCTCGCACCCGGGCCCGCGCTGGACATCGGCGAGGTCAAGAAGGCGCTGCTGGCGCAGGCGCGGCAGCAGCAGGGCAGGCCGGTGGCGCTGTCGCAGGCCGACAACGACACCTTCGACCTTCTGCAGCTGTTCTACGGCCAGCTGCAGAAGGAGCTGCGCACCGATGCGCCGGCGTCCGCGCTGCTCAAGCGCCTGCAGCTCACCCTGCTGCAGGTGGCCCTGAACGACAGCGCCTTCTTCGTGCGCACCGAGCACCCCGCGCGCAAGATGCTGGAAACCGTGTCGGAGACCGCGGCCAAATGGCTGTCCGACGACGATTTCGACCCGCAGCTGCTCAAGCCGCTGCAGGAAGCGGTCACCCACGTGGTCAAGAACTACGAGGGCGATTCCGCCATCTTCGAGGAGAGCAACCGCAAGCTGCAGGCGCACGTCGACCAGCAGGTGCGCCGGGCCGAAACCCTCGAAAAGCGCCACATCGAAGCCGCCCGCGGCAAGGAAAAACTCGAGGTCGCCAAGCAGCGCGCCGAGAAGTCGCTGCAGCAGATCGTGGGCGAGCGCGAGCTGCCCAAGTTCACCCGCGCGCTGCTCAACCAGTCCTGGGCGGACGTGCTCACGCTCACCGACCTGCGCCACGGCGAGGGCTCGGAGGAGTGGCGCAGGCAGCTGGACGCCACACAGCGGATCGTCGAGATCTGCAGCAAGCGCGACGCCGCCGAACACCCCGACCTCAAGGCCCACGTCGAAACCGCGCTCAAGCACGTGGGGTACCACGAGGACGAGGCCGAGGTCATCGCCCGGCGGCTGTCGACCAGCCATGTCGAGGAAGACGCCGACGGCGAGTCGCGCACCGAACTCACGATGAAGCTCAAGGCGCGCGCGCGCCTGGGCGAGGACATGCGCAGCGCGCGCAAGGCCGAGCTGGCGCCGCGTACCGCCGAGGAGCAGGAGTGCTACGAGCGCCTGCGCCTGCTGCCGTTCGGCACCTGGCTGGAGTTCGTCACCAACCAGCAGGGCGATGTGGTGCGTCGACGCATGTCGTGGTTCAGCCCGGTCACCGGCAATGCGCTGTTCGTGAACCAGCGCGGCCAGCGCATCGGCGAACATTCGCTGGACAGCCTGGCGCGGATGATGGCCAAGGACCAGCTGCGTGTGGTCACCGCGCAGAAGGCCGGCCTGGTGGATCGCGCCTGGAATGCCGCGGTGTCGGCGCTGCGGAGCATCACCGGCCGTCGCGACGACGGCGACCACGCGGAGGCTCCGCCGGCCACGCCGTCGGCGGCATCCGGCGTGGGCCCGTCTCCAGCCCCCTCGCCGCATGTGGGCGGGGCCGCCCCGGCGCACGCGGCCCATCCCTCACGTCCCCCCGCGCCGACGCAGGCGGACGACGACTGGCTGATCGGCGACGAGTCCGCGGCGCCCTCCACGGGCGAGCAGGGACGTGGGGAGGACCGCCGATGAACAAGAAGGAATTCCGCCGTTCGCCCCGGCGCAAGCTGCGCGAGACCGTGCTGGTCAGCGACATGATGACCGACGAGATCGTCGGCCGCATCGGCAACCTCTCCGCGGGCGGCCTGCTGCTCATCGCCAAGATGCCGCTGGTCGAGGATGCGCTGTACCAGTTCCGCTTCCGCCTGCCCGGCCAGCCTCCGCTCGACATCGATGCCGGCGTGCAGCTGCTGTGGATCGATACCGCCGACCACGCCGGCCAGTCCTGGGCCGGCTTCCGCTTCATTTCCCTGCCCGAAGCGCAGCAGGATGCGCTCCGCGAGTGGGTGGATTCGCCCGGCGCGGAATACGACTGAGCCGGGCGCGCGGCGGGTGCGTGGGTGAGCTGCCTGCCATCGGGCCTCGCCCCGCCCGCATCGCACCCTGTCACCTTTCGCCGCCGCTGCGCCGCACCGCCCTTCGACTCCCCCGTCATCCGATACCGCCATGTCCGACCTCGCCCACAGCCTCGACCGTCTCTACGCAGAGCATCTCGCCACGCTCGCCGCCCGTGCCGACACCGCGCTCGCGCGCGGCGGCTTCGACCACCTGCTCGTGCCCTCGGGCACCGTGCATTACCAGCTGTTCGACGACCGCGACTATCCCTACGCCGTCAATCCGCAGTTCAAGGCCTGGCTGCCGGTCACCGATGCGCCGGGCAGCTGGCTGGTCTACACCCCCGGGCAGCGCCCGAAGCTGATCTTCCTGCAGCCGCACGACTACTGGCATGTGGTGCCGGACATGCCCTCGGCCTACTGGACCGCGCACGTCGACATCCAGATCATCCGTGCGCCGGAGGAGGCTGTCGCCCACCTGCCGAAGAACGCCGCGCGCTGCGCGATCTTGGGTGAGGCGCAGAGCGCGCTGGGCCAGTACGGCGCCTATGCGCCCAACAACCCCGCGGCAGTGCTCGATTACCTGCATTACCACCGCGGCTTCAAGACGCCCTACGAGATCGCGATGATGCGTGCCGCCACCCGCGCGGGCGTGCGCGGCCACCGCGCGGCCGAGCGCGCCTTCCGCGCGGGCGCCAGCGAGTTCGGCATCCATCTGGCGTACTGCCAGGCTGTCGGTCAGGACGCGATGCAGCTGCCGTACAACAACATCATCGCGCTCGACCGCCACGGCGCCGTGCTGCACTACACCGAGCGCGACCGCATCCCGCCGCGGCCGGCGCACAGCTTCCTGATCGATGCCGGCGCCTCGCACGGCGGTTACGCCTGCGACATCACCCGGACCTATGCCGCCGACACGCACAGCGAATTCCAGGCGCTGATCGAAGTGCTCGATGCCGCGCAGCTGGGCATGTGCGATCAGGTCCGCGACGGTGTGGACTACCGGCAGATCCACCTGGACGCACACCTGTCCATCGCCCGCATCCTGCGCGACTTCGACTTCATCCGCATCTCGCCCGAGAGCGCGGTGGAGACCGGCGTGAGTTCCGCATTCTTCCCGCACGGCATCGGCCACGGTATCGGCCTGCAGGTGCACGATGTGGCCGGTTTCGCCGCCTCCGATGCCGGCGGCACCCTGCCCAAGCCCGACGGCCACCCGTACCTGCGCCTGACCCGTCCGCTGGCGCCCGGCATGGTGGTCACCATCGAGCCGGGCATCTACTTCATCGACATGCTGCTGGCCGAGCTGCGCGAGAAGGGCCACGGCGACGCCATCGACTGGGACCGCGTCGCCGCCTTCCATCCCTACGGCGGCATCCGCATCGAGGACGACGTGGTCTGCACCGAGGCGGATCCGATCAATCTCACCCGCGAGGGTTTCGCGGCGTGATGCGTGGCGGCGACGGAGTCCTCCTCCGTCGCACGCCTCCCGCCGGAGTGCCAATGCGGGCCCGTGTTCGCGACGTGGGCCGCTCACCCCCGGGCGATGGGGCATCATAGGCGGATGACCACTTCCACCGGATTCGGCGCACTGCCGCTCTCGCCCGCGCTGCGCGCGGGCATCGACGCCCTGGGCTACACCGCGATGACGCCGGTACAGGCACAGGCCTTGCCTGTCATCCTGGATGGCCGCGACCTGATCGCGCAGGCGCCGACCGGCAGCGGCAAGACCGCCGCCTTCGGCCTGGGGCTGCTGCATCGGCTCGACCCCACCGCCCCGCTCACGCAGGCGCTGGTGCTCTGCCCCACGCGCGAGCTCGCCGACCAGGTGGGCAAGCAGCTGCGCAAGCTCGCCACCGGCATCCCCAACGTGAAGATCTCGATCCTCTGCGGCGGCATCCAGCTGGGGCCGCAGCTGGCCTCGCTCACGCAGCACGAGCCGCATGTGGTGGTGGGCACGCCCGGCCGCATCCTGGAGCTGATGCAGAGGAATGTGCTCCAGCCCGGCGCCATCCGCACCCTGGTGCTGGACGAGGCCGACCGCATGCTGGACATGGGGTTCGAGGACGCCATCCGCGACATGGTCCGGCGCCTTCCGAAGAACCGGCAGAGCCTGCTGTTCTCGGCCACCTTTCCCGAGGCCATCGTCGCGCTGGGCAAGGCCATGCTGCGCGATGCGCAGGAGGTCCGCATCGACGGCGGCGCCGAGCCGGCGTCGATCGAGCAGCTGTTCTTCGAGGCCGAACCCGGGCGCAAGGCGCCGCTGCTCGCCGCGCTGCTGCTGCATTACCGGCCGGCGTCGTGCGTGGTGTTCTGCAACATGCGCAAGAGCACCGAGGAAGTGGTGGGCTCGCTCGCGCATTACGGCTTCAGTGCGCTGGCCCTGCACGGCGACATGGAGCAGCGCGACCGCGAGGAAGTGCTGGTGCGCTTCGCCAACCGCAGCTGCAGCGTGCTGGTGGCCAGCGACGTGGCCGCCCGCGGGCTGGATGTGGAGGATCTGGGCGCGGTGGTCAACTACGACCTGCCCAGTGATGCCGACACCTACCTGCACCGCATCGGCCGCACCGGGCGTGCCGGCCGCGAGGGCCTCGCGCTCAGCCTGTCGCTGCCGGACGAACTCTCGCGCCAGACCGTCATCGCCGAGCGTCTTGGCCGGTCGCTGCGCTGGGGGCAGATGCAGCCGCTCACCGGCAGGCCCGGCCAGGTGCCGGCCGCGCCCATGGCCACCCTGCGCATCGATGCCGGTCGCACCGACAAACTCCGCCCCGGCGACATCGTCGGCGCCCTCACCGGCGAGGCCGGGCTGAAGGTCGAGGCCATCGGCAAGATCGACGTCTATGCCACGCGGTCCTACGTCGCGATCGCGCGCGGGCAGGCCGAGACCGCACTCTCGCGCCTGCGTGGGGGCAAGATCAAGGGGCGGAAATTTCGCGTCAACCGGCTGTGATCCGACGCGCGAAATCGTCCGTGTGGAAGGCGCATCAGGCCTTGGGCTGGCCCAGCAGGCCGATACGGCGGAACCACATCTCCAGTGGCACGGTCACCAGCGGCGGCACCGCCGCCAGCAGCGCCAGCACCAGCGCCCACAGCGGCCAGCGCAGGCGCACGCCCACCGCCACCGCGACCACCACATAGAACACGAACGCCGCCCCGTGCAGGCGCCCGAACAGCCACACCCCCAGATCGGTGGTTTCGAGGCCGTACTTCAGCCACATGCCCAGCAGCAGCCCGGCCCAGGTGAAGCCTTCCAGGAAGGCGGCGACCGCGAACCAGCGGCCGGCAGGGGAGAGCGGTGTCGACATGCGTGAACTCCGGCCCGTCCTTCGTCGCGCGGCGCGGCGGCGGGCGGGTGTTGCGTGATGGGGAGCGATGCGCGATGCGGGGGCGAGCCGAGGCCCGCTGCGCGCGTGCGGGGCGAGATTATGCCCGATGCACCAGCGCAGGCCGGCACGCGCCGCCGGCGCGGACCCTGCAGACCCGGCCTGCCGCGGCCCGCCCGGCCTGTGCCCGCGCGGCAATGCCCGCCGCACGCGGTGCCGGCCTGCGCCCGGCTACCAGCCGTCAGGCCGCAGCCCGGCTGGTAAGCTTCCCGCACTTCAGGACAGGGAACGCACGCATGGTCGACACCAGAATCATCCTCTCCGGCCTGTGGGTGGCGACCATGCTCACCTACCTCTGGGGCGACGTGCTGCGCATCATGGCCGGCCACATCACGCCCGGCCGGCTCAGCGACGAAATCCCCGGCACCCCGAAGATCTGGATGTTCGTCGCCACCATCATGCTGGTGCCCATCCTGATGGTGGTGCTCAGCCTGATCCTGCCGTACCCCGCGGCCCGCTGGACCAACATCATCGTGGCCATCGTGGTGCTGCTCTTCAACATCGCCGGCCTGCCCTACAAGGGCGCGTACGACAACTTCCTCATCGGCGTCAGCTTCATCTTCAACGCGATGGTGATGTGGTACGCGTGGCATTGGGTGGGGTGAGCGTCAGCGTTAGCGTTAGCGCGGCCGATCATTGCGTTACAAGAGCACGTGCGCCTTACGGCCTTAGCGCGATCGCTATGAAACATTCGGCGACAAACGGACATCCCATCGGCCCTGCGTCGATATAAATGTCTCGACCAGAGTTTCGAGATGGCCGAAGACGGTTAAGGACTCGACTTCCTGGGCTGTGGCGGGCCGAAGCTCACAGAACGTATGGTAGGCGTGGTCGAGCTCGCTCGGGCCATACGAGCCGCAGCTTTCGAAGTGTTGAGCGCACAGCGAGGGAATGCCGACTTGCTCGGCCACGAACACGTCCGGCCATTCCAGTGCGGTCTTGATGGTGCGATAGGCGTCTTCGGTCGCCTCGCCAGCGAGCAGCAGTAACTCGCCTGTACTCCAGTTGCCGGCATCGCAATACAGGTAGTCGAAGATGCAATACGCGGCGGTTGGTTGTGGCCGATCCGACATGCTAATTTCTCTCGGGAAGTCCCGGGAACGATCTTCGGTTCGCGTCTCCCGGGTTGCGACGGAGAACAGTCATGGCGAAGGCGGTATTCACCGCGTCGGAAAGCAGCGCATACGACGACCGGATCGAGCAGTGGTATCACTTCCCGAAGACCTATCTCAAGCAGGTCGAAGCGGCGCTCGGGGACATGATCGTCTACTACGAGCCGCGCCGAACCACTGGGCCTAGCAGCGCCACGGGGCGTTCGGCGTACTTCGCGTTCGCTCGCGTGACCGGTATTCGCGCGGACCCTGCGCTCGATGGGCATTTCTATGCGGATGTGACCGATTACCTCGAATTCGGCCGCCCTGTGCCGTTCATGGAGCTTGGGCGCTATTACGAGTCCAGGCTGCAAAAGCCCGACGGCAGCACCAGCAAGGGCGCGTTCGGACGGTCGGTGCGCATCGTGCCCGAAGCGGAGTTCGACGCGATCATGGCGGCGGGCTACGCCGTCGACAGAGAGCGTTGGGAGGTCAACGAACCCGTTGCGGAATATGCGGATCGACCGATCGTGGAGCGGGTCGTTGCGCGGCCGTTTCGCGACCGCGCGTTCCAACGGCAGGTGCGCAACGCGTACGACAACCGCTGCGCCGTGACCGGGCTGCGGTTGATCAACGGCGGCGGCAGGCCGGAAGTGCAGGCTGCGCATATCCGGCCGGTCGAAATGAAAGGCCCCGACACCGTGCGCAACGGCATCGCGCTCACCGGCACCGCGCACTGGTTGTTCGACCGCGGCTTGATCGCGTTCGATGACGATTACCGTCTGCTCGTTTCGCAGCATGGCGTGCCGGATGATCTCGATAAGTTGATCTTGCCCGACAAGCGCTTGATGGTCCCAGCCAATCCGGATTGGCGGCCGCATCCTGTGTACTTGCGATGGCATCGTGAGCATCTGTTCAAGTCGTGAGCGGTGTGTCATAGCCCGAACATGCAAAGCGCATAGGTAGGCGTTGCATGCCACAGCGGTTACGAAGCCACTACACTGCGTGCTCGGTAGAGTTGTCCTGGAGCGGTCGGCCATGAAGGAACTGGTAGAAGCGGGTGGCGTGGGTTACTTGATCCCGGCGGTGTTGGCCGCACTGGTCTTCTATTTTCTGCGCGGCCTCTTCGGTGTGTATGTGCAGAAAAGCGCTGCGCGCAAAGAGTTCCTGGACCTGTGGGAGCGCTCGCGGAGCGAGGACGATGTCTGGCTGGAAGTGGCCGTCCGCCACTGGATCGGCACTTATCTGCCAGCGCACGTGATCCGGCTTGCACTGGCACAGCCGGACAAGGCGCAATCGCTGCTGGAACTTTCCGAGCTATGGCCGTTCCTGCGCTACAACAGGGGTACGCGCACCGTGCATTGGCGCAGCCCCAGACTCAAGGCATTGGAGCGCAGCAAGCCGGGGCGCTGGATTTGGATGGCCAGCTATGTGGCACTCATACTTTGCGCCATGGGATACGGCGTGGCTGCCTACCAAATGACCGACATCAACGGCATGCGATGGCTCTACAGCGCGTCGGCACTTGCCTTTTTCATTTTCGCGCTTGCGGCCTTGATGCGCGACGACTCCAGCAAAGTCATCACTGGCAGCGGCGAAGAATGGATCGATCGGATCAATGCCGCAGCTTCGTCGGGCGCGCCACGAGAGCCGAAGGGGGCATGACTCCAATGTGTCATGCGTCTTGGTAATAGCCGCATTGTCATCGAACCCACCCGGTAACCGGGTGTCGTAGGGTGGCGGTGAGCGCAGCGAACCCCACCATCACGTCGCCACCGCCACGTCGTTTGAATGAGGAGAGGCGGGTGCTTCGGTGTGGAGTGTTGCGCACTGTCGGATAGACTGACGTTTCGTTCTGGTGGGGTTCGCTGCGCTCACCGCCACCCTACGAGTGCACCTTACGCGTTACGAGTACATCTTGCGCGTTACAAGTTAACCTTACGAGTGCACCTTACGCGTTGTAGGGATTCCCGTACCCCGTACCCCGTACCCCGAATAAGCACGCAGCGCTTACCCGGGGTACTCGCTACTCGCTGATTCCGTCCGGGTCAAGCAAATGACCAGTAAGTACTTGAGTGAACGTGACTTTGCATTGCGTAAAATCTGCTACTAGCGCAGCAATCAGTTTCGCTCTTCCAGCGCAGAATCCAGTGACGTCCCCGCGCTGCGCAAATTTGACTGTACCTTCATCAAGAAAGTGATCTTCGAATCTTATGATGTTCTCGGGATTCGCGTGATCGGAAAAGGGGTGAATTATGTATCCAACGTTAGCTTTTACTTCAGGCAGGACTGGCATGTAGAAGCGATTGTCTTTCACGCTTAGGTAAGCGTCACTGATGGCATTCCCGTCTACGCTTAGGTTTGGTTTTGCGCTAGACAGGAGAAGTGTAAAGCTTGTCGTGGTTGCGATCCGCAAATTAAATCTGTCAAACAATAGACTGCTAATATCAATAGGCCGTCTTTCATAAAGGAATTGTTTTCCGCCAGATGCGAATTCTCTTATGGACGCAAGGTCTCGGCTGGTCTGGCCAGTGTTGCTTGCAGATGCAAAATATCTAGTTACGGATGTAAACCATATCCATCTAACAAGTTCATCTTCTTTTCCTTTGCTTTCTCGGCCTGCAATTCTAAAGTACTCGATTAAATAAGTTAGTTGGTGCGCGTATGGTAGTCGTGATAAATCACGAATTTTAAAGCGAGAAACAAGAAAGTCTATTGCCTGGACGACTGCATTTTTTGTTGCATGCGCTGCGGCCTGTAATTGAGCGGAATCCAATTTTCGCAGTCTTTGGATGTCGCCCTTACTAATACCTCCACCAGTGGCTGCTGAAATCGATCTGAGTATAATGTCGCCCTTCAGTTTGCTGAAATCGAGACTCTCCACTTTTAAATTTATTTCCTTAATTACATCATTCAAGTCAAATCCGTTGCTCCAAGTTGCCGCCACCATGAGATCAACGATGGTTAGTTTTCGGCCAGTGCTATTAATTCTTTCAAAAATTGGCGCAACTTCCTCAACTGTCATGTCGCCAATCTTCACGACAGCAATCTTGTAATCTTTAAATGATCGGAGGAGTCGCTCTGCAACTCTAAGATATGTGTCTCGCTTTGCGTGGCTTTCAAATCTTGCGCATTGTCTAATAAAATCTCCCGTATCTATTAATTTGTTGAGCGGAAATAGCGCGGTTGAGTCTAGTCCTTTTGCTGGAATAAATTCTTCTCGGTCTAAGTCAAAGACAATATTCCAGATGTTTTCAGGATTGTCTCCGCTCCAAAATAAAGAGCCGCAAAGTGCGGTTAGTCGTTGTTGTCCATCCAGCAAATAGTTTGTGGGGTAAATAATGCTGTCAGAGTTGCTGAGGTCAATTCCAAGGATTGATCGCTCGCTGGTGAGAATCTGTGAGCTATTCCACATCAGAAGACTGCCAATTGGATAGCCCTTGTAGATGCTGTCTAATAGCTTGAGAATGTCTGCCTGCTTCCAAACAAAAGGCCTCTGAAACTTCGGGAGTTTCACTTCTCCGCTGCGAACAGAGAGCGCCAATTCTTCAAGGCGTTGAATTTCAGGTTTTGGATCCCTTTTAAGCATTATTTTTCCCCTTTATAGCTAAGGCTGAATATTTCTAAGTGCGTCCTATGAATCACGTCCGCATGATTCATGTTGTGCAAAATATCGTACTCCTTGAGTAATTTGCCTAGCTTTGGGAAGCCAAGTTCCATTGGCCTTCCAGGGATTTCATAAGGCATAAGTGAGTTGTAGAAAAGGCAAATTAGTTCGGCATCAGACAGCTGCGATCGAAGAATGCTTGCGTATCGTTTCTTCTCTGAGGCATCTAGCTCTAAGTGGTCGTGAACGAACCGTAGCATGTTATATAGACACCTAAAATAATGCGAAAAATTTTCAAGGTGAGCTGCTGCTGTCTTCTCATAGGCCGCCTTAATCTTCGCTCTATGCATTTCTATGTCATTATCAAGAAATGTTTCGAATGCCCTCGGAACTTTTTGTATGGCTTCTGTGAGGGTAGAGATGTCGGCTACATTGAGTTCAGGGTATTGACTTTCATCAACTTCCCGAGCGTCACGTATCCGTATCACCATTTCGCGGGGAAGCTTCCCTAGAGCCTTGTATATGCAGAAGTCGGAATCAGCTTCTAATAGTGCTGCCTGGAATGCCGAATGAGCTTTCCATCCAGTAGCACTCAGCATGTCTAGCTTTGCCGTCATATTGCTTTGAAGTTCAAGAAGATTGAAAAATGTCGTTTCAAATCTCTGTCGGCTAAGCAATTTATTCTGTTCTGCGACCTGCTGGCGATTTTTTTGCACTTCTTCTCTTTGAAGGCTCAACTCTCGCATTTGTAGGAATATAGTGAATATAATTGCTGCGAAGGCGAGCCCGGAGAAAAGGGAGTTTACAGCTCCAAATTTGTCTCCAAAAAGGCCGCGTATTGACGCGTTTGATTCTATCCAAGGAAAGGGGCTTGTTATTTTTGCATCTATCAATGCCCAGCTGGCAATCCAAAAAGCAATAACTGCAATTAGGATGTAAATTAGCTTTGCCTCATCTCGCTTAAAAATGTTTTTCATTTTAACCCCCCGCGCCATACTAAAAATAGGGCGACTATTGATCGCTCTATTGTTTAATTACCCTCAAACCCCCGCCGGATTTCCCTTCTCCGCATCGATCTTGTACAACTTGATCGCCCGCGCCACATCCTTGGCCGTCATCTTCCCCTCCTTCGCCAGCGCATCCACCGCCGCCTGCGCGATGTAGTAGCGATCCACCTCGAAGTGCCTGCGCAGGTTGGCACCCGTATCCGACCGCCCAAACCCATCCGTCCCCAGCGCCGTGTAGCGCATCGGCACGAAGGCGCGGATCTGGTCCGCAAATGCCCGCAGGCAGTCGGTGTATTTACGTCGGAGCATAAGGCAAAGTCGCGCGATGTTCATCGCCCAGCGACAAGTCGGGTGAGGGGCGGTCATGCAGTGCATATGCCGGACACCGCTCACGCCACCCGCGGCCCGATGCCGGGCGCGCTGTGCTGCTGAGTCAACTGTTCCGTCCGATCGGGTGCGATGGTGGCCTGCTGTGCCTGCGCCTGCTGCAGGATGCCGTCGACCTGCCGCGAGGCCATCGACAATGATGTGCTGTTGTCCTGTGCGGCGGGCAGGTAGGCCAATTTCGAGGTCGGGTTGCCCGGTTCGCCCTGGCCGGCGATCAGGCCGTCGCGCCGGGTGTTGAAGACGACGAAGTCGACGCGATCGAGGGTCTCGTTCTGGCCGCCTTGTGGGCGGTGTGCGCCCGAGAGCGTGGTGTTGGCCAGGTTGGCCGCGGTCTGTTCAAGGCGTTCGCCTGTGAAGGTGCCGGGCGGGATGTTGGGGGAGCGGTCGATTGCGTCGAGCACCTGCCGGTATCGGTCGTGGCCGAGATGTCCGGGCCTGCGGATGTCGTCCTGGGTTTCGGACGATGGTGGCGTCCGTGACGAATCCGCCGGTGCGTCGAGCGCGCTCAGCATGCGGCTGGAGTTGCCGACTCCGGGGACTTCGGGCTGGATGCGCTCATCGAGCTGGCGTCCCGAACCGGGCGCCCAATGTCTGCCGAACCCATCCCGCCCGGGTTCGGGCAGGCCGACGTCGCGCAGGACGCTGTCCGCCAGCGTGTTGGAATTCTGGCGCAGCGGGTCGTAGGGGTAGCGGTCGTCCTTGCTGTTCGCGTTGTCCACCATCGTCTGCCATGTTCGGGACAGATCGGGCCCGGTGGCGATCGGCTCGCGGTACTGGCGCTGGCCCACTGCGTTGGCGTTGGCCGGATGGTCGGGATTCGTGGCGTCGTAGGGCAGGTTGGTCTCGACCTGCATGCGGCCGTAGGGCAGGCCCGGCGCCTCGTCTCCGGTCCAGCCGCTGATGGTCTGCTGGTTGCCCGTGCGATCCGTGTAGATCAGGTACTTGTGGTGGTAGTCCTTGCCCGCCACCGACCCGATGTTGCGGTAGCCGACCTCGATGCTTTCTGCCGCCTGACCGTCCGCCTTGTCTGCGTTCTGCTCGTCCATGGACTGCTTCTCACTGATGCTTGAGGTGGAGTGCGTCCACACGGGTCAGCTTGCCGGCGAGATCGAACGAGAAGGTCATCACGACCGACCGCGCGTCCGGGTCGAGCATGGCCTGGCCCTTGTCGTCGCGCAGCACCAGTTTGCCCGGAGCATCCTCGACCACTCGGGTCGTGTTGGATGACTCGAACGAAGCTTTCACGGTTGCCCTGTCGGTCCCCAGGGGAAAGTGGTTCAGAACGATCCCGCTGACGTCGATCTGCTCGAAACGCACGGGTTTCCGTGCCGCATAGATTTCATCCAGCATGGGGCGAACTCCTTGATTCATCGTCGGATTTTCCACCGGAGGTACGTTTCGCGGCAGCGTGGCCGCGCACGAGGCCATGGACAGGGCGGCAACGGCGGCGGTCAGGCACAGCGCACAGGCGGACGTGCGTCTTCGCGACATGGTGATCTCCTGTCTATCGTGTCAAAACGACCCGCGGCGCTGTACGGCGGCGGCAGCCTCATGGCGAGGACGTTAGCGCTTCCTTCCGTGCAAGAAAAGGCTGTACGACGGGGACATGTCCATGCGTCGTGCCGGCGTTGGATCGCTGTTCGATCGAGGCAGCAAAAAAGGCGGCCATGAGGCCGCCTTTCTCGTGTACGTGAAAGATGTGCGGGACTGTCGGCCCTCAAACCCCGACCGGGTTCCCCTTCTCCGCATCGATCTTGTACAACTTGATCGCCCGCGCCACATCCTTGGCCGTCATCTTCCCCTCCTTCGCCAGCGCGTCCACCGCCGCCTGGGCGATGTAGTAGCGATCCACCTCGAAGTGGCGGCGCAGGTTGGCGCGGGTGTCGGAGCGGCCGAAGCCATCCGTCCCCAGCACCGTGTACCGCATCGGCACGAACGCGCGGATCTGGTCCGCAAATCCACGCACGTAGTCGGTCGCGGCGATCGCCGGGCCCTGGCGGCCTTCCAGCAATTCGGTCACATACGCCTTGCGGGGCGACTTCGCTTCGGGGTTGAGGCGGTTCCAGCGTTCGGCATCAAAGCCGTCGCGGCGGAGTTCGGTGAAGCTGGGGCAGCTCCAGATGTCGGCGGTCACGCCGAAATCCTTGTCCAGCAGGTCGGCGGCGGCGATGGCTTCGCGCAGGATGGTGCCGCTACCGAGCAGTTGCACGCGGTGTTCGCCCTTCTTGGGTTTGCCGGCGTCCTTCAGCAGGTACATGCCCT
>ERZ1066122.1591-NODE-1591-length-17633-cov-39.687052_pt1 | contig 17633 bp, 21 predicted proteins | sample MGYA00382769_ERZ1066122 | MGnify/ENA primary metagenome ERZ1066122 (study PRJEB33369, sample SAMEA5778352) | biofilm metagenome | biome: Industrial cooling water; feature: Water cooling tower basin; material: Biofilm | place: United Arab Emirates | collected... | reverse complement strand
ACCGCGTGCTGATCCACGAGGGCGGCGATGCCGACGATCCGCGCGATCCCGGCGGGCGCACACGCTGGGGCATCAGCCAGCGCACCTATCCGACGCTCGTCATCAGCAAGCTCACGCGGACGGAGGCGATCGCACTGTATCGGCGCGACTTCTGGTCGCCGCTGCAGGGCGATGCGCTGCCGCCCGCGCTCGCGTTCCAGGCGCTCGATGCCGCGGTGAATCACGGCGTCGGCCGCACGGTGGGCTGGCTGCAGCGGCTGGCGGGCGTGCGGATTGACGGGCAGCTCGGGCCGGTGACGCTCGCGGCCCTGCGTTCGGCCGATGAGGCGTCGCTGATCGAGCGGCTCCTCGCGCTGAGGCTCGACCTGTATGCCGAGCACGACCGCTTCGCCGTGTTCGGTCGCGGCTGGACGCGGCGGATCGCCGAGAACCTGCGGTATGCCGCACGGGATCTCGCGTGAGCAGCCCGCTCGATCCAGCCTTTGAGGCCGCGCACGACGCACTGTTCGCCGTGTTCGGCGAGCCGGCCATCGTGCGCAGAGGACGCCGGCCGCCGGTCGCGGTGCGCGTGGTGATCACCTACAACGTGGCCGAGCTGGGCGACTACAGCCAGGGCCTCGCGCGGGTGACCACGGTGAAGTTCCGCAACACCGAGTGGAGACCTCGCGCGGGCGATGCACTGCACGTGCCCGGCGGCCGGTTCCGGATTGATCGCATCGCCGTCGACGACGGCTTCGTGACCGAAACGGTGCTGCATGGGTGAGACCCCGACTCCGTGGGCGATCCTCGAAGTGGTGCAAGCGCGCTTGCGCACCCTCCGCAAGGCGGGTGGTTATCGCACCGATGCCGGCCGTGATGTGCGCCTGGAGCCCGCGCCGTTCGATCCGGGCGATGCCACCCGCATCACGCTCTATCCGCTGACGATGCTGTATCCAGAGGACGCGCGCTCGGCAAGGGAGCGCGAATTCACTTTCGTCGTCGAGGCGCTGGTGCCGGTACGGATCGACAACGCCCAGCAGCGCATCGTCGAGACCATCGCCGACATCGAGGACGCACTGGACGGCTTCGCGCAGGCTCCGCTGGCGCTGCCGCTGCAGTTCCAGGAGTCGATGCTGCTCGACCGGCCGGACGGTGTCGCCGCGATGGCGGCACAGGTGCTGTTCGGCTCGCGCTATCGCCGGAGCGCGCTGCGATGACCGCGTTCTTCCACGCCGATCTCGACGGCTTGCTGGCCGCCTCCCGCAATCTGACCGTGTTGTCCTCGCGATTGCCGATCCTGCACACGCGCGCTCTCGGCACCTTGCGCCGACGGCTGCCCGTGCAAGCCCGTCGCGATATCCAGGCCGAGTACCAGATCGGTGCACGCCGCGTTGCCCAGGACCTTCGCGCCGACCCGACCGACGACGGTCTGCGTCTGGTTGGTCGCTTCCGCGGCATCGGCCTGCGGAACTTCGCGGCACGGCAGACCGCGCGCGGTGTCACCGCCGCGATCGTCCGCGGCAAGCGCAGCCTGCGCGAGTACGCCTTCCTGGGCGTGGGCGTGAATCGCAACGCACAGGTGTTCCGCCGCGAAGGCCCCAAGCGCCCGATGCAACAAGGCCGCTATGCCGGCAAACGACGCCAGCCGCTGGTGGCCGAGTACGGCGCCACCGCCGCGCAAATGCTCGCCAAAGGCCGCCGTCCCGAGCGATTGGTCGACTACGCCCGCGGCGTGCTCGCCGCCGAGTCCGAACGTCTCCTGCGGCTCGCCGCCGGAGCGTCCGCCCCATCTTCCCCCGACGCACCACGCACATGAAAACCATCCGCCTCTACCACCCCCACACCCATGAGGGCATCGCCTATGACCCGCCGCCCGAAGGCATCGCACTCAACGTCAACGACGCCGATGCCGAGCTGCTCGAGGCGTGGGGCCTGACCACGCCGCCGCCTGCGCTCACTGACGCACCGACCGAGTCCGACGCCAACATGCCCGTCGAAGGCGCATCACCCCCACCGACCGGCACCGCGCCCGCGCCGCGCCCTGACCGCCGCGCGCGCGCCACGGCCGATCCCACCTCCACCGAACCGGCCGTCGACACGTCGGCCAGGAGCGTCTGATGCAGGACTTTTCGTTCCAGGGAAAACTCTACCTGGGCACCCGTCTGCCTGGTGGTCGGCCCGGCGCGCTGCGCTGGGTGGGCGATGCCCCAAAGTGCGATCTCACACTCAAGACCGAGACCGAGACCCGCAAGGAGTCCTACTCGGGCAATCGCCTGACCTCGGCCGTGCTGCAGAAGGGCAAGGAGGCCGAACTCACCGTCGCGATCAACTGGGCCGACATCGACAACCTGCTGCTCGGCCTGTACGCGAGCAAGGCGTCGATCGCCGCCGGCACGGTGACTGGCGAGGCGTTCCCGGCCGGGCTCGCGGCGAACGATGTGATCGCGCTCGATCACACCACGATCAGCCAATTCGTCCTCACCGACGGCAATGCCGCACCCGCGACGCTGGTGGCGAACACCCACTACCGCATCGAGAGCATCCGCGCGGGCCTGATCAAGCTGCTGAACCTCGCGACGTTCGTCCAACCGCTGCGCGCGGCCTACCGCTATGGCGCACGCACCAGCGTGGCGATGCTCACCACCTCGGCGCCCGAACGCTTCCTGTATCTGGACGGCACCAACTCGCTCGACAACGCGCCGGTGCAGGTGCGCCTGTACCGGGTGCAGTTCAATCCGGTGAGCAACCTCGGCCTGATTCACGAGTCGTTCGGCCAGTTCGAGCTGACCGCCTCGGTGCTGTTCGATGCCGAAGCGGCGGCCGACCCGCTGCTCGGCGGCTTCGGCCGGCTCGATCTGCCGGAGGTGGTCTGATGGCCACGAAACTGCCCGCCGCGCCTGCGCCTGAGACTGCCGCCGCGGACGATCTCGCAATCCTGCATCCGGATCGCACGCTCGTGCTCGGCGGTCGCACGATCGTCCTGCGTGAGTACGGTTTCTTCGAGGGTCTGGACGTCGCAGACCGCGCCTCGGCCTTCATCGCCGACCTGGTTGCCGCAAGCTCCGACGGCGCGTTGCGGTATGCGCAGGTGCGCCGGATGTTCGGACGTCACCGCGCGGTGATTCCCGCGATTGCGGCGCAGGCGGGCGATGTCGAAGTCGCCTGGCTCGAAGCACTGCCGCCGGACGAACTGGAGCTGTATCTCGCGACCTGGTTCGCGGTGAACGCGGCTTTTTTCGTGCGCGAGGTGCTGGCGGAACTTCGCGAGGCACAGCTGCGCGAGGCACAGCTGCTCGCGGCCGGCGCCTCCGCTGGGGCGATCTCTTCGCCCGACTCGCCGCCGCCGGCTGCGGCGACCTCGCCCGACTCGGCCGCATGACCGAGCGCCAGCTCCTCGCGACCTTCGAGGCCGTCGACCGTGGCGAACGCCACCGCCGCGCGGACTTCATCGAGGACGTGGCGACCGCCGTGTGGGGCGGGGAGGCCGCCGAGGCGCGCGTGAAGTCCCTGCGCGGCCGTTCGTGAACCAGGTTCCATGAATCAGGATTTCGTTCTCAATCTGAAGGTCCGCGGCGATTCCGCGCAGGCCGAGACCAGTCTCGGCCGCCTGCAGAGCGCGCTGGCCCAGGTCGACCGCGCGCTCGGCCAGGTGCGCGCCGCCGGCCGGGCGGTGACCGTCGATGCGCAGGCGGCGCCCGTGCTCGCCGCGCAGCGCGCGATCACCGCCGAGGTCGAGCGACGCACGCGGCTCGAAGCCGAGGCCAACGCCCGGAACGCCGCGGCCCTGCGCCAGCAGGCGGCCGAGCAGGCGCGCATCGCCGAACGGCGCGCCGCGTCCACCGCCGTGTTCAGCGCGGCGACGCCGGAGCAGTTGCGCACGCCGGCCGAACGCACGGCGGCCCTGGGTCAGGCCCAGGCGCTGCGCCGGGACGCCGAACTGCGGATGCTGGAGATCAACCGCCGCGCCGACGCGCTGGAGGCGCGGCTGGCGACGACGCGCGCCGGGCTCGCCACCGCGACCGTCACCGCCGCGCGCGCGACCGACGTCGGTCGTCGGGCCGTGGACCAGTACGGGATCTCCGTCGGTCAGACCCGGCAGGCGATGCGGCAGCTACCGGCGCAGATCACCGACATCTTCACGTCCCTGGCTGGCGGCCAGAAACCGTGGCTGGTCGCGATCCAGCAGGGCGGTCAGTTGAAGGACTCCTTCGGCGGCATTGTGCCCGCCGCACGCGCGCTGCTCGGTGCGATCACGCCGATGGTCGCGGGCCTCGCCCTGGTCGCGGCGGTGATCGGCACTGTCGGCGCCGCGACGCTCTCCGGCTACCGCGAGACGCAGGCCTACGAGCGCGCGCTCATCGCCAGCGGCAACGCCGCTGCGACCACCGCCGGCCAGCTGCGCGTGGTGAAGGACAGCGTCGGAGGCGCGACAGGGGAGTATGGCAACGCCGAGGCCGCACTGACGGCGATGGCCGCCGCAGGCACCGTCGCGGGCGATACGCTCGCACTCGCGGCGAGCGCGGCGGTCAATCTCTCGACCCTCACCGGCGCGTCGATCGAGGACACGACCCAGAAGGTGATCGCGCTCGCGCGTGCGCCCTCCGCGCAACTGCTCGAACTCAACCAGCAGTACCGCTTCCTCTCGGTGGAGGTCTACCAGCACGTCCGTGCGCTCGAAGCGCAGGGCCGTGCGCAGGATGCCGCGCGTCTCGCGATCGAAACTTTCGCGCGCGTCCACGAGCAGCGCGTGCAGGAAGCGTATGCGCGGGCGGGATCGCTCGAACGCGCGTGGATCGCGCTCGGCAAGGTCATCGGCGGGGTCTGGCAGACGATCCGCAACATCGGTCGCGACGATCTGGCGTTTCGGCTGGAGAAGACCACCGACGAGCTGAACCGCATCGGCAACGAGTGGCGCGAGCTGGGCGGCATCGCCACCCTCGATGGCGTGCTGGCCAGCCCCGAGGTCGATGCCGACACCAAGCAACGCATCCGGGCGCTGCGCCAGCAGCAGGCGACCCTGCAGCGCGAGGCCAACGCCGAGCAGGCGAGAGCCGACGCGCAGGCGGCGACGCAGGCCAAGCAAACTAATGCGATCAACGCCCTCGGTCGCGCGCAGGCCGCGCTCGGTCAGGATCGCGCCGTCGCCAAGGCGCAGCTGTTGCGCGAGCTGGAACGCGACATCGCGGCGTTGCGCGCCGGTGGCGTCGCCCAGGTCGAGGGCGTATCGCTCGCAGCCTTCGAGAAGGCGCGCCGCGCGCAGATCGAAGAACAGTTCAAGGCGCCGAAGGGGCCGCGCGCACCGAAGCCCAAGGCCACCGACGCCGATCGCGCCCGCGAGTCCGCCGAGCGCGAACTGGAGTCCCTGCGCCGCGAGGTCGCGCTGCTCGGTGAGGTCGAAGCCGGGCAGACCCGTGCCGGCGAGGCCGCGCGCCTCCGTTACGAGACCACGCAGGGCGCGCTGAAGGCGATTGCGCCTGCGCTGAAGGCGCAACTCGTCGCCGAGGCCGAAGCCCTCGACACCGCGCGCGCCGCTGCGGACGCCGAACGCGAACGCAAGGCCGAACTCGAGAAGACCACGCGCGCCTTTGATGCGCTGCGCGCCAGCCTGCGCACACCGACCGAAGTCGCGCTGGAAGAGGCGCGGGTACAGGTCGCGCTCCTGAATGACGCGCTGCGCGATGGAATCGCGACCAAGACCGCGTTCGACGCGGCGATGGCGCGCGTGGCGCAGACGAGCTTTCGCAAACCCGATGCGGCGCTCGACCGCGTGCCCGGCGCGACGCCGGATCTCGGCCAGACCGGCGGCGAACTCGCGCAGATCGAACAGTCTCGCGCGCGGCTCGAAACCTGGTACGCCGAACAGCTCGCGCTGCTCGCGCAGTTCCGTTCGCAGCGAGCCGATCTGAATGCGCAGTGGGACGCGCAGGAAGAAACGGTCGAGCGCCAGCACCAGGCCGCGCTGGCGCAACTGCAATCGGCACAGACGCAGGTGCTGCTCGCCGGTGCGTCCGCCACCTTTGGCCAGCTTGCCGACATCGCCAAATCCTTCGGCGGCGAGCAGAGCGCGACGTATCGCGCCTTGTTCGCGCTGTCGAAGGCATTCGCCATCGCCCAGGCGGCGCTCGCGCTTGCCAACAACGTCGCCGAGGCGAGCAAGGTCGGCTTCCCGCAGAACATTCCGTTCATCGCGGGCGCCATCGCGCAGGGTGCGACCATCGCCGGCCTGATCGCGCAGGCGACCTTCAATGGCGGAGGCGGGTACGCCACCGGCGGCCATGTGCGCGGACCGGGCACGGCGACCAGCGACAGCATCCCGGCGTGGTTGTCGGATTTCGAATTCGTCACGCGCGCCGCCGTCGTGCGCCAGCCCGGCGCGCTGCCGTTTCTGGAGGACTTCAACCGCCGCGGCATGCCGGCGCTGGAGGCCTGGCATGCGCGCCGGTTCGCGCACGCATCACAGCCAGCCGTCTCGCTGCCCCGCGCGCCGCGCGTCAACTTCGCCGAAGGTGGCCTCGCCCGTGCGGCATCTGGCCTCAACCCGCAGCTCAACCTGCGCCTGATCAACGCGATCAACACCGATGCGCTCGCCGAGTCGATGGCACAGAGCCGGGGCCTGGAGCAGACCATCCTCAACGTGATCGACCGTAACGGCAGCTTCCTGCGTCAAAGGATCGGTGGCTGATGGCGTACCTGATCGACACGGTGCTCAAGGGCGCCGGCCCGGATGCACACCTGCAACTGCTGGATGTGCTGCGCGCGCTCGCCGAAGCTGCTGGCTGGACGACGCTGCGCTTCGATGCCTCGATTCCGGAACGCGAACTGATCTTGCGCTCCACCGGCACCACCGGGGAAGAGGAGATCACTGTCGGATTCAAGGTGTACCAAAATGCCGCGGCGGATTACTACAACCTGCTGGCCGCGACCATGATCGGCTATGTGCCGGCAGCGCCGTTCGAGGCGCAGCCGGGCATCAAGACCAGCGGCGTGCCCTGCCACAACCAGGCGATCTCGGTCTTCCTGACCGCCAGTCCGCGCCGGATCGTCGGCGCCCTCAAGGTCGGCTCGCCGATCTACGCGCACGTCTACGTCGGCAAGGCGCTGGCCTACGCACGGCCGAAGGAATTCCCCTCGCCTCTCGTCGTCGCCGGCCACTTCGATGGCCGCGAGGCGAAGCGCTACAGCGACCTGCACTGGTTCCCATACAAGGGCCGGCGCGGCAGCAGCGAAGCCGGCTACAACGACGGGTTCCTGTTCCTGCGCGATGCCGGCGGCGCATGGAGGAAGGTGCAGATCTCGCCGTTCGGCAACGGCCAGGCGACCGACACCACCTACGCCAGCCTTGCGGGGGAGTACGTCGGCCGCAGCGGCACAGGGAACCGCTGTCTGGTGCCGGCCGGCACCCTCCACCAACCGCAGCCGCTGGAGCTGTACGACATGAGCTTCGGCGCCTACGACGCCGAAACCCGCACCTACCCCAGCAGCGGCAGCGTCTACGGTCTGCTCGATGGCGTGAGCTTCGTCTCCGGCTACAACAACGCTTCCGAGAATGTGCTGCAGCTGGAGGGCAGCGCGGTGGTCGATCAGACCGGCATGTCCGTGCGCCAGGCGGTCGATGCGATCCGCGCCGTCGGCGGTCGCGCCTTCGTCGTCCTGCAGGACGGCGCGCGCACGACCTGGCGCGATTACGTCGCCGTGGAGATGAGCTGATGGCGACCGTCACTGGCCAGGTCGCGGGTTTCGCGGCGCTGAAGACCTTGATCGAAACGACGCTCACCGCGCGCGGATGGACGCTTGCGAACGGCATTCTTCGTCGCGGCGTCGCTTTCGTGCAGCTTACTGCCAGTGCGAACGAACTGCGCCTGCAGGCGGGTACCGGCCAGGCCGGCGCGGCGCTGACAGGCGCCTGCCCGCAGTCGGTCAAGGTCATGAGTTTCAGCAATGCGCCGATCCAGTGGCCGGCGGAGGCCGTGCTGCATGTCTTCGACGCGCCGGACGAGGTCTACGCCGTCCTGCGCTACAACGTCGATCGTCACCAGCACCTGAACTTCGGCGTCTCGACGATGCCGCAGATCGGCGGCACCGGTCTGTGGGCCTCGGGCGCGTTCCGTGGCGATGTCGTCGGCACCTCGGCGACCTGCCGGGTGTTCATCGCCGCCAACAGCGGCACCGATCTCGGTGCGCTGCCCTACGACGGCCCCGGACTCGGCTTCTTCTTCGCGAGCTCTGCCGGGACCTATCAGAGCAGTGTCATTCACTGCGGTCTCGAAGGCGCCGCGGGCTGGCGCACGACCTATGGCGGCAATCCGGGCGATCTGCTCGGCGTCTCGCACAAGGCCGGCCTGCTGCATGCGCTGCCGTCGCAGTTCAACCAGGCGACCGTGCTGCTGCCGATCGACGTGCTGATGGCGCGACAGGCGCAGGGCCAGACAGTCGTCGCCACCCTCGCCCACGCGCGCTACTGTCGGCTCGATCACCTCGACCTGAGCCAGCCGCTGCTCTACGGCCCCGAGCGCTGGCGCGCCTATCCGCTGCACGCGGTCCACCCAGTGCAGCGCAACGGCGCCGGCTGGCCGACGGGGGCGCAGCATTCCGGCAGCTTCGGCGTCGCCCTGCGGGATCTGCCCTGATGGCCGCCTTGACCGGCATCGCGCCTACACCGCGCCTGTTCGGTGCGACCAATCCCGCGCTCTCGCGCGAGTTGAATGCGCGCGGCGAGGCCGCGTTCTCACCGGCCGCGTACCAGGGCGTGCGTCTCACTGCCCCGGCGGGGGCCTTTCGTGCGCCGGCCGCACTGCGCTGGCCCGCGACCGGGCGACTCGCGCACCGCTTCGCCGAGGACTATTTCGATCGCATCCACCTCACCCCGACCGTGCTCTCGCTCGGCAACGTCGTCTCCGAGCTCACCCGCGATCTCGCGGTGTGGAATGCCTGGCGCTCCCACCCGCAGACGCTGACCGCGCTGCGCCTGGAGGGCGATGCGGGCAGCACCCTGACAGCGCCTGCTGCACTGCCCGTGTTGCTGCGTCCGCTGCAGGAGCGGGTGCTGACCTTGACGGTCGGCCTCGACGGCCCGCCGGTGATCGACGCGGTCGCGGTGCTGACGTTCGCCGATGGCGCGACGTGGTCGATCCGGGTCGATGGCCTGCGCCTGAACGCATGGACGCTGCCGCCCAACTGGTCCGAGCCGCTGACCGAAACGCTCACCTGGCTCACCGATGTCCAGATCGCCGTCGCCGGCACCGTCACCCGCACGCCGCTGCGCGAAGCGCCCAGGCGCTCGTGGGAGTTCGCGGTACTCGCCGATCGCGTCGAACGCCGCTGGGTGGAACACGCGCTGTTCGACTGGACGGCGCGCGCGTGGGCACTGCCCGTGTTCGTCGATACGACTCGGCTTGGTGCGCCGCTGGTCGTGGGCGCGGTCGAAATCCCGGTCGACACCACGGGCCTGGACTTCGCAGTCGCCAGCCTCGCCATGCTCTGGCGTGATGTCGCGACCTACGAATTGATCGAAATCGTGCAGATCGCGAACGGTCGTGTGTCCTTGCGTGCGCCGACGCGCCGCGCGTGGCCCATCGGCACCCGCCTCATGCCCTGTCGCACCGCACGTCTGACCGACGCGCCGGAGCTGCGGCGCCACACCGACCGTCTGGTGTCCGCGCAACTGCGCTTCGAAGCCACCGAGCCCTGCGACTGGCCGCCCGCACTGCCGCCCACACGCTACTGGGGCTTCCCGGTGCTGGAGCACCGCGGCGACGAGCGAACCGATCCGGTCGCGCGCTTCGCCAGGCGCATCGATCTGCTCGACGGCGATGTGGGGCGCACGCAGGCCGATGATCTGTCGGGGCTGGCGTGGACAACGCAGTCGCATGCGTGGCGGCTGTTCGGCCGCGCGGAACGCGCCGCACACCGCAGCCTGCTCTACGGGTTGCAGGGCCGGGCCGAGGCGCTGTGGCTGCCGACCTGGACCGACGATCTGGAAGTCATCGAGACCATCGGCGAGACCGCGCTCACTCTCACCGTCGCGGCCTGCGGCGTCACCCGCAGCCTGCGTCAGCAGGCGGGCCGTCGCCACGTCCGCATCGAACTGACCGATGGCGCGGTCTTCTACCGCGCCGTCGAAGCATCTTCAGAGATCACACGCGCCAACGGCGATGACGCCGAACGATTGCGCATCGACATCGCGCTAGGCCGCATTGTCGTCCCCGAACAGATCCGGATCGTCTGCTGGCTCGCGCTGGTCACGCTCGCGGGCGATACGGTCGAGCTGCGCCACCACGCCGACAGCGACGGCCTGCTCGACTGCGCCGTGTCCTTCGCCGGGATTCCGGCGGAAGAGCCCTGAGTCCGCACCCATGCCCCTGCTCTCGCGCGAGATCGAGTTGTACGACTTCTCGATCGGACTGCACCACTGGCGCTACACGGATGCCGGGCGGGAAGCGATCGTCGAAGGCCAGCGCTACGCCCCGGTCGCACTCACCCGCGGGCGCATCGCGCAGTCGGCGGAGGAGTCGAAGAATGCGCTGGAGATCACCGCGCCGCTGGACCTGCCGCTGCTGAACCTCTTCCGGCCGGTGCCGCCGGGGCTGCGCCTGCGCCTGGACCTCAAGCGGGTGCGGGTGCGCGACGGCCAGGTACGCCTGGGCTGGACCGGGCACGTCGCCAATCTGGACGAGACCCACAGCGTCGCCAAGCTGCGCTGCGAGTCGCTCGCCGCCGCCGTCGAGACCCTCGGCCTGCGCCGCAGCTGGCAGTCGAACTGCCCGCTGGTGCTCTACAGCCAGGGGTTGGGGCTGTGCAATGCCGATCCGGACGCGCACGCGGTGCCGGCCGTCCTCAGCGATGCGACCGGCTACTCCGTCGCGTCCGCCGCCTTCGATGCGTTCGACGACGGTCACTTCGATGGCGGCGTGCTGCAGTGGACGGCGACGCTCGGCGTCGAACGCCGTTTCGTGGTCAGCCACGTGGGCGCCACCCTGCGCCTGCTCACCCCGGCCGCACTCGCGCCGGATGCGCGCGTCGTCGCGTTCCCCGGCTGCGATCGCACGCTCGGGCCGAACGGCTGCCCCAAATTCCGCAATGAACTGAACTACGGCGGCCAGCCGACCTTGAAGGGCATGCGCAATCCCTTCGGCAGCGATCCGGTCTTCTGAACTCCCCTTCGCACGCACCGTCTGGCGCCACCGCGCCGGACGGCGGTTGCGCGCGTCCCGCACCTCGTACCTCGCGCCTCGCACCTCGCACCCCAGGAACCCGTCCACGATGTGGGTCTACGTCTTCGTGCTGATTCTCTCCATCGCCATCAGCATCGCGATGCGGCCCAAGCCGCAATCGACCAAGCCGCCGTCGCTCGCCGACTTCTCGGTGCCGACCGCCGAAGAAGGCCGCGAGGTCATGGTGATCTTCGGCGAGGTGTGGGTGGACGATCCCAACGTCCTCGCCTACGGCGACCTGCGCACCACGCCGATCAAGGCCAGTGGCGGGAAGTGAGCATGCCTTCCAATCGCGGCCTGCGCATTCACCTTCGGCACGTGCGCGCGATCGATCCGGCCGGCGGGCCGCTCTGTACGCCTGGCATTCGGGCGTGGTGCCGCCAGCACGCCATCGATCTGCGCGCGCTGTGCGAGGACGGCATCGCCGTCGACGACCACCCCCACCTGCACGACGATCCCTTCGTCGTCCGCGTGATCGCCATCGCGCGCGACGAGCGGGCGCATGTCGAAGCGGCGGTGCACGATGCGACGTGAGTCGATCTATCGCGGCTGGGTCGTGTGCACCTGCGTGGTCTCGATCCTCTCCGGGGTCTGGCTGTGGGTCACAGGCGAACGACCATACGGCGCATTCGGCATCGCGGCGGGCGTCTTCCACGCGCTGTGGGGTCTCGATCTGCGCGCGCTCGTGCGTGGGCGTTGGCGGCGACGTCCGATCGTGATCCCGACGCTGCGCCCGATCGTCGTCTCGCCGCCGCATCGAAGCCTCGCGCAGCGCCTGCGCGCGTGGCGTTTGCGACGTGATGCGGTGACACATGGGTAAGTCGAGCAAGCCGACGATCGGCTATCGCCATTTCATGTACCTGTACATGGGCGAGTCGATCGGCCCGAACGATTACCTCGCGGGCGTGAAGGTCGGCGGCCAGACCGTGTTCGAGGGCGAACGCGCCGGCAGCGGCACCCTGGCGATCAACCTGCCGCAACTGTTCGGCGGCGACAAGAAAGAAGGCGGCCTCGTCGGCTCGCTGCAGATCCGCATGGGCGAGCCGGACCAACTGCCGGTGCCCTACCTGCAGCAGCAGGTGCCGGGGCCGTGGCCCGCCGCGCGCGGCCTATGCACCACGCTGTACCGCGGAATGGTCGGGGCGATGAACCCCTACCTGAAGCTCTGGGCCAAGCGCTGGGGGCGCTTCGTGCAGGGCTGGTCGACGCCGGTGTGGCAGCCGCAGCTCGCGCGCATCGGTCGCGGCATGAACGCCGCGCACATCCACTACCAGTGCCTCACCGACACGGTGTGGGGCTGCGGTCTGGATCCCGCCTTGATCGATGGCGAGAGCTTCCTGCGCGCGGCCGAGCGGTTGCACGACGAAGCGTTCGGGCTGTGCCTGGGCTGGCGGCGGGGCGACTCGATCGGGAATTTCCTGCAGACGGTCAACACCCACGTCGGTGGGCTGTGGGCCTTCGATCCGATGCGCGGCCAGTTCGTCTACCGGTTGTTCCGGCCGGACTACGATGTCGCGACGTTGCCGTTGCTCGATGAGACCAGCGTGCTGGCCCTGGAGAGCTGGCAGACGCCGCTGCTCGATGGTTCGGTGAACGAGGTCACCGTGCTCGGACGCGACTGCGTCACCAATCTGGAGATCGCCGCGACCTTCCAGAACATGGCCAATGTGCAGGCGCAGGGCCGCGTCGTCGCCGACCGGCGCACACTGCCAGGTCTGTGGAACCGAAGTCTGTGCGAGCGCGTCGCCGCACGGGAAACCAGCGCCGCCAGCAGCCTGCTGCAGCGGATCAAGCTCACCGTCGACCGTCGCTGGTGGGGCGTGAAGCGCGGCGACGTGCTCGCGCTGTCCTGGCGGCGCAAGGGCGTGCAGCGCATGCCGGTGCGGGTGCTGGAGGTGGACGAGGGCACGCGCACCGATGGCGCGCTCGCGCTCACGCTGGTGCAGGACATCGACGGCATGGCCGCGACCACCTACCTGCGGCCGGTGATCGGGCCGTGGACGCCGCCGGACACGCGCCCGCTGCCGCTGCCCGCGCAGCGGCTGGTCGAGGCCACGTACCGCGATCTCGCTGGCCGACTGCGTCCGGCCGATCTGGCGCAGGTCGAGGACGATGCCGGGTTCGTGGTCGCATTGGGTGCGAGACCGAACGGGCCAGCCTACGGCTACACGCTGACCACGCGCACCGCAGGTGCGGGGGCAGGTCCGTTCGTGGAGGTGGCGGGCGGGGACTTCTCGGCCACAGCGACGCTCGCAGGTGCGCTCGGGCCGACCGATACGGTGGCGACGCTGGCGGACACGCGCGACCTGGATCTCGTCACCGTCGGCAGTGAGGCGCTGATCGACGAGGAACTGGTGCGGATCGACGCCATCGATCTCGTCGCCGGCACCTTGACGATCGCACGCGGTTGCGTGGACACGGTGCCCGCACCCCACGCACAGGGCGCACGCCTGTGGTGCACCGACACCTACGTGGGCGCCGATCCCACCGAACATCTGGCGGGGGAGACCATCGAGGCGAAGCTTCTCACCCGCACCCAGCAGGGCACGCTCGATCCCGCGCTCGCGCCCACCGCGCAGGTCCGTCTCGACGCCCGCCACGCCCGGCCGTATCCGCCCGGCCGGCTGCGGATCAACGGCGCCGCCTGGCCGGCGACGGCCTTCGCCCGCCTTGACCTCGCCTGGGCGCATCGCGACCGTGTGCTGCAGGGCGACCGACTGGTGGAGCACGAGGCCGGCAGCATCGGCCCCGAGCCGGGCACGACCACGACCGTGCGCGTGCTGCATGCGCTCAGTGGCGCCGTGCTGCACGAGACCAGCGGGCTCGTCGGAACGCAGCACAGCGTCGAGCTGCTGCTGGCGAACGATGCGCCCCTGCGGGTCGAGGTCGAGAGCCAGCGCGGCGCGTTCGCCTCGCGCCAGCGGCACATGCGGACGATCGCCTGCGAGTGCGGCCAGAAGCTCGCGAACGCAGACTTCGACACGCAGGCTGCGTGGACGCTCGGCCCCGGCTGGTCGATCACTGGTGGCGCTGCGGTCAAGGTCACAGGCACCGCCTCCGATCTCGCGCAGCCGTTCGCCTTCGTCGACGGTGCGCTGTACCGCGTCGAACTGACGCTGTCCCAGGTCACCGCCGGCACGCTGCGCGTCGGGCTCGCCGGCGCCACGCCCACCGACGGCGCGCCGCTGAATGCGAACGGCACCTTCGTCGAACCGCTGACCGCAAGCGCGCACAGCGCGCTGCGCATCGCGGCCGACGCCACGTTCGCTGGGCGCGTCGAGCGCATCAGTCTGCGCCGCCTGGCCTAGTCGGCGCGTGAAGTCGACGCCTGATCGAAGCCTGTACGCGAGGTGTCCCGTTGTCGCGCTGCGACATCGATCGACGCTTGGCTTCTACCGCACACAGCGCGTTCATGACTTCGTCGACTTGCCGACGCACCCAAGGAAACCACCGATGCCCACCATGTCGCTCGCCGAGCCCTACACCATGAACATCAGCATTGTGCGAACCCCACGCGTGCTGCGGTTGGGCCGTCGGAAGATTCGCGTCGAGCAGCTCGGCGCCAGCCTTCCCTTCGCGCGCAAGCCCAGCTCCCTTCGCGAGATGTGCGCCACCGGCGAGTACCGCATCTACATCACCGAAACGGTCCAAATGACGGTTGCAGAGTTCGACGATTTCGCGGATGACCTGAGCCGCTCTAGGGCGTGGCTGGCAGGCAAGGGTGGCAACGCCGCCGACGGTCGCCTGTGTGTCGAAGTCCACGCACCCGGACGCCCCTACCTCTACGTCGATCCGGCCGGCTGCGACGACGCACGGTATGTCGCGAGGCTCGGCTGACCAGACACGACAGGCGGGAGCGACCGGCTCCCGCCCTTCCCTACGCGCATCGCCGCAATGGCGATGCGCCCATCGCACACGGAGGACTTGCCATGAAGGCAGTCGAGAACACCATCGCGCGGATCGCCCGCGTCACCCTTGGGATCGAGTCGCTGGAGACCCGTGGGTCCGACCGACTGGACTTCCATGAAGTCTTCGTCGAACGCTTGCGAGACGCGCTCGAAGCAGCCTATCGAGCGGGCGTCGAGCATGAAAGAAAAGCCGCGTCCGGAAGGTCGGCTGACCGGTGAATTTTTTGGGGTACGCGCTTGGCTTCTAGCGCGAACAGCGCGTACATGCTCACCCCGACACGGACATCGAACGCCCATGAAGCAGGTCCCGACCACACAGGCCAAGCGCGTCAAGGAATTCTTCCTCGCCTCCCTCCTCGTCCGCGTGCCCGGCAAGCGCGGACGCCACGCGTGGCGCCGCGAGCTGCTGCGCGCAAGGACTCCCCATGCATTGCACCGCCAACTCGCCGGGCGCAGGCACATCGCCTACGCAAGCAATGGCGTCGAAGTCATCCGGATCGAACTGATCGACACCGGGACAACCCTGTTGGCGCCCATTGCCGAAGGCGCTGAAGTGGAGCCGCTCGAACATCTGCTGGCACGGATTGCCGCCAACCCGCTGAGCTACGTGTGGTGAGCCCGAAACTACGGTAGGCGCCTTGACGAGGCGACTGCCTGTACCACGCTTGTCTGCCATCGGCAGGAGCAGATCTTCGGCTTGGCTTCCAGTCGCGACAGCGCGTTCATGTGTCCACACCCACCGCAACGGAGCAAACGCATGGACCGTCGAGCCGATCATCTTCTGGAACAACTCGCCATCGAGCAAGGGGCAGACGCCCTTGAGAACGTGCGCAGGGCGTTCGAACGCGCTGCCGAGGAACTGGCGCATTACCAGCAACGGTACCGCGACGCCGAAACGCTGAACGACCGCGCCAGCGTGCTCAACTGGGCCATCGGCTACGCCGCCGGGGCCACGGGCAGCAACATGCGCCTCGACATGGTCGCTGGCGCACAGGTGGCGCTCGGCAAGGCTGCGGCGCGGGCTGCCAACTGAAGGGAGCGATTGAAGGCGACGGCAGGACGCAAGATCCCGCGGGCCTGGACGATGCGGCTGCGTTGGTCCAGTGGGGCCAACGCAACTGTCGCCGATCACCGCCGCCACCGTCCAACTGAACGTCGTCCAAGATCCAGAGGGCGCTTCGGACGGTAGATGCCAGCGTCATGCAGACAAGAGGTCCCGGCCAACGGGACAGGACCCCGCCCCGGTACGCAATGCGTACCGGGGCTTTTTTGCGATTTCTGGTGGGGTGTGGTGACAGAGCAGCCGGATGCGCTCCAAGACGGCGCAAAAGCAATGCGCAATGTCCCAGAGGCAGCGGCTTCGACGCATGGCGACCCGGTTCATGAGGGCGACCCGAAGGATAACCCGCTGGAGTCCATCGGCTTCGCGGGGGGCCGAAGGGGCGCGCCAGAAGGTGTCACCCGGAAGGCCTATGACTCAGCAGGCCATCCGCCGCTCGCTGCGCGATCGACAGGCGTACTGCGGACGTGCATAGCATCGGATGGTCTACGAGCCGGCGCTGCGGCGGCGGATCGCGGAGGAAGACCACCTGATTCAGGAGTCGACCCCATTCCAGGTGTGGTAGGAAGTCCCGCGTGAGGCAGCCCGCCTGCGCGCGGCAGGGAGTGGCCCGCCTCGGCTCAGGCCCGCCGGACGGCGCCGCACAGCACGCTCGGCGCGCGAATCCGGGTGCTACCGTCGAAAGGCCCGGGAGGCGCGTGCCTTCCGGGCCTTCAATCGTTAACGGTGCTGTATGGGGACATCGCAGGCCGTTAACACACATCCTACGGATCAGCACTCAAGGAGTTTCATCATGTCGATGTATCTGTCTCGTTCCGCCTGCGCGCCTCTCGCCCTGCTGGCCTGCGCGACGCTGTTTGCTTCGCCCGTCTGGGCGAAATGTGGTTGCCCAGCAGACGGCCACTGGAGTCAAGTTGCATCGAGCGGCTTGGGCGAATCTTTCCCCGAAGCCGTCGATCTGGCCGCCGATTCTGCGTGGCAGGTGTACGAATTTCACCGTGATGGCGTCAAGTATGTGCAGGTCAACGATGCAGGCGGCGCGGTGCGCGCGGCAGCGGGACGGATCGGCGGTACCGCCTGGGTGATGCCGATCGGCAGCGACGCCGACCGCGTGGCCCTGCCCGGCGACGGCGTGCCGGTCGGCGTGCCCAGCCTGTTGTACCGCGGCGCGGACGTGGAAGTGCTGCGCTACCAGGACGGCACCACCACCCGCTGGCTGATCCGTCCGCTGGGCGCGACGGAGTGAGTGCGCAGCCCGGGCGCCTGCAGGGGCGTCCGGCGCCGGTCCGCCGAGCGGCGCCATAGGGCACGCTCAGCGCGTGAATCAGGGTGCTACCGTCGAAAGGCCCGAGGCAATAGCGCTGTTCGGGCCTTCAATCGTTAACGGTGCTGTATGGGGACATCGCAGGCCGTTAACACACATCCTACGGATCAGCACTCAAGGAGTTTCATCATGTCGATGTATCTGTCTCGTTC
>ERZ1066122.1590-NODE-1590-length-17636-cov-35.375974_pt1 | contig 17636 bp, 17 predicted proteins | sample MGYA00382769_ERZ1066122 | MGnify/ENA primary metagenome ERZ1066122 (study PRJEB33369, sample SAMEA5778352) | biofilm metagenome | biome: Industrial cooling water; feature: Water cooling tower basin; material: Biofilm | place: United Arab Emirates | collected... | reverse complement strand
CCCCTCTCCCGCTTGCGGGAGAGGGGGTGGCGCGCAGCGCCGGGGGTGAGGGCGCAGTTCGCCGGCAGCCGGCAGCCGGCAGCCGGAAGCCGACAGCCGCTTCAGTCCTCGTCCGGCGTGTTGAGCTTGCTGCGCAGCGTGCGCACGCTCATGCCCAGCAGCTCGGCGGCGCGGGTGCGGTTGCCGCCGGTGGCGTGCAGCGCGTGCTCGATGAGCACCTTCTCGGCCGCTTCCACGTTGAAGGAGCGCAGGACCACGCGCGGTTCGTCGCCGTTGACGGAGGCGTCGGTGGGGGGCAGGGCGGGGAGGTCGGGGGTGGAGCGCGGCAGTTGCAGCGCGGCCAGGTGCAGCGAGGGCGTCAGCCCGAAGCGCTGCGAGTCGAAGGCGTGGGGCTGCAGCATGGTGTCGGCGCTGAGGATCACGGCGCGCTCCACCGCGTGCTGCAGCTCGCGCACGTTGCCCGGCCAGGTGTAACGCTGCAGCAGTGCGATGGTCTCGGGGCTGAGGCCCTCGATTGGCTTGCCGATCTCGCTCGCCGTGCGCAGCGCGAAGCGCGTCGCCAGCAGCGGGATGTCCTCGGGGCGCTCGCGCAGCGCCGGGATCTGCAGCGGGATGGTGTTGAGGCGGTAGTAGAGGTCCTGCCGGAAGCGGCCCTCGGCGGCCTCCTGCGAGAGGTCGCGGTTGGTGGTCGCCACCACGCGCACGTCCACGCGGATCGGCTGCGTGCCGCCCACGCGCTCGAACTCCTGCTCCTGCAGCACGCGCAGCAGCTTGGCCTGCAGGTCCAGGCGCATCTCGCTGATCTCGTCGAGCAGCAGCGTGCCGCGGTGTGCGCGCTCGAAGGCGCCCTCCACCCGGCGGATCGCGCCGGTGAACGCGCCGCGCTCATGCCCGAAGAGCGCGCTCTCCACCAGCCCCTCGGGCAGCGCGGCGCAGTTGAGCTTGATGAACGGCCGGTCGCGCCGGTCGCTCTGGTCGTGGATGGCGCGCGCGAAGAGCTCCTTGCCGGTGCCGCTCTCGCCCTGCAGCAGCACGGTGGCGCGCGTGGGCGCGGCCATCGCCACCGTCTGCAGGATGCGGCGCACGGCCGTGCTCTCGCCGATGATCTGCCGCTCGTTGCGGAACTCCATCACCTCGCGGCGCAGCGCGTCGTTCTCGCGGCGCAGCCGCACGAACTCCAGCGCCTGGTCCACCGCCAGGCGCAACTGCTCCGGGCGCACCGGCTTGGTGATGTAGTCGATGGCGCCGCCCTTGATCGCCGCCACCGCGTGCTCGATGCTGGCGTAGCCGGTGAGCATGATCAGCGGCACGTCGTAGCCCTCGCGCTGCAGCAGCGCCAGGAACTCCAGCCCGGTGAGGCCCGGCATGCGGTAGTCGGAGATGATCAGGTCCACGCCGCCGCGCGCCAGCAGTTGCAGCGCCTCGGGCACGCTGCGCGCGCCGAGCGGCTGGTGCCCGGCGCGCTCCAGGGTGTCCTGCAGGATCAGCCCGACCGCGGGCTCGTCGTCGACGTGGAGGATGGTGGCCATGGGGACTACGAGTTGAGCGTTGCGAGTTGCGAGTTGAGAGTCGAGAGCCCCCGCACCGCCACCGGCCCTCGCACCGGGAGCAACGCGCCGTCCCCTCTCGTCGCGTTGGACCAGGGCGCTGGGCGTGAGGGCGCCGTTGCTCTCAACTCTCAACCCTCAACTCTCACCTTCGGGGTGGCGGCTCAAGTGGTGCGCGGCGCCTGCCGATAATCGAGGGGGAAGATACGTGCGGCGCCGGGTTGCCGGCAACGCATGGTTCGCCTGCGCGGGCTGCGGGCTGCGGACGGATGGGGTGCCGGAAGGGGAGCGATGCGGATCACCAACCAGATGATGCAGCGCGACGCGTCGTTGCGCATGCAGGGCAACCTGCGGCAGGTCAATACGGCGCTCCAGCAAGCGACCACGGGCCTGCGCCTGCAGCGCGCGTCCGACGACCCGGCGGCGGCCAGCTCGGCGATGCAGGCGCGCGGCAGCCTGCGCGCGCTCGATCAGTACCGCCGCAACGTGCAGAACGCCACCTCGCGGCTGACGCAGGTGGAGAGCACGCTGGACCAGCTCACCGGCACGCTCACGCGCGCCAAGGAGCTGGGCCTCGCGCAGGGCGGCGACACGGCCAACGCCGCCACCCGCAAGATCGCCGCGGCCGAGGCGCGCCAGTTGCTCGCGCACGCCGTCGCGCTCGGCAATACGCAGTTCCAGGGCGAATACCTCTTCGGCGGGCTCAACACCGATCCCGCCGGCGCCGCGCCGTTCGTCGCCGCGCCCACCTTCCTCCCGGCCGACCCCACCAACCCGGACTTCACCGCCAACGCCGACCCCACCGGCAAGCGGCAGGCGGAGATCGCCACCGGCCAGGTGTTCCGTGGGACGGCCGACGGGAAGGAGGTCTTCCTCAATAGCGGCGCCCTGAAAGCGCTGTACGACCTGGCCGAAGGGCTCGACCAAGACGACGCGCCGCGCATCCGCACCGCGCTCGGCGCGCTGGGCAGCGCCTTCGACCACACGCAGGCGCTCCTCGGCGAGGCCGGCGCCAGCATGAACCAGCTTCAGGTCACCAGCACCAACCTCGACGCGCTGGAGATCAACTTGCAGACGTTCAAGTCCGATCTGGAGGATGCCGATTTCGAGAAGGCGGTCACCGAGCTCGTCAGCCGTCAGACGGCCTACCAGGCGGCGATGATGGCCACCAGCCGTGTCATCGGGATGACCCTGACCGACTATCTGCGATGAGCCCGGCCACCGCCCTGGCGTTTGCCCGTGACCCCGTGACCACGATCCATTCCGAGCTGCTCGGCACCCTCCGCGTCGAGGACGACGCGCTGATCCGCTTCCCCGTCGGGCTCTTCGGCTTCCCGGACTGCAGCCACTTCGTGCTGCTGCCCGCCGAGCGCGAGGGGCTGCACTGGCTGCAATCCGCGGAGCACAGCGCGCTCGTCTTCCTGCTGGCCGACCCGTTCCTCTTCTTCGCGGACTACGCCGTCGACCTCGGCGCCGTCGAGCGCGCGGAGCTGCAGATCCAGGACGCCAGCGACGTCGCCATCCTGGCGATCGTCACGCTGCCGCGCACGCGCGCCGAGAAGCCGACGGCCAACCTGCAGGGCCCCCTCGCCTTCAACCTGCGCCAGCGCCTGGCCAAGCAGCTCGCCATCAGCGAGCGCGAATGGGGCATGCGTCGCCCGTTCGAGTTCGCGGCGCCGCGCGGGGAGTAGGGCACGGCAGGCACGGCAGCCGGCAACGAGCGGGGGCGCGTCGTGTCCCGACGCGCCCCCGCTCGCATCGCCGGCTCCTTGTGGGCGACCATCGGTCTTGTCTATCTTGGGCAAACTCCGCCCTAACGCCTTGCAGGAGCTACGTATGCCTGAGAAGCCCCCGGGGAAGCGAACCAGCAGAGGGATGAACGTCCGGGGACGTTCGGTTTCGGCTACCGAGGCGCAGAACCACTTCGGTGCGGTGCTGAGCCGTGCCCGCGCCGAGGGCGTGATCTTCATCACCCGCTACGAGCGTCCGGAGGCGGTCGTGCTCTCGATGGAGCAATACGAAGCGCTCGTCCGGTCCCGCGGAGTCGATCTCGATGCCCTGGAGCACGAGTTCGACCGGCTCTACGAGGCGATGCAGCGTCCGGAGCAGCAGACAGCCCACCGAGGCCTCTTTTCGATGACGGGTCGCGAACTCGGCGAGGCCGTCGTGCGCACGGCCCGAGCGCCACGGTGAGCGGCGAGATCCTGATCCTGGCCGGAACGAACGGGGCAGGCAAGAGCAGTGTCGCCGGCGCCGCACTCACCCAACTCGGTGGTGCCTTCTACGACCCGGACGCGGCCGCACGACGCTTCCGTGCGCTCGGTCTCTCCACGGAAGAGGCGAACGGGCGCGCCTGGCACGAGGGCCGTCAGCTTCTGGAGCGCGCGATCCGCGAGGGAGGCAGTCTCGCGCTGGAAACCACTCTGGGCGGCAACACCATTCCGGCCCTGCTCGAGCAGGCCTCCGAGAAGGGCCACTCCGTGCACGTGTGGTACGTCGGCCTCGCTTCGCCCGAACTCCACATCCAGCGCGTGCGGGAGCGGGTTCGGTCGCGGTGGGCACGACATCCCTGAGGAGACGATCCGCACGCGTTACGAGGGCAGCCGCCGGAACCTGATCTGGCTGTTGCCCCGCCTGGCGAGCCTCGCCCTCTGGGACAACAGCGCGCCCGGCAACCCTGCGGCCGGCGTGCCGCCCCGGCCGGTGAAGATCCTCCAGTTGGACTACGGCCGGATCGTCCACCTGCTCCCCGCGGAGGAGGTCCTGCCCTGGGCCCGGCCGATCGTTGCCGCCGCGCTCAAGCTCGCCCCCAACTCGTAGCCAAACAGCGCGCCATCAGCGGTTGAGCAGGAGACGCCGCCACTCGTCGAAGCGCATCGCGCGGGCGTCGATCGCCCGGAAGAAACGACCGCGGGGGCGCGCCTCCGGCAAGTTCTTCCGGTGGGGCGGGCTCGTCATCCTGGCGGAATGCCGCATGGACGCTGGGTTTTGCCGTCTCGGGCCCCTGGCATGGTGGCTGCCCCCGGGGAGCGCGTCGCGACGTGACCGTTCCCCTCACCCTGAAGCCATGTCTCGCCGTTCCACGCGCCGCCGCCCCGCGGCCGCACCCGGCGCCGCGCGCGCGGCGCAGCAGCGCTTCGAGCAGGCGGTGACGCTGCACCTCGCCGGCGAGCACGGGCAGGCCGTGGCGGAGTATCGCCACGCGCTCGAGCTGAACCCGGCGCTCGCCGAAGCCCACAACAACCTCGGCGTGCTGCTGCGTGAGCCCGAGCCCGACACGGCGCTCGCGGCGTTCCAGCGCGCCGTCGCGCTGCGGCCCGCCTACCCCGAGGCGCTGAACAACCTGGGCCTGATGCTGCAGCGCCACGGCGACCTGCGCGGGGCGGCCGACGCCTTCCGGCGTGCAGTCCGCGCCGACCCGCACCACCCGGACGCGCAGAACAACCTCGGCCTGGTGCTGCGTGAGCTGGGCGAGAGCGAAGCGGCCGTCGAACATCTGCGCGCCGCCGTCCGGCTGCGGCCGCTGGAGCCCGCCTTCCACAACAACCTGGGGAACGCGCTGCTGGGCCTGGGCCTGGTCGCCGAGGCGCGGCAGAGCTATCAGCACGCGCTGGAGCTGCGGCCGGACTACCCCGAGGCGGTCAACAACCTGGGCGCCACGCTGCGCGCCGAGCGGCGGTTCTCCGAAGCGATCCCGTTGCTGCTGCGCGCGCTGGAGCTGCGGCCGGGCTACCTGGACGCGCTGCACAACCTGGCGCTCGCCATCCCGCCGGACGAGGCGCTCACCGCGCACGTGCTGGAGGTGCTGCGCGCCGCCGTCGCCGCGCGGCCGACGTGTGCCGCCACGCGCGCGGTGCTGGCGGTGGGGCTGCAGGAGAACGGGCGGTTCGTCGAGGCGGGGCAGGTCGCGCGCGAAACGCTGGCGCTGGACGAGCGCAATGCGGGTGCCTGGAACGTGGTGGGCATCTGCGCCGGCGAGCGGCTCGACCACGTGGAGGCGATCCACGCCTTCGAGCACGCGCTGGCGCTGGAGCCGGAGAACGTCACCGCGCGCTGGAACCGCGCGCTCTCCTTCCTGATGCTCGGCGACTACGCCCGCGGCTGGCGCGAGTACGAGTGGCGCTGGCGGCTCGTCCACTTCGTGCCCTTCCGCCGCCGCTTCGCGCAGCCCGCCTGGGACGGCGCGCCGCTCGGCGGCCGCACCGTCCTGCTCTACGCGGAGCAGGGGCTGGGCGATGCCATCCAGTTCGCCCGTTACGCGCGCTGCGTCCAAGACCGCGGCGGCCGTGTGCTCGTCGAGTGCGACCGCTCGCTGACCGGGCTCCTGGAGAGCTGCGACGGCGTGGACGCGGTGGTCGCGCGAGGCGAGCCGCTGCCGCACTTCGACGTGCAGGCGCCGCTGCTCAGTGTGCCGCTGCTGATCGGCGACACGCTCGCCACGCTGCCGCGCGAGCCCTACCTGCGCGCCACGCCGCGCCCGGTGCGCCGGCGCGTGCGCCAGGCGGGCGAGGGCGCCCTGCGCGTCGGCATCGTCTGGGGCGGGCGCCAGCCGAACCCGACGCTCGCGCGCCGTTCCGCCGGGCTGCCGCGCTTCGAGCCGCTGGCGGCGATCCCCGGCGTGCAGCTCTACTCGCTGCAGGTCGGCGAGGAGGCGACGCGCCAGCTCGCGGAGAGCCCGCTGCGCGATACGCTCGTGGACCTCGCCCCGGAACTGCGCGACTTCCGCGACACCGCCGCCGCCATCGCCGAGCTGGACCTGGTCCTCACCATCGACACCTCCGTGGCGCACCTCGCCGGCGCGCTCGGCATGCCCGTCTGGGTGCTGCTGATGCACGCCGCCGACTGGCGCTGGCTGCTCGACCGCGCGGATTCGCCGTGGTATCCCTCCGCCCGGCTCTACCGCCAGCCCGCGCCGGGCGAGTGGGGGCCGGTCTTCGAGCAGGTGCGGCGCGACCTCGCCGCGCTGGCGCGGGAGGAGGCGGCGCCGCGCTCGGCGGCAGTGCCGGCGCGGGAGCCCGCGGACCCCACGGCCGCCGCTCTGCCGTCCGCCCAGCGCGGGCCCGACGGCGCGCCGCGCTTCACTCTGCAGGTGCCGTTCAGCCGGCTCGCCGACGAGGCCGGCTTCGCGCTCTTCCAGCAGGAGCTGGTCGGCGGCGGGGTGGCGGCGGAGGTCCGCTGCTTTCTGGACGACGCGCTGCGCGACGGCGACATCTTCGTGGACGTGGACGCGGGGTGGGGGCTCGCCAGCCTCGGCGCGGCCACGCACCCCACCCACGCACCGACGACGGTGGCCGTCTTCGCCGATGCGGAGGACGCGCGGCTCTTCCGCGCGAACCTGGCGGCGATCGTGGCCAGCGGCGTCGTGGAGGTGGTGATGGTTCCGGAGTTCGGCGCCATGCGGCTGGACGCGGTGGCGGGCGAGCGGGGCCGCGTCTTCGTGCGCGTGGCCGACGCCGCGGTGCTGCCCCACGTGCTCGCGTCCGCGCCCACACTGCTGGAGGACGGGCGGCTGGCCGCGCTGCTCTGGACGCCCCGCGTCGCGGGCGGCGGCCTGCATCCGCAGGACGAGATCATGCTCGGCGGGCTGGCCGCGCTCGGCTTCGACAGCTTCCGCCTCGTGGAAGACGACACCGGCCCGGTGCTGGTGCCCTTCCGCCCGGAGGACGGCCCCGGCGCCGCGCTCTCGCTGTCCGCCGCCTGCCTGGCAGCGCAGACCGACGTGAACGCCGAGCCCCCGGCCCTCGCCGCCGTGCCCGCCGCGCCGGCCGTAGTGACGGCGGAGCCCGCGGCGGCGTTCCTCGGGCTGGACTGGCAGATCGGCACGACGAGCGGCTGGGGCGTCTACGGCCTCAACCTGGTGCGGCGCTGCCTGCGCCGCGGCGACCACCACCCCGTCCTCTTCGGCGCGCCCGCCCTCGCGGGGCTGCACGCCGAGGAGCTGGCGGCGCTGCAGCCCGTGTTCACGCGCCAGCGCGAGCTGGAGGCAGCGCTCGCCGCCGACCCGCTCGCTCACGCCTCCGCGGAGTTCCCGGTGCTCTACGCGCTGGGCAACGGACTGCGCGGCGGCGCGCTGCGCCAGCGCGTCTCGGCGCGCCGCAGCGTGGGCGTCGTCTTCTTCGAGGACACGCACCTCGACGCCGGCGCGCTCGCCCGCGGCCAGCACTTCGACCGCATCGTCGCCGGCTCCACCTGGAACGCCGAGCTGCTGCGCGCGCACGGCTTCGCCAACGTCGCCGTCTGTCTGCAGGGGATCGATCCCGCGGTCTTCCGGCCGGGCCCGCGCACCGGCCGCTTCGGCGATCGCTTCGTCGTCTTCTCCGGCGGCAAGCTGGAGTATCGCAAGGGGCAGGACCTGGTGATCGCCGCCTTCCGCGAATTCCAGCGCCGCCACCCCGAGGCGCTGCTGGTCAGCGCCTGGCACAACCACTGGCCGCAGACGATGCGCGAGATCACCACCGCCGGCCACGTGCGCGGCGTGCCCGAGGTGCGCGCCGACGGCGGCATCGACTTCGCCGGCTGGCTGGAGCGCAACGGCGTGCCGCGCGGGGCCGCGCTCGACGTGGGCCTAGTGCCCAACGCCGCGATGGGCGAGCTGGTGCGCGAGGCGCACGTCGCGCTCTTCCCCAACCGCGGCGAGGGCGGCACCAACCTGGTGGCGATGGAGTGCATGGCCAGCGGCGTGCCGACCATCCTCTCGGCGAACACCGGCCACCTGGACCTGGTGGGCGACGACGTCTGCTTCGTGCTGCGCGAGCAGCGCCCGGCCCGGCCGACCGAGCAGTTCGCCGGCACCGAGGGCTGGGGCGACTCCAGCGTCGAGGAGATCCTCGCCGTGCTGGAAGCCGTCCACGCCGACCAGGCCGAGGCCGAGCGCCGCGGCCGGGCCGCGGCCGGCCTGCTCGCCGGCATGGCGTGGGAGCACCAGATCGACCACCTCCTCGTCACCCTCAGCGACCTCTACTGAGCCATTCCTCATGCCGAGCCTTTACGACGCGCGCGACAGCTATGGCAGCACCCTCGCCTTCGTCCCGGAGCGCGGCGAGCTGCCGCTCGTCCTCAACGCGCGCGGCCTCTTCGGCTGCGGGGTCGAGGTCGGGGTCAAGCAGGGCGAGTTCTCCGAGCACCTGCTGCGCCACTGGCAGGGCGCGCACCTCATCTCCGTGGATCCCTGGCTGGAGGACGCCGCCGACGCCTACGTCGACGTCGCCAACGTGCCGCAGGCGCTCCACGAGTCGTTCTTCCAGGAGACGGTGGCGCGCCTGGCGCCGTTCGGCGCGCGCAGCAGCATCTGGCGCCTGACCTCGCTGGAGGCGAGCGAGCGCATTCCCCGCCACGCGCTCGACTTCGTCTACCTCGACGCACGGCACGACTACGACGCGGTGCTCGCAGACCTGAGCGCCTGGTTCGAGCGGGTGCGCCCCGGCGGCATCCTCGCCGGGCACGACTACCTCGACGGCCACTTCCCGGCCGGCGTCTTCGGGGTGAAGTCCGCGGTGGACGCGTTCTTCGCTGAGCGCGGCCTCCCGGTCTACGCCACGCGGCACGACGAGCCGTGGGTGAGCTGGATGGTCTACGTGCCCACGCCGCCGGAGCTGGCCGCGGTCGAGCGCGCACTCGCCGAGGCGGGTGCGGACAGTGCAGCGGCTCCGGCTCCCGCCGCTGCGCCGCCGGTGCCCGCCGCCGCGAGGTCCGAAGTCACCCTGAGCTTCAACGCGAACGAGCGGGCGCACGCGGTGAAGCTCCGGCTGGACCGCGCTCAGATGAGCCAGCGGCTGATGCTCGACGCGTTCACCGCCGACCGCATGTACGAGCCCGAGACCAGCCAGTTCGTGGCGAGCGTGCTGCGCGAGGGCGACACCTTCGTGGACGTCGGCGCGCACGTCGGCTACTTCTCGATGCTGGCGGCCACGCTCGTCGGCCCCGGCGGACGCGTGCTCAGCTTCGAGCCGGAGGCCGAGAACTTCCGCCACCTGCAGGAGCACGCGCGGCTCAACGGCTTCGCGCAGGTGCAGGCGATCAACCAGGCCGTCGGCGACGCGGAGGGCACCGCCGAGTTCTTCGTCAACGCCGACAACGACGGCGGCCACGCGCTCTGGGACGTGGGGCTGCACGGCTTCAACCGGAAGAGCCGCCTGGCTCCGCAGCGGCGGCAGGTCCGGGTCACCACGCTCGACCGGGTGCTCGCCGACGAGCCGGTGCCGCCACGGCTCATCAAGATCGACGCGGAGGGCTGCGAGCAGCGCGTCCTGCAGGGCGCACGCGGGCTGCTGCAGCGCACGCCGGTGCCGTTCGTCGTCTGCGAGGTGAACCATTTCGGGCTGGAGTGCATGGGCGCGAGCGAGGCGTCGCTGCGGCAGTGGATGCTCGACCTCGGCTACGACGTCTTCGCGCTACACCCGCGGGACGGCTCGCTGGTGCCGCTGCGGCCGGACCAGCGCGTGGTCAGCGAGCAGGTCTTCAACCTTCTCTTCCGCCACCGCAGCGCGGCACCGCCGGGGGCATGAAGCCTCCTTGCCGGGGGCATGAAGCCCCTTGCCGGGGGCATGAAGCCCCCGGCAAGGCACCCCGCGCCCTCACGGGCGCACCCCCGCTCACGCTACCACCGCCGCGGCGGGGGGCGGGGCCGTCCGGAGGACGGGCTGTGTTCTGCCGGGGGCTTCATGCCCCCGGCGGCAGGGGCTTCATGCCCCCGGCAAGGGGCCCCATGCCCCCGGCGGCACGCTAAAGTTCTCGGCCGCCGCTCCGATACTGGGGAACAGCGGGGCACACGAGGTGGCCCGCCCGGAGCACGGAAGCTCCGCACACCCCAGTTCAGGGATGAACTACCATGCGTGTCAACACCAACGTCAACGCCCTCGTCGCGTACCGCAACCTGACCAACGCCAACAGCGCCGTCAGCAACTCGATGGAGAAGCTCTCCACCGGCTTCCGCATCAACAAGGCGTCGGACGACGCGGCAGGCCTCGGCATCGCCAACAAGCTGCGCGCGGAGAACAAGGCGATGACGCAGGCGTCGCGCAACGCCGAGCAGGCCACCTCGATGCTGCAGATCGCCGAAGGCGGCGCCGGCACCATCCAGAAGATGCTGGAGCGCATGAAGGAGCTGGCCACGCAGGCGGGCTCGGACAACGTGGACGACGCCGGCCGCGGCCGCATCAAGGCGGAGTGGGACCAGCTCAAGCAGGAGATCACGCGCACGGTCGACACCACCAAGTTCCAGGGCAAGAAGCTGCTCGACGGCAGCTTCGGCGCCTCGGTGGCCACGGCCGGCAGCTCGGCGCTGGCGAGCGGCACCACCTTCAACGACGTGAAGATCTCGGGCGCGAAGGCCGGCCTCTACACGCTCTCGAACACCGGCGCGGGCGTGCTGAGCCTGACGGACGGCACCACCACCGAGACGGCCGCCGCTGGCGCCGACGGCAAGCAGACGGTCTCCTTCTCGCGCTTCGGCGTTTCGGTGGAGACCACGGGCTCGTACGACAAGGACGCGACCGCGGCGGTGCAGAACGGCACCATCTCGGTGGCGCCGGGCTCCAACGGCGGCGACTTCCTGGTCAGCTCCAGCGGCGACTACGACGGGCAGGACCTGATCTCGCTCGACAAGGTCGACCTCTCCATGGGCACCTCGGCCGGCCTGAACCTGAACTCCGCCACGCTGACCAGCAACGGCACCGTGGGCGAGTGGCAGGACGCCATCGACGTGGTCGACACCGCGATCGGCAAGGTCAACACGGCGCTCGGCAGCATCGGTGCCTCGCAGAACCGCATCAGCTACGCGCAGGAGAACGTCAAGACGACGATCGTCAACTTCAGCGCCGCCGAGTCGGTCATCCGCGACCTGGACATGGCCGAGGAGATGACGAGGTTCTCCAAGAGCAACATCATCTCGCAGGCGGCGCAGTCGATGCTGGCCCAGGCGAACCAGAGCACGCAGGGTGTGTTGCAGCTCCTCCGCGGTTAAGCCCGCACGGTTCCTTGAACTGATGGACTCCCGGGGGTGGGCTTCCACCCCCGGGGTTTCCCTCATCTAGGCAGGTGAGCCATGGCAGACCCGATCGGCAGCTTCAGCGGGCTGGCTAGCGGGATCCAATGGCGCGACATGGTCGACCAGATCATGGCGGTGGAGCGCGCGCGCCGGGTGCAGCCGCTGGAGACACAACAGAGCACGCAGAAGAGCCGCAGCGACGCCTGGGCGAGCTACCAGGGGCTGATCGGCAAGCTGACGAACGCGGCGAAGACGCTGCAGGACGGCAGCGCCTTCGGGACGTTCAAGGTCAGCGGCGGGCAGACGGCGGCCGGCAAGGCGCTCTTCGGCGCCAGCGCCGGCGAGGGCGCCGCGCCCGGCAGCTACCGGGTGGAGGTGAAGAAGCTGGCGCAGGCCGAGAAGCTGAAGAGCGCGGTGCAGGCGAGCACCACCAGCGCGCTCGGCCTCAGCGGTGAGGTGGTCGTCAACGGCCGCGCCGTCACGCTCGCCGCCACCGACACGCTCGCCGGCGTGCGCGACAAGCTCAACGCCGTCAACGCCGGCAGCAACCCGTCCGGCGTCACCGCCACCCTCCTCACGCAGGGCGACGGCCAGCACTACCTGGTGCTGACCAGCGGCGCCACCGGCAAGGCGGGCATCGAGCTGAGCGACCTCGGCGGCGCGCTGAGTACGCTGGGCATCGCCAGCGGCCAGTGGAGCGACAACGCCACCGCCGCCGGCGGAGCGCAGACGGCGCGGCTGGGCTCGAAGACGACCTCGCTCGCCTCGATGCTGGGGCTGAAGTCGCCGCCGACCTACCGCGAGATCCTGATCGACGGCAAGCCGGTGACGGTGGACTTCGAGACGGACACGATGGAGAGCCTGCTGCAGAAGATCCAGCAGCACGACGCGCAGGCGCGGCTGGTGGAGGAGCCGGCGGGCGGGCGCACCACCTACCGCCTCGAGCTGAGCGGCGCGAAGCAGGCGGCGGCGATGGACGCCACCGTCACGCCGGAGCTCACGCCCGAGCAGCTCGCCGACAGCCAGCGCACCCTGCGGCTGCTCGGCTTCCAGCAGAGCGAGAACGGCGCCGGGGCGCAGATCGCCGCCGGCCAGGACGCGGAGGTGGAGGTCGATGGCATCCTCCTCACCCGGCCGGGCAACACCATCAGCGGCGCGCTGCAGGGTATCACACTGAACCTGCAGGCGAGCGCACCGGGCGAGACGGTCACGCTCACCGTCGAGCGCGACGTGGACGCGATGGTGAGTGCGGTGAAGGGGCTGGCCAGCGCCTACAACGAGGTGCGCGCGTTCCAGCAGAAGCAGAACACGCCCGGCTCGCCGCTCTTCGCCAACGGCACGCTGCGCAGCACGGTGGCGCAGCTCACCAGCGTGCTGCTGGCCGACCTGAAGGGGCTGCCCAGCGGCTCGCTCTACGACCGCGGCGCGCTGGTCGGCGTCTCGCTCTCCAAGACGGGTACGCTGGAGGTGGACGAGACCGCGCTGCGCGCCGCGCTGGACGGCAACCTGGCGGACGTGAAGGCGCTCTTCGGCGGTGGCGGCAGCGTGAGCGGCGACGGGCTGGAATACGTCGCCGCCGGCGGCAAGACGCAGCCGGGCAGCTACAGCGTGGAGATCACGCAGGTGGCGACGCGCGGCGCCTCCACCGGCAGCGCCTTCGCCGCCGCGTACGGCGGCGGGCCGGTGGCCCCGGAGAAGCTGACGATCGCAGACGGCGCCTCCGGCAACGCGCTGGTCTACACGGTGCCGGCCGGCAAGGGCCTGGACGACGTGGTCGCCGAGCTGAACGCGCAGTTCGCCACGCAGAAGCTGAAGCTGACGGCGAGTGCGCTCGACGGCGCACTGCACATCGAGGGCAGCGGGTACGGCAGCGCCGCGCGCTTCACGCTGAGCGACGGCGAGACCGCCGCGGACGGAACGGTGACCGGCGCCGGCGGGCTGGCGCGCCTCGGCCTGAGCGCGGGCACCAGCGCCGGGCAGGACGTGAAGGGCTACCTCTACACCGACGCCGCCGAGAAGGGCGACGAGCTGACCGGCGGCGGCCGCACGCTCACCGGCGCCAGCGGCACCGCCGCCGAAGGGCTGCAGGTGCAGTACACGGGCAGCAGCGCGAACACGACCGGCATGCTGAAGGTGAGCTTCGCGCTCGGCCTGGCCGGCGCGCTGGCGCAGCAGAGCGACCGCATCGGCCGCAGCGGCGACGGCACCGTCGCCCTGCAGATGGAGTCGCTGAGCACCGTGCAGACGCGGCTGACCACGCGCATCGACGATGCCGAAGCGATCCTGGAGCGGCGCCGCGAGGCGATGGTCAAGCAGTTCTCCAAGATGGAGGAAGCGATGAGCCGCCTGCAGGCGCAGGGCAGTTGGCTGACGCAGCAGATCCAGACGATGCGACCGAGAACCGACTGACGAACCCGTGACCAACCCGACGGAGATACCCCGCGCGCCTTCGCTGCCCCTGCTGGCCGCGGAGGCCGAGGCACTGCTGGCCGGCCTGCACGAACTGGCGCTGCGCGCGCTGGACGCGCACGCGCGTCGCGACGCGGAGGCGCTGGGCCATGCGCTGGCGGAGCGACAGACGCTGATCGAGCGGGCGCAGCCACTGCTGCGAGCCATCACCACCCAGCGCCCCACCAGCTCCGCGCGCACCGCCGAGTACGCCGCGCTGACCGCGCCGCTGCTGGTGCTCGCCGAGCGCGTCGCCGAGGCGGACCTGCTGCTGATGGAGCGCCTCGCCACCGAGCGCGAGCGCCTCGCGCGCGAGCTGGAGCGGCTGGACCAAGGCCCCGCCACACCGCACGCCTATTCCGATGCCGCGCCGCGCTCCCGGCTGAATGTGGTTCGGTAGGGCAGGATTCAGGATTCGGGATTCGGGATTCAGGGAAGAAGGCTGCCAGCTTCCGGCTGCCGGCTGCCGGCAAACCCCAGGTGTTGCCGGCAGCCGGCAGCCGGAAGCTGGCAGCCCAGCCCCTGAATCCCGAATCCTGCCTCAAGTCCCGCTCCGCATGCGTCGAGACTTTACGGGCAGAGGGCGAACGGCCCCCCGAGGAGCGCGCCGCTCCCGATCCCGCATCGTCAGAGACGCCGCCATGAGCTACGCCGCCACGCACGCGAGGTACCTGGAAGCCGAGGTGATGAGCCGCCCCAGGGAGTGGCTCGTGCCGCTGCTCTACGAGCATCTGCTCATCAACCTGCACCGCGCACGGGTGCAGATCGAGGCCGGCCAGATCGAGGCGAAGGCCGCCAGCCTGGAGAAGGCGAGCGCCATCGTGCTGGAGCTGGCCTGCTCGCTGGACCACGAGAAGGGCGGGGAGCTGGCGGGTCGGCTCTCCGCGCTCTACTCCTTCTTCGTCGGGGAGATCCTGGACATCGGCCGCACGCTGGACCTGGAGCGGCTGGGGCGGCTGGTCGGCGTGGTCTCGGAGCTGCACGAGGGCTGGGTGCAGGCCGCGGAGCAGATGGCCCCGCGCGGCGCCGCGCCGGCGCCGCGGGCCTGAGCCGCTGCGCACGGCGCACGCGGTGAGCCGCTACGAGAGACCGGGCACGGTGCTCGCCGCGCTCGCCGAGCCCGCCGCCGCGCCGCCGCCCGAAGACGCGCTCCCGGCGCGGCTGCGGCGGCTGGCGCGCTACGCGGAGCTGCTGGCCGGGCAGTGGGAGGCGCTGGCGGCGAGGGAGCTGGCGCGCGAGCGCGAACTGGCCGATGAGCGCGAGGCGCTGGAGCGCGAGCTGGCCGACGACGCGGACGGCGCCGCCGCCGTGCTCGTCGCCGCGCTCGGCGAGGCGCGCGCCGCGATCCCGGCGCTGCGCGATGCGCTGCGCGGCGGGCGCGAGCGCCTGCTGCACCTGAGCGTGGCGTCGCGGGCCCGGGCACGCAGCCTGCCGCCGGGCCCGCGCGGCGGCGCCTACCGCGAGCTGGGCGTCGGCGGAGCGCACGTGGACGTGCGCTTCTGAGCGCTCAAGTTCCGTACACCGTTGTCGATACTCTGGAACAACAAGGAGGAGCCTGATGAGAATCAACGATCGCGCGAGTGAGCCGCAGGTCCGCACCGAGGTGGCGAAGGGCGCCCGCCCGGCCACCGAGGCCGGCGCCGCGGAGAAGCCGGCGGCCGTGTCCGCGGTGCCGCCGGTGCGCACCGACCGCGTGCAGATCTCCGACGCCGGCCGGGCGCTGGCCGCACAGGCGAGCGGCGACGCCGCCGCGCCCGCGGAGCTGACGCCCGAGCGCACGGCCGAGATCCGCCAGCGCGTGCTGCAGGGCGCGTACAACTCCCTGGACGTCGTCGACAGCGTCGCGCGTCGTCTGCTCGAAACCGGCGAAGTCTGAATCCACCCCGAACGCGAGGGCCGAGGCTCCCATGAAGTTCCTGGTCGTCGACGACTCCGCCACCATGCGGCGGATCGTGCTCAACTCGCTGCAACGTATCGGCTTCACCTCGGCCATCGAGGCGGAGGACGGCGTCGACGCGCTCAACAAGTTCGATTCCAGCATCGGCTTCGTCATCACCGACTGGAACATGCCGAACATGAGCGGGCTGGACTTCGCCCAGGCGCTGCGCGCGCGCCCGGACGGCAAGCACGTGCCGGTGCTGATGGTCACCACGCGCAGCGTGCGCGAAGACATCCTGGCCGCGATCGAGGCCGGAGTGAACAACTACATCGTCAAACCCTTCACGCCGCAGGTGCTCAAGGAGAAGATCGATCAGCTCCTGGCCACCGCTGGCACCGCGAGCTGACCTCTTTATGGCTACGCCCCGCCCGACCTCCGAGGCGCTCTACGACTCGGCGGCCACCCTGCGTCTGGTCGACACGGTGCTCGACGACCTGCAGTTCACGCCGGCGCCCGCGGCGCAGATGGCGCTGAACGGAATCGCCGAGATCCCGCAGTTGCTGCTGCGCGCCTACGCCGAGATCAACAGCGTGCTCAGCAGCCTGCGCCAGAGCCGCGACGTGCTGGAGCGCACCACCGTGGAGAAGCTGCAGCACACGCACCAGAAGCTCGCCGAGGTGACCAGCGCCACCGAGGTCGCCGCGACCGACATCCTCGACGGCCTGGACCGCGCGCTCGCCATGGTCGACCGCCTGGACGGCGAGGCCGTCGCGGGTGACACCGAGGCCGCCGCCGGCGTGCGCACCGAGCTGCGCGACGAGCTCTTCGGGCTGATGGGCTGCCTGCAGTTCCAGGACATCACCAGCCAGCAGCTCAGCTACGCCGCCAGCGTGCTGCACGAAACCGAGCAGCGGCTGCAGCAGTTGGCGCGCGTCTTCGACCCGCAGCTCTTCGGGCTGGAGCCCGTGGTCGAGAAGGGAGCCGCGCCCCGCCTCGTCGCCTTCGACCCCGCCGCCACCACCGCCGACGCCGAGCACCGCCAGGCCCTGGTCGACGAGATCTTCGGGCGGTAGCCGTCAGGATTCGGCATTCGGGATTCAGGATTCAGGGAACACCCGGCCCCTCCCGGCGCTAGCCGCGGAGGGGTTAGCTTTTCCCGTCGCCTCGATGCGGTCGGCGCAGAGGACCCGCTCGGCGGAGCGCATCCCTGCTGGCCGCGCCCCCTGAATCCTGAATCCCGAATGCCGAATCCTGCAGCCTTCTGGCTCTTCAAGAGCGAGCCGACCAGCTACTCGCTCACCGACCTCGCGCGCGACGGGCGCAGCGGCTGGGAGGGCGTGCGCAACTACCAGGCACGCAACTACCTGCGCGACGAGGTCGCCGTGGGCGACGGGGTCCTCTTCTACCACAGCAACGCCGAGCCGGCCGGCGTGGCGGGCATCGCCCGCGTGGTGCGCGCCGGCTTCCCCGACCCCAGCGCGCGCGACCCGCAGAGCCCCTACTACGACCCGAAGGCCAGCGAGGCGGAGCCGCGCTGGTACCAGGTGGAGCTCGAGTTCGCGGAGGCGTTCCCGCGCCTGGTGCCGCTCGCCGCCCTGCGCGCCACGCCCGGCCTGGAGGCGATGCCGCTGCTGAACCGCAGCCGCCTCTCGGTGCAGCCGGTGACGGCGGAGCAGTTCGCGATCATCGCGGCGCTGGGGCGGACGGCGAGTTGAGAGTTGAGAGTTGAGAGTTGAGAGTTGAGAGTTGAGAGTTGAGAGTTGAGAGCAGGGCTTTC
>ERZ1066122.1589-NODE-1589-length-17639-cov-11.124147_pt1 | contig 17639 bp, 17 predicted proteins | sample MGYA00382769_ERZ1066122 | MGnify/ENA primary metagenome ERZ1066122 (study PRJEB33369, sample SAMEA5778352) | biofilm metagenome | biome: Industrial cooling water; feature: Water cooling tower basin; material: Biofilm | place: United Arab Emirates | collected... | reverse complement strand
TTCGCGGCGGGTGACGGTGGTCGCGCCGGCGGCGCTGGCGCCGTATCTCGCACCCAAGGGATCGATCACGCTCGACGGCGTGTCGCTGACCGTGAACGAAGTCGACGACGCGCCGGATGGCAGCGCCCGGTTCACGCTCAACCTGATCCCGCACACCTGGTCGGTCACGACGCTCGGCGATCTCGCGCCCGGCCGCGGGGTCAATCTCGAAATCGACGTGCTCGCCCGCTATCTCGCCCGCATGGAGGCCTATCGTGCTCGACGCCAAGGTTAGCCGCCTGAGACACGCGTTCCTGTCCTCGCCCGAAGAGATCATCGACGAGGCGCGCAACGGGCGCATGTTCATCCTGGTCGACGACGAGGACCGGGAGAATGAAGGCGATCTGGTGATCCCGGCGCAGATGGCGACGCCGGATGCGATCAACTTCATGGCGAAATACGGCCGCGGACTCATCTGCCTCGCGCTCACCAAGAGCCGGGTCGACCAGCTCGGCCTCGATCTGATGAGCCGGCAGAATGGTACGCGGCACGAAACGGCCTTCACGGTCTCGATCGAGGCGCGTGACGGCGTCACCACCGGCATCTCGGCGGCGGACCGCGCGCGCACGATTGCCGTCGCGATCGATGCGTCGAAGGGGCCTGAACATATCGTGACGCCGGGCCATGTCTTCCCGCTTGTCGCGCGCGAAGGTGGCGTTCTCGTTCGGGCCGGGCACACCGAGGCGGCCGTCGATGTCGCGCGGCTGGCCGGCCTCAACCCGTCCGGCGTGATCTGCGAGATCATGAAGGACGATGGCACGATGGCACGGCTCGACGATCTGGTCAGCTTCGCCCAGCATCACAACCTCAAGATCGGCACGATCCGCGACCTGATCGCCTATCGCCGCCGCCACGACCATCTGGTCGAGAAGCGTGCGGAGATGATGTTCCACAGCCGCTGGGGCGGTGACTGGAAGGCCCTCACTTTCTTCAACAAGGCGACCGGGGACGAACTGATCGCGCTCCAGAAGGGCCGCATCGACCCGGCGAAGCCGACGCTGGTGCGCATGCACACCATGTCGATGTTCGTCGACGTGTTCGGCGAAGCCTCCGAACGGTCCGGGCTGCTTTCCGAATCGATGCGGCTGATCGGCGAGGAAGGGGCCGGCGTGATCGTCGTCATCAACAAGGCGATGCAGGGCCTCGTCACCCGGTTCATGCGGCTGCGTGCGGAAGGCAAGGGCGCCGGCAACCCCGAAGTCGAGGAATTGCGCGATTACGGTGTCGGTGCGCAGATCCTGGCGGAACTGGGCGTGCACGACATGATCCTGCTCACCAACACCCACCACACGCTGGTCGCGCTCGAAGGCTATGGCCTGTCGATCGTCGGCGAGCGGCCGATCCCCGGCACGGGAGGCGAATAATGGCCCGCGTGCTGATCGTCGAAGCGCGCTTCTACGACCATCTGAACGATCTGCTGCTGACGGGCGCGCGGGCCGCGATCGAGGGCGCCGGCCATGCGCACGAGACGGTGACCGTCCCCGGCGCCCTGGAAGTGCCGGGCGCGATCGCGCTCGCCGCCGAAACCGGCCGCTACGACGCGTTCGTGGCGCTGGGCGTCGTGATCCGCGGCGAGACCTATCATTTCGAAGTCGTGTCGAACGAGAGCGCGCGCGGCATCATGGCGCTCAGCCTCGACGGCCTGGCGATCGGCAACGGCATCCTGACCGTCGAGAACGAGGCGCAGGCGCTCGCCCGCGCCCGGCCGGAGGAAAAGAACAAGGGCGGGGAGGCGGCGCTCGCCGCACTAGCCATGTTGTCGCTGCGCGAGCGCTTCGGCTGACGCCTCGCCACCTCTCCCCGCCGGGGAGAGGGAACTTCTTGTTAACCAGCCCGCGCGCTACTTATACTCCTGTCAGTAATCGACCGGGAAAGACCGCCATGGCGCTCGCGCACACCTTTGCTGCCAATCCGCACTGGCTGCCCCCCGTGCCGCGGGAGACGCTGCGCGCGATCCCGGGCGAAGACGGGCTGCCGGTGTTCGGCAACACGTTCCGCCTGCTCCGCGATCCGCAGGCCTTTGGCCGGCGGATGGTCGCGCGCTACGGCCCCGTGTTCCGCAACAATGCCTTTGGCGGCACCACCATCATGCTGATGGGGCCCGAAGCGAACGAGCTGGTGCTGTTTGATCGCGAGCGCATCTTCTCGTCCGAACAGGGCTGGGGGCCGACGCTGAACCTGCTGTTCCCCCGCGGCCTGATGCTGATGGATTTCGACAAGCATCGCGCCGACCGGCGGACCTTGTCGGTCGCGTTCAAGCCGGAACCGATGCGCCATTACAGCGAGCAGCTGAACCGCGGCATCGCCCGGGCCGTTGCCGGCTGGGGCAATCGGCCGATCCGGTTCTACGACGCGATCAAGAAGCTTTCGCTCGATCTCGCGGCGGAAAGCTTTCTCGGCATGCCGCTCGGCCCGGAAGCGGACCGGATCAACGCCGCCTTCGTCGACGAAGTCCAGGCCTCGGTCGCGCCGATCCGGCGCCCGCTGCCGTTCACGCCGATGCGCCGCGGCGTCGAGGCGCGGCGCTATCTGACGGAGCTGTTCCGGCGCGAAATCCCGGCCCGGCGCGCGGGCGAGGGCCAGGACTTTTTCTCGCAATTCTGCCGGGCGACCGACGAGTCCGGCCAGCCGCTCTCCGATCAGGCCATCGCCGATCACATGAACTTCCTGATGATGGCGGCGCACGACACCATCACGTCGTCGGCCACCAGCCTGGTGATGCTGCTTGGCCGCCACCAGGACTGGCAGGACCGGCTGCGCGAGGAGATCCTGGCGCTCGGCCTGAACGACGCCGAAGGGCTGCCCTATGGCCAGCTGGACCGGCTGGTGCTGACCGAATATGCGTTCAAGGAAGCGCTCCGCGTGGTGCCGCCGGTTCCGTCCCTGCCGCGTCGGGCACTCAAGCCGTTCGAGTTCAAGGGCTACCGCATCCCGGCCGGGGCGTTCGTGGGGGTGAGCGTCGGCTACACCCACAAGATGCCCGAGCATTGGCCGGATCCGGAGCGGTTCGATCCGCTGCGCTTCACGCCGGAAGCGTCCCGTGGCCGCCACAAATATGCGTGGGTGCCGTTCGGCGGCGGCGCCCATATGTGCCTCGGCCTCCACTTCGCCACCATGCAGATCCGCATCCTGATGACGCATCTGCTGTCCCGCTACCGGATCGTACCGGAAGCGGGCGCCGGCGCCCAGTGGCAGCAATATCCGATCCCGCGGCCGAAGGACGGCCTGCCGGTCCGCTTGCTGCCGCTGTCCTGAGGCGCGCCCCGCGGCCGTGGCTGCAGGGCGCCCCTGTCATGCCGCCGCCGGCAGCGGCGGATAGTCGATATAGCCTTCCGGGCCCTGGCTGTACCAATGGGCAACGACGTCCGGCGCGAGCGGCGCGCCGGTCCGCAGCCGCTGGACCAGGTCCGGATTGCCGATGAACGGCCGGCCGAAGCTGATCGCATCGGCACGCCCGGCGGCAAGATCGGCGGATGCGCTTGCGAAATCATAATCCTGATTCAAGACGAGCGGCCCGCCGAATGCCTCCCGAATCCGCGGGCTGACCTTCGGCTGGTCCGACGCGCCGAAGGTCCCGGCGGGGCTCAGTTCGCGCAGCTCGAGGAACGCGATGCCGATCTCCGACAGCGCCCGTGCGGCGAGCGGGAACACGGTTTCCGGCGCGCTGTCGATCACGCCCTGCGTGTCGCCATTGGGGGACAGGCGAACGGCGGTCCGGTCGGCGCCGATTGCGGCGGCCACGGCCTCGGTCACCTCGCGCAGCAGCCGGATCCGGTTTTCCGGCGCACCGCCATAATGATCGGTGCGCGCATTCGCACTGTCGCGCAGGAATTGATCGATGAGATAGCCGTTCGCGGCATGGATCTGCACGCCGTCGAACCCGGCTGTGCGCGCGTTCCGCGCGGCGCGGACATAGTCGGCGACCACGCCGGCGATTTCCGCCACGTCGAGGGCCCGGGCGGGCGCATAGGGCTGCTTGCCGCGATAGGTGTGGGCCCGCCCAGGCGCGGTGGTCGGCGAGGCCGAAACGGGCGCCGTGCCGTCCAGGAAGTCGGGATGGACCAGCCGCCCCATATGCCAGAGCTGCGCGAAGATCCGGCCCCCGGCGCGGTGGACGGCGGCCGTCACCGGCTGCCAGGCGGCGACCTGTTCGTCGCTCCAGAGCCCGGGCGCGAACGGCCAGCCGAGCCCCTGGCGACTGATCCCGGTCGCTTCGGAGATGATGAGGCCGGCGCCGGCGCGCTGGGCGTAGTAGGTCGCCATCAGATCGGTCGGCACATGCGCCTGGGTTGCCCGGGCACGGGTCAGCGGTGCCATCAGGACGCGATTGGGGGCCGTGACGGCGCCGAGACGAAGGGAATCGAAAAGAGAAGGCAAGATCTGGCTCCTTTTGCCACGCGACGCGGCGCAGATAGGTGGCTAAAGGGCGCCATGCACGGTCCCTCGGCGAGCAGAAAAAGTTTCGGGCGCGAAAGCAGCCTCGCTCTGCTCGCCCTGCTCGGCGGCAACCTGGCGCTGGCCTTCGGGCCGTTGTTCGTGCGGCTGGCGGACAGCGAAGCGGGCGTCGGCCCGATCGCCTCCGGCTTCTGGCGCCTGGCGCTTGCCGTGCCCGTCCTGCTGCTGCTCGCGCGGCCGCGCGACGGCACCGGGGCGCCGCGCGCCGACCGGCGCATGGTGCTGATGATTGCGGTCGGCGGCGTGTTCTTCGCAGCGGACCTGGCCGCCTGGCATCTGGGCATCATGCAGACGAAGCTCGCCAACTCGACGCTGCTCGGCAATTCGGCCAGCCTCTTCTTTCCTCTCTACGGCTTCCTGATCGCGCGCCACTGGCCGTCCCGCACGCAGGGGCTGGCGCTCACCCTCGCGCTCATCGGGTCGGTGCTGCTGATGGGCCGCTCCTACGAGCTGTCGACTCGCTATTTTGTCGGCGATCTGCTGTGCCTGCTCGCGGGCCTGCTCTACACCGTCTACCTGATATCGATCGACCGCGCCCGCGCGGCGCTCGCGCCCTGGCCGGTGCTGGCACTCTCGACCATTGCGGGCACCGTGCCGATGCTGCTCTTCGCGCTTGCGATCGGGGAGACGGTGTGGCCGGAGAGCTGGTGGCCGCTGTTTGGCCTGGCGCTGTTCAGCCAGCTGATCGGCCAGGGGCTGTTGGTGATCGCGATGGGCCATTTCAGCCCGCTCGTGGTGGGCGTGGCCTTTCTGACGCAGCCGGTGGTCGCCGCCGCGATCGGGTGGCTGGCTTATGGCGAGGCAATGGCGCCTGCCGACCTGTTCGGCGCCGCGGCGATCGCCGCCGCGATCGTCCTTGTTCGGCGCAGCTGATGGCTCTTGGCCGAAGCCGGGCGAGCCCCTAGATTCCCGCCAATGACTCAGCTTCCCGAGGATCCGACGCTCGACGAGATCCGCGCCCACCTGGCGCCGCGTCTCCCTGCCCATGCGGCCTTCGACGGCTGGAGCGCCGAAGCGCTGGCCCGCGCGGCGGAGGAAGCGGGGGTGGACCCCGATGTGGCGTGGCTCGCCTTTCCCGGCGGGGCCGCCGACATGATCGATGCCTGGTTCCGCGCGGTCGATCACGCGATGGCGGAGAAGCTCCCTGCATCGGCGCTCGGCGCGATGAAAGTGCGGGACCGGATCACGGCGCTCGTCTGGGCGCGGATCGAGACGCTCGCGCCCGAGCGGGAAGCGCTGCGCCGGTCGCTCGCCATTCTCGCGCTGCCGACCAACGCGTTCCGTGCGGGACGGATGGGCTGGCGCGCCGCCGACCTGATGTGGCGCCTCGCCGGCGACACCTCGGTCGATTACAACCACTACACGAAGCGGACGCTGCTGAGTGGCGTCTATGCGTCGACGGTGCTGGCGCTGCTGGCGGACGAGACCACGGATCTGGCCGACACCCGCGCCTTTCTCGACCGCCGCATCGGCGACGTCATGAAGATCGAGAAGGCGAAGGCGGAATGGCTTGGCCGCGGCCGCCATCGCCCGAGCCTCTCGCGCTTCGTCGGCCGCCTGCGCTATCCCGTCGGTTGAGCCGACCTCAAGACGACGGGATTTGATAATCGTTCGCAGCACCCCTATTGAGCGCCGATGCGGCTCGACCAACTTCCCTTGCGCCAGCCGGCGCATATCGCGGCGATCGACTGGTCGGCGCTCGGGCCGGCCGAAGCGCGCCGGCTGCGCGAACTCGGCTTCGATGAGGGCGTATCGGTGGAGGCGCTCCATTGCGGCGGCTGGTTCGGGCGCGATCCCATCGCCTGCCGCGTCGGCCGGATGACCGTGGCGATCCGCCGCGCCCAGGCCGCCGCGGTGCGCGTGGCGATCGACGCATGACCCCGGCGCCGCTTGTCGCGCTGGTCGGCAACCCCAATGCCGGCAAGAGCGCGCTGTTCAACGCGCTGACGGGCGCCCGCCAGAAGGTCGGCAATTATCCCGGCGTGACGGTCGAACGCCATGCCGGCCGCTTCGCCCTCCCGGACGGCCGGCCGGTCGAACTGGTCGATCTGCCCGGCGCCTACAGCTTCGATCCGGTCAGCCCGGACGAAGCGGTCACGCGCGATGTCATTCTCGGCCGCCAGCCCGGCGAGCGCCGGCCGACGGCACTGATCGTCGTCATCGACGCCGCCAATCTCGACAATCACCTTCGCTTCCTGATGCAGCTCATCGCGCTCGGCCTGCCGGTCGTCGTCGCGCTCAACATGATCGATCTGGCCCGGCGGGACGGCCTCGAAATCGATCCGGACGTGCTTGCCCGCGAGCTCGGAGTGCCGGTCGTCCCGACGGTCGCCGTCCGGCGCCGCGGGCTGGACGAGTTGCGCGCGGCGCTGGCGGAGGCGCTGACCGGCCCGCCGGCAGGGGAGCCGAACGCCGATGCCATCCCCGAGCTGCCGGCGCTGCAAAAGGCGGCGCGAGCGCTCGCGGCGCGCGCCGTCGTGTCCGAATCGCCGGGCCGGAAGATCAGCCAGCGGATCGATGCGGTGGCGCTGCATCCGGTCGCCGGGCCGCTGCTGCTCGCCGCCCTGTTGTTCGTCATGTTCCAGGCCGTCTTCTCCTGGTCCGAAGCGCCGATCGCCTGGATCGAAAGCGGCTTTGCGGCGGCGGCGGAGGTGCTTGGGGCGGCCCTGCCGGACGGCTTCTGGCGCGGGCTGATCCTCGAAGGCGTCCTCGCCGGCGTCGGCGCCGTGGTCGTCTTCCTGCCGCAGATCCTGATCCTGTTCGCGTTCATCCTTCTGCTCGAGGCAAGCGGCTATATGGTCCGCGCCGCCTTCATGATGGACCGGCTGATGGCCGGGGTTGGCCTGTCGGGGCGGGCCTTCATCCCGCTCCTGTCGTCTTTCGCCTGCGCGGTGCCGGGCATCATGGCGACGCGCACCATCGATGATCCCAAGGACCGGCTGACGACCATCCTGATCGCGCCGCTGATGACGTGCTCGGCACGCCTGCCGGTCTATACGCTGATCATCGCCGCCTTCATCCCGAACCGCTCGGTCGGCCCCGGCATCGGCCTGCAGGGGCTGGTGCTGTTCGGGCTTTATGTCGCGGGCATCCTGGGCGCGATGGTGGCAGCGCTTGTTATCCGACGGACAGTGACGCGCGGGCGCGGCAGCGGCTTCATGATGGAAATGCCGAAATATCAATGGCCCCGACCGGGCGATCTGCTGATGGGGCTGTGGCAGCGCGCATGGATCTTCCTGAAGCGCGCGGGCACCATCATTCTCGTCTCGACCGCGCTGTTGTGGCTGCTGGCTTCCTATCCGGTCGCGCCCGAGGGCGTGAAGCAGAGCGAATATTCGCTGGCCGGTCGGCTGGCGAGCGGAGTCGAGACGGTCGTTCGTCCGATCGGCTTCAATCACGAGATCGCGCTCGCGCTGATCCCGGCGATGGCGGCACGCGAAGTGGCGGTCTCCGCGATTGCGACGGTCTATGCGATCGACTCGGCCGACGAGGAGGAAGCGACGCTGGCGCTCGCCGACCGGCTGTCCGGCGCCTGGCCGCTGCCGACGGCGCTCGCCTTCCTCGCCTGGTTCGTCTTCGCGCCGCAATGCATCTCGACGATCGCGGTCACGCGGCGGGAGACCAACAGCTGGCGCTGGCCGGGCTTCATGATCGCCTATCTGTTCTCGCTTGCCTATCTGGCGGCCGGCGCGACCTTCTGGATCGCCACCTGGGCGGGGCTCTGACAGTCGCCGGCGGCGGCGCCGGGCACGAACCCACGTTGCGTTTCCGGCCGACGCGTGTCGCGCTTCCACCTCTCCGGATCAGGCTCTAAGACCCCCTGAACAGACTCGCATGAGGGGATTATGGCAGGCAGCGTCAACAAGGTCATTCTGGTCGGCAATCTGGGTGCCGATCCGGAAGCGCGCTCGATGGGCAGCGGCGGGGAAGTAGTCCAGCTGTCGGTCGCAACGTCGGACAATTGGACGGACAAGCAGTCCGGCGAGCGGCGCGAGCGGACCGAGTGGCACCGTGTCGTGATCTTCAACGAAAATCTCGGCCGCGTGGCGAAGCAGTATCTGCGCAAGGGCTCGAGCGTCTATCTCGAGGGCCAGCTGCAGACCCGCAAATGGACCGACAAGGACGGCAACGACAAATATACGACGGAAGTGGTGCTGCAGCGCTTCCGGGGCGAGCTGGTGCTGCTCGGCGGCCGGGAGGGCGGTGGCGGCGGCGGATCCGGCGGCGGCCAGGGGGGCGGCTGGAGCGAGGAGGACCGCGGCTATGGCGGCGGCTTCTCCGGCGGGCGCCCGACCACGCCGGCCGCCGGCCGCGGCAGCCCGGCCCCGTTCGACAGCGACCTGGACGACGACGTGCCGTTCTGACGCCGCCGCCGGGTTGACACATCCTCATCCGGGGGCGATCACGGCAGGGCGATCTTTCCGTCACCGCTCTGACCGAAAGGACTGGCATGAGACTGCGGGCCGTCGCCGCCGGCGTGCTGCTGGCGACGCTCATCGACCCGGCCATCGCCCAGCGGCGGCCGCCCCTCCCCGCCGTCATTCTCGAGCGGATCGAAGCCCTTGACGCGCGCTGCCGCGAGGCGGGCGGCCGGCCCGGCCAGGGCCGCTACATCGTCGCGCGGGATTTCACCGGCGACGGGGTGCTCGATTACCTCGTCTCCGAGGGGGATTATCCCTGCACCGGTCGACCGGCGCTGTTCCGCAGCGATGGCGAAGCCCAGGTCGAGCTGTTCGTGACCGGCGCGGGCAACCGTGCGCAGCGGACGTTCGCCGATCGGCTGATGGCGTTCCGGGTGCTCGACGGGCAGCCGGCCCGGATCCAGATCGCGCGGCGCGGTGCTGGTTGCGGCGCCGGCGCACCGCCCAGCCAGCAATGCGCGGCCGAACTTGCCTGGAACGGAGCGGGCTTCGGCGAGCGCGCGTCGGTCGGCCGCGTCGGCGATGCGCTTCCGGCCGCCGCCGCCCCTGCCGCCCCATCGGCACGTGCGGCGGAGAATGCCGAGGGCGAGGCGGCCTACCGGGCGCGGTGCCGGCAGGATCTGGTGCGCGCCAGTGCCGATGCCGCCCGTTGGGCAGACCAGGAATGCGCAGGCCGCTGGCGCCGCGTGGCCGCCAGTCGATCCGCGGCCCGGGCGATGCTGGCCCTCGCGCCCGCACCGGGTGAGCGGGCGACGACCGCCGCACTCCGCGCGAAGCCGTCGGGGATCGCCTGGGCAGCGCGGCCAGAGCGCGGCGAACTGGCCAGCGGTCGCCTCGGCGCGCTGACGGCCGGGTTGGCGGGGTCCGCCGCTCCCGCCACACTGACACTCTCCTGGACGGCGATCGGCGCCGAGATTCCCTGGGATGTGCCGGAAGCGCTTCGCCAGGAAGGCGCGACCGTCGTCGAGCGGGCCTGTACCAGAACCGGCACGGGCGAAGGCGAACGCGTCTTCGCCGGGACGGCACCGGGTCGAGCCCCTTTCACGCTGACCGTCAGCGAACGGACGGCGCCGACCGGCAATGCCACGAGCTACTACAGCGCAGCGTTGGCTCTGGACGGCGCGCCGCCCCCGCGCCGCGGCACCACCGGCTGCGAATTCTGATCGCGCAGCCCCTGCCGGGTTGCGACGGACCGGCCGGTGGCGCCGGCGGAACGAACGGAACGGGTCGCTCGGCCCGTGCGTCTGATCGTTGGGCTGGACGCCGGCCCTGCTCAGCCTAAGGATTGCGACTCATGCCGGTCGGCTTTCTCGTCACCTTCGCGCTTCTCGCGCTCGCGGTCTGGGCGATGTCGCGCCTGGCGAGCGTCCGCCGCGGGCCCCGCATCGTGACCAGGCGCGTCCCCGGACCGTCGCGCGACGCAGACGGGCTGAGCGCGGCCGAGCGGCAGCGCCTTTACCAGCGGCTCGGCATCGATCCGGCCACACTGCGCCGGCACGGCCGCATCGATCTGCTGCGCGATCCGCCGGCGCCGCCGGTGCGCCCGGACAATCGCGCGGCCTGACGGCGTCAGCGCTTCTCCAGCCGCTCCTTCAGCCCCTTCAGCGCGGCGAACGGCCCGGCATCGGCGGCCGCGCGGACGCCGGCTTCGGCAAGCGCGGCATCGGCATCGGCGGCGCGCGGGAAGGGATCGAGCGCAAGCGCCAGCGTTTCCGCTGCGAGCTCGCCAATGTCGATCCGCTCGCCCGCCAGGGGCAGCGTGTCGCAATCCTCGGCGCTCAGCTCGACTTCCTCGTCCACCGCGGCAGACCCGGTCTCAGGCACGTAGCGGACCGAGAAGGGCGCCCGGATCGACGCCGGCAGCGACACGCCCGTCGCGACGCAGCTTTGCGTCACATCGGCATCGATGCGGCCATCGGCGTGGACGATTCCGGCACGCCGGGCCAGCGTGACGGTCGCGGTGAGCCGGGCGATCGCCTGCAGCCCGAAGCGACCGGCGAGCTTGCGGCGTTCCGTCTCGTCGGCGCTGATTTCCAGCGTGCGCGGCTGCGCGCCGATCGTGTCGGCACTGACCGGCCGGGAGAATTCAGCGGCGATCACGGCAGGTCTCCGGCGACCAGACGGTCGACCGGCGTCGCATGAAGGGCAAGGTAGAGCGCACGCAGATTGTCCGCGCTGTGTTCGAGGGCGGCTGCCGGTGGCTCGTCGCCGCGGTAGAGATTGCGGACCAAAGCCGCCTCGAACGTGCCTTCGCGCAGACCGTCCCGATAGGCGCCGATCCGGCCCCCGAGCGCGCTCATCATCCGCCCGATATGCTTGCCGACGACCATGTCGCCGATGCCGATTTCCCGCAGCTGTCCGTCCATGTCGGCCACGAACAGCTCGGTCAGCCAGGCGATCTCGCGGCCCCGGTCGCCGTCTTGATCCAGCCGGGCGAGCATGATCGCCAGCACTGCCGCGATCATTTCGAAACGGCCGTCGATCGTGTCCGGAACGCCGCCGTCCACATACCAGTGGGGCTCGCGCCCGCGGGCGACGATCGCGTTGTACAGCGGCCGCATCACCTCCTGTTCATCGGAGGTTCCGAAGAGGCGGGCAAGAAAGGACATGCGGGCTCCTCAGGCCCGCGCGCTTGTGCCGGGCCGACAGCCGGCATATTGAGACGCCGGGCGGCAAGCGCAATGCTCGGTCGCGCCGGCCTGGTCCGGGAGAGTGGAATGAGTTGGTTTGCGCGGCGCATCGGGATCGGCGCCGCAGTCATTGCGGTCGCGGTTACCGCTTCCGGCTGCACCCGGATTGTCGGCCGCCAGGGATATCTGATCGATCCGACGCTGTCGGCGACGGTGCGGCCGGGCGTCGACAATCGCGACTCGGTCCAGCGCGTGCTCGGCCGGCCGAGCTTCACCGGCCAGTTCGAGAATCAGGACTGGTACTATATCGGCATCGAGACCCGGCAGCTTGCCTTCGGCAAGCCGCGCGCGATCGATCAGAATGTCCTTCATGTGAGCTTCGATGCCGATGGCGATGTGACGGCCGTCGAGCAAACCGGCATCGAGCAGGTCGCGCTGATCGATCCGATGAAGGACAAGACGCCGACGCTGGGCCGGGAACGCGGCTTCTTCGCCGAACTGTTCGGCAATATCGGCCGGGTCGGGGCGCCGGGCCAGGGGCCGCTGCCGAACGACAACACCGGGCGCTGAAGACCGGCCGGCCGTGCCGGACGGTGATCGCTTCAGGCGGTCCGGATCTCGGCCGGCGCAGGCGGCTCAGCGGGCAATGCCGCTGCCCGCCAGCACAGCGAGGGTGACCAGTTCCGACGCGGTCGACGCCATCGTCGCGATCTGCACCGGCTTCTCCATCCCGACCAGCATCGGGCCGATGATCGAATCGCCGCCGAGTTCCCGGAGCAGCTTGGCGGAGAGATTCGCGGACTGGAGCCCCGGCATCACCAGCACATTGGCCGGACCGGAGAGGCGGCTGAACGGGTAATTGGCCATGACGCGCGGATTGAGCGCGACGTCCGGTGACATTTCGCCTTCATACTCAAAACTGACGCCGCGCTGGTCGAGCAGCTCGACGGCGCCGCGGATGTTGTCGAGCCAGCGGCCGGGCGGGTTCCCGAAGGTCGAATAGCTGAGGAAGGCGACCCGCGGCTCCTGCCCCATGCGGCGGGCGACGGCCGCGGTCTGTTCGGCGATGTCGGCCAGCTCGTCCGCCGTCGGCCGCTCGTTCACCGTCGTGTCGGCGATGAACACGGTGTGCGAGCGCCCGACCAGCACGTGGATGCCGAACGGGATCGTGCCCTGCACCGGATCCAGCACGCGCCGGACTTCGCGCATCGTCTGCGCGAAGGTGCGGGTGACGCCGGTGATCATCGCATCGACTTCCCCGAGATCGAGCATCAGCGCGCCGAAGATGTTGCGATCCTGGTTCACCATCCGCTCGCATTCGCGGCGCAGATAGCCGCGCCGCTGCAGCCGCTCGTAAAGGCGTTCGACCATGCGCTCGACCAGCGGCGAAGTGCGGCTGTTGTGCACTTCGATTCGCTCCGGATCGTCCATTCCGAGCGCCTTCAGGCGATCATGCACATCGTCGCGCCCGACGAGGACCGGAATGCCATAGCCGCCGTCCAGCACCTGGATCGCGGCGCGCAGCACCACTTCCTCCTCTCCTTCGGCGAACAGCACGCGCTTCGGGTGGGCGCGGGCCCCTTCATAGGCCAAGGTGAGCACGGCCGTCGTCGGGTTGAGCCGCGCCTTGAGGGACGTGCGATAGCCCGAGAGATCGAGGATCGGGCGCGTCGCGACGCCCGAGTCCATCGCCGCGCGGGCGACCGCCGGCGGCACCACTTCCATCAGCCGCGGATCGAAGGGCGCGGGGATGATATAGTCGGCGCCGAAGCTGTGCAGCCGCCCGCCATAGGCCGCCGCCACTTCCTCCGGCACCTGCTGGCGCGCGAGTTCGGCCAGTGCCTGCGCGGCGGCGATCTTCATCTCGTCGTTGATCGTCGTCGCCCGCACGTCGAGCGCGCCGCGGAAAATGAAGGGGAAGCCGAGCACATTGTTGACCTGGTTCGGATAATCCGAGCGACCGGTCGCCACGATCGCGTCGGGCCGGGCGGCCTTCGCTTCCGGCGGAGTGATTTCGGGATCGGGATTCGCCATCGCGAAGATGATCGGCCTCGGCGCCATCTGCATCACCATGTCGGGCTTGAGCGCGCCTGCGGCCGACAGGCCGAGGAAGATGTCGGCCCCGTCCAGCGCCTCCGCGAGCGTGCGTCGATCCGTCTTGACCGCATGGGCGGACTTCCACTGGTCCATCCCGGCCTCGCGGCCCTGGTAGATCACGCCCTGGCGGTCGCACATGATGACGTTCGCGGCGCCGACGCCCATCGCCTTGATGAGCTCCGTGCAGGCGATCGCGGCCGCGCCGGCCCCGTTCACCACCACCTTCACGTCCTGGAGCTCGCGGCCGGTCAGCAGGCAGGCATTGATCAGCCCGGCGGCCGTGATGATCGCGGTGCCGTGCTGGTCGTCGTGGAAGACCGGGATCTTCATCCGCTCGCGCAGCGTCTGCTCGATGATGAAGCAGGCCGGCGCCGCAATGTCTTCAAGATTGATGCCGCCGAAGCTGGGTTCGAGCAGCGCGACCGCATTGATGAAGGCGTCGACATCCTCGGTCGCGACTTCGAGATCGATCGAATCGACATCGGCAAAACGCTTGAACAGCACTGCCTTGCCTTCCATCACCGGCTTCGAGGCAAGCGCGCCGAGATTGCCGAGGCCAAGGATCGCCGTGCCGTTCGAGATGACGGCGACCAGATTGCCCTTCGCGGTATAGTCGTAGGCGGCCGCCGGATCCTCCGCGATCGCCCGCACCGGCACGGCGACGCCCGGCGAATAGGCAAGGCTCAGATCGCGCTGCGTCGCCATCGGCTTCGAGGCGATGATCTCGAGCTTGCCCGGCCGGCCGTGGGAGTGGAAGAGCAGCGCCTCGCGTTCCGAAAACTGAACGTTCGCACCATCGCTCATCCGATACCCCTCCATGTCCGTCTTGCCGCGGAAACTTCTCCTAGGCCCATGCGCATGGGCTTTCCAGCCCGCTCCGGCGTGCTATCGCGCGAGGGTGGTGCTTTTTCCCCTCATCCGGCCGCTGGTCCATTCGCTGGACGCGGAGCAGGCCCACCGGCTGACCATCGCCGCGCTGAAGCGGCTGCCGAGCGTCGGCCGGCCGTTCGCCGACCCGATCCTCGCGAGCACCGTCGCCGGTCTTGCGTTCCCGAACCCGGTGGGGCTTGCCGCGGGCTTCGACAAGGATGCCGAAGTGCCCGGGCAGATGCTCGCGCTCGGCTTCGGCTTCGTCGAGGTCGGCACGCTGACGCCGCGGCCCCAGGCCGGCAATCCGAAACCGCGGCTGTTCCGGCTGGTCGAGGACGAAGCCGTCATCAACCGGATGGGCTTCAACAATGGCGGCCAGGACGCGGCGCTCGGCCGGCTCGACGGGCTGCGCGAACGGGCAGGGCCGATCGGGGTCAATATCGGCGCGAACAAGGACGCGGCCGACCGGATCGCCGACTATGCGACCGGCGCCCGCGCAATGGGCCGGGTGGCCGATTATCTGACCATCAACGTCAGTTCGCCGAACACGCCGGGCCTGCGCGGGCTGCAGGACCCGGCGGCGCTGAGCGCGCTTCTGCACGGCATCCGCGAAGCGACCGGCGGGCTCGGGCCGCCAATGTTCCTGAAGGTCGCGCCCGACCTTGCCGCGGACGAGGTCGACGCGATCGCCCGGATCGCGATCGAAGGCGGTATCTCCGGCCTGATCGTCGGCAACACGACGGTGTCGCGCCCGGCGCTGCGGTCCCGCCATGGCCATGAAGGCGGCGGCCTGTCCGGCGCGCCGCTGGCCGCGCTGGCGCTCGCGCAGCTGCAGGCGTTCCGGCGCGCGACCGGGGGCGAGCTGCCGCTGATCGCAGCGGGCGGGATCGCGGATGCGGACGCTGCCTATGCCCGCATCCGCGCGGGGGCGAGCCTGGTCCAGCTTTATTCGGCTTTGGTGTTCCACGGGCCTGGGCTTGCCGTGCGCATCGCGCGCGGCCTGGCCGAGCGGCTGCGGCGGGACGGCCACGCCGCGCTGCGGGACGCGATCGGCGCCGACGCTTGAGCTTGCCGCAAACAAGGATAGTGTCGCGCGCAATGATGACCCGCCTGCTCCGGCTGCTGCTGCCGCTCACTCTGATCGCCGGCTGCGCCGCCGGCGATCCTCCGACGGCAACTCCGCCTGCCGCGCAGCGGGCTCCGGGCGCCGTATCGGCCGCCGACCCGCGCGCGGCCGAGGCCGGTCGCCAGATCCTCGCCGCGGGCGGCTCGGCGACGGATGCGGCGATCGCGATGGCACTCGCGCTGACCGTGGTCGAGCCGCAGAGTTCCGGCATCGGCGGCGGCGGCTTTCTGGTCCATCATGACGCTCGGAGCGGCGCCATCACCGGCTATGACGGGCGGGAAGTCGCGCCGATGGCGGTGGGGCCGGAGCTGTTTCTCGACGCCGACGGCAAACCGCTGCCGATCGGCGAGGCGGTCCCCGGCGGCAAGAGCGTCGGCGTGCCCGGCAACATCCGCATGATCGCGCTGGCCCATGGGCGCCACGGCCGGCTGCCCTGGGCACGGCTGTTCGGGCCGGCCATCGCGCTGGCCCGCGACGGCTTCGACGTGACGCCGCGGCTCCACGAGTTCCTCGGCAACCGCATGCGCGGCGCCGCCCTGACGCCGTTCGGCCGGGCCCTTTTCTTCGATCCAGCGGGCAAGCCGGTGCCGGTCGGCCACCGGATCCGCAATCCGCAGCTTGCCGCGACGCTCGAGGCGATCGCGACGCGCGGCCCCGATGCCTTTTATGTGGGGCCGATCGCCGAGGCGGTCGTCACCGCCGTGCGGACCGCGCCGCGCAACCCCGCCCAGATGACGGTCGGCGATCTGGCCGCCTATGACGCCGCCGAACGGGAGGTGCCGTGCGGCCGCTACCGCGGGCACCGCATCTGCAGCATGGGCCCACCCGCCTCCGGCGCGATCGCGGTCTTTGCGATCCTGAAGCAGTTGGAGCGGTTCGACTTGGCGGCAATGGGGCCTGCCGATCCCCGGGCCTGGCATCTGATCGCCGAATCGATGCGCCTCGCTTACGCCGATCGCGATGCCTTTGTCGCCGATCCCGCTTTTGTGACGGTGCCAACCGACGGGCTCATGGATCCGGGCTATCTGGCCGCGCGCAGCGCGCTGATCCGCCCGGATGCGCGACTGGCGGCGGCGCTGCCGGGAACGCCTGCGGGAGCGCCGCCAGTGGCGGCCGCGCCGGCCCTCGAGCCCGCCTCAACCTCGCACATGGTGGCCGTCGACGATCGCGGCAACGTCGTCTCGCTGACATCGACCATCGAGGGGCCGTTCGGATCCGGCCTGACCGCAGCCGGCTTCTATCTCAACAACGAACTCACCGATTTCAGCCTCGCTCCGGTGCGGGACGGCGCCCTCGTCGCCAATCGCGTCGAAGCGGGCAAGCGGCCGCGCAGCTCGATGTCGCCGACAATCGTGTACGGCCCGGACGGGCGGGTGCGGGTGGCGCTTGGCGCCGCCGGTGGCGCGACGATCATCGCCCAGGTCGCGAAGACCATCATCGCGATGATCGACTGGGGCCTGCCGGTCGACGCGGCGATCGCAGCGCCGCAGCTCTACGCGAACGGAGACACGCTCGTCGTCGAACGCGGCACCGCGCTCGAGCCGATGATCCCGGCGCTGGCGGCGCTTGGCCACCAGCCGGTGGCGCGGGCGTTGCCGCTCAAGGGCAATGCGGTCGAGTGGCGGGACGGACAATGGATCGGCGGCGCCGACCGGCGCAGCGAGGGTGCCGCATTCAGGCAATAAGGTCGCGGGCTGGCGGACAAGTGACCGGCGGACCGGGGGAGCGGGAGGGTCAGATGCGGACGTTCGAACAATTTCCAAATCTCGTGACGATGTTCTTCACGCGCGCGAGCGAGAATGGGGACCGGCCGTTCCTTTGGGCGAAGCGGGAGGGGCGCTGGCGGTCGATCTCCTGGTCCGATGCGGCGATCCGGGTCGCGGCGCTCGCCGATGCGCTGAAGCGCCTCGGGTTGCAGCGCGGGGACCGGGTGATGCTGGTGTCCGAGAACCGGCCGGAATGGTGCATCGCCGATCTGGGCATCATGGCGGCCGGCTGCGT
>ERZ1066122.1587-NODE-1587-length-17651-cov-10.652876_pt1 | contig 17651 bp, 12 predicted proteins | sample MGYA00382769_ERZ1066122 | MGnify/ENA primary metagenome ERZ1066122 (study PRJEB33369, sample SAMEA5778352) | biofilm metagenome | biome: Industrial cooling water; feature: Water cooling tower basin; material: Biofilm | place: United Arab Emirates | collected... | reverse complement strand
TGGCGGTGCGCAGCAACCCGTTGGCGTCGAGCGCGTTGCTCGGGCACACCACGCGTAGCCCCGGGCAGTGCGTGAACAGCGACGCGCCCGTCTGCGAGTGATAGATGCCGCCGCGGATGTAGCCGCCGTACGTCGTGCGCACCACGACCGGCGCGCTGAACGCGTTGTTCGAGCGCCAGCGCATGGTGGCCAGCTCGTCGCGCAGCTGCATGTACGCAGGCCAGATGTAGTCGAAGAACTGGATCTCGACCACGGGCTTGAAGCCACGGTGGGCGAGGCCGATGGCGCGACCGATGATGTTGGCTTCGGCGAGCGGCGAGTTGTACACGCGTGTGCCGCCGAACTTCGTCTGCAGGCCGTGCGTCACCTTGAAGACGCCACCCTTGCCCTTGACCTTGCCGAGGTACTCCTCGCGCGAGACATCGGCGACATCCTCGCCGAACACGAGGATGCGCTCATCGCGCGCCATCTCGTCCTTCATGCACGCGTTGAGGAGATCCACCATGGTGGTGGGATCGCCGCTGAACTGCGGGTCGTCTTCGGTGTCGAAGTGCTCACCGGTTGGATCGACGTCAGGCGAGTACACGGCAAAGTGCACCGTCTCGGGGCCGGGCTGCGGCTGCGAGAGCGCATCGTCGGTGGCGGCCAGAACTTCGGCGTCCACTTCATCCCGAATGGCCGCGAGTTCGGTGGCCGTCGCGTGTCCGTTCGCCTCGAGCCACGCGGGGAAGCGCACGAGCGGATCGCGCGCGGCGTCCTCGGCGCGCTCTTCCTCGGGACGGTAGAGCACTTCGTCGTCCGACAGCGAATGCGAATACGGGCGAATGACCTTCGCGTGCACGAGCGCGGGGCCCTTGCGCTCGCGCGCGTAGCGAATCGCGCGATCGAGCGCTTCGTACGACGCCATCACGTCGCACCCGTCCACGCGCTCGATGTGCAGACCTGGGAAGCCCGTGACGAGCTCGGAGATGGAGCCGCCGGCGGTACCGACTTCGACCGGCACCGAGATCGCGTAGCCGTTGTCTTCGACGAGATAGACGATGGGCAGGCCGAGGTTGCAGGCCGTGTTGAGCGACTCCCAGAACTCGCCTTCGCTCGTCGTGCCATCACCAGTGGTCACGAGCACCACTTCGTCGGACGCAAAGCCCTCGGTGATGCCCAGCGCGTTGGCGCGCTGCACGCCTTCGGCGGCGCCGACGGCCTGCAGGAACTGCGTACCGGTCGGGGACGACACCGACACGATGTTGAGCTCCTTCTTGCCCCAATGGCTGGGCATCTGCCGCCCGCCCGAGTTGGGGTCGATCGCGGCGCCGACCGCCGAGTAGAGCATCTCGGCGCCCGTCTCGCCGAGCATCAGGCAGAGCGCGCGATCGCGATAGTACAGGTAAAACCAGTCATGGGCCGGCTTCAGGAGCAGGCCGGCCGCCACGAGTACGGCCTCGTGGCCCGCGCCGGAGATCTGGAAGAAGATCTTGTTCTGGCGCTTGAGCTGGATCTCCTTGTCGTCGAGACGACGCGAGAGGTACATCGCGCGGTAGGCGCGTAGCAGCTGCTCGCGGGAGAGCGGCGCGGGGCCGGACGCCACCGACGTCGTGGGACGGGCGGCCCGGGCGCGGGCTGGACGGGACGAAGTTGCCATGGGATCCACTCGCGGGTCAGGTACAGGGAACCTCCTAACGTACCCCAAGGGCGCCCCCGCAGGCCAGTGTTTCGGCCTCGGCGCGGCCTTCGCTTGACACCGGCTGTGAAGCCCCCGATGCTCCTCCGGAGACTCCCCGTTGCGTGGCCGACCCTGCGGGTCGGTTCTCCGGCGGCCTGCACGCCGTGCGTCGCGCCGCGACGCCGTCGGCCGGTCGTCACGCGTCACCCTGCCCCCGGCTGTCCGCATGCACGCTCCCGTTCATTCCACCTCGCTCGCCGCGGGGCACCACTGCATCTTCTGCGACCTCATCAAGGGCGCTGCCGAGGTGTCCATGTGCTACGAGGACCAGCAGGTCATCGCGTTCATGGACATTCAGCCGGTCAATCAGGGGCACGTGCTCGTCGTGCCGCGCGAGCACTACGAAACGCTGCGTGATATCCCGCGCGACGTCGGCCAGCACATGTACGACGTCGCCACGCGTCTCATTCCGGTGATTCAGGAAGTCTCCGGGGCCGAAGACATGAACATCGTGGTGAACTCCGGCGCTGCGGCCGGTCAGAATGTGTTTCACTATCACATTCACCTGATTCCGCGCCGCGAAGGAGACGGCTTTGACGTGCCGCTGCCGTTCCCGGGGTCAGAGATGCCCAACCGGCATCTGCTCGATGCGATGGCCGTGCGCATCGGTTCGGCCCTGCGCGGGCAGAAGAGTACGCACCAGCGCTGAGTCTCGCGTCAGCGCGCGAACGCTCGAGCTTCGGCGAGGGCGTTCGCGAGTGCCTCGCGCGTGAAGGGCTTCGCGAGCAGCACGGTGGACGACGGCAGCTCGCCGTCGTCGGTGACGTCGCCCAGATGCCCACTGGCGAGGACGACGGGGAGCGGCAGGCCGGCGGCGCGCATGGCGCGGACCAGATCGAGTCCGGACTGACCCGGCATGCGGTAATCGGTGAGCACGAGGTCCCACGCGCTGGGCGTTTGCCTGATCAGCGCAAGCGCGTCCGCTGCCGACGACACGGCCTCCGCCTGACAGTCGAGGACCGCGAGCAGGCGGAGCGTTGCCCGGCGCACAGCGTCGTCATCGTCCACGACGAGTACGCGCGCGGCCTCCGTCGCGGGCCGGCCCCGCGTGGCGTTCGTCAATGCGCTGGACGGCGCGCCGCGCTCGTCCTGATCCGTGACCGCCAGGGCGGGCAGCCAGACGCTGAACTCGCTCCCGACGCCCACCGTGCTGCGCACCTCGATGCGCCCGCCGAGGGACGCCACGAGACTCTGCACGATTGGCAAGCCGAGGCCAGTGCCGCTGCCCACCGGTCGCGTGGAGAAGTACGGATCGAACAATCGCTCGCGCGTACGCTCATCGAATCCTACGCCATCGTCGATGACGTGCAGCACATGCCAGCGCGCGCCGGCGTCGTCCCGCGTCTCCACCACGACGCGCACCGTCCCACCGGTGGGAAGGGCGTGCATCGCGTTACTGATGAGGTTCTGACAGATCTGATGGAGCTCGGCCTGGGCGGCGCGCACGACGGCGGGTCCGCGAACCTCCACGACGAGCTGGACATCCCGCGTCGCGCTGTAGCGCGCGAGCTCGACGGCGTCGGCGGCCGAGGCCGCGAGGTCACGCGCCGAGCGCTCGGTGTCCATGCCGCGACCGAAGGCCAGGATACGACCGACGAGATCGCGCGCCCGCTCGGCAGAGCGTTGGGCATCCCGCAGCGCCGGTCGCGATGGACTGTCATCGGGCAGCGCATCGTGTACCGTCGTGACGTTCACGAGCATCGGAACGAGCAGGTTGTTGAAGTCGTGCGCGATGCCGCCTGCGAGCGTACCCAGCGCCTCATGGCGTCGTGCTTCGGCGAGACGACTTTCGGCGAGGAGTCGGGCGCGGTCCTCGCGTTCGAGCAAGCCGAGGATGGTGACGTTCGTCGCCGCGAACACGACCATCAGGAAGGCAAAGTTGAGGATGGTGAGGATCCACGCACGCAGCAGATCCGGTTGCGCGAAGGTCCACGCGAGCTGCTGATTGGCGATGCCGAAGGCGACACCAATGAGCACAGCGAGCGTGCCGATCACCGTCAACGTGGCGACGCGTCGCCCGAGCAGAAACGTCGCGAGGAACACGCTCATGAAGAGCCAGCCGAATGACGCGGAGACCGGTCCGCGGCTGACGAGCGCAAACGCGCCGATGGCGAAACAGCTGACGGTGAGCATGATCGCGCGCGCCTGATTCGAGACGCGGCGCGAGAAGAGCAACACGTAGATGCTCGCCAGCACGGTGGTGTCGAGGATGAGCAGCGCCCAGAGGCGCGCTTCGATGGCCAGGAACACCAACGCGATGTACGGCGCGAGGCCCAAGGTCGCACACGCGACGAAGAACGCGGCAATGAGGCGGGCTCGCCACCGCGCCAGCAGATCGCCGTCCTCCTGCAGGATGTGGCCGATGAGCGGCTTGACCCGACGGATCCACGCCGGTTGCTCGAGCGTGTCCTCGTCCCGCGGGAAGGAGGGGGCCGTGGTCACGTCGCCTGTCGCTCTGCGGCGGCTGGTGTTGTGGCGACGCGTGCGCGATTGCTGCGTCGGCTGAGTCGCCACCAGAGGCACGGGACGCTCATCGCGATATGCAGTCCGGCGGTGTACGCGCGCCACCAGAGCAGGATGCTACCGGCCTGTGTTCCGAGGTTACCCGCGGCGCCGCCTAGGACGCCGAGGTCCACGATGCCGGCCCCGCCGGGTGTGGGCATCGCGATCTGGCCGTAGAGCATGGCAAAGCTGGCGATCGCGAGCACCGTCGCAGGCGGCGCGCTCGGCAGCGCAAGCGCGAGCACGGGCAGCAACGCAATGCGCGTGAGTACATCGAGCACGGTGAGCGGCGCGGTGAGCGCGGCGGGGCGCCAGCCCATGCCACGCACGAGACGCACGCCATCGGCGAGCGAGTCACCCACCTGTGCCGTGCGACGAGGCGCGGCGCGGCGGAGCAGGAGGATGAGTACCCAACCCACGGCAAAGATGATCGCGAGCCATGCGAGCGCGCGTCCGGCATCACTCTCGAACGATCGCAACTCGCGAAACCACGCGCGGCCGGCGACCGTGGCGAGCACCGCGCCCATCACCGCGTATACGGGATAGAGCAGAATCGACTCGACGAGCAGTGTGGGGACCGTGACCTGCGGCGGCACACCGATGCGCTGGAAGAACGCGATCTGTGCGGGCAGTCCGCCGACGCGCAGAGGGGTGAGGGCCGCGGCCGCGTCACCCGCGAGATTCGCCGTCATCACATCGACGAAGGTCACGCGGCGGCCGAGACCGGCGAAAATCACCTGCGTGCGCCACGTACGCACGGCGAGGTTCAGCAGCAGCAACGCGAGGCAGCTCGCGTGAATCGTGAAAGCCGAGGTCACGCGCCCACGAGGCCCGGGGCACCCCAGCCAAGGCGGCGCGGCGGGCCCGAGAACAACCCGGCCGCGTGGCGATGCTCGGCGTGCGACGTTGGTGGCCACGATGCGCCCGGGCGACGCAGCGTGCGATACGCCAGCTGGTGCGCACGCGCAATGCTTGGCCACGCAAACGCGTGCAGGGGGGCCTCCGCCTCGCGTGGTGTCTCGCGCGCCCACGCGATCGCGTCGACCAGCGTCTCGGCTGTCAGTTCCCCGTCGTAGCATCGCACCCACGCGTCGCCAACCTGCTGCTGCAACTCGGCGAGGGCGCCACGGCGTGGCACCAACACCGGCCGATTGAGCGACAGCGCGAGCAGTGCACTGCCGCTGTTGAGGATGTCGCGATAAGGCAGCACGACGAGATCGGCGGCCGCGTGGGCGGCGGCCAGGTCGCGTCGACGTTGGTGCCGCAGATCGAGACGCACACGCGCATCGCGTCGCGCGGCCGACTCGATGCGGCGCTTGAGCGCCGTATCGCTGCACGCACCGGCGATGAGGCAGCGCAGTGACGCATCCGGGACGTCGGCTACCGCATCGAGCAAGGCGGGAATGTTCTTGTACGGGCGAATGCGTCCGCACGAAAGGACCACCGGCCCATCGCCCGTCACCTCGCAATGCGCGCGCGCCGCATCACGATCAAACGCCGTGACGTACTCGTGACGGTAGTCGCCGTGCGGAATGACCCACGACGGTCGATCCGCCAGCGAGGGGAAGTGCGTCTCGGCGGCCGCCCGTCCACTGTGCGACAGGTGAATCACACCGTCGACGAGGGGCAGGAACTCCTGCCAGAAGTCGGCCTCGAGCGCCGCATGCTGTCCGTCATGCGCTCGCAGGTTGTGCACGGTCCACAGCAGGCGCAGTCCGCGCTGGCGTCCCTCACGCGCGAGATGCAACCACGCCCGGGCGCCCAGCGCAGCGCGTGCTGCGCTGCGTTGATTGAAGACGGCGTCGGGCCAGTGCACGTGCCACACGTCGCCCTGGCCACGCAGCACACGCCATGGCGTTGCACCCTGTACGTCGACCCCCAACCCGGTGAGGTGCGAGTTGAGCAGCCAGTTGTACGGATTGAGCCATCGATTCACGAAGGCCGGGGACGCAAGAACGCGCATGGACGCGGGCTGAGGCGCTGGGGGAGCGGCCCGGGCGGACCGCGACTGCGACATGGTGACACCATCGGGGCGGCGGCGCCAGTGGTGGCGGAATCGCCGCCATGGTCTGAAGTTGCAGGCATGCTGCCCTTCCGCTGCCTCTCCGCGCGCACCACTGCCGCCGCCGTCCTCGCGCTGGCGCTCGGGGCGCCGCTGTTCTCGTCGTCGGCGCAGGCCTCGCGCGCCTCGAACCTGGCCGCCGCACCGGCCCAGCCCGGGGAGCCGGCGCTTGTGCTGGTGGTCCGCCACGCCGAAAAGGCTGACAACAGCGACGATCCGGTGCTCAGCGCCGCTGGTGAGGCGAGAGCGCGGGCGCTTGCCGAGGCGCTCTCCGATGCTCGCGTGGACCATGTGATCGTCACGCATCGCCAGCGGACGCGATTGACGGCCGCGCCGCTGCTCTCGGCGCGTGGGCTGACCCCCGAGGTCGTGCCCTTTGGCCGCGACATGGCGGAGCACGTGGCCGCCATCGCCGCTGCCGTCCGGCGACGACCCGGACAGGTCGTCCTGGTGGTGGGACACAGCAACACGGTGCCCATGATCGTGCACGCGCTCGGGGGGCCGAAGCAGCCGGATCTGTGCGATGCGCGGTACGGTGGTCTCTTCGTGGTGACGCCAGGCGAGGCGGGACAGGGGCGATTGGTCGTGGCCGAGTACGGCGCGCCCGACCCGCCGGCGGCCAGAGCGTGCGCCGGCATGGTGCCGCGATGACGCACGGCCGGCGTGGCGCGCTCATCGCGCGTGCGGCGGGACTGGCCCTGCTGTGGCCGGCCCTCGCGGCGGCGCAGGGCTCGCCGCCCGCTGGCCCACGCGCTGCGGCGCGCAGCGATACGATCGTGCGCTTCGCCGCCGACACAACGCGTGTGCGCGGCGCCGACTTCGTGTTCCTGCTCGATGCCATCGACGCCCGGATCGAGCGCGACGGCACCGGGATGCGCACCCATCGCACGGTCACGCAGGTGCTGACGGCGAACGGCGTGGCCGCCGTGGCCGAGCGACAGTTCAACTGGCAGCCGGGACGACAGGACCTGCGCCTCGATTGGGTGCGCGTGCTGCGCACCGATGGGACGGTGGTGAGCGACGCGCCGAGTGCCGATCGCACGAGCGACGCCACGGCCGCGATGCAGAACCCGATCTATCTCGACAGTCGCACGCGCCGGCTGTCGCTCGCGGGGGTGGCGCCCGGTACGATCGTGGATGTGCAGTACACGCTCGTCGATCGTGCGCCGTGGCGCGCCGGCGATTTCGTCGTGGGACGCCCGTTCTCGCCGCAAGTGCCGCTGCGCGAAGCGTCGTTGCGGGTGAGTGTGCCGAGCGGATTCGCGCCGCGCATCATCGAGCGCAATCTTACCATGCGACGCACGGAGACGGACAGCGCCGATCGTCGCATCTACGCGTGGCGTGCACTGACGCCGCCCCTCGTTCGGCCGGAGCCCTTCGCGGCCGACTCCGACGGCGTGCGCATGAGCGTGACCGTGTCGAGTCCGGACACGTGGGATGCGGTGGCTGGATGGTACGACAGTCTTGCGCGTGATCGCTACGTGCTCGATGCAGCGACCGCGGCGCGCATGGATGCACTGGTGGCGACAGCGCGCACTCGCCGCGATTCGATGGAACGGTTGCACCAGTGGATTGCGCAGGACGTGCGCTATGTGTCGGTATCCCTCGGCCTCGGCGGCTATCAGCCTCGTTCGCCGGCCGAGGTACTGCGCACGGGCTTCGGTGACTGCAAGGACAAGTCCACGCTCTTCGTGGCCGCGGCACGTCGCTGGGGATGGGATGCGCGGCCCGTGCTGCTGCATCTGAATGGCGTGCGCGAGTCCGAGCCGGTGTCGCTGACGCGCTTCAATCACGTCATCGCCGTCGTGCGTGATGTGAATGGAGCGCGGATCTACACCGATCTGACGGCGGGTTCGGTGCCATTCGGGCAGCTGCCCGGGAGCTATCGCGACAGTTACGCCGTGGAAGTCGCGCCGGGTGGCGCGGCCGAGTTGGTACGATTGCCGCAGATTGCGTCCGAAGCGAACCGGTCGCGCATTCGCATGGATGGGACGTTGCAGCCGGATGGCCGCATGGGACTGCGCATCGAAGAGGCGCTCGAGGGTGATCCGGCGTGGGCGTTGCGCGGCGTGGTCGCGACGGCGCTCGACACGGTGCGGCGCGGGCCGGCCATCCGCGCGATGGCCGCGAGCTACCTGCCGGAAGCGGTGGTGGACTCGTTTGTCGCGTTTGACGGACGCGACTTCCGGCAGCCGGCGACGTTGCGTGTCGTGTTGCGCGATGGTCGTGGTGCGCGGCCGGCCGGCCCGGTGTGGTTGCTGCATCTGCCGGGGCCGCTGCGTCAGCTGTCGGCAACGGCCGCCGCGACGGCGCGAGAGCTCGATGCGCAGCCACGCCGGATGCTGCCCATCGATGCGGCGCGCGTGATCGGTCGGCGGCGGAACGATGTGGAGTATCGCGTGACGCTGCCTGACGGATGGCGCGTCCAGCTGCCGGCGGATGTCGTGGCCACGAGCTTCTTCGCTCGATACGAGAGTCGCTATCGCCTGGACGGACGCACCCTCGTCGTGGTGCGGTCGTTGCACCATGTGGGCGACGGCATCCATCCGCCGGAGCGCATCGCGGAGGTTGCCGCGTGGATGCGTGCGGTCGCGAAGGACGATCACGAGTTCCTCACGCTCACACCGACGCCGTGAAGATCGCGTTCATCGGATCGCATGGTGTGGGCAAGACGACGCTGAGTTACGAACTCGCCGCTCGCCTGAAGAAGCAGGACCGGATCGTCGATCTGGTGATGGAAGTCGCGCGCAGCTGTCCGTTGCCGATCAATCGTGAGACGACGGTGGACGCGCAGGCATGGATTCTGCATACGCAGATCGCCGCGGAGATCGCGGCGACATCACGTGGTGGTCTCGTGGTGTGCGACCGCTCGGTCCTCGACAACTACGCCTATCTCGTGCATGCGGCTGGTCGTCGGCGCGCGTACGATGCGATCGTGCACGAGTGGGTGGCGACGTACGATCGCCTGATCAAGGTGCCGGTGCTCGACGTGCCGTCCTTCGACGGCACGCGCGATACAAGCGCGCTCTTTCAGCAGGAAATCGATCGCCTGATCGATGATCTTGCACGCGAGTTCGCGGTGCCGTGCGTGGCCCTCGATCCGACCCATCGCGACGGATGGGTGGATGCCGTGCTGCGCGCGAGTGGGCTGCCGCTGCATCCGCCGCAGCTGTCGATTTTCGATCGGTCCGTGGCTCAGTAGTCGACCGGTCGGAGATACGATTCGCCGATCGCGGTGTTGCTCACCAGTGCAACCGACGGCCCACGCCGCTTCCAGTGCGTGTGATCAAGACGGCGGCGCACCTGATGAATCGCGTCGCGTCGGAAGCCGTGGGCAACGAGGGCTTCGGTCGAGTAGCCATGCAACAGCCAGTGCAGAATCTCATCGGCGGCGGCGTACGTGATCCCGAGGTCGCCTTCATCCGTCTGCCCGGCCACCAGATCGGCCGTCGGCGGCTTGTCGATGATCACCGACGGCACACGCAGCTCGCGCGCGAGCGCACGCACCTGCGTCTTGAACAGATCGCCAATGGGGTTGATCGGTGGCGCGTCGTCGCCGTGCCACGTGAAATAGCCAAGCAGTCGCTCCGTCTTGTTGCCAGTGCCGATCGGCAGCGCGCCGAGCTTGGCGGAAAGATCGAAAAGTGCCACCATGCGCAGGCGCGCCATCACGTTGCCGCGGCGCGTGGCGTCGGCGTCGGGTTCGAGCGCGAGATACCCGTCCACCGCCGCGCTGATGTCGAGCGTGCGTGACGCGAGTCCGAACGTGTCGATGACAAGCTGCGCGTGGTCGAGTGATTCCGTGCTCGACGTGCGATACGGCAGCCGCACCGCGAGGACCTGGTCAGGACCGAGCGCACGCGCCGCGAGGGCGGCGACGACGGCGGAGTCGAGACCGCCCGACAGGCCGAGCACGGCTCGCGTGCGCCCGCGACGCGCGAACTCCTCGCGCAGGAAGCCGGTGAGCCACTCGGCGGTGAGCGCCGCGTCGATCGCGAGGCTCGGTGGACCGCCGTGGTCGCGCAATCCGACCACCGTGCGGGCGATGCCGCGCGATGGCCGCGGCGCATCGCTGGCCGGGGCGGCGCTGGACTCGGTGAGATCGGGTACCGCCCATTCTCCGGTCAGCTCCCCTCGGGCCTCGCGCAGCAGGTCAGCGGCGGCCGGCTCGGGGCCGTCCCAGGTGGCCGGTGTTGCTTCGCGAGCGCGAACGGCCCGCAGGTTCTCGAGCAGGTGCGGAAGTGCGACGCGGAGGTCGGCGAGCAGCGGTGCATCGGAGCGCGCGCGCACGAGGTCGTCGAGGTCCACCGTGGCCACGAGCAGGTGCTCGTCCCAGATCGGAGCGCGTGCCCGTACGTCGCCGCTCGGCCCCACCACGAGCGACCCACCGAAGAACCGCTTGCCACCTTCGGTGCCGACCAGATTCGCGTAGCAGGTGAAGATCCCCTGCTCGTCGGCGAGGTCACGCATGAGTCGCTCCCAGCGCGCGACACTCGCCGGGCCGGGCCCGCCATCGTCGCGCGCGTGCAGCCCACGCGCCGGCGCCGCGCTCAGCACGAAGAGGACCTGCGCCCCGTCGAGGGCGACCAGCGTCCCCGTGAGGGAATGCCAGGCGTCCTCGCAGATGAGCATGGCTGCGCGCCCCCACGGTGTCTCGAACGCGCGGATGTTGGTGCCACGCTCGACGAAGCGTTCCTCGTCGAAGAGACTGTAGGTCGGCAGGAAGGTCTTGCGGTGCACGTGCCGCACGATGGGCGGCCCATCAGCGAGGCCGATCGTGATGTAGGCGGCGCTGTTGTAGAGGGTCTCCTGCCAGCGCTCGTAGAAGCCGACGATGACGTCAACCGTGACCGGCAGGCGCCCCTCGTCGGCGCAGGCCGTCCGGTACGCCTCATCGAGCTCCGTGGCGAGCGCGCCCGCGGTGAGGGCAACCTCCCGCACCGCGCTCTCCACGAAGTACCCCGACGTGGCGGTCTCGCCGAAGAGCAGCACCTGCGGCGCCGGGGCGACGGCGGTCGCGTCGGCGCAGAGCGCCCCAAGGCGCGCGAGATTGGTCGCGACGTCGCCCTTGCGTGGGGCAAACTGACAGACGGCGACGGTAAGCGGGCGGATCTGGTCGACGGGAGCCATACGGCGGAAGCAAACGAGGCGGTCGTCCCGGAGCAACTCATGGCCAGGACGGGGTTTGGTGATGCACGTCGCCGATCAACGGGGCGCGCGTGGGGTAAGTTGCCGTATGCGTTGGTGTCGCCTCTCCGACCGGTCGTTGCTCGCCCGTGGGCCCGTGGCCTCGCGTGCGCTCGCGCTCCTCACGATGCTCGGGGGTGCGCTCTCGGCTGGCCCGCTGGCCGCGCAGGGCGGTCGCGCGCCCGTCGAGCCCTGGCAGATTGTGCCGCTGCCGCAATCGTCGCTCGTGCTTGCCCGTGACGGGTCACTGCTGGGCACGATCGGTGACGCTCGGCGGCTCTCCATCCGCCTCGCCGACCTCCCACGCTACGTCGGCCAGGCGTTCGTGGCCGTCGAAGACAAGCGCTTCTACCAGCACGACGGTGTCGATCTTGTTGGCGTGGCCGCGGCCATCAAGGATGCCGCCACGAGTGGCGATGTCCGAGGCGCCAGCACCATCACGCAGTTGCTCGTGGGCAACATGCACCCCGAGCTCATCGATCGACGTGATCGGTCGATTGCGCGCAAGCTGCGCGAACAATCGGCCGCGCGCGAACTCGAGAAGCGCTACAACAAGGCGCAGATTCTCGAGGCGTTCCTCAACGTGATCCCGTTCGGACGCGGGTTGTACGGCATCGAGATGGCCTCGCGCCATTACTTCGGGAAGCCCGCGTCACAGCTCACGATTGCCGAGGCGGCGTCGCTCGCCGCGATGCCCAAGAGTCCGGTGCAGTACGATCCCGTTCGCGAGCCCGAACGCAATCGGACCCGACGCAACACCGTACTCGCACTCATGCGTGAGCAGGGCTATCTGACCGACGCGCAGGCGAGCGCCGCACAGCGCAGTCCGCTGCGCACGGCGCCGGACTTCGGTGTGGTGCCGGCGCCGTGGGTGCTCGATATCGTGCGCGTGCAGGCGCAGCGCGCCGGGGTCGCGCTCGCCGACGGTGGCTTCACGGTGCACACCACGATCGATCCCGCGCTGCAGCGCGCGGCGTCGCGGGCGCTCGTCGAAGAGATTGCGGACATGGAAGCACGGCCGGGCTGGCCGCATGGCAAGTGTGCCGCAGGCGCACGTCGTGAGCGCGCGTGTCTCGAAGGCGCGGTCGTGGTCGTCGATCCGTGGACCGGCGATGTCCGTGCGTTGGTCGGTGGACGGGATCATGTCGCGTCGTCGTTCAACCGTGCGGTGGACGGCAATCGCCAGCCGGGCAGCGCATTCAAGCCGTTCGTGTACGCTGCCGCCATTGCGGCCGGGCTGCCCGCGAACCTGCCGGTGGCCGATACGGCCATCGCGCTGTCGCTTCCCGAGGGTCGCACCTACGCCCCCACGAACGCCGACGGCCGTTTCCTCGGCGCGCTCCCGATGCGCGACGCGCTGGCGCTGTCACGCAACCCGGTCGCGGTCGAACTGGCGCTCACCGTCGGACTCGACAGCGTGCAGGCCACCGCACGTCGCGCGGGACTGCGCGCGCCCATTGCGCCGTACCCGTCGAGTGCACTCGGGGCAAGCGTGGTGCAGCCGCTCAACTTCGTTGCCTCGTATGCGCCGTTCACCAACGGTGGACTCGCGGTGACCACACGCTTCATCGATCATATCGAGGATCGCGGTGGTCGCACGGTACACGCGGTGCCACGTGCGGCTCCCGCACGAGCACTCGATCCGCGCGTGGCGTTTGTGGTGCGTGACATGATGCGTGATGCGGTCGAGCGTGGGACCGGTGTCGCCGCGCGACGCGCCGTACCGGCCAGCATTCCGCTCGCCGGGAAGACCGGCACCACGAACGACAACGCCGACGTCTGGTTCGTGGGCGTGACCCCCGACCTGGTGGCCGGTGCCTGGCTCGGATTCGATACGCCACGCACGATCACGCCGGGCGCTGGCGGTGGATCGCTGGCGGCCCCGATCGTTGGGCGTGTGCTCGCGGCGTCGACTCCTGCGCGGTCGGCGAGCGCGTGGGCACCGCCAGCAGGCGTGGTCGCCACGGTGCTCGATCGAGAGACCGGGCGTCCCGCGGGCCCCGACGTCGCCGCCGGGCAGCGCTACACGGAGTGGTTCCTCGAGGGCACGGAGCCTGGGGCCTCGCTGGCGTGGCCGTGGAGTTTTTTCCGACTCGGGCCCATCGGGCCGTACTGAGCCGTCGCCGCCCGTGGGCGGCCGCGGCGTTCAGTCGACGGTGATGGGTCGCCGCGGTCGAAACTCGCCGTCCATCATTTCCACCTGCACGATGTCGGCGAGCGGGATCGTGCGAAACTCGTTGCGGAAGAGCGAGAAGACCACGACGGCGTTGTCCTCGATGGCGTACGGCTCGTAGCTGCGCTCATACTCCGTCTCGCCCCGTTCGGCGGCGAATCGAACGCGCGCCCGCACTTTGCGCCGTTGCCGCGCGGCCTCCCGCAGTGTTGACTCCACTGTGGTCTGGCTGGTGGACATGTCGTGCATGGCGGCCTCCTCTCTTGCCGGGTTCCTGCGGGGACGCGTCGGGCGCGTCGCGACGTGCGGTCGGTGGTGGCCGCCGAGTCAGCCGCCGGTCACACCACCACCTCGCAACCTGTCGCAATTGTCCGTGAGGGGCAAGCATCCGATGCCGTCGCGCCTGTATCACCTTCGTCATGCTTGAACTCGATGCCGTCTCGGTGACCTACGCCAACGGGGTGCAGGCGCTGCGCGACGTCTCACTCACCGTGCCGCACGGCGTGTTCGGGCTGCTCGGCCCGAATGGGGCGGGCAAGTCGACGCTCATGCGCACGCTGGCCACGTTGCAGGCACCCGACCGTGGTCGCATTCGCTTCGATGGTCTCGATGTGCTCGCCCAACCCGAGCGCGTGCGCGCGCTGCTCGGCTATCTGCCGCAGGACTTCGGACTGTATCCCGCTCTGACTGCAGAAGAGACGCTCGATCACTTCGCCGTGCTGAAGGGGCTGCTCGATCCGCCGGAGCGCGCGGAGCGTGTGGCGACCTTGCTGAAGCGCGTCAATCTCACGCACGTGGCCAACCGGCGCGTGGACGGCTTCAGCGGCGGTATGCGCCAACGCCTTGGCATCGCGATCGCGCTTGTGGCATCACCTCGGTTGCTCATCGTCGACGAGCCAACAGCCGGCCTCGATCCGGCCGAGCGCTATCGGCTGCTCGACCTGCTGGCTGGCGTGGCCGATGATGTCGTGGTGTTGCTGTCCACGCACCTCGTCGATGATGTCGAGGCACTGTGTACGCGTGTGGCGTTGCTGGTCCACGGCCGAATCGTGCGTGAGGACACGCCAGCCGCGCTCGTGGCGTCGCTGCGAGGGCAGCTCTGGCAGGCGTGTGTCCCGCGCGCCGAGGCCGAGATGTGGCGCGCGCACCCGCGCGTCATCTCGCGTCGACTTGCGGCGGGCGGTGTGCTGGTGCGGGCCGTCCAGCCGGACGCGCCGCACCCGTCGTTCGCGTCGATCGCACCCACGCTCGAAGACGTGTATTTCGATGAACTGGCGCGTCAGGGGGTTCGCGGCGAGGAATAGCGGCGGGCGGTCGCCCATGCGGCGATCACTGGTTGTCCGCACAATTACCCAGTGTCCTAGGTAGCGCTGCCAATGGTGGCGGGGTCGCTCGTGCACGAGCGTTGAGGGCAAATCGACACCCGATGCGTCTCTCCCCTTCAGCCGCTGCTGCTCGCGTGACTGCCCGCATTCCTCGCTCCGTTTCCCGACCCGCCGTCGGCGGCACCGGGATCGTGCTCCTCAATCTCGGGGGGCCGCAAACGCTCGACGACGTGGAGCCCTTTCTGCAGCGCCTGTTCGCCGATCGCGAACTGCTTCGCCTGCCGTGGCAGGATGTGCTGGGCCGCTTCATCGCGACGCGCCGTGCGCCCAAGGTGCGCGCACTGTACGCGGCGATTGGAGGTGGCTCGCCGATTCTCGAATGGACCACGAAGCAGGGAGAAGGCATGGTCGCGCGTCTCGACGCGCTCTCCCCGGACACGGCGCCGCATCGCTTCTACGTTGCCTTTCGTTACGCGGCACCCTTCGCAGATGACGCGCTCCGCGCGATGCAGGCCGATGGCATCACACGCGCCGTCGCTTTCACGCAGTATCCCCAATACTCCTGCACGACGACGGGGTCGAGCCTCAACGAACTCTGGCGTGCCCTCGACCGGCAGGGATTGCGCGAGGCCTTCCAGTGGAGCCTGATCGATCGCTGGCCCACGCACGAGGGCTTTGTGCACGCGATGGCCGACGCCGTGCAGCGAGGCCTCGCACAGTACGCGCCGCACGAACGGGATGACGTGCTGCTCCTGTTCAGCGCGCACTCGCTACCGCTCAGCGTGATCGATCGAGGCGACGCCTATCCGCAGGAGGTGAGCGCCACGGTGGAACGCGTCATTGAATCGCTGGGCTACCGGCATCCGTTCCTGCTCAGCTATCAGTCGGAGGTCGGACCGGTGCGCTGGCTCGGACCCAGCACGGAGGACGTCATTCGGCGGCTCGCTGCCGACGGACGGCACAACGTGCTCGTCGTCCCGATCGCCTTCACGAGCGACCATATCGAGACGTTGTCGGAGATCGATCGCGAGTACGCCGAGCTGGCGCACGAACTCGGGCTGACAGGCTTTCATCGCGCACCCGCGCTCAACGACAGTCCGCTCTTTCTCGACGCGATGGCGGATCTCGTGCACTCGCATCTCGCGAGCGGATTGCTGCACAGTGTGAAGTACCGTGAACGCTGCCCCGGGTGCACGAACGCCGCGTGCCGACAGCTGCCCTCGTCGGCCGAACTCGTTCGCGAGCGCTGCACGCTGGCCGTCGCCTGACCCGGCACGAGGCCCGCGCGGCCGCTCCGGTCGGGGCCGACTCGGCCTCGACCGGAGCAGCGTGGGTCAGACGCCCACGAGCACTGGCTCGTCGGCGTCGACCGGTGCGTCACTCCCCACGAGTGCGATCGCGAGCACTTCGCGCAACGTCTCCACCGCGTGGAACGTGAGTTGCTCGCGCACCTCCTGCGGCACATCCTCGAGGTCGTCGTAGTTGGCCTTCGGCAGGATGATCGTGCTGATGCCTGCGCGATGGGCGCCCAGCACCTTCTCCTTGATACCACCGATCGGCAGTACGCGACCGCGCAACGTGATCTCGCCCGTCATCGCCACATCGCGCCGCACCTTGCGATTCGACATCTCCGACACGAGCGCGATCGCGATCGCGATACCCGCGCTTGGCCCATCCTTCGGAATCGCACCGGCGGGCACATGAATGTGCGCCTCCGTGGCCGTCGCCAGGCGATCGGCGGGGATGCCGAGCAGTTCGGCGTTGTTCGTGGCATACGTGAGCGCGGCGCGCGCGCTCTCCTTCATGACGTCACCCAGCTGACCCGTGAGAATGAGCGAAATCGGCCCCACGCGCAGCTGTTCACTCTCGGCGTCGGCCCGCGCCCGTGCCGACGCGCCCCGACGAATCGAGGCTTCGACGAACATGATGTCGCCACCCATGGGCGTGTAGTACATGCCCGTGGAGATGCCCACTTCATCGTGCTCCGCCGCGCGCTCCGGATGCACCTTCGGCCGGCCGAGCAGGTCTCGGACTTCCGCGGCGTCGACGCGGTTGTCGGCGAGGACCGACGAGTCACCGGTGGCGACGCGACGCGCAACCTTGCGCGCCACCGCGCCGAGCTGCCGCTCGAGCTGACGCACACCCGACTCCCGCGTGTATTCGCTGATGACCTTCATGATCGCCTGGTCATCGAACACCAGCTTGCGTCCGGACAGTCCCGATTCCTCGAGCTGTCGCGGAATGAGGTACTTCTTCGCGATTTCGAGCTTCTCGCGCTCCGTATACCCGCTGAAGTCGACCACTTCCATGCGGTCGAGGAGCGGGCCCGGAATGTTCTGCACGAAGTTGCTCGTGGCGATGAACAGCACCTCGCTCAGATCGAACGGAATGCCGAGGTAGTGATCGGTAAAGGAGTCGTTCTGCGCCGGATCGAGGACTTCGAGCAGCGCGCTTGACGGATCGCCCTGGAAGGACGAACCGAGCTTGTCGATCTCGTCGAGCAGGAACACCGGATTCTTGGTGCCAGCCTGCTTCATGCCCTGCACAATGCGACCCGGCATGGCGCCCACGTACGTGCGACGGTGTCCACGAATGTCGGCTTCGTCACGCGCGCCACCGAGGGCGACGCGCACGTATTCGCGGCCGAGCGCACGCGCGATCGACTTCGCGATGGACGTCTTG
>ERZ1066122.1586-NODE-1586-length-17652-cov-39.124112_pt1 | contig 17652 bp, 14 predicted proteins | sample MGYA00382769_ERZ1066122 | MGnify/ENA primary metagenome ERZ1066122 (study PRJEB33369, sample SAMEA5778352) | biofilm metagenome | biome: Industrial cooling water; feature: Water cooling tower basin; material: Biofilm | place: United Arab Emirates | collected... | reverse complement strand
GCGTCCGCCGGCGCGGGGGCCGCGCCGCCGCCGGCCGCCGCGCCACACTCACTGCAGAAGCGCGCGCCCTGCGGCAGCGCGTGCCCGCAGGCGCCGCAGGCGGTCTCGCCGCCCAGCACGGCGCCGCAATGCGAGCAGAAACGGCCCGTGCTGGGCTGGCCGCAGGAGGCACAGGTCTTCGCCATGTCGGATCTCGGAAGTGGGATTGTGCGCCGAAGTTGCGTCGGGAGCCTGCCGGGAATCTACTGCCGGCACAGGCGCCGGCTCAAGGCCACAGGGGCGAGAAAAGGCGGCCCGGCGATCACTCGCCGGGCCGCCGTCTTCATCGCTGCACCGCCCGCAGCTCAGTACGCCGGGTTGCCCAGGCGCTCCGCCAGCGAGGGCACGCAGCAGGTGCCCAGATCGTAGTTGCCCCACTGCGCCACCGGATGCTGGCCCGTGGGGAACTGGTCCACAGCGTAGAGCTTCTTGTAGCGGCGCAGGTCCCCCAGGCGGTGACCATCGAGGAAGAAGTCGCGGCGGCGCTGGCCGCGCGGCGCGTCCAGGTACTCGCTGGCCGTAGCCGTAGCCGTCAGCGGGGCCTGCCCGCCGACGGCGCGGCGGCTGTTGACGAAATCGATGTTCGCGGCGCTCACGCCCTGCGCTTCGGCCACGATGTACTGCGCCTCCAGCCCGGAAGCCAGCCGCACGTCGGTGTTCTTATCGAAGAGCTGCGCCGTCAGCGGCGCCGTGGGGGACCAGCCGCTGTGCGACGGGCCCGGGTACGAGTTGACCCAGACGACGAAGCCGGCCGGCACCGCGTGCGCGTAGCTGATCGCCTTCGCCTTGTCGCCCAGGTTGGGTGCGGCGCGGGTCGATACACTTGCACCGGCAACGACACCCAGCACGGCGCCGCAGTGCGAGCAGAAGCGGCCCGCGCTGGGCGGGCCGCAGGAGGGGCAGGTCTTGTCCATCGCCGAAAGTCGAAAGCCGGGTGGTGAGCGAACGTTGGATACGGAATCCCCAGCGTCACGGCCGGGCGGCTAAGGCTGAGGCGGGTACGGAGGAGCCAGGGGCGTCAGCCAAGACTGCATTTGGTGGCCTGCGAGTCCCTCGGGTGTCGCAGCAGCAGCACGGCTTGCGACGCGGGTCTCGCGAGGCTAGCCTATGGAGGGCGACACCTATCTGTTCCTCGTGCTCGCTCCTCCCCGTTCCCGCGTCTCAGGAGAGATCCATGTCCGGTTCCCGCTACTGGCTGGTCGTGCTGGTTGCCCTCAGCTCCGCCTGCGCGCCGGCAGCGCAAGGCACGGGCGGCGGCCCCGCTCGCAACTCGCAGCTGATCACGACTGAGGAGATCAAACACTCCACCGCGTCCAACGCGTACGTCCTGGTGGAGTCGCTGCGGCCACGGTGGCTGGCCCGCGGGAGCCGGCAGACGCTGACTGGCGCCCCAGAAGTCGCCGTGTACATGGGCGGCGTACGGCTGGGCGGTGTGGAGGTGCTCCGCTCGATCGCCACCTCCGAGGTCGCGGAGCTGAGGTTCCTTGATGCTGGCGCCGCCCAGAGCCGCTTCGGAAGCGGGCACATGGCGGGGGTGATCCTCCTCACCCCCGCAGGGCAGTAGCCAGCCGCCGCGGGCCCCACCGCTGTTCTCACCGTCCGCCTACCGCGCCGGCGAGCACCGCTTCTGCGTGCGGTTGCTGCACGGTGGCGGTGGTGCCACGCGGAGAGGGCGGCGCGCTTCACGAGGGGAGGGACAGATGAGGAGGGCCCCGATGCTGGCGGTCGCCGGCGTACTGCTCGTGCCCCTGGCCGCGCCGGCCCAGGCTATTCGCGGCGTGGTGGTTGAGGCAGAGTCGCGCAGGCCGATCGCCGGCGCCCTGGTCGAGCTGTGCGGGCAGGACACGGTACCCCTCGCCCGGGCGCTGAGCGACAGCGTCGGCGTCTTCCTGCTCGGAGCCGGCCGCGCCGGCGACTTCACCCTGCGCCTGCGCCGGGTGGCCCTCCCGGCCACAGACCCGGTGACGGTGCGGCTGGAGCCGGGCGATACCCTGGAGATCGAACTGCGCGTGGCGCCGCGGACGGTCACGCTGGAGCCGCTAGTCGTCACGGCCGAGCGTGACCAGCAGATCGCGGGCTTCTACGAGCGCCTGCGCCGGCGCGGTTTCGGCCACTTCCTCTCCCGTGAGGATATCGAGGAGCGACGCATCGGCCCCCATGTATCGGAACTGCTGCGCACGCTGCCCGGAGTGCAGGTGGTGCCGGGCAGCCTCGGCGCCGGCCTCGGCGACGACCTCATCGTCATGCGCGGCCCCGTCGGCTCCTGCCTCCCCACCATCTACATCGACGGCATGCCGGTGGCGCAGCACGCAGGAGGCGGGGTGGACGCTATGCTCACGCCCGACATGCTCGAAGGCGTCGAGGTCTACACCACGGCCGGCACGGCGCCCGCGACCATCCATGCCCGCGGCACCTGTGGCGTCGTCGCCTTCTGGACACGGCGTGGCGAGGGCGGCCGCTGGAACTGGACGAAGTTCGTCGCCGCCGCCGGTGTCCTGGGGCTGCTGCTCCTATTGCTGCATTGAGGCGGCCCATCACCGCTTGCCGCATACGAGCAAACGACCGGACTCCCCATGCGGGGGCGCCCGGTCGCTTTCTCGTTTCACCAACTCCCCTCCGGCAGCCTCTGCATTTCCCGGCGGAGGCTGCCGGGGGATTCCTGCCTGCTGCTCAGCTGATCGTCAGCACGAACCTCTTGAGCCGGTCCAGCACGCCGACGTCGATCGTCCGGTTGCTGGACACCGTCTGGGCGCCGGTGATGTTGATCTCCAGGGTTCGGCCCTTCGTGGCGGTGGTTGGCACCCGCAGGCGCAGCGTGTCCGCTCCGAAGTTGGTGTCGTCGAACTTGTAGATGATCTTCGCCGTGCCGCCCGTCGCGGTCACATCGGTGCGCGGCGCGCCCGCCGCGTTTGCCACCGGCACGAAGTCCTGCCCGAGGACAGCCGTCCCGCCGAAGCTGTAGCTGACCTGGACGTCCTCCTCCACCCGGGTGGGCAGTTGGAAGATGACCAGCACCTGGCTGGTGGCTCCGGGGGTCCGCGCGGCCGTGTTGCTGAGGAAGCGGACATACGGCCCGATCTGCTGGCCGGCGTCCACGGGGTTCTCGATCTCCTCGCACGCCGCCACGGCCGCCACCAGGGCGGCCAGGGCCAGCATGCCGATTCGCTTCACATGGCTCATGACGTTCCGCAAGCGTGTAGGGTGAGCGCGATCACTTCTCGAACCACATCGGCTGATCGAACGCGACCGGCTTCGGCGCGTTCGGGTTCGACGTCTCCTCGGCGATCGAGAAGGGGAAGCGGCGGATGATGTTGGGCAGCACCGCCTGCACCGCCAGCGGCAGCTCCGGGGACTTGGTGCGTCGCCAGTGCGTCCAGTTCTCGGGCGCCCGGTCGAAGACCTCGATGTACTCCTGCGCCCAGATCGCCTCCAGCGCCTGCTGCTGGCTCGTGAAGCTGGCCGGCAGCCCTACCAGGTACGCCTGTTTCGCCGTCGGCGCGATGGCGCCGGGCTTGCCGTCGAAGTAGTCCAGCGCGAGCTGCACGCCCGTGCGATAGCTGGTGTAGGCGTCTGCCAGGTTCCCCGTGCTCGCCAGGAACTCCGCCTCGAAGAGCCACACCTCGGCGGCCGTCACCATCCGGCTCGGCCAGTCCCGCCGGATGATGTTCTGGTGCACCATGGACACCGGCTCGCAGTAGTTCTGCACCCCCGCTTCCTGGCCGACGTGCACATCGGAAGCGTAGTCGACCGGATCCTCGCACCACGCGACCGGCAGCTCGAAGTACGTGTCCAGCCGCGGATCGCCGAGCTCGGTCATCAGGTCCACCAGCGGCTTACCGGCGAAGAGGAAGCCATTGCCGTTCTTCGCGTCCGTGAAGCCGCCGAAGAGATCGTTCAGCTTCCAGACGTTGTTCTCGTTACCTGCCGTGGTGAAGAACGGAACCACCGCCTCCTGCGCGTTGGTGCGGATCAGCGGCTGCGCCAGCAGCGCGCGGATCTGCGCGTCGACGCCCGTATCCTTGTTCCGGATCAGCATCAGCGTGCGCAGCTTCAGCGAGTTGGCGAAGCGCACCCAGCTCTGCATGTTGCCGCGGTAGACGAGGTCGCCGGTGGTGATCGCCCCGCGCCCCTGCGGGTCCAGCCGGGCGATCACCGTGTCCTGGGCGGCGGCGTTGATCTGCGCCACCGCCGAGTCCAGCTTCAGAACCAATCCGCGCAGCACGACCTCCTGCGGGTCGGACTTGGGGTTCGGGAACGCCGTGCCGTTGGTCGCCTCGGTGTAGGGGATCGTCTCCCAGAGCTGCGTCGCCGTCAGGAAGATGTACGCCGCCATGATCTGCGCCTGCGCCGCCGTGTTGAGCTGCGGTGCAGGGGTGGCTGCCAGCGCGTCGCGGGTGGTCAGCGACAGGTTGCGCAGCGACGTGCTGAAGAACGACAGCCAGACGTTGTTGGTGGTGTTCGGGCTGACGGTGTAGCGCTCCGGGGTGTAGAAGACGCCCGTGGAGCCGTTCGCACTCCAGATCTGCGCGAACATCGTCGTCGTCGGGCTGATCTCCATCGCCCGGTTCGAGGCGATGTTGACCAGCACGGTCGGGAAGAGCAGGTTCGGCGGCGCCGAGGTCGCGGCATTCGGATCCGTGTTGATGTCCAGGTCCGTGATGTCGCAGCCGGCTACGAAGGCCGCCAGCCCGAGCAGGAGAAGGGGCGCTCGAAGATATCTCATGAACATGTCTCTCTCTGGCGTTAGAACTGCACCTGAACGTTCAGCCCCAGGGACCGCGCCGAGGGGAGCACGTCCCACTCGATGCCAGCGCCCTCGGAGGCCGAGCCGAAGAGACCGACCTCGGGGTCGATGTGCGGCACCTTCTTGTAGAGCAGAAGGAGGTTGCGCCCCTCCAGCCCCACGGTCATTCCGGAGACCGGCACGCGGCCGAGCCAGCGGCGCGGTACATCCAGGCTGACGTTCACCTCACGCAGGCGCACGTTGGTGGCGTCGAAGACGTTGCCCTCCTGCATCTGCGAGGAGGCGTACCGGTTCCAGAACTCCTGCATGTTCGTCACCGGCGTCTGGTTGGGCACGTAGGTGGTGTCCGCCCGCGCGCCGGAGACGGTGATCCGGCGGTTGACGCCCTGATCGATGAAGGAGCCCTCGCGGTTCACTGCCGTCTCCTCCGCCAGCCCGGTGCGGCGCAGCGTGCCCACGGTGTTGGAGAAGACGCTGCCCCCCTGACGCCAGGAGATCAGGAAATTGGCGCTGACGCGGCCCAGCCGGAAGCGGTTGTCCACGCCCATGCGGAAGTCCGGATCGATGTCCCCAAGCCGCTTGGTGGGTCCCACGATCCGCAGCCCGGTGATCGAATCCAGCACCACCTGCCCATCCGGGGCGCGCAGGAAGCCGGGGCCATAGAGGCCGAGCGGCTGGCCGGGCTCCGCGCTCACCGAAAGGCCGTTGAAGGCGCTTGCCACACCCAGGAGCTCGAGGTCGGGCGCCAGCGAGACGACCTTGTTCCGGTTGCGGTCGAAGTTGACCAGCGTCTGCCAGGAGAAGGAGCGGGTGCGGACGGGCGTGATGTTGGCCGCCAGCTCGATGCCGCGGTTCTCCACCTCGCCGACGTTCGTACGGCGCAAGGAGAAGCCGGTGCTCTGCGCGATCGGGACCGAGATGATCTGGTCCGTCGTGCTCTCGTTGTAGTAGGTGAGGTCGATGCCGGCGCGATTGTCGAAGAACTGCAGCTCGCCGCCGACCTCGAAGGAGTTCTTCGTCTGCGGCTTCAGGTCCGTCGGCGGGATGGTGCCGGTAGCACTGAACGCCGTCACGCCGCCGTAGGGGAAGCGCAGGGTCGTGCTGAACTGGCCGAAGACGCTCGCCTGTGGGAAGTAGCGGAAGTCCAGCTGGTACGGATCCTCGTCGCTGCCCACCTGCGCCACGTTGGCGCGCAGCTTCCCGTAGCTGAGGAAGTCCGGCATGTCGAGCGCGTCGGTGAAGACGAAGCTCAGGTTGGCCGAGGGGTAGAAGAAGGAGCGGTTGTTCTTCGGCAGCGTGGACGACCAGTCGTTACGGCCCGTGACGCTCAGGAAGAGGTAGTCGCGGAAGCCCAGGTCCGCCTGGCCGTAGACGCCGTAGAGGCGCCGCTCCAGGAACCCGTTCGCCGGCTTGTTGTCCAGCGCGTTGTCGAAGTTGTAGAGCGACGGCACCGAGAGGTTCTGCGCGGTGTTGCGCTGGATCTCGCGCTTGATGCCGTTGCCGTTGAAGCCGACCAGGCCGCGCAGGTGGAAGTCGTCCGAGAGCTGCCCCTGCATCTCGGAGAAGAGGTCCAGCGTCAGCTCCCGGCGGCGGATGACGTCCAGGGCGAACAGGCCGGTGGCACGCCCCAGCGTGCCAACCGCGTTCACATTCCGGCGGCCCTCCGCGTAGTAGTCGAGGCCGGCGCGGCCGGTCACCGTCATCCATTCCAGCGGGCGGTACTCCAGGGTGCCGTTGCCGAAGACGCGCTCGACGTCGTTCGAGAATACGTTCTCGTTGACAACCCAGAACGGGTTGTTGGTGAAGTTGTCCAGCGAGCGCTGCTTGCCGGCCTCGTCCTTGTAGGCCCGCAGGTCGTCGATGTCGAAGGTGCGCGGCAGGCCGTTGACGAGGGAGGTCAGCACGTTAGGGTCGTTGCCGCCCTGCACCGCCCGGCCCTTCGAATCCGTGCTGACGTAGGACCCGGAGAGGCGCACCGTCACGTTCGGCTTGACCTTGTAGCCGGTGTTCAGGTTCAGCGTGGTGCGCGCGAGGTTGCTGTTGGGGATAATGCCGCCCTCGTCCTGGCGCGTGACGCCGAGCCGGAAGTCGCCCTGCTCGTTCGAGGAGGCGAACGAGGCGCTGGTAATCGCCAGCCGACCGGTCTCGTAGAAATCCCGGACGTTGCTGTCGTACGCCTGCAGCGCCACCGTGTCCCCGCGGATGTTGCGCGCACGCTGCCCCGCGATGCGCGGGCCCCAGCCGTTCAGCGAGGTATAGGAATAGCCGCCGGCGCTGCCCTGCGCGTACTCGTTCTGGAAGTCCGGCAGGACGAGCGGATCGGACCAGCGCACGGACGTGCTGGCGTTGACGGTGGAACCCCCGGTCCCCCGGCCCCGCTTGGTGGTGATGACGATGACGCCGTTCTTCGCCCGCTGGCCATACAGCACGGCGGCGGCGGCGCCCTTGAGCACCGTCAAAGAAGCGATGTCCTCGGCATTGATGTCGGAGCCGCGGTTGCCGACGTCGATGGCGCCGTTGATGCGCGCGTTGCCGTCCCCCAGCACCAGGTTTTCGTTGGAGATCGGCACGCCGTCCACCACGAACAGCGGCTGGTTGTTGCCGGACAGCGAGTTGATGCCGCGGATGATGATGCGCGTGGAGCCGCCGACGTTGCCCGACTGCGAAACCACGTCGACGCCCGCCGCGCGCCCCGCCAGCGCGTTGACGAAGTTGGTCTCGGGCGCGCGGGTCAGCGTCTCGCCGCCCACCGTGGCGGCCGAATAAGCGAGCTCCCGTGACTGGCGTTCGATGCCGAGCGCCGTCACCACCAGACCCTGGAGTGCCACCGCCGTCTGCGAGAGCGCCAGGTTGACCGTCACCGTCTGCCCCGCGCCGACCGTAACGGTACGCGTCGCCTCGCCGTAGCCGGTGCGCGTGGCGCGCACGATGTGCTGCCCCGCCGGCACACCGGTGATCGAGAACCGCCCCTGTTCTCCAGTCAACCCGCCACGCTGCGTCCCGGCGACGAACACCTGCACGCCCGTCAGGGGCTGCTGTGTGGCCTGATCGGTGACCTGCCCGGTGATCGTTCCGCTCGCCTGTGCCAGCGCAGCCGCTGGCGCCAGCGCCAGGAGCGCTGGGATCAGCAGCGCCCGCAAACGAGAAGTTGAGCCCATGGTTCCTCTGTGATCGCAATGGAAGAGACAGCCACCTGCCAATCCCGCAACAGTCGATACCGGCTCACCTCCCTTCCAGGTGTCAGGGTGGGAAAAACGACTCCTCGGGGTGGACCACACGACCCGCACCCGAGCGGCCAGCCGAACGAAAGACCGAACCACGCCGTGACCACGCGTCTGGAGCAATGGCGAACGATCGTCCGAATTAGGCGTGCGAACTGTGCCCGATGTGACAAGGCCCGAACCGAGTAGATGCGGCCCGGGACAAGGCGAACGCAGAATAACAGGTGCCGCTGAAGCTGTCAAATGGCGCCGCGCCATCAGACAACGGGCCGCGGCGCGTGCGCCCACGACGCGAACGGCCCCGGCTGCGGTATGCGGCGGCTACAGCGCCTAACTTCGTTAGGCGGCCGGGCGCGCCGGGCGAACGATGGGCAAGGAGCGGGTGCGGCCTGCCTGCGTCTCCGCGCGGGGCGACGGGGCGGCGGTTCCCGGTCACCCGGTCACCGTGTCACCCCGTCAGGGGTCGGGGCGGAGAAGGGCGGCGAGCTGTTTCCGCACGGCGGCGGGCGCGGTGCCGCCCACGCTGCGCCGCGCCTCCAGCGCGGAGCGCGTGTCGAAGAGCGAGTCCACCTCCACCCCCGCGAAGTGGGGCGAGACGCGGGCGAAGACCTCGGCCGGCAGCCGGTCCAGCGGGCAGCCGAGCGTCTCGGAGGCGCGCACCAGCTTGCCGACCTGCTCGTGCGCCTCGCGGAAGGGCGTGCCGAGCCTCACCAGGAAGTCGGCCAGGTCGGTGGCGAGCATGGCGGCGTCGACGGCGGCGGCGCAACGCGCGGCGTCGATCTCCAGCGTGCGCACGGCGCCGGCGACGGCGGGCAGCAGCGCCTCCAGTGTGTCGAAGGCGTCGAAGAGCGCCTCCTTGTCTTCCTGCAGGTCCTTGTTGTAGCCCGAGGGCAGCCCCTTCAGCAGGGTGAGCACGGCGGTCAGGCCGCCGAGCAGGCGGCCGGCCTTGCCGCGCGCCAGCTCCAGGGCGTCGGGGTTGCGCTTCTGCGGCATCAGCGAGCTGCCGGTGGAGAAGCGCTCGGAGAGGCGCACGAAGCCGAACTCGGCGGAGGAGAAGAGCACCAGGTCCTCACCGAGGCGAGAGAGGTGCACGCCGACCATCGCCATGACGAAGAGCAGCTCGGCGGCCCAGTCGCGGTCGGCGGTGGCGTCGATGCTGTTCTGCGAAACGGCGCGGAAGCCGAGCGTCTCCTGCAGCAGCGTGCGGTCGACGAGGAACGGGCAACCGGCGACGGCGCCGGAGCCGAGCGGCAGCACGTCGAGGCGGCGACAGGCGTCGGCCAGGCGCTCGCGGTCGCGCGCCAGCGGCCAGGCGTGGCTGAGCAGCCAGTGCGCCGCGGAGACCGGCTGCGCGCGCTGCAGGTGCGTGTAGGCCGGCATCACCGTCTCGACGTGCTGCTCCGCCTGCTCCGCGAGCGCGGCCTGCAGCCCGGCGAGCAACGCGTCCAGCCGGGCGGCGGCGGCACGCGCCCAGAGCCGCGCGTCGGTGGCGACCTGGTCGTTGCGGCTGCGGCCGGTGTGCAGCTTGCCGGCGACGGCGCCGGCCTCCTCCCTCAGCAGCCGCTCGACGAGCGAGTGGATGTCCTCGTCGGGCGCGGCAGCCCACTCCGCCTCGCTCCAGCCGCCCAGCCGCTGCGCCACCGCGTCCAGCCCGGTGAGCAGCGCGGCGACCTCGGCGGCGGTGAGCACGCCGGCCGCGCCGAGCGCCTGCGCCCAGGCGCGGCTGCCGGCGACATCCTCGCGCCAGAGGCGGCGGTCCACGGGCAGCGAGCGGTTCAGCCGGTCCATCTCGGCCGCCGGCTCGGCCGCGAAGCGGCCGCCCCAGAGTTTGGGCTGCGGCATCGGTTCAGTCATGGGGATTGCGGAGTGCGGCTCGATGCGATCGCGGATTGAACTGCAACTACCACGCGGTGGATCAGGACTCGGGAGCCAGGGGCCCTGCCACAGACGCCCTCATCCGGCTGGCTCAGGCTCGCCACCCTCTCCCAGGCTTGGGAGAGGGGGCCGGGGGGTGAGGGCGCCGTTGCGCTGAACGCCTCAGTCCGCCGCGGCGTCGTAGGCGAGCACGGAGCCGGCAGCCTCCTGCGCCTTCAGCGCGGCCACGCGGCTGGGCAGGCCGTAGAGGCGGATGAAGCCGCCGGCGTCGGCCTGATCGTAGACGTCGTCCTCGCCGAAGGTGACGAAACGCTCGTCGTAGAGCGAGCAGGCGGAGCGGCGCCCGGCGACGCTGTAGCTGCCCTTGTAGAGCTTGAGCCGCACCTCGCCGCTGACGTTCTCCTGCGTCCGGTCGACGAGCGCGTCCATCGCCTCGCGCTCGGTCGTCCACCAGCGGCCGTCGTAGACGAGCTCGGCGTAGCGCGGCGCGAGCAGGTCCTTCAGCGCCAGCGTGCGGCGGTCCAGCACCAATTGCTCCAGCTCGGAGTGCGCGGCGTAGAGCAGCGTGCCGCCGGGCGTCTCGTAGACGCCGCGCGACTTCATGCCCACCAGCCGGTCCTCCACCAGGTCGATGCGGCCGACGCCGTGCAGCCCGGCGAGCTGGTTGAGCGTCTCCAGCAGCTTGACCGCGTGCATCGGCTCGCCGTCGACCGAGACGGGATAGCCGCGCTCGAAGCCGATCGTCACGTACTCCGGGCGGTTCGGCGCGCTCTCCGGGCTCTGCGTGAGCAGGAAGAGGTCTTCCTGCGGCTCGTAGTCCGGGTCCTCCAGCGGGCCGCCCTCGTGGCTGATGTGCCAGAGGTTACGGTCGCGCGAGTAGATCTTCTCGCGCGTGACGGTCACCGGCACGCCGTGCCGGGCGGCGTAGTCGATGGCGTCCTCGCGCGAGCGGATCTCCCACTCGCGCCAGGGCGCGATCACCTTCAGCTCCGGCGCCAGCGCGGCGTAGGTCAGCTCGAAGCGCACCTGGTCGTTGCCCTTGCCGGTGCAGCCGTGGGCGAGCGCGCCGGCGCCGACCGCGCGCGCGACCTCCACCTGCCGGCGCGCGATGATCGGCCGCGCCATCGAGGTGCCGAGCAGGTACTTGCGCCCGTAGACCGCGCCCGCCCTCAGCGTCGGCCAGACGAAGCCGGTCAGGAACTCCTCGCGCAGGTCGGCGACGTGGCAAGCCTTCGCGCCCGAGGCGAGCGCCTTCTCCACCAGCCCGTCCAGCTCGTCGCCCTGGCCCACGTCGCCCGCCACGCAGACGACGTCGCAGCCGTAGTGCTCCTTCAGCCACGGCACGATGATCGAGGTGTCCAGCCCGCCGGAGTAGGCGAGGACGACGGTGTTGTTGCTCGGCATCTCTGTATCTCCGTAGTGTGTTGTGGGCTACCGGCTACCGGCTGCCAGCTACCGGCTGCCGGCTGCCGGCTGCCGGCAACACCAGGGGTTCGCTGGCAGCCGGTAGCCGGAAGCTGGCAGCTCACAGTTCCTTCACCACCGCCGTCTCGTCGCAGGCGTGCAGCTTCGGGCAGGCGCGGCAGTCGCTCCAGACCTTCAGCGGGAAGAGCTCCTTGGGCACGGTGCGGAAGCCCAGGCGGTGGAAGAACTCCGCGCGCAGCGTGAGCGCGAAGATCGTCCCGACGCCGAGCGCCTGCGCCTCCTCGGCGAGCCGCTCGACGAGGCGCCGCCCGACGCCGCCGCGCTGCGCCGCGTCGTCCACCGCGAGCGAGACGACCTCGGCGAGTTGCGGCGTGTAGAGCTTCAGCGCGCCGCAGCCGATCACCCGCCCCTCCTCGTCCGCCGCGACCACGAACTCGCGGAAGTGGCGGTAGAGCTGCTCCAGCGTCTTGGGCAGCATCAGCCCCTGCCGCGCGTTGCGCTCGATCAGCGGCTGCACCTGCGCCATGTCCGCAGGCACCGCGGGGCGGACGAAGAGCTGTCGGCTGTCGGCTGTCGGCTGCCGGTCGAGGGCAACGGCAGCTCTACCTGCCGGCGCTGCGTGCCACCCGTTCTCCCGCCCCGCAGGCGAATGGGCCGGGGCGTGGGGGAGCCGTTCGCCGACAGCCGACAGCCGACAGCCGACAGCCGCGGCATCCGCCGCCCTCACAGACACGCCTCCAGCAGGGCGACGCCGCGCTCCAGCTCGGCGTCGCTGACGACGAGCGGCGGGAGGACGCGCACCACGTTCGGACCGGCGGTGCAGAGCAGCAGCCCGGCCTCCAGCGCGCGGGCGACGACGTCGGCGGCGGACGCATCCAGCTCCACGCCCCAGAGCAGCCCGCGGCCGCGCACGTCCTTCACCTTCGCCGAGGTCAGCGCCAGGCGCCCGAGCAGGTCGGCGAGCAGCTCGCCCTGGCGCCGCACCTCGGCCAGGAACGCGGGCTCGCCGAGCGTGCGCACCGTGGCGAGCGCGGCGCTGGCGACCAGCGGCCCACCGCCGAAGGTGGTGGCGTGGTCGCCCGGCTGCACGGCGGCGGCGACCCGGCCGCTGAGCAGCACCGCACCCATCGGCAGCCCGCCGGCCAGCGGCTTGGCCAGCGTCAGCAGGTCGGGCGTCACGCCCGCGGGCTCGTGGCCCCAGAGCGTGCCGGTGCGGCCCAGCCCCACCTGCACCTCGTCGAAGACGAGCAGCGCCTCGGCCTCGTCGCAGAGATAGCGCAGCGCCTTGAGGAAGCCCTCCGGCACCGGCAGCACGCCGCCCTCGGCCTGGATCGGCTCGATGAAGACCGCGGCGGTGCGGTCCGGGCGGATCAGCTCGTCGGCCCGCGCCACGTCGCCGACCTCGCCGAAACGCACGCCGGGCATCAGCGGCCGGAACGGCGCCTGGTACGCCGGCCGGTCGGTGGCGGCGAGCGCGCCGATCGTGCGGCCGTGGAAGCCGCCGCGGAACGCCACGATCTCCGTCTTCTGCTCGCCGCCCTGCGCGCGCGCCCAGCGCCGCGCGAACTTGAGGGCGCCCTCGTTCGCCTCCGCGCCGCTGTTGCAGAAGAAGACGCGCTCGGCGAAGGAGTGCTCCACCAGCCAGGCGGCCAGCTCGGCGGCGGGGCGGGTGCGGAAGAGGTTGGAGCTGTGAATCAGCCCGCGCTGCAGCGCCTGCGCGATCGCCTGCGTCACCGCCGGGTGGCCGTAGCCGAGCGCGTTGACCGCGATGCCGCTGGTGAAGTCCAGGTAGCGCACGCCGTCCTCGGCGATCAGGGACGAGCCCTCGCCGCCCACGAAGACGGGGCCGCTGGGCCGGTACACGCCGAGCAGGGCGTCGGGCGGGGCGAGGGTGGCAGGTTGCAGCATGGCTGTCGGCTGTCGGTCGTCGGCTGTCGGTAAACTGCGGTCAACCCGCATAGATGCGCGTGCCGGCGGCCGGGTCGGCGAGCATCTCCAGGCCGCCGATGCGCACGGCGCCCACGCCGGCCGCCACGGTGCGCGCGGCGGCGCGCAGCTTGGGCGCCATGCCGCCGGTGGCGACGCCGTCGGCGATCAGCGCCTCCACCTCGGCCGCAGCCAGGCTCGGCAGCACCGCGCCGGCGTGCAGCACGCCGGGCACGTTGGAGACGAGCAACAGCTCCGCCGCGCCCAGCGCCTCCGCCACGGCCGCCGCGGCGTCGTCGGCGTTGACGTTCAGCGGCTCGCCGTCCTCGCCACGCGAGACGGGCGAGACGACGGGTAGCACCCCCGCCTCCAGCAGCCGCCGCAGCAGCTCGCCGCGCACGCGCTCCACCTCGCCGACCCGGCCGAGCGCGCCGCCGCGCCCCACGCGCGCCCGGATCAGCGCGCCGTCCTCGCCGGAGAGGCCGAGCGCATCGACGCCGGCGCTCAGCAGCGCGGCCACCAGCCGCTTGTTCACCAGCCCGGAGAGCACCATGCGCAGCGCCATCAGCACTTCGGGCGTGGTCACGCGCAGCCCCTCGTGCCAGACCGGTTCGGCGCCCAGCAGCCGCTGCACCGCGCTGACCTCCTTGCCGCCGCCGTGCACCAGCACCAGCCGCCCGCCCGCGCCCGCCTCCGCCGCCAGCGCCGCCACCAGCCGCTGCACCCGGGCGGCGTCGTCAAGCTCGTTGCCACCCACCTTCAGCACACGCAAGTCGTTCATGCTAGCTCCGGGTACGGCTGAGCCAGGAAGCGAGAGGGTGGGTCGGGGGAGCCGCTTTGTCTGAGCGAGCGCAGCGAGCGAGTGGCGCTGCATCGCTTCGCGATGCACCGGACCACCTAGCGGCTTTCGGAGCACCCGCCCCATCCCGCGCGCCGTACGGCATCCGTGGCGTCACAGCGGCAGCCCCTCCGTCTCCGGCCAGCCGAAGAGCAGGTTCAGGTTCTGCACGGCCTGCCCGGCGGCGCCCTTGAGCAGGTTGTCGAGCGCCGCCAGCACGATCAGCAGCGGCGCGCTCACGCCCGCCGCCGCCGTCACCCCGAGCGCCACCTGGCTGGTGCCGACCACGTCCGCCAGCGCCGGCGCGTGCGGCAGCACGCGCACGCACGGCTCGGCCGCATAATCTTCCAGCCAGAGCTGCCGCGGCTCCGGCAGCGGCTCGCGGAGCGGCACGTAGATCGTCTCCAGGATGCCGCGCTTCACCGGCAGCAGGTGCGGCGTGAAGACCAGCTCCGGCGCCGGTTGGTCCGCCAGGCGGCGCACCTGGTCGCGCAGCTCGGCCAGGTGGCGGTGCACGTTGCCGACGGCGTAGGCACGGAAGTCCTCCGCCAGCTCGGCGAAGAGCAGCTCGCGCCTGGGCGCGCGGCCGGCGCCCGTCACCCCCGAGGCGGCGTCGATGATCACCGGCCCCGCCACCAGCCCGCGGCGCAGCAGCGGCGCCAGCGCCAGCAGCGCGGCCGTCGGGTAACAGCCGGGGTTCGCCACCAGCCGCGCACCGGCGATCCGCTCGCGATGCAGCTCGGGAAGCCCGTAGACCGCCTCGCGCGCCCAGGCCGGCGTCTGCTCGCCCACCACCCGCAGGTCGTGCGAGAGGTCGATCACCCGCGCGCCCGCCTGCAGCGCGGCCTCCGCCCAGCGCGCCGACTCGCCGTGCGGCAGACAGGAGAAGACGACGTCCACCTCGCCCAGCGGCGCGTCCTCGGCGCGCCGCAGCGTCAGCTCCGGCGCGGCGCGGTGCACCGCGCGCAGCGACGCGCCCGCCTCGCCCTGCGACGTGGCGAACGCCAGCTCCACGCGCGGGTGCCGCGCCAGCAGCCCCACCAGCTCGCGGCCGGTGTATCCCGTGGCGCCGAGCACGCCGGCGCGCCTAGTCGAATGGCTATGCATGGGGGAAGAAAGGTATGCGGAACCGCCGGGTTGTCAACCGCTCGTAGGCATGATTATTCAATCAGGGGCGCAGGTCGCCCGCCGCGGCTGGTGGCGGTGGGGCCGGGCCACCGGGAGGCGTGGAGGGCCGGGGGGCGCTTGTCGAGGGTGGGCCGGACGGCTATTCTCCAGCGGGTAGGCCCCGCAGGCGTTTGTCCCGGGCAGATCGAACCGACGCATGAGCAGTCCGCAGCAACTGGCGCTCCTCGACCCGAGCCGGCCGGCGGGGCCCGCTCCGTCCTGGCGCGAGGCGCTGGCGGAGCGGGCCGCGCGCGCGTGGGAGCAGCTCTGCGCTCAGAGCGGCGGCGCCCAGTTGCTGTCGCCGGACGTCGCGCTGGTGCAGGCCGACGCACTGGAGTGGATGCGCGCTCTGCCGCCCGGCGCGCTGCACGCCATCGTGACCGACCCGCCCTACGGCGTGATCGAGTACGATGCGAAGCACCAGGCCAAGCTGCGCAGCGGGCGGGGCGGGGTGTGGCGCATCCCGCCGTCGTTCGACGGTGCGCGCCGCCGGCCGCTGCCGCGCTTCACCGTGCTCTCGGAGACGGAGGTAGCGCGGCTGCGGCGCTTCTTCCGCGCCGTGGCCGAGGAGGCGCTGCGCGTGCTGGTGCCCGGCGGGCACCTCTTCCTGGCGTCGAACCCGCTGCTCTCCAGCCTGACGTTCACGAGCTTCCAGCAGGCGGGGCTGGAAAAGCGCGGTGAGGTCATCCGTCTGGTGCAGACACTGCGCGGCGGCGACCGGCCGAAAGGCGCGGAGGCGGAGTTCCCCGAGGTTTCCGTCATGCCGCGCTCCGGCTGGGAGCCGTGGGGGATCTTCCGCAAGCCGCTGGAGGGCACCGTCGCGGAGAACCTGCGCGCCTGGGGCACCGGCGGTCTGCGTCGCGTCTCGGAGGACGAGCCGTTCAAGGACGTGATCCCCTGTTCGCCCACGCGCGGGCGGGAGAAGGAGATTGCGCCGCACCCCTCGCTGAAGCCGCAACGCTTTCTGCGCCGCGTGGTGCGCGCGTCGCTGCCGCTGGGTCTGGGGATCGTCTACGACCCCTTCGCCGGCAGCGGCTCGACGCTCGCCGCCGCGGTGGCGGTCGGCTATCGGGCCATCGGCACCGAGCGCGACGCCGAGTACGTGGAGATGGCCCAGCGTGCTTTCCCCGGGCTGGTGGCGATCGAGGTGTGAGCGCGATGCCGCTGCAGCAGCTCTACGAGGAGTTCGTCGGGGGCTTCCCGGCTCGTCGCTTCTCGGCCGGGCTGCTGATCGCCTTCCTCGACTTCCTGGGCGAGCTGCGTGTGCGTGCCGGCGAGCACGCGGGGCTGGATGCGCTGCTGGCGCGCTATCCACGGCAGTCGACGACCGCGGCCGGGAAGCGCGCCAACACGCTGATCGTCGAGCTGCCGGACGGGCGCACCCTCAGCCTGCGCCCGTTCTACAACGCGGCCGAGCGCTTCTTCCGCGCGGAGCAGAAGCGCTTCGACTACCCGAGCTGTGCGCCGCACGCCACGCAGGCCGGGGGCGACTACACGCCCTGGTGGGACGCGCTGGTGGCCGCCACACCCGAGGAGCGGCGCGCACTGCGGCAGCGGGTGATCGAGCACGTGCTGGCGGCACTGCCCAGCCAGGCCTTCGACCCCGCCAGCGTCCGCTCGGAACCGCCCCTCTTCACGCTGCTGCTCGACGGGTTCGAGCTGACGGCCCGGCGGGGCGAGCCGACGGGTGCGGCGCTGCAGGGCGTGGTTTTCGGCTTCCTGCGCGCCGACAACCCGCACCTGCAAGTGGAGATCGACAAGGTGCGCACCGGCTCCAAGCGTCTGCAGCGCGTGGGCGACGTGGACGCATGGGACGGCGCGCGCCTGGCCGTCTCCGCCGAAGTGAAGCAGTTCGTGCTGCCCGAGGAGAGTCTGCCGGACCTCGCCGCGTTCGCTCATGAGGTCGGTCGGCGCGGCGCGCTCGGGCTCGTCTTTGCACTCGGGTTCACCGCGTCCGCCCGCGAGAGACTCGCCGCGCTCGGGCTCAAGCCGCTCGACGTGGACGACATGCTCCAGATCGTTGGGCTCTGGGACCCGGTGAAGCAGCGCACCGCCGTCAGTTCGTTCGTCTATTACCTGCGTCACGTGGAGAAGAACACCGCCCTGGCCGAGCGGGTGGATGCCTTCCTGCGCGACGCCGCCATTGTGCGGCCGCCTACCGGGAACCCCACTACTGGCGAGCCGGCTCCGTGATCAAACCCGCACCGTCACCGCTCGCCGCTGAGCGAGGCCAAACGCTAGTGGGCCAGTTGGCTTGGGTGTGGCCGAACTGCACCAGGGGTATGAAACCCTGTCTATTACCCACATCCGGATGAACCGGAAGCCGGGCTCGCGCCGGGCGTATGAAACGTCCGGCAGCACACGGCGCGTCCTGCCGGACGCAGGGCCGTCCGGAGGACGGGCCGTGTCTTGCCGGG
>ERZ1066122.1584-NODE-1584-length-17660-cov-7.066118_pt1 | contig 17660 bp, 15 predicted proteins | sample MGYA00382769_ERZ1066122 | MGnify/ENA primary metagenome ERZ1066122 (study PRJEB33369, sample SAMEA5778352) | biofilm metagenome | biome: Industrial cooling water; feature: Water cooling tower basin; material: Biofilm | place: United Arab Emirates | collected... | reverse complement strand
TACTGACACTGCTTGAAATGCATGTACCCGAACTGGTAAACGACCTGTTCCAGGAGCAGCTTGAGACCGACGCGCGTTTGCTTGCTGAAGGCCGGGTGTATTGGGTGCCCTTCCAAAAGAAACTACGTTCTGGTGAGGTATAGAGATGAGACGTGAGTACGACGAAATACTACCCCTGTTCGTTACGACTACTGTGACCGTGTTCTTCTTCGTTGGAGTTATCTGTTTGTTATGAAAAAGTATCCTGGTTACTACGATGACATGCGCTTTTGTGTTGTGATGCTGCTGTTAAACCTTGGGCTAGCGTTTAGTATTGGCATGTTAACCTACATTGTTGTCGATGAGTTGACAACACCGCACACAACACACTACAATACAGAGGTACAACACACACAACACGGTAAGTGACATGACACGGGGACGGAAGAGCAACAAATGGTTAAGGAAAAACATCTTTCCAACTGTACTGCACAGCGAGAAGCTACTTGACCGCTTGCGTTTTGGTGACAGGCTGAGTGAGGTTGAGCGACAGGCCGTATGGGTCTTGTTATCCGACACGGCTTACAGCGCTGCCAAGAAACACTACGGCCAAGCGCAGGTGTATGGTGGTAAGCTCAGAGACCGTCCCCGTGAATGGTACGAATTACCTGACCCCGATAGAACGTACGACGGCGAAGCGCTGAAGTACTACGAGGCACACACAGACCGCATGTTGGTACTGGTCGAGTGGTTGAAGAGCCGAAAGGACATGAGCGCCGGTTGGTGTATCGTAGCGTGGAAGAGACGTTTCAGCCAGTTCGAAGAGCTTCGTCACTTCCGTTCTATCGGTATCCACATTGACGTGAAGGACGTGCAGAAGCGTGAGATACGTGACGCTGTGTTCATTAACCAGTTGTCCAGGCGCTGTAAACTTTCGGGTCAGAGCGATAACAACACACTCTACAAGGCGTGGCTACAAGGCGAAGAAGAAGCCGGAAGAAAGGTGACACCAAAAAGAGTAGAGAACTTTTTCAAGAGACTTGACCATTACAACGCATTGATGCAGAGGACTAAGCATGCAAGAAGTTACGAAGCGTATTCCAGTAACAGTAACGTTCTATAAGATGAGTTTGACGGATGACAAAAGTGTGCTGTGCAAACTGGGCTTGTTGTTGTCTGGCAAGTCCAGCCGGTACACGCACGTTGGTCTTATGGTTGGTCAGCCCTACCGTATCGCGACGCACCTTACCTATGGTGGCGTTCAGAACTTTGACCTGACCGACGCAAGTGACCTAGACGTTTGGTTTGGTTGGAAACCCGATGCGACGGTTGAGTTAATGCTGACTGAAGCGCAGGTCGAACAGTTAATTGACGACATCACATACCACGAACAAGCCAACAGCAAACTGAGCATCGGTACGTTCCTACGCATCGCCGCACATCGGCCACGGCACAACGACCTTACGTGCGTCACGTACATCACAGACTTATTGGGTGTCACGGTTCTATCAGACACCACACCAGACAAATTCTTGGAGGTTTTAACTAATGGGAGGTTTTCTAGGGCACTCACCTTGTCCAAAGTGTTTGAGCGAGGATAACTTAAGTGTGTACGAAGATGGCGTGTGGTGCATGACTCCGGGATGTGGGTTCGCATCCCGTGACGTTGACTTGTACGAGCAGTACATCACTAAGAAAAGTAAGAGGAAGAAAGCAAACAAGATGCCATTTCAACCACCACAACTTAGACCCATCGAGAAAGAGTGGCGCGGTATCAAACCGGAAACGTTCTCGCGCTTTGGTATCGGTCTTGACGAACACAACAACATCGTCTTTCCCTATTACTTAGATGGTGTTATGGTCGGTGCCAAGTACCGAAAGCCAACAGAGAAAGAGTTCTGGTTTCAGGGTGAGTCTTCTGGTGTGCAGTTATTCGGTATGCAGGCTGCCAATGGAGACCGTCGTATTATCGTGACTGAGGGTGAACTTGACGCACTCGCAGCTACACAGATGACCGGGTACCCTGCTGTATCCGTACCGTTCGGTGCCGACAGTGCAGAGAAACACGTGAAGTTAGCGCTGCGTTGGCTTGAGGCATTCGATGAAGTGGTAGTGTGTCTGGATGCTGACCGGCCAGGGCAAGAAGCACAAGCGCGTTTGATGAGCGTGTTGAAACCTGGTAAGGGTAAGGCGATGGTGCTACCTGCTGGGTTCAAAGATGCCAACGAGATGCTGAAAGCGGGTAAGGTGCAGGAGTTCAAGACCGCTTACTACTCTGCCCAGTCCGTACTACCGAATGGTGTCATCAGTAAGGCCGATGCCATTGACCGGGCTGTGAACTTCCTGCGTGACAAGAAGCAGCGTACTGGGAAACCTACTGGCTACGCTGGGCTTGACGAACTTATCGGTGGTTGGCGTGAGGCTGAGGTACATACCTTTGTCGCTGGTACGGGCATCGGTAAGTCAACGGTGACAAGGAACCTGTGTTACCGACAGGCCAAGCGTGGTGTGAAGTCGCTTTACATTCCGCTTGAAGACTTGTTCGAAGTGGCTATCGCACGGTTCGCAGAGATGGACATGCACACGGTACTGGTGAAGAGTGAGGTACCACCGGAAGAACATGACATCCGTGAGTCATTGGATGGGTTACTAGACTACGTAGATGTGTTTGACCCATCAGGTGCGTTGAGCGTTGATGAGTTGGTCACGTCCATCGAGTACATGGTGCGTGCCTCAGACATCAAGTTCATCGTGCTTGACCACATTACAGCGATGGCTAACAGCGTCCAGGGTGCCGATGAACGTAAGGCATTGGACATCTGTATCGAAGCGTTGAAACTGCGTGTGGCGAAACCTCTGCGATGTACAGTGGTGGTCGTGTCGCACATCAGCAGAAGCAGTAGCGATACCGAGGACAACGAACCTACCCTTGCGCGTATCAAAGGTGCGTCGTCTATCGCGCAGTACAGCGACACAGTTTTTGCCGTCGTGCGTGACCGAGACAGCCATAACACGACCATCAAGACACTCAAGGCTAACCGCGTATGGGGTGTTTACGGTGGCTTTGACGTGGTGTGGAACAGCGAGACGCAACAACTAGAAGAGGTTCGTAACACATTCAATGACGAAACGGAAGGACACAACCTCGAAGCTAACTTCTTCGCGGACACAGACGAAAACGAGAAAGAAGATGTACACGCGCAACAGCCAACCGATACGACCGACGAAGAAGAAAGGACAGCCACGGTTCAGGAGCCTGTTCGAGCAGAACGTTTGGAACTACAACAACTTGGGGGAACGGGGGACGGAGTACGAAACACTGACGCTGAGCTACGTCGTGAAGCACACGTACACGCCAGACCTGATACTACCGACAGGGTTAGTGGTGGAACTGAAGGGACTGTTCACAGTGGACGACAAGAAGAAAATGCTGGCCGTACGAGAACAACATCCAGACGTGGTGTTCGCCCTCAACTTCCAGCGTAGTTCGACACGGTTCAGCCGCACGAAAACCACGTATGCAGAGTGGTGTATCAAGAACGACTTCATCTATGGGTCAGGTGAACTGTTGCCTGACGACTGGTTTAACAACACGCCTGAACAGGTCATAAAATTGTGGCTTGACGATAAGCGTCGTTGGGAGTAACATGGTAAATACAACACGGGAGAACAACACATGACCGTTAAAGCTTTCTTCGAGACGTTACTTGAGTCTATCGGGTTTGTCACACTGAAGCGCTACGAAGACCTGTCGGTTGAGTTGAACACTGCACTTGCTGAACAGGCAGACTTAGCGCGCCGCTGTACCCGCCTAGAACAAAGCAACGAATGTTTGGAGGATGAGCTGGGTTCGGCGCTTGCTGACCAAGACCTGTTATCTCAACGTTGTCTTTTACTGGAGACAGAGAACACGCGCCTGAAGAACCTGAAGCCTGTGTTCACTCGGCCAGATGCCTTTGGTGCTGTTCGGTTGTCTCTGTCGGTGTACGTTCACCCGCATGAGTTACGAGTAAGTGATGTTGATACCGTCTGTAGCTACTACGCTGGCTTGGTTGACTACGAACTACGCAAGAAGTTAACCGATGTAGCCCGTCCTACGCTCGTTGACCCGCGCACAGGTAAACCCTCTAACCCAGACTGGGAAGGACGATAGATGGAAACGTTAGAGCGTATCAGGGATGAGTACCGTTGGCGCTTACTGCTAGACGTTCCGCTGCCAACTGTCGCTTACCTGGGCACCGAGGCCATGCAAGATGTCCTGGAACACAACGCGACCATACGGCACCCGGACAAGCGAGCGTTCTACATCTACGGCATCCTTGCTGTTCACCGTTCGTTCCCCAACCCATTCCATATCGAGTACGCCCGATGAACAAACAAGCGCTTATCATTGACATCGAAACCAACAACCTAGCAGGTGACGAAATTTGGTGCGTCGGTCTGGTAAGCGATGACCTGTTCATCAACAACTGCATCGAATGGGATGAGGACACCACGCCCGCTTACCTGTCGCAACTGTTCGAAGAATACATACCCGTATTCCACAATGCGAAGTTTGACGTGCGTGTTCTGCGTGAGCATGGGGTACACATCGAACCCGGTAGTTACTGGGACACGATGGTCATGTCTTACGTGTGGAACCCCCGGCGTGAACAGGGTCATGGTCTTGAGTCTTGGGGTAAGGAACTTGGGACACTTAAAGCCGTAGATGATGGTGTCCACAGCGACGACGGTTGGGTTTGGAATGACACCACTAAGGAGCGTATCAAACGTTACTGCTTACAGGACTGCATCGTTACGCTGAAGCTGTTTGAATACCTACTAGGTAAGTTGAAGACAGACCCGAAAGCCCTTGCACTGTTACAGGACATCGAGCTTCCGTTCATCGACTGTCTCATTGAGATGGAGTCTACCGGGTTCTACATTGACGTTGACGCTAGCAAGTCTATGGTCACGGAACTTGAGCAGAGACAGGGTGAGCTACTCAGTGAGATGTCAAGCGTCGTGCCGTTCGTACCTGGCAAGGAAGTCGTTTACAAGAAGGGTTATTACAAGCGCAATGGTGAGGTTTTCTACAGCCGATGTGAACTGGATGAGTTCAACCCCAGCAGCAGTCGCCACATCATCTGGGCACTGACCACACTGTACGGTTGGGAGCCTGAGAAGTTCACGCCCAGCGGCCAGCCTGCTACCGATGCCGACACGTTGGAAGGTTTGGAGTACCCGCTAACGGTTCTCTTGAATGAGTACAGCGTTCTTGTTAAGATGCACGGTATGGTCACAGGTTACATGGAACGTCTTGACGGTAGACGTTTGTACGGCAACTTCAACCAGGTTGTAACCAAGACCGGGAGACTTTCATCCAGCGACCCGAACCTACAGAACATCCCTACTAATGGTGTTTGGGGTAAGAAGATGCGCTCGCTGTTCTGCTCACCGGGCGCGGGTTGGAAGATGGTAGGCTGTGACCTGTCCAATATCGAAGGCCGTGTACTGGCTCACTACCTTTCGTTGGTGTGCAAAGAGACACGGATGGCTGAGACGTTTGCCGCTGGAGTAGACTTCCACCAAGCAAACGCAGACGCATGGGGTGTCACACGTAAAGAAGCCAAGACCTTACTGTATGCCATCTGTTACGGCGCAGGAGCGGCGAAGGTGGGTGGGGGTGATAAGAAACGTGGTCAGCAATTGATGGACACGGTAGACGCGAATATGCCTGCGCTGAAGCGTCTCAAGGAAATGGTGTGGGAGACGTGCCGTAAACGTGGCGGCCTTATCCATTCACAGTTTGGTCGTCGTCTTTACTACCCAGAGATAAACGAAAGCTACGCGATGAGGAAAGCGCAAGGTGACAAACGAGAAGCTAAGCAGTTGGTTGCTCAGGCAGAACGCCGAGTATTTAATGCACTACTTCAAGGGACAGCTGCAGACGTACTCAAGCACATTGTTCTTACCGTGTGGCGAGACAGTCAGCTTGACTACGGAGCGTATCTCATTGCCAATGTCCACGACGAAGGACTGTACTACGTCCCCGACGAATACGCTGATATTTTTGCACTGCGACTGGAAGAAACGTTTGCACTTCCACTCTTAAGCCACTGCCCTATCATGGGTGAACCGAAGACCGGAATGAATTGGAACGATATTCACTAAGTAGTTGACAGTGTTGTTAACCGTGTAGTAAGATAGAGAAACGTTGGAAGGAACACACGACATGACGAACCCATTAAAGTTACATTCCAAGCTGGCCGAAGTTCAAGGACACCTACAGACCGTTTCGAAGACGGGTTACAACAAGAACCAGAATTACAGTTACGTGACTGAGGCTGACTTACTTGATGCAGTGCGGCCACTGTTGTCAGAACGCAAGGTAAGCATGACCATCGGTTCCACTGGCAACGTTACAATGGGACGTGTCGAGCAACCTGGTAACAATGGTAAGGTACGGTTTATTCGTACGGCTCTCGTTGACATGGAACTGGTGCTGAGTGACGGTGAAACGGGTGAACGAGTAACTGTCAAAGGCCACGGCTACGGTGAGAGCGACGACGACAAAGCGCTGTACAAAGCACTGACTGGCGGAAGCAAGTACCTCATCTACAAGTGCTTCGGCATCAGTACAGGTGAGGAACCTGAGACAGATGCAGGTATCAGCGACGGGGTAAGCGCAACACGTAAAGAGCCTGCCCGCAACGGGTCATCAGCCGCACCCGCTATTGACTGGTAATTATGTCTGACCCACTGTGCGACTATTTTCGTAAACTACACCAACAGGAAACACACAACATGACTGAGTTTGATAACACCAATAGAGGCTCTCTGTTCATCCCCCGCAATGACAAGGCACCTTGCAGCTTATCCGGTAACGCAAACATCGAAGGCCACGACTTTTACGTTGACCTGTTCAAGACCGATGGTAAGCGCTGTCTGGGTGTTCTGGTTCTCAAGGCGCAACACGACGCATCGAAACAAATTGCTGTTCCGCTGTTTGAAAGCACGAAGGGTAAGGCTATCATGTACGGTTCGTTTGAGTTGCCGAAGTTCGGTAAGGTCTACGTCAACGTACTGAAGAAAGACCGCAAGAGCAACAACAGCCCGGTTCTTGGTTTGTACTTCAACTTGTCAGATGACAACGGTGGCAGCGGCAACAAAGCGAGTAAGCCTGTACCTACAGCAAGCGAGGTTGACTACGAAGACACCCCTTTCTAGAGTGTTGGGGTATGACCGACATTCAAGAAACCTACTGGTAACATTTCACCCTTGGTAAAACAAATGCACGAAGTTCACATTTCATTGTTCGACACTGACGCTAACGTTCCTACCAAGGGTTACTTTGTCGTTGAGCGCAGCGAACAAGTGACCCTGGTAACGGATGACACGGAAGATATGTACATGCACAAGTGCAACCTCAAAGACTTCAACGACGACATCGGTATGCTCGATGACTGGGCAGACGACAACTTCAGTGGGTTCGTGATGAGCGTGACTGATGACGTACCGAAGAAGCTTAGAGACAGCGTGTGTGGTGGCGACATTTACGTGATGTACGTCGCACCCATGTACTACGTTCCGACTGAAGCTGAGAAGAATTACCTGTTGCAAGAGACGGTAGACCCGTTCCTTTACACGGTCGGAGTAGACTGCACACCCGTTAACTAGACAACAACACGAACATACAGTACACTTAAGAAGGCAGACACACATGAACCTAGAACAAGTTGTTGGGAAGAATGTCGAGGTTGTGACGAACGAGAAAGGTGGGCACCAAAGCAAACTGCCTGTACGCTTCGACCTTATCCCCGCTGTTGAACTGTTTGAAGTAGCTAAGGTTCTATCTGAGGGGGCTGAAAAGTACGGTGAGTACAACTGGCAGAAGATACCAACACGTGACCACATCAACCACGCTCTCTCTCACAACTACGCATTCTTAGCAGGAGACACCAGCGATGACCACATTACTCACGCGATATGTCGTTTACTTTTTGCAGCGTTTACCAGCAAGCGTGAAGTTCCAGATAGCTCTTTCGCTCTTGGGGAAGGAGAAGTACAAAGACTTGTTGCTTATGTCGAACACCTTGAACGACAACTTGAAGAGTACCGAAGCTTTGAATTCAGTTGCAGCGGACATTCTGAACCAACTCCAGAAGACACGTTAGAGGACGGAGTACAAGAAGACTACGACGCAGACTACACAGTTTAATTGACACAACACAGACACACAGGACACGGTTATCACACGATGGGAATTGTCGCAGAACTTAAGGAACTTATTGGTGTTGGGGATATTCATGATGAAGTAACCCCCGCACAGTTGGGACAGTGGGCAGACGAATATGCTGCTTCTGTGAAGGACTCGTTACTGCGACAGTTCGTAAACAAAGAAAAGGATGATGACCGTGTTCTGCGTCTGTCGAGCATCGGTAAGCCTGCTGTGTTGCAAGCTTTGAACATCCCCTCTGTTCGTGAAAGTTTGATGAACCTTGGTTTGTGGGATACAGAACCTATTAGCCTGAAGATGAGGGAGATATTACACCGAGGCGACCAGTTTGAAGCGTTCCTTATGTTTCACCTGCGTCGTCTTGGTTTCTCCATTCGTTCCACCCAAGAGACTGTCACCTTTATGGGTGTTGAAGGTCATACCGATGCCATCATCGAGAAAGGCGGTAGTGAGTTGTTGCTTGAGGTTAAGACCATGAGCGATGCTTATTTCCGCAAGTTCGTAAAAGAACAGGATGATGAGCGCGGGTACCTCACACAGTTGGCGTTGTACTCACACTGCACGGGTTTACCTGCTGTGTGGGTCTGTCTTAACAAAGGGTCACACGAAATAGCAATTGTCGAACCAAACCCAGACGCATTGGCTACGGCTAAGGCAAGAGCAGAACGCATCATTCCCATCTTCAGCAAGGTTGAATACTTCGAGGATGTTATCACTTACTTCAAAGCGCCCCCGACAGTAAGTGAGGTTTACCAAAAAAAGAAAACGGGCAGAGAACTACTCAACCCGTCTATGAAGTACAGCGCATACAGGAACCTGTTCTACCACATCTTTGAGGAGAAGAACGGGTATGGTAAGCCTACAGAGTACGTCGCAGACTACGTTACGCCTGAAGACTTACGCGATGAGCTACGCAGACCGAACGACTTTATTAACTTCTAAACACACACACACGACCATAAGTTAGGTGAAGTTGTTAGCAAATTCCACCACGACTAAGCACCACATGTCACTGACCGGGCTTGACTGTCCCCATGTCAACGTTCCAGCAGACTCCAATGCGCCTTGTACCCGAAAGGTTACGGGGCTTGTTGTATTGGGAGAGACAACACCAATAAGGGCGCAGCTACCGAAGTTTGCCCCACCGCCCGCTGAGAAGTTACGCGCACGTGCAACGTCAACGACCGTGGAACCAGCGACAAGAAACGTCTGCTCAAAGGTAGAGTTGGCCGCGTTCGTTTGGATGTGCCCAGTGGCGAACACAAGGAACTGACTTGCCGTGCTACGTGGCGTGATGGCGATAGCGCAGCCAGGTAAGTCAACTCTGGTGTTCAGTGCCGTTCCTGGGTTCGTTAAACTTAGTGGTGCGTTCTGTTGTACCGAGTAGATGTGCTTCACGGTACTGGCGATATGGGCGAACGCTGTCGTTGCGAGTGATAAATTATTGGTGTTACCTACCTGCGTCACACCTTCCGTCGTGCCCGTGATAGTTGAACCGGCAACAGATGCGTTGTTGATAGTCTTCAATTCCGAACCGCTGGCAAGGAACTGTCGTACGCCCGCTGTCGTCTGCAACTGCGTGTTGTTTGCCGTAACCGCTGGCGTGGGTGCCGTGGGTGTGCCTGTCAACGCAGGTGAAACGAGAGGGGCGAATGCAGGTAGCAGGGCAGAGATAGCCGCGTCACCGCTAACACGCTCAGCGGTCATCGCTTCCAGCTTGTTGTACACAGCCTGACGTGTCGGTGCGTACAGTGTATCCGTTCCCCACACCGAACCGTACGCAGCGTTCACCGGGTCAAGCGTTACGCCACCGATACTACCCAAACCAAACAGTTCCCATTCAGCAGCGCGACGGCTCACCCGGTTCATCTCTCTGTTCCAGTCGTCCGAAGAGAAGCGTTCACCGTACCGTACTTCTTTTGCAGGTGCAACAGGTGTGCGTCGTCTCACTTCCACTGTGGTACTCGCGATAGATGCCCCGTCGTACCGCAGAGACGTACGGGTAACTTTGGTGAACAGCGTAACGGACTGAGCCGTCGTGCCGAACAACACCACAAAGTCTTTAAGCGTAAGGTCAGCATCCAGGTTTGCCGCCGTTACGTCTATCGTCCAACCCGTACCATCTCTCGTAGCGATGACGGCTTGCGTTTCAAAAGTCCATGTCATTTTCCGAATACCTCAAGCCAAGCTTTTAATTTTTCCTGTTCCTTTTCCAGCTTCCGACGCTGCGTACTGGTCTGAGCGCCACGGCTGTTTAACCACGTCTCAGTCTTCGCCCTACCCAGTTCAATTTCTGCGGCTATCGCTTTGGTTGTCACGATGCTGTCAGCAATTTTCTGGTACTCCCCGGTGCCCGGTTCAAGCTCTCCTAACCGTTTCTCTAGCTTCTTCGTGTAGGTCTTCATGTCCTTCACGGCCATCGACAATTCGGTTTCCGTGTAGCCCATGTTCTTTACTGTGTCCACGCTGTTGATAGTCAAGCCCAAGGAACGCGCAGCAAATACTAACGGGTCACTCGTTAACCCATCCTTATTGGTGTCACTGTCCGAACGCGCCGCACCAGTCCAACTTGGTTTGGCTTTACGTGTCGTGTTACCAAACCCATCTTCTTGTTCCTTAATACCGAACACACCACCGGGGTTAAAGCGGTTCAAGTTGCTTACACTGGGTAAAGTATTTTCGATAAGGAACTTGATAAGCGGTGCTTTGTTTCCTGGAATTTCAACACCAAGTAGTGATGTTGTTTTCGTTTCGTCTTGAATGAGTGACTGACCTGTGCCAGGGTCTTTCTTGCTTATCAAACCGTACAGTGCTTTAATGGAACCATAACCTTGTTCGACCACCGTATCTAGGAAAGGAATAGTATGGTTTGTGGGACTGACTTGAGCGATGTCGTCTTTGTAGCTACCGGGGAAAAGACCGAACATTTGACCCAAACCCTTAGCCCCCTCCTCAAAGCCGTTTATAGCATCCGCTACCGGGTCGAATGGTGTGAATGGGATATGAAGCCACTCATTAGGCTTTCCGTTCGGGTGCGGGACATATATGCGACCGAAGCCTTTTTGCCAGGGCATGAACCCCCCTTCCGGCGCGTCCTCTCCAGCTTCCCTAACCTCCTGGTTCATCAGTGCGTAGATGCGTTGGTAAGCCATGTACTGTGTCGGGTTCCTCAACACATGTCTAACTACAGCGGGCATGTTACGGGACATGTACGACCAGAACGGGATGATGTTCTTGCTGATGAACTTATCGCCAACTCCCATATCGCTGTAGTCGAAGAAGTAGTCACGGGCATGCTTTACCGCTGCGTCAACGTCGGTGAAGTGGAAGCGCTTACCGTTGGTGATGTACTGCCCGACCGCATTGGCCGCACCGTCACGAAGAGTGGAACGGTAGTGAGCGAGTTTAGCGGCGTTCTCAATGTTGGTTCCTATAGCCATAAGCACACCACTCGCCTCATCCGTCATTCGTTCAAACAGGCCAGCACCATATTCGATGGCATCCCAACCAAGCTTGCCATCTTTTATCCGTGGGAACAGGCCACGCCCAGTGATGATACTTGACCAGTAACCCAACGCCCGTCCAGCGTTCATCGGGTTCCAAGCGCCGTACGACTCAGACGCTACCTGACTGACCTGACCTGCAATGGGTGTCGTGTGGTGCGTATTGTCGATGGCACCACGCTTAAACAGTTCCACCATCATTTCTCGTTCGGTGAACTTACCACCGGCATACACTTTTTTGGTGTTGTCGAAGATGTCAATACCTACTCTCTTGAACCTGATGTAGTCGTAGATGCCAGGGATAAGGTTTGCCATGTTCGTACCGGCCATAGCCGAAGACACGAACACCTGGAACAATTGACGACCGACGAACCCTGTCGTTGCCAACGCCTGTTTCTTAAAGATACGGTTGACGTACTGCCACACGGATGCGAACGTACTGAGGCTGCCAGGGTCAGTGGAAACCTCAAGGATGCTGGTATACATGTCAGCGACCATAGGATGCAGGAACACTTCTTCAGCACCCGGCAATGACTCGATACCAAAGCGCCTGTAGACTTCCGGCGAAAGCTTAACGAACTTACCGTACTGCGCTGGGTCGTTCGCCTTCGTTGCGCCCGTGATACCCCAACCGTATTCAACTGCATCCTTGAACATCGCCTGTGACATGACGGACTTACCCATCAGTTGGCGCAGTTGGTCTGTTGCCGCTTGATACGCCCGTCGTGGGTCAGTTATCATCAGTTCCTCAAGACCCTTGTAAGGCATCTTGTACCGCTTGACCATGTGTTCGTAGAGGTCTTCGGTCATCATCGGAAGCTTTGACAGAACACCACTATCTACTAGGGCATCAAGTGTACTGTCTGGTAGGTTCGCCAATTCGGTCAACAGTTTTTTCTCGTTGGTCAGAACACCATTAAGTCCTTCGGTTGCTTGTGTGATAACCCGGTCTAACTCCTGCTTTGCGTCCAACAGTTCTTTGCCCGTCGTCTCAAGGTCAGCTACTTCCTTCTCCCACTTACTGATACGGGTTGTAAGTTTCCGCTGCTCCTTTGCCAACTCATCACGAACACGCTGCATGGACTTGAGTTCGTTCGTAAGCCGTGACACCTCATTAGGTTGTGCTTCCTTCAGTCCGTCCTTTGCCAGCTTGATGTTGTTGTCGTACTCAGCTAACTCAGCAAGGATGCGTTCACGGTCACTGATGGCACGAGGCAAAGCGTTATCGCGCACATCTGCAACACGGTCAAGGGTTTTACGCTTCAGTCGTACCGTGTTCTGTAATTTCTTGGGACTCGTGTCAACCAAACCCATCGCAGCGGCCAACACCAATTCGTCCTCAACAACGAAGTCATACGTGCTTCTGCTCTTTTGGAACGCCACGCCCAACCCCTTTGTTTGACTCTCAAGGAACCCGCCGTACAGGTCAGCTTGCTCACGCCCCATTCTGAACTTGGCATCAGCACTGAAGATACGGTTGATGTACCCGATGTTCTCGATAGCAGACACGTCAACGCCTGAGTTCCTAGCGACCACAAGCAAGTCATCGTAAGCTTGAGACACAGGTTTGACAATTGCCAGTAGCGCGTTCGCCCCATTCTCACCGATGCCCAGTCCGCCTAGCTCGTCGATGAACTTGTCAAAGCGGTGTTGTAGTAGACGTTTGCCGTTGTCACCTGCATCTGTCATGCGTAGAATGCGGTCGGTCTGTCCTACCTCAATGGCCTTCACCCACAAACGCCCAAGGGTGTCGCGGTTCAGGTCAACCCCATTAACCTTAAGGGTGTTCTTAAACTGTTTGTACGCATCATCGATAACGTCTGCGCTGCCCAGCTTGGCTAGTAGTTCATCGGCTTGGCTGGCGTAGAACGGCATAACATCCCACAGGTTTTCGCCCGCTCGCTTTGCATCTGCCAGGAAATTACGTACCTGCTTAGCACTGTCGTTTCCAGAAGCGAACGACGGAAAGTGTCGCGATAACCACTGCTGAAAGTTCTTCTGGCTACCGGGTTTGATGTGAACCTTCTTTGCCATCAACGTCTCGAAGTAGTTGCGGTTAACGAGGTCTGACAGCTTCTCTTGTGCGTCTACAGAGCGTGTGAACTTTGACCAGTCGAATTCGCTCACAAGTCCCAAGCGCTTAACCAATTCCATCTGTACACGTACACCGTTAGGTGGGGACGTGGGCGGGTCTACCTTGGTAAACGCTGGCGGTTCTTGGGGAGTGAATGAACAGTTAATAGGTCTTGGCATTACAAACAACCTGGGTATTCGTCGTTAACTTTGATGATGTCTTCGATGTCAGCAGCGAACTCTTCACGCCCTTTCTGCGTATTCTTGAGTAGGGTGTTTTCCTTCTCCGTTCTAACAATAGCTTCAGCCGCGTCATCTGCCTCAAGCATCCTACCGATAGCATCATCTGCACGCACGACCGCCTGTTCCAACAGTTCACCCATACGGTTTTGAAGTTCCATGCCCATACGGATACGAGCGTTAAGGGCATTGGCTTTGCTCACGACATCATCACTGATAGACCGATGTGCGTTTGCCAGGTTCACAGCGCTCAATGCTTGTTCCGCTGGTTCGCCTGTACCGACGCTCGCCTTAGCCAGTTCATCGAAGCTGTCGCCAAACACCACTAAGGTTGTGTCATCAGGTGTAGCGTGTCGTAAACTGTCGAAGCCCTTCGCCTCAAACCCTGACTGCACGTTCAGTTCAAACTGCCTGAATAGGTCTTCCGGCATGGGCATGTCGGGGTTGACCTTAGCGTAAGCAGCGCTCAACTTGTTCCACAGTTCTGCTACCTGTGACGGCTTGCTCTTACCTTTTGTGGTGTCAAGGATGATACGGCGCTTGTACGACTTCAGCACGTCATCGTCAAACCCTGCGTCCTTTGCGGCCTGTACGAACATGTCCCTGATGTCTGCTGTTGCTTTCGCGTTCACGTCATATGTGTTCGACACCTTTGGTACGACTTCACGCACGACACCCACCTCCGACACAGGGATGTCTGTCAGTGGAACGTTGTCGCCGATGGCAGCTTTAGCCATGTCCTCAGCCACGTCGGGGTTACTGTGGAAGTAGTGACCAAGACCCAACGGGTTGCGCGTCGGGCTAACCATTGCGGGGTCAACACCATTAAGGGTATCTACCTCAAACTTGGTGCCCGTGTAAAAAGTCGTACTGTTCACCTTCTCAGTCAGAGTACTCAGTTTGGGTTTAGCGGCTTGTGGTAATTCATCAGCGACGTTGGGCGAAGATGTTGGTTTAACTTTAGACAACACCTTCTCATTCATCAGGCCAGCATCGTATGAACCGACATCCAGTGGTTGCGCTTCGACTTTGGGAAGTTTGTACAGCGCTTGCATGTCCTCGTTGACCATGCGTTCAACGGCTGTCAGTTCTTCGGATAGCACACGAACACGCTCTACCGTTTCACTTACGTCTACCTCTGCTTGGTACACGGACTGCGCGGCTTGTTTGCCCTCGGTCGTCGCTGGCTTCTTGTCGTCGGGCAGTGCGGCCTCAAACTCTTGGTATGGTTTGGTTCCCGCTGTCTCGTTCATCTGCAAACGTGCGAGTTCCGTTTCCAGTTCTTCTGCTTCGACATCAAGACGTAACATCTCATCAGCGTCTACAGCAGGGTCAAGCCTGTTCATCTGTTCGTACACAGAGGTCAGTTCGCCCTCAAGCGTACCGATGCGCTCTTGTACGGGTGACACGTCTACGGCTTCATCCGTTAACGCGGCTGACCTGTTGATAACCTGTGACTCCTGTGCGGCACCTGTGACTGCGTTGGCCTTCTTCACCTCGACACGACCGACACCCGTCTTGAGGTATTGCTTGATAGCCTTCGTATCGATAGGATGGCCGATGGGAGAATAAACACTACCATATGTGTAGCGTAGGTCTGCCAGTTGCTCGCTGTTCAGGGCTTGCTTCCGGCTGCCGTTGTAGTGACCAAGGAACCTTGCAAGCTCTGTCAGTTCGTTGTTTGAGCGTTCAACGACATCAGCGGTGCTAGAATAAACTCGTTGACCAGGTGACAAGTTCTTCAGTTGTTGATATAGTAGTGATGGGTTGGTCGCAGGCACAAAGGTTTCTAATGGCACCACTGGCAAGGCACTGTCTACCAACTCCTCAGTTACATCAAACTCCGTCCGTAATTCCCTACCCCCGGTAATGGTTTTACGGACGTTGTTAATTTTGTCCTGAAGCTCGATGTCTTTGTTTCTTAGGTCAGCACGAATATCAAAGTTGGGGGTACTACGAACGTTACCCTGTTCGATGCGCAACCGTATAAGTTCACGCTGCGCTTCTTCCACTGCTTCAGACGCACGCACGATAACACCACCATCACGAACCTTAATGGTGTTTACCTGTTCCGCTGCTTTGAGGATAGTCGGTGCGGCTACCGGGTCTTGTAATAGCGCTGCATTTTCGTCGCTGATACCTTTGGGTGTGTTTACTTCGTCTAAAATTTCCTGTAACTTTTCGACCATTGGAGGTCTTTGCGATGTCGGTACAACAGCAGAACTTGGTTGGGGCGTTGGTGGTTGGTCTGGTGTTGGGGTCTTGGTTGTTTGGTTCGGCACCTCGACATCAGCCGCTTTCACAGGAACGTCCGTCTGACTCGGAGACGGGGATACATTACGTAGATGGGTATTAGACTTCTCTGGCAGAAGCGCTAACGGGTTCTCTGGTGCGGTTAGTTGTTTTGGTGTGGTGGGTTTTGGTGAAACGTTACCGTCTACTTTTTTTCCTGGGCTGCGCTTAGCTATCGGAAGTTCACCGGGTTGTCGTCTACGTGGCGGGGTTAATAGAGGGGTTTTACTCGCCACGTTCGGTGCTGCAATTGCAGGTACAGTACCTTTTGTGGTTGGTGCAGGGATGGCCTTTTTAACAGGTGTGGTCGGTTTGTTCAGCAAACGCTTTCCGATGGCTGTACCAGCGTCCAGTACGGGGTTGTCTAGGCCACTTACCGCAGCTTGGGCAAGTTCGCGTACGACTGCGCTACGTCCTGTGTTAACCGCTGCCTGCTTTGCCGTGGTACGCGCCGCTGCCTTCAGCCCGGTCACGCCCAATTTACGAACGGCGTTCAACGGGTTGATGTCCGTGATAGCGTCCAGTGCCATACCACCGGCGAACGCACCCCAGAAGTCCCCACCCTTTTTGTTTGTGCCCGTGACGTTTAGAGGGCTGTTCGGGTCAACAAAGCTGAATGACTTACCACCGAAGGCTTGGCCGATACCGTTCCACTCTGGCGCAAGTCCTTGTCGTGAGCGCTCCTGGTTTTTCTTAATGTCTGCGATGACACCACGAACAGCGTTACCACCGAGGAAGTTGTCAACGGCGTAGTTTGCAGCCCCGACCAGACCTGTACCGTAGTCGCCAAACGTAGCGGCACCAAAGTTTGTACCCTGCTTTGTGGGCTGTAGTCCTTGGATAACTGCCTGTTCGCTTTGGGTGAATGTGTTGGGGTTGAAGTTCTTTGCTGTGTTCGTGCCTACCGCTTTACGTGCGTCCTCAGTAGACATGAAGGGGTTCTGTGCAACCTGCCCTGCCCACCCAAGAAACGACTGCGCTTCACGACCAAGGAACCCGCCGATACCTGACAGGTGCGACAGGACATTCCAACCGCCATTTGTACCGAAACCGCCAGCGGCGTTGCTGACGTTCTGTGTCGGGTTGACTTCAAAACCACGTTGGTTCAGTTGTTGCTGACGTGCGACTACCTGTGGGTCAAGCGCATCAACACCAACATTAGGGATGATAAGTTCTGGGTTGTAGGGTTTAAGTTCTAGTACCTGCCCTAGACTATCAACACCACTAAAGTCTGAGTATTGTGGTAACTGGAATTCTTTTTGGCGAGCCGTCAACCAGTCCACCTGGCTGCGCGTGTTGGCCATCGCATTATCCATCAACTCTTGTGGTGAAGTGATACCACTGGTGACGGGTGT
>ERZ1066122.1582-NODE-1582-length-17673-cov-8.631343_pt1 | contig 17673 bp, 13 predicted proteins | sample MGYA00382769_ERZ1066122 | MGnify/ENA primary metagenome ERZ1066122 (study PRJEB33369, sample SAMEA5778352) | biofilm metagenome | biome: Industrial cooling water; feature: Water cooling tower basin; material: Biofilm | place: United Arab Emirates | collected... | reverse complement strand
GCCCAGCCCTCGCGGCCGATCCGCCGTGGGCGAACCGGAGGTTCGCGGTCCATTCGCAGCCGCCGTTAGCTAACGCAAACAGCTTCTAACGGTTGAATGAACCGAGTGGCGCCCTGGTACGGCTGCCACCACCCCAACGCTGAAACGCAGCGGCCGGGCGGCGTTTTGGGGTGTGCAAAGAGCGTTAGTTGGCGGCCGGGCGGGGTTTGCGCGGGCGGCCGGTGCCGCCCAGCGTGGCGATGTCGGTGACGTAGCAAGACCGATCCTTGAACCACTTCCTCTTCAGGGTTCAGCACCGAAGCCCAAATGGCTATTTCTGTTCTGTGGCCTTCGCAACCATCCTACTGTTAGCGCTGGTTGATCTGAAAAATCAAGCGCAGACACGCCAATCGGAACGTGTAATGCGTCGTGCGGATGTTGGCCAGCTTGTCGGGTTGATATGCAAACAAGGGGTCGCGCTGAAAGCCGTCGCCCGTGACTTGCCGCTTCCACTGCGCGCGCAGGTCTTCTAACTCGGTCAGAGTCGCCGATACATCCAGCTCTGGCAGCAGCTTAACGGTTTCGTGGAGCAGCCGCAGGCTCTGACTCAGGTTGGTAAACTGCCTTACCAAACTGGCTGCTTCTGCTTCCTGCAACGGATTAGAACTCGCCTGCACCGTATGCCAGAGGACAAGGGCGTCGGCTCGAAGTTGTTCGACATCTTTGATCAGAATGTCGAGCGCGAACCTGTCAGAGCTGGCCCGGCGCTCGATAACTCTGGGAATGTAGAAAGCCAGAAAAAGCGTCAGAAATCCGGTCGCTAAATCGACCAGATTGATCTGACGCTCAACTGTGAATCCTTCCCAGAACAGGATGGCGCCTGCGGCTACCAATAAAAAAACCCCTCCCACCCACGGGCCCAGCGCCAACAGCGGGTCGTGCCGCATCAGGCCACCAGCGCGGCCCTAGCGTCGGCCATATACTCATTAATTTCCTCTTCCAGATACCCATCCTGCGTGTCGATGACCTGCAGATGCCGCTTGACCAGGGCCAGCGGCGAGGGCGGGATACCTGCGGATGGCTCGCCGCGCACCAGTCCGCCAAAGGCCGCTTCCAGAAAAGAAGTAGCGTAACCGGCGGTGCCGTCGAGGTTGACCACCAGCACGGCGTCTTGCTGCACAGCTTCCACGAAACGCGGGTACAGCAGCGCCGCGAGAAACTTCTCGCCCGAGAAATTTCCATCGCCCGACTCGTCGGCGGTGCGGACGCCCGGAGTCCGTGAGAACTCCGTAGCGACGATCAGTGACAGTTCTTTCATCATTCGGTGGGCAAAACTACTTCCCAATACAAGAAAGTGCCGGAGAATTCTCGGCGCAGAGTAACGAAAGAGTCCGTGGCGAAGGTTGCGTGAACGTCGTTGGCGATAATGACCAGATTCTCAATCCGGCCGCGTCTTATCTCTTTGTAGATGCTAGGCAGCCCCTTGCCGCGGTAGGATAGGCCGAGACGGGAACCGATTTTTCCATCGACAACCAGTTGCAACACCTCCGTGTTGGGCAGCAACCCCAGCCACTGTTGTACGCGCGCTTTGACTCCTTTCAGGCGAACACTTTACAGAATACCTACGCCATTATCCACGAAGGCAAAACACCACCGACGCGGATAAGCCGTGGGATGGGCGTAGGAGGCTACGCACCAGTTCTCCCCGGATGGATTCTTGGGATCGGCGTGTTTGAAGGTGTTTGCCATACTCTCCGTCAGCACTCGGTAAGAACCGTGATGGTCAAGCGTACTTCCGTTCGTCAGATACCGCATTGCTTCGTGGATCAGCAGTTCAGCCAGCTTGACCTGAACCTTATTATCGGTTTTGCGGCGGCTGAGAACGCGATCCTGATATAGCGGCTGCACGTCATCGCTGACGGCTTTGACGCCGGTCAGCTGCTGCCACAGCCGGTTGCACGTGGGGTCTTTCGGCTGCCGGACGTAGAGTTCGGCTTGTCGGAGAAACGAACTGGTTTCTGGGTCGATGATACGCGACGCGACGACTAGGGCGGCGCACGGCGACAACGTAGCAACCGAAGCCAAATCGATCAACACGCGCCGACCGGGCCAGCAGGCCGCGTCCAGCCGGTCCAAAAAATCGAGCATCGCAGCCGTGCCGTTTACGAAGGAGAAGTCAGGCGGCGCTGTAACCGTCTGGTGATAGGTGAGCTCGATCCGGCGAGCAATGCGATGCCTGACCTGAGCCGGCCACGGTCGGGGCTGGTGAAGCCACCGAATCAACCGGAAGCGATGGGTGCGGGCAGCGCGGGCTTGCCGGCGAGCGCGGCGGCGTTGATGCCGCAAGGATTGCCAGCGTCTTCGGTGTATTGATTTGCTCATAGTGGAGGTAAACGCTACCCAAAGATCGCCTTCGCAAACGCCACCGCCGCCGTGTGCCGCGCGGCGGTGGCTTGCTGGCGCTGGTCGTTCGCGCCCACGGCTGCGAGCCGCAGATCATCCATCAGCGAAAGTTGAAGCTCCGCCGGTGGCAGTGGGATTTCAAGGTTCTCCACATCGGTGCCGCCGATAGCAAAATTGCCGACGGCCGTGCGCGCCGCAGCCTCTATTTGGGCTCTGATGGTGGGCAGTTGCAGTAATTGCCAAAGGTATTCGGGCAGCAGGTCGGGGTTGTGAATGCGAGCGCGCATCACCTTGTCCGGGAAGATGTAGTTTGGAACATCTTGCGCTACAAAAGCTGGCGCGCCTACATAAGCTAGTGTGCCGTTTGTACGGCACATCAGCACGTCACCCGCGCGCAAATCGTACAATCGCCGGTACTCCGGTCTGTCTGCAATGAATTTGTGTTCGTCGGGGCGGAGATACCCGCGCGTTACTGCACTTATTTTCAATACTCTCAACGGTGTTTCTACGTCGGAAGGCCCAGCAGAACAGCCGTGTATGACATCGGCGTAATCGCCGACGGTCACCCAATTGCCGACGCTTCCCTCGCGGCTCATTCCGTGTAGCCTTTGTGCGTGTAAAACCCCGGAGACGCTCCACCGCTCAAACTCCCGCCACCGCGCCACGAACGCCCGGCGCTTAGGCAAATCCGGCGGCGGCACCAGCCCGAGGGCCGCCTCAAACGCGTCCACGGCGGCGCGCTCGGCGGCGGCGGCCTGCGCGTCGAGGGCCTCGGCGGCGGCCCGGTCGGCGGCGTAGGCGGCCACCAGCCGGCGCTGCTCGGGAAGGTCGGGAAGGGGGACTTCGATGGCCTCAAAGTCGGCGGGGCTGACGCGCTTGCGCCCGCTGGTGCCGCTGGCCGCGTCGCGTAGCAGCGCCAGAAAGGGCGGCGTCCGCAGGAGTAAGGCCAGGAAGGCGACTTCCACCTGTTCGGGGTCCGGGGTGTACACCGGGTACTCGCTCGTGACCACAGCCGGTGCCAGCGCCGCCGGCAATAGCCCGATGGCCCCATTGCGCACGTCAATCTTCGAGAACACGAGGTCGCCAGTCTGCACGGCGCTCATCAGGCCCTGAAATGCCTCCGGCCGGTCGCGCCGCTCGATGGCGCCCGTGAAGCGGATGGTAATGGGCGTGTGCAGGGCGAAGGTGTCGGGCGTTACGCGCTCTTCGCGGCGGGTCAGCACCTCGCCCAGCGGGGCCAGCGGGTACGCCGATACGATGGTGGTACCGGAGCCGGGCAGCCACCGCGCCAGCTCCTGCCAGCGCACGATGCGGGTCTGTTTCATCAGGGGGGCGGGGGCGGGCTATTCGGCGGCGAAGGCGGGCGGGGCGGCGGGGTCGGCGCCGGCGGCCACCCACGCCCGGAAGGCGCGATAGTCGGCCAGCACGGCGGGCAGGTCGTTGGGGCCGGTGGTGTCGTTGGCGGCGCTCAGGCCCACGGCCGTGGGGGCGGCCGCGAACACGGGGTAGTCGAAGGCCGCGCGTACGTGCTGCCAGAGAGCGGCCGAGTGGTCGCGGTCGAGGCGGCGCAGCGCCCGCGTCAGGCGGCGGGTGTGCTGGTCAGCCACGGCGGCCAGGGCGCCTTCGTCGGCGGTGAGGGCCACGGCATAGGAGGTGCGCAGGTCGCTGACGGTGGGCCGGTCGTCGCGTTTTTTGGGCAGCGGCCCCCAGCGTGGCGCCATCACCGCGCTACGCACCACGCCGCGCGGGTAGGGCGGCGGGTCGAGCAGGCGCCAGGTGGGCGGGGTGCGGCCGGCCTCCTCGTAGGAGCCGATGAGGTGGAGGAGCCGGGTCAGGTCGGGGTCGTGGCCGGCCGTCAGAATAGCCTCGGCGGCGCCGGCGCAGAGCTCGTCGCGGCGCTCGGCAAAATCGGGGTCGTGGGCGGCGTGGGCGGCTTCCCAGGCGGCGGCCCAGGCGGCTTCGTCGTCGGGCGTGAAGCGTTGCAGAAACACCAGCGACGCCTTCACCGAGGCGTTGGCCTGCGCGAAGGTTTCGGGCGGCAAACTCACCACCGCCAGCAGGCGGGCGCGGCCCTCGGCCCAGCGCCGCAGCCACGCCAGCGAGGGGTTGTTGAGGTTGCCGTCGGGCAGCACCACGCCCAGGCGCCCGCCGGGGCGCAGCAGGTTCAGGGCGCGCTCCACGAACAGCACTTCGGTGGCGCGGCTGGGTTTATCGCGCCCGATTTCGTAGCGGTCCAGAATCTTCTGGTGATTCTGGGCGGCTTTGAGCAACTCCGTATAGCCCGCCTCCCAGGCGTCGCCGTAGCGTTGGCGCGAGCGGCGGCGGTAGTCGGCATCGGTGGGCACGGTGGTTTGGTCGGTGGAATTGATGTGCTGGTCTTCGCCCACCGTCGAGCCGAACGGCGGATTGGTGAGCACCACATCGAAGCGCCCCCCGAAAATGCCGTTGATGTCGAGCAGCCCGTCGAAGTAGTGAATGCCGCCGTGGCCGTCGCCGTGCATAATCATATTCATCTTGGCGGTGCGGGCGGCGGTTTCTTCGGCGTCGGTCCCGAAGATGCACTGGCGCGAGAGATAGCCCAGGCGCGTCGCCTGGTCGCTGTCTTTGGGCGGAATCACCAGCTCGCGGTTGGCGTCGGCGAACGCTTTGGCGATGCGCGCCTCTTCTTCCTCGGGCGGCAGGCCCAGCGCCTCGATGGCGGTGCGGGCCTGGTCTTTTTGGGCCTGTACGTCGGCTTCGATTTTGGCCCGCACATACTCAAACGCCTTGATCAGAAAGCCGCCCGACCCGGCGCACGGGTCGCAGACCAATTCGCGCTCCTGCGGGTCGAGCACTTCCACCATAAAATCGACCACCGGCCGGGGTGTGAAGAACTGGCCCAACTCGCCCCGGAACGTGCGCCCCAGAAACCGCTCGAACGCCAGCCCCTTCACGTCGTCGCCGGTGGCCGAGAGGTTGAAGGGTTGCAGCTTGGCAACGATGCGCCGGAACGTGGTGCCGGAGATGTTGAGCGTATCGTCGGCTTTGAAGAGGTGTTCGTCGGCGTAGTGAACTTTGGTCAGCGCGAACAGCGCCTCGTGGGCGGGCGGGTCGCCGGGCAGGCGCGACTTATCGCGCCGGTCCAGAAAATCGACCGTGAACGTGCCGTGGTCGCCGCTGCGCTCGATGAACATCTTCACGAACAGCACCTTCGAGATGGCATCGAAGGCCTTTTTGGGTTCGGTCTTATGCACATCGCGCAGGATGTCGTGACACGCCGAGAGCAGATCCTGAAACTCTTTGCGGCTGAACTGGCGCTGGCTTTTGCGGATGGCGTCGAGGCGTTTGGCGTCGCCCCAATCGGCGGCGCGGGGCAGGTCGTTGAGGGCTTCCAGGCCCCCCGGCAGACCCCTGACCAACCGGAAAAACGCCGTCTGCCGGGTGTTGTGCATCACCAGAAACTCGCACGGCTCGCCCACGGCGCGGGCGTAGCTCTCGCCCTGGTAGTAGTCGCGCGGGTGGATGGACACGTTTTCGGCCTTGCACTCCACCACCAGCACCGGCGCCGGGCGCGGGTGGCGGGCCTTCTCCTCGGCCGACGCCCACACGGCGATGTCAATGCGCGGCGAGCGCGTCCCGCTTTGGGTGCGCAGCTCCTGATCCATCTGCTCGTAGGCGTAGCCATACTCTTCGTGCAGCGTGTGAATAAAGGCCTGGCGCACCAGTTCTTCGGGTTTGGCTTGCAGGTAAGCGCCTTTGAGCGGACAGTAGATTTTGCCGTCTTTGAGTTGAGGAGTGAAAGCCATCAGGTAGCAGAAAGCAGCGAACGGGCAGAGAGCGTAAAGGTCGGCAGCAGGGCGCGGGTTTCAATTATACGACCTCAGTCTCCCGCCCTCGCCCGTACCTTTACTCACCCTTTCCCCCCGCCTCCTCAACCGTCTTCACTGATGTCCGTCATCGCCCCGCCACCTGCCGCTTCTTCCTTCCTCTCCGCGCGCATTCAGCACCTGGCCGAATCGCAGACCATCGCAATGGCCAAGCGCTCGCGGGAACTGGCGGCGCAGGGCGTCGATGTGGTGAATCTGACGTTTGGGGAGCCGGATTTTCCGACGCCGCAGTACGTCAAGGACGCCGCCAAGCGCGCGCTCGATGAAGGGTTTACCTACTACACGCCCGTGCCCGGCTTCCCCGAGCTGCGGCAGGCCATCGCCGACAAGCTCCGGCGCGACAATCAGCTCGATTTTCAGCCCAACCAGATCGTGGTGAGCACCGGCGCCAAGCAGGCGCTCGTGAATGCCGTCCTTTCCATCGTGGACCCCGGCGATGAAGTCATCGTGTTTTCGCCGTTCTGGGTGAGCTACGAGGAGATGGTGAAGCTGGCGGAGGGTACGCCCGTCCACCTCAAAGGCGCCCCCGAAAACGACTACAAGGTGACGGCCGCGCAGCTCGAAGCCGCCATCACGCCGCGCACGAAGGCGATACTGTACTCCTCGCCGTGCAACCCCACGGGGGCGGTGTTCAGCCGGGCCGAGCTGGAAGCCATCGCGGCGGTGGTGGCGCGGCACGCGCGCATCCACGTCATCGCCGACGAGATTTACGAGTACATCTACTTCGGCCAGGAGCCGCTGTTCAGCATCGGCCGGGTGGCCGAGATTGCCGACCGCGTCATCACCATCAATGGCTTCTCGAAAGGTTATGCGATGACCGGCTGGCGCGTGGGCTACCTCGCGGCGCGCCCCGAAATCGCGGCGGCCTGCGACAAGATGCAGAGCCAGGTCACGAGCGGCACGTGCTCGGTGGCGCAACGCGCCGCGCTGGCCGCCCTGCTCGGCGGGCGCGAAACCGCCGACGAGATGTGCGCCCACTACCTGCGCCGCCGCGATTTGCTGCTCGCTAAGCTCCGCGACATCCCCGGCCTCGGCCTCACCGTGCCCGAAGGCGCGTTTTATTTATTCCCCGACGTGAGCGCCTTCTTCGGCAAGCACACCCCGGACGGCAAGGAAATCAAGACCGTGATGGACTTGACGCTCTTTCTGCTCTCCGACGCCCACGTGGCGCTGGTGGCCGGCGATGCCTTCGGCGAGCCGCGTTGTGTGCGCCTTTCTTATGCGGCCTCGGATGAGCGGCTGGTGGAAGCGGCGCGGCGGATGAAGGTGAGTTTGGCGAAACTCGTTTAATTGCAGTTCCCGCGAAGAGCGCGAAGGTTTCGCGAAGACGCCAAGTCAGCTTCGCGTCCTTGCGGGACCTTCGCACTCTTCGCGGGAAACATCGCCTACTGATGACGCTGGAAATCCTCTTCTCCTCCTTCAACTCTCTCACCGCGCTCGTCGTGGGCGATGTGATGGTCGATGCCTACCTGTGGGGGCAGGCTACGCGCCTGTCGCCCGAAGCGCCGGTGCCCGTCGTGAGTGCGGTGCGGCGCGAGCGGCGGCTCGGCGGGGCGGCCAACGTGGCGCTCAACGTGCAGGCGCTGGGGGCCACGCCGCTGCTGTGCAGCGTGGTGGGCGACGACCGCGACGGCGCCGACCTGCTCCGGCTGATGCAGGACGCGGGCTTGCCCACCGACGGCATCGTGAAATCCGTTGAGCGCCCGACCACTGTCAAGGAGCGCATTCTGGCGTCGGATCAGCACTTGCTGCGGATTGATTCGGAAGTCGAAACCCCACTCACCGATGCCGAGACCGCCCGCCTCGAAGCCCGTTTCGCTGCCCTGCTGGCCCGTGCCGACGTGGTGATTTTCGAGGACTACGACAAAGGCGTCCTCACCGCCGCCAACATTCCGCGCCTGCTGGCAATGGCGCGCGGCCGGGGCATCCCGACGGTGGTGGACCCCAAGAAGCGGAATTTTCTGGCTTACGTCGGCTGCACCCTGTTCAAGCCCAACCTCAAGGAGCTGAAAGAAGGCGTCAAGCACGAGTTCGCGGGGTTTCAGCGTCACGCCTTCGAGGCGGCCGTCGCGGAGCTGCGCCTGCGGCTATCGCCCGAGGTGGTGCTCGTCACGCTCTCCGAGCGCGGTGTATTCGTGCAGGCCGTCGAGGGCGGCGCCACGTATCTGCCCGCCCACGAGCGGGCCATCGTGGACGTGTCGGGCGCCGGCGATACGGTCATCAGCATCGCGGCGCTGGCCCTGGCGCGGCGCCTGCCGGCCGCCCGGATTGCCGCTCTCGCCAACCTCGGCGGCGGGCTGGTGTGCGAGCGGGTAGGCGTAGTGCCGATTGATAAGGCGCTGCTGCTGGCGGAAGCGGAAGAACGTTTGGAAGCGTAGGGGCGGGCCTTGCGCCCGCCCGCGCATCGTGCGGTGCAATTGTGCGGGCGGGCACAAGGCCCGCCCCTACGTTTTTCATTGTGTTTATACCAGTTTCGTAGGGGCGGGCACAATAGGGCCCTTACCCCAACGGCCCACCCCTACGATTTTTGTCTATGACCCTCCACGACCTCACCACCGCCGACGCCGCCGAATACAAGGCGTTCTTCACCGAAGCCCTCCACCGCCACCCCGATTGCTTCCGCATCGCCCCGGCCGACGAGGCCCGCGAGCCGTTCCCGACCACCGGCGCCCCCGATTCGTTTACGCGGGCGCTGCGCGATGCAAGCGGCGCCCTGGCGGGCATCGTGAGCTTTCAGCGCGAGGGCGCTACCCGCGAGCGCCTGCGCCACCGGGGGCTGCTTTTCAGGATGTACGTGGCGCGCGAGTTTGGCGGGCAGGGGCTGGGCAAGCGCCTGATCGAAGAGGTGGTGCGCCGGGCCACCGCCCTCGGCGACATCGAGCAGATCAACCTGACCGTGGTAGCGACCAACACGCCCGCCCGGCGGCTCTATGAGGCGTTCGGATTTGCGGTGTGGGGCGTCGAGCCGCGCGCCATCAAACACGCGGATGACACGTATGCTGATGAGGCGCAGATGACGAAATTTCTGGAGTAGAAGCCGCTGCTATTCCACCACCAAGCGCCGCGTCACGGCGCGCCCGTCGAGCAGCCGAATCCGCAGCAGATACACGCCCGGCGGCACGGTAGGGAGCGCGAGCGCGGCCGTCAGGTTGGTGGTCCAGCGGCGCAGTTCGTGGCCGCTCACGTTGAGCAGTACGGCTTCGGCGGCACCCGTTTCGGTGCGGATGCTGACGGCGCCGCGCGCGGGGTTGGGAAACACCAAAACCATCGGCTCCGGCCCGGCGGGGCGCTCGCAGGCGGGCGCGGCGGGGGCGGGCGTGGTGGGTGCTGCGCCGCCCGCCGCCGGGCGTTGCGCCGCCGCCGTGAGCCACGGGAAGTAGGCGCACCGCACCTCGGCAGCCAGCGCGGGCGGCAGGGCGGCCAAAAATGCGGGCGTGGCCTCGTACCAGAAGATGACGGCCCGGCCGGGCACGTCGGCCGTCGGCACGGGCACCACGACCGGCACCAGCCGCGCCAGCATCTGCGCGAAGTACGCCGGTTGGCGCTTGGCGGTGTCTTCGTGGGGCAGAGTGTAGCGCTCGGTTTCGCGCCCGCTCAAACTCGTCACAAACCACGGGTAGAGCGCGGTGGGCGTGGGGTCGGCGGGATAGCCACCCAGGTACGCCGTGACCGCCGTATAGTCGATGCCGAGGTTGCCGCCGCCCACGATGCGGTGGCGGAACGAGGTGCGGTCGGCCGTAACAACTACGCCGAGTGCCGCCAACGTAGCCGTATCCGGGCGGATGGCCGCCGCGTCAGGGGCGGGCAGTACCGTCGCCAACGGTTCCTGCGGAATCCCGTCGGCGGTGGAATCGCTCGTGGAGCGGCCGTTGAAATAGAACGTATTGACGACGTTGCCCGAGTCATCTTCCATAATGATTTGCACCTGCTGGTCCGGCATTACGGTGAAATGCGGCATCGAATCCGGCCCCATCGTCATCGTGTGGGGCAGGCTATCGTTCGCAGCAACTCCCGACTGTGAGCCCTCGCGGCGGGCTTGCCGGGCGGCGCGGGCAGCGCGCCGCGCCGCCCGACCGGCGCCGGAACGGGCAGTGTCGGCAGGCGCAACCATCGAAGTGGTCGGCGCGGACGCGGCGCCCGGCTGCGGGCGCTGCGGTTGGGCGGCGGGCGTAGGCCAGAGCCAAACGGCCAGCACGGTGGTCAGGGCGGCGAGGGTCATCAGTACGAGACGTGTGGGGGTGAAAAGGTCGAAGAATCGGCGCCACGGCCGGCGGGGCCGAACGCCGTGCCGGGGCGCGGGCGCCTCGCGCACCAGTCGGCGCGCTTCGGCGAGCGGCAGCGCGGGCGGTGCTTGCCGCGCCACGGCCAGCAGGCGGCGCAGGTGCTCATCGGACGGCGGGCCGGGCGTAAGATTCGAGGCGGGTGTCATCGCGCGGCGGGGTGAGAGGTGGGAGAGGAAATGGGCGCCGGGCGCTCGGCCAGCAGGCGGGCCAGGGCCTCGCGCCCGCGCACCAGACGCGACTTCACGCCCGACAGCGAGCCGCCCTGCACCCGCTGGATGTCTTCCAAGGAGAGGTCGGCGAGGTCGAACAGAATGACGGCCTCGCGCTGGGCGGCGGGCAGGCGGGCCAGCGCGGCGTAGAGCAGGGCAGCTTCGGCGTGGGCATCGGGGCCGGGCGCGGGGCTGGGGCGGGCTTCGGCGTCGACGCGCGAAAACGCGCCCCACCAGCGCCCGCGCCGCTCGCGCTCCTGTGCCACCCGCACGGCGATGCCGAACAGAAACCCCACGAACGCGGCCGGGGCGCGCAGCTCGTCGAAGCGTTCGTAGGCGCGCAGCACGGTTTCGGCGGCCACGTCGCGGGCGTCGTCTTCGCCGCGCACCCGCGCCCGGCAAAAGCGGCCCAGGCGCTCGTGCGCGGGTTCGTAGAGCGCCAGAAATGCCGTCTGGCGCGCGGAAGCGGAAGAAAAGTCGGGTACCGAAGCCAACGGAAACAGGGCAGGAGCAGGAGTAGGTGACGCGGCGGGGCCGAGAAGTCGCAGCGGCGCCGAAAAAAATCTTCCGGCCGCGCCCGGCGCCGCGAAAGTTGCCGCGCCGCGCCGACCTTTGAGCCTCCGTCAGCCCGCTATGCCGCACCTCGCCGCTCCTGTCCGCATCTATCGAAATCTGGCGGAAGCCGTCGTGGCGGCCCTGCCGGAGGTGTTCGACAACGGCCGCGTGGCCGAGCGGGTCGTCGATTATCAGTTTCGGCGCAACCCCAAATGGGGCGCCCGCGACCGCGCCTTCGTGGCCGACGCGCTCTACGAAATCATCCGCTGGCAGCGGCTGCTGACCGTGGCCGCCGGGCGCGCCGACGGGTGGAGCTTACTCGGCGCGCATCTGGTGCGGCGCGGCATCGAGCTGCCGCCGTGGGAGGAGTTGGCGGGGCTCGACGCGGCCGTCGTTCGCGCGCGGCTCGCCGACGATTCGCTCCCGCTGGCCGTGCGCGAGTCGGTGCCCGACTGGCTCGCCGTGCCGCCGCTGCCCGAGTGGGCCGCGCGGTGGCCCGCCGAGCTGGCTGCCCAAAACGGGGCGGCGCCGGTCACGCTCCGCGTCAACACCCTCAAAGCGACGCTTGCCGAAGCCGCCACCCGCCTGCTCGCCGAGGGCATCGACACCGATCTGGTGCCGGGCGTCCCAAGTGCGCTCCGATTGGTGCAGCGCCGGGCGCTGGGCCGCTCGGCGGCGTTTCAGAGCGGGCTGGTGGAAGTGCAGGACGCCGGGTCGCAGCTTATCGCGCCGGCTCTGCGCGTGGCGCCCGGAATGCACGTCGTGGACGGCTGCGCCGGGGCCGGCGGCAAAACCCTGCACCTGGCGGCGCTGCTGGGCAACGTCGGCAAAATTCGTGCGCTCGACATCGGCGAAGAGCGCCTCACGGAGTTGAGCCGCCGGGCGGCGCGGGCCGGGGCGCTCAACATCCGCACCGGCCTGGCCGACGTGGCCACCCGCCACCAGCTCCACGGCTGGGCCGACCGCCTGCTCCTCGATGTGCCGTGCTCCGGCTCCGGCACCCTGCGGCGCCAGCCCGACCTCAAAAATCGCCTCACGCCGGAGTTTGTCGGGTCGGTGAATGAGGTGCAGCGGATGATTCTGCGCGAGTACCCCGCGATGCTCAAACCCGGCGGGCTGGTGGTGTACGCCACCTGCTCGCTGTTGCCGCAGGAAGGCGAGGCGGTCGTGCGCGAGCGCCTCAACCAACCCGACAACGACCTGGAGCTCCTCGAAGAGCACCGCACCTGGACGGCGGAGTCGGGCTTCGATGGGTTTTACTACGCCGTGCTGCGGAAGCGGGGGTAGGCGCCAGGCTGCTGCTTTTTTGCTTATGAGCTGCACTCGATTTCTGCTGCGGGCACACGCTATGGCGGCGCTGTTGGTGCTGCCGGCGGCAGCATCGGCCGCAGCGCAGCCAGCCGACACCGTTATTGCTACCGCAGGGCGCCCGCCGCTGCCGCGTCTGGGAGTGCGCGTGAGCGCGGGGCGCGATTTTGCAAACGGCTCCGCAGTTTATCCTGAGATTCAGCCTAAGCTATGGCTCGGAGTGGAAGCCAACCGGTGGCTGTTTCGGCGCCTGAGCGTGGGCGTGGCAACCATTGCACTGGTGCCTACCGGCTCGTATCGCACCTACAATTACGCCGTTTTCGCACAAGGGCATCTGACCGTCACGCTCCTCACCGACCCGCCGTTCTCGCTCAACGGGCGCGTTGGCATCGCGGCGACCATCCTCCGGGCGAAGCGGACGAGAGAATGCGATTTTATGTGCAGCGACATTCTGCCCCGCACCGAGGTACTGCCGGGCACGGTGGTCGGCCTTTACCCAACCTTCCGCCTGACCGACCAGTGGAGCGTGGACGGCACCGTGGAGGTGCGAACCCCGGTGGATACGAGGTACGTGTTGGGCTTGCTGGGGGTGGGGGTCAAACGGCGCTTCGGAGAGCGTTCCCGATAGAGTCGTTGCGAAGCGCGACTTCGGCCGCTCAAGTAGTTGCTGCCGTGCCGTGTGCGCCCGTTGCGTGTCGCCCAGGGTAGCGATCCCTTTGGGATAGCAACCCTGGGCTTCGGGGTAGCCTACCGGCCGAAAACCGCGTTGCCAACCGAGTGGCCGAATGGAACGCGATACGCGGCATACACTGCCACCCCCTTCCCAAACACCAGCCCGGCGGGTGCCCGCTCCCGCACCAGCCCGACGTACGCAACAAAAAACGGCCGACTCCCCCACGGGAGCCGGCCGTTTGCGTTGACCGCGACCGGTTGGCCGCCGCGCAACTTACTCCACCACCACGCGGCGGGTCAGCGGGCCTTCGCTGCTCTGGGCGCGCAGCGAGTACACGCCTTTCGGCAGGTTGTCGAACGAGAGACGCGCCGAACCGGCCGGCAGTTCGCGCACCACGCGCCCGAGCAGGTCGGTGAGGGTGACGGTGCCGCTCAACGCCTCCGTACCGGCCCACTCGATGGTGATGTCGCCGGCCGACGGGTTCGGGTACACGCTCAGCAGCGAGTTGGCCGAAGCCGAAGCCGCCTCACCGGCGCCGAAGCGCAGCGAGAAACGGGGTGCTGTCGTGGCCGGGTCGAGTTGGAAGCGGTACTCGGCCGTGGCGCGCAGGTCCTGCACCGTGTTGGTGAGGGCATCGACGAGGTACACCGGCTGGTCGGCGGCGAAGTTGCGGAGCGCCGCCGCGCTGATGACGTAGGTGCCGGCGCGCGGCGCGCGCACGTCGAGGGCAATCTCGGTGTCGCGGGTCAGCAGCGGCCGGCCGTCGATCTGGGCCAGCTTGCCGTTGTCGAGGCGGGTCGAGATCGACGGGGCATCGCCCGTCGAGAACGCCACGCGCGGGGCGTCGAAGCGAGCATCCTGCGCGGCGGTGGCGCCTTGCTCGAAGTACACGTACGCGCGGTCCACCATACTGGCCAGGTTGCCGGTGCCTTCGAGCGCCAGCTCCACAAGCGGGCGCTCGTCCGGCGCCGAGCGGTAGTGCAGCGTCGGGCCGTCGATATTGTCCACGCGGGCGCCCTGTTCGAGGGTGAACGTGCCGGGCGTGGTGCATTCCACGAAGAAGCCCTGAGCGGCCGGAATCCAGCCCTGGAAGAGGGAGCCTATCCCGTTGTTGCGCGTCAGGTACACGCCGCCGTTGGCGGTGGGCGAAGCCACCGGGCTTTGCACGGCCACGGCGCCGGTGATGCCGGTCAGGTCGGTCTGCTCGTCCCAGTCGAGCGGCGAGGGGAAGGGGTTGCCGATCAGGTTCCAGCCGCTGCCGGCGTTGGTGAGGGTTACGTCCTGGTCGCCGTTGTTGAACGAGCCGCTGAAGAGCATTTCCGGCAGGCGGCTGACGCGCACGGCGTAGCCGCGGCCCACGGTCATCGTGTTGCTGAGGCTACTCGGCGACTGGTAGCCATCGACGAAGTTGGTGCCCGACTTGGTTTCATCGAAGAAAAACACGTTCGGGAACGTGGCGGGCGTATAGGTCGGCGGGTTGGCCGTGTTGTAGGCGCCGTCCACGATAGGCGTAAACCGCGCGTTAGCCAGGCCACCGATGGTTTGGGCCGCCACTGGCGAACTGTAGTGCCGGTAGCCCAGGCCCGTGAAGGCGGGGTCGAGGCCGATTTCCATCTGGCCCGTGCTGCCGATTACCGCGCCGCCGTTGTTGACGATCATCGCCGTGCCGGTCGAGACGTCGGAGAGCAACCGCAGCGTCCGGCCGCCGAGCGTAAGGTCGGCGCTATCCAGAACCACGCGCTCCATCACGCTCAGGTTGTTGGTCAGGGTGGCGTTGAACGGAGAGCCGCCACGTAGTGCGGGCGCCCGGAAGCGCACTTCGCGCACCGTGGACGGCAGCAGGTTGCCCGTGGCGCAGCCTGGGCCTTCGAGCGTATAGACGTAACTACCCGTCGAGCTGAGCAACCGGGCGCCCGTGTTGCGGATGGCGCCGGAGTTGCTGGTCGTCAGGCCGTCGCAGTCCTGTAGTTCCAGAGTAGCATCGCCCAGTAGGCTGAATGAGCCTGCTCCAATGATGGAGCCACGGGCAAAACCCAGATCGAGCGTACCTTCCGAGTCGATGAGCGTACTCTGGCTGGCGTCGAGGGTTTCGTACACCGTCAGGTAGCCGCCCGAGTTGACGCGCACCCGACGGAACTGGCCCATCAGGTCGAGGAACTCGCCGTCCGCCACGGTCACGTCGCCACGTTGCAGCGTCACGAATTGCGTGCCCGGCTGCTCGCCGAGATTTACGTTGTTGGGCGAGCCGAGATTGGCTTTGTTGAAGTTGCCCGCCTCGCCGATGCCGCCCAGCACCTGGTTGGAGATGTTGTTGAAATCGGAGTTGGCAACGAACGCCACGACGCGCAGCGGCATAGCGGACGAATAGCCCGGCGCGATGTCCGTGAGCGGGATGACCAGCTCGAAGCCCGTCGTGACGGCCGCCGGGTTGCCCAGCGATCCGCTACCCGTGCCGTTGACGCCGCCAGTATTAGAGTTGTTGAAAGCCAGTTCACCCTGCTGGCCGCTGGGAAAATTCAGCGTCTGCGAAGTGGCGCTTGCCGACCCCAGATACACGGAACTGCCGGTACCGATCTGCGCGAAGTCGGCGTAGGTGACACTCGCGAACATATTGAGCGACATCATATACTCCGGCGAGAAGCCGGGGTCGAAGTAGAGGCCGTCGAGGTTGTCGGAGTTGCCGATGGACGGCCACGCACTCGCCTGGAAGTAGTTGTTGTTGAAGGCGGGCGAGTTGTCGAAGAACAACACGTAGCGGTTGAAGTTGTCTTGCAGGTTGCCCGTGAACATCAGGTGCAGGTTGCCGTTGGCGATGCGGGCATAGGCGCCGTCCAGCTCCGACTGGTTGTCGCCGTAGCCGGTCGTATTGTTTTGCAGCGCCAGCGCCGAGCCGTACACACCGTCGAGACGGCCGTCCACGATAACCTGCCCGGCGGCGATGCCGCGCCCGCTGACGCTCACCGATGCCAGCGGCGTGTCGGGGTCGTTGGAAGCAAACCGAATCTGACCGCTGTTGGTGACGGCCAGCGTCGGGTCGAACGTCACGACCACGTTTTGCGCCGCCCCCGGTGCGAGCGTGAAGTTGTTGACGTTGACCGTGAAACGCGGGTTCGTGGACGTCACGCTCGTCACCGTCAGCGAGGCGGAGCCGTTGTTGCTCACCTCGATGGTGCGCGTGGCGGGCGGCGCGGTCACGCCGACGTTGAAGAAGTTGATCGGCCCGACGGGGTCGAGCACGATGTCGGGCATCGGGGCCGGCGGGTCGTTCTCAATCGTGACGAACTGCTCGCCGGCGAAGGAGGTGAAGTCAACCGACAGCGGCGAGCCGATGTAGTTGCCGGCGCCGTCGCCGCCGAGGTTGCCGGTGCCGCCGGGCAGCCCGCCGAGCACCTGGCTGGAAAGGTAGTCGTGACCGCCGCCGTTGATGAAGGCCGCCACCCGGATGTCGCCACCCTGCACCGTCGTGCCGAGGGCGGTAAGCGGAATCCGCAGCTCGATACCCGTGCTTACCGCGCCGGGGTTGTTGACGTTGGCGCCATCGACCCCCGCCGTATTCGAGTTGTTGACGGCGACGATGCCGTTGGCTGGGCCGCCGCCAAAGCTCACGTTATGGACAAGCGCCTGCCCACCACCGGCGTAGTTGCCCAGGCCGCCGCCGTTGGTGGGCGTCTGCGCGAAGTTGGTGTACACCTCCAGCGGGTTGTTGCCCGCGCCGATGGTGATGAAGTAATCGCTGGTGAAGCCGGCGTCGAATTTCAGGCCCCGAATCTTGTTCAGACCGTCGAAATCGACGTTCGGGTTGTCGCCGCGCAGTACGTTCTGGCCGCCCGCCTTCGAGTCGATGAAGATGTCGAGCTTGTTGAAATCGTGGATATTACCCCCGAAAAACAAGTAGAGGTAGTTCACGCCGGCATCGTTCACGATCTGCGCGTGGACGTTATCCAGCTCGGAGCCGTTCGCCGGGCCGGGCTGCCCGACGTTGTTGTCACCGAAACCGGTGTAGGTCGTTTGGACGGCCAGCGCGGCGGGGTACGACCCGTCGCGGGTGCCGTCCACGGTTTGGGCGAGCGTCGTACTGCCGACCAGCAGCCCCGCCGCCGTCAGGGCCACAGCAGGCCCTCTGCGTTTGAAGAAGTTGGACATAAAATGGGATGGATGTGAGTTGCGGTTTACGCCCGGCCAAAGCGGTCGGGCACGGAAGGCGCAATCGGGCGCAAGCTACTGCCGAAAACTCTGAAATCCAACACGAAACACCCCCCGCCCGGCAATGCCGAACGGGGGGTGTAACGGAAAAGCGGACTGACGCTCTGAAATTCAGGGCCGGCGGGAGTCAACTAGTAATCCAAGTTGCGGATTAGGGCGCGAATGGCTTGCGCCTACAGCGGTTTTCGGGTCTG
>ERZ1066122.1579-NODE-1579-length-17698-cov-41.511081_pt1 | contig 17698 bp, 13 predicted proteins | sample MGYA00382769_ERZ1066122 | MGnify/ENA primary metagenome ERZ1066122 (study PRJEB33369, sample SAMEA5778352) | biofilm metagenome | biome: Industrial cooling water; feature: Water cooling tower basin; material: Biofilm | place: United Arab Emirates | collected... | reverse complement strand
TGGGTTTGTTCAGTCCATCCAGGGTTCCGCTGGTCGGGATCGACATCAGTTCGACCGCGGTGAAGCTGCTCCAGCTGAGCCAGGTCGGCAACCGCTATCGCGTCGATCACTACGGCGTCGAGGCGCTTCCGCCCAATGCCGTCGTCGAAAAGAGCATCGTCGAGGTCGAGGCGGTCGGCGAGGCGATCAAGCGCGCGCTCGCGCGCTCCGGCAGCAAGGCCAAGCACGCATCGGTCGCCGTGTCGGGCGCCGCGGTGATCACCAAGGTGATCAGCATGTCGGCGGACCTTGACGACGACGCGATGGAGGACCAGGTCCAGCTCGAGGCGGCCAACTACATCCCGTTCCCGATCGACGAGGTGAGCCTCGACTTCGAGGTCCTCGGCCCGGTGCCGTCCAGCCCGGAGAACGTGCACGTGATCCTCGCGGCTTCGCGCACCGAGAACATCGAGAAGCGGCAGCAGGCGCTGGAGCTCGGCGGCCTCACCGCGAAGGTCGTCGACGTCGAGGTGTTCGCGCTCGAGAACGCGTTCAAGCTGGTCGCCGACCAGCTCGGCATCGGCAAGGACGCCATCGTCGCGCTGGTCGATACCGGCTCGACGATGACGACGCTGAACGTCGTCCGCGGCGGTCGCAGCATCTACTCGCGCGAGCAGGTCTTCGGCGGCAAGCAGCTCACCGACGAGATCATGCGCCGTTACGGCATGAGCTACGAGGAGGCCGGCGCCGCGAAGCGGCAGGGCGGCCTGCCGGAGAGCTACGAGCCGGAGGTGCTGGAGCCGTTCAAGGAAGCGATGGTGCAGCAGGTCAGCCGTCTGCTGCAGTTCTTCTACGCCGGCAGCGAGTTCAACAAGGTCGACCAAGTGGTGCTCGCCGGCGGCTGCGCGTCGATCCCCGGCGTCGACCGGATGGTCGAGGAGCACCTCGGCATCCCGACCGTGGTCGCCAACCCGCTCGCCAACATGGGCCTTGGCCCCCGCGTGCAGGCGCACGCCCTGCAGCAGGATGCGCCGTCGCTGATGATCGCCTGCGGCCTGGCCCTGAGGAGCTTCGACTGATGGCCCGCATGAATCTCCTGCCGTGGCGCGCCGAGCGCCGCAAGCAGCGCCAGAAAGAGTTCATGACGATGCTGGCCGGCGCCGTCTTCGGCGGCGTCGCGCTGGTGCTCGCCGGATCCTTCTACTTCGACCAGCAGATCGACGGCCAGACCGGTCGCAACGACTTCCTGAAGGCCCAGATCGCCGATGTCCAGGACGACATCAAGGAGATCGAGGGGCTCGAGGCGCGCAAGGCGAACCTGCTGCAGCGCAAGGAGGTCATCGAAGACCTGCAGGCCGACCGCTCCCAGAACGTCCGGCTCTTCGAGGAGCTGGTCCGGACGATCCCGGAGGGCGTCAAGCTGGTGACGATCAAGCAGAACGGCGCCGAGCTGACCCTCACCGGACGCTCGCAGTCCGAGTCGCGGGTCAGCGCCTACATGCGCAACCTCGAGGTCAGCGGCCTGATCAACAACCCGCGCCTGAGCATCATCCGCGCGGGGGCCGGCACGGGCACCGGCGCGGCCGCCGCGGCCGAGACCCGCGCGCTGCCGTTCGGCTTCGAGATGACGGTCACGCTGCGTCCGGTCACCGAGGAGACCGCGTCCGGCGATGGCGCACCGACCGAGGCGCCGGCTCCCGCCGCGCCCGCCACCCCTGCGGCGCCGCCGGCCGCGGGCGTCACGCCGGCCGCCGTCGCGGCTCCGCCGGCCGCCTGAGGATCCGACCATGGCGAAGAGCAAGTTCAAGCTGAGCGACCTCAACAATCTCGACTTCAACAACACTGGCACCTGGCCGCGCGAGGCGAAGATTGGCGCCTGCGTGCTCGCGGCGCTGGTGATTGTCGTGCTGGGTTGGTACCTCGTGATCAGCGACAAGCGCACCACCCTCGAGGGGCTGGAAGCGGAAGAGTCGACGCTGCGCGGTGAGTTCGAGGGCCTCGCCGCCAAGGCGGCCAACCTCGAGCCGCTGAAGGCGCAGCTCGAGCAGATGGAGCAGATGCTGCGCCAGATGCTGCGCCAGCTGCCGTCGAAGACCGAGATGCCCGACCTGATCGTCGACATCTCGCAGACCGCGCGGGCCACGGGCATCAGCACCGAGCTGTTCCAGCCCGGGCCCGAGGCGGCGAAGGAGTTTTACGCCGAGCAGCCGATCAACCTCGAGATGAGCGGCACGTACCACCAGTTCGGTCGCTTCGTCAGCGGCGTCGCGTCGCTGCCGCGCGTGGTCATCATGACCTTCCACGACATCTCGCTGTCGCCGAAGGAGGCCCGGCAGGGCGAACCTGCGCCGCCGCCGGGCACGCTCGGCCTCAAGGGCACGATCAAGACGTATCGCTACCTCGACGAAGAAGAGATCGCGCGCAACGCCGCCGCCGCGAACCAGACGCCACAGGGCGGCTCGCCGGCCCAGGGAGGAGCCCCGTGAGTCGCACGCCCCGCCATCTGATCCTCGCGGCCGCCGCCATCGCCGCACTCGCCGGCTGCAGCCGCGGCACCGCCGACCTCGAGGCTTGGGTCGCCGAGGTCAAGGCGCGCCCGGCGCCGCCGCTCGAGCCGCTGCCGCCGCTGCGCACCTTCCCGCCGATCGAGTACACGGCCGACGGCCTGCGTGACCCGTTTTCCGCGCCGGTCGGCAGCCGCGACTCCGCTGGTCCGCGCCCCGATCCGAACCGGCGCAAGGAGGCCCTCGAGGCCTTCCCGCTCGACGCGCTGCGGATGGTCGGAACGATCGGGACCGGCCCCGGGACCATCGCGCTGGTGCTCGCGCCGGACAAGGTCACGTACCGCGTCCGGGTCAACAACTACCTCGGGCAGAGCGACGGCCGCGTGGTGTCGGTGAGCGAAGACCGCATCGGCATCATCGAACTCGTGTCCGATGGCGCCGGCGGCTGGCTTGAACGCGAGGCCAGCCTCGCCTTGGATGAACAGTGATGGGAACGCGCATGAATACCTCGACGACGGAAGGCGCACAGATGAGCACGAAGAAGATCGCGGCGCGCGCCGCGCTGGTCGCCTGCCTGGGCTGGATGGCGGCGTTCCCGGCCTTGGCCGACAACACGCTGAAGGACGTTCGTTTCGCCACCGGAACCGGGGGCAAGGTCGACATCACCTTCGAGTTCGCGGAGCCCATCGGCGCCGTCAACGCGTTCACGACCGACGTGCCGCCGCGCATCGCCATCGACTTCCCTGACACCACCAATGCCTTCGAGGCCCGGCGTCTCGCCGTGGGCAGCGGCGCGGCCTCCGCCGTGTCGGTGGTGGAGGCCGGCGGGCGCACCCGTGCGGTGGTGGACCTGTTCCGCAGCGCCGGCTACACCACGCGCAGCGACGGCAACCGCCTCGTGCTCTCGCTTGAGCCCGGCACGGCCGCGGCGACGGCCGGACTGGCGTCGCCGGATCCGGCCAAGCGGATTGACTCGGGCATCCGCGTCTCGGCGGTGGACTTCCGCCGCGGCGACGATGGCGCCGGCCGCGTCATCCTTCGCTTCAACGAGGAGGGCGCGCAGGCCAACCTGCGCCGCGATGGCGACCTGATCTTCATCGACATCGCCAACGCGCAGCTCCCGGTGGAGCAGCAGCGGCGCCTCGACGTCACCGATTTCGCCACGCCGGTGACCCGCCTCGAGCCGCGCCCGCTGGACGGCGGCACGCAGCTGCTCGTCAGCACCGAGGGCCTTGTCGAGACCAGCGCGTACCAGACCGGCAACGAGTACATCCTCGAAGTCACGCCGAAGGGTCGCGCGGCCGCTCCCGCCGTCGGCCAGGCCGGCGCCGCCGCGCAGGCGCAGCGCTACACCGGCCGGCCGGTGACCTTCAACTTCCAGGACGTGCCGGTGCGCACCATCCTGCAGCTGGTCGCCGAGGAGTCGGGCCTCAACATCGTGGCCTCCGACACCGTGCAGGGCAACCTGACGCTCCGCCTGATCAACGTGCCGTGGGACCAGGCGCTCGACGTGGTGCTGCGCGCCAAGTCGCTCGACAAGCGCCGCGACGGCAACGTCGTGTGGATCGCGCCGCAGGCCGAGATCGCCGCGTTCGAGCAGGCGCGCGAGCAGGCCCGCATGGACCTCGAGAACAAGTCCGAGCTGGTCAGCGAGATGATCGCGATCAACTACGCCAACGCCGAGGAGATCGCCACGCTGCTGACCGACGGCAGCAAGCAGGCGCAGGGCGGCGGCGGCGGTGGACAGAACCAGGAGCGCGGCTTCCTGTCGCCCCGCGGCAGCGTCAGCTTCGATACCCGCTCGAACACCCTGCTGGTGTCGGATACGGCGCGGAAGGTCGAGGAGATCCGCGCGCTGGTGGCTGTGCTCGACCGCCCGGTCGACCAGGTGCTGATCGAGGCCCGCATCGTGATCGCGCAGGAGAGCTTCGCCCGCAACCTCGGCTCGCGCTTCGGCGTCAGCGGCGTCGACGGCGACGTGGTGACCTCGGGCAGCGTGGAGAGCAACCGCCAGTTCCTGAACACCGTTGCCCAGAACAACGCGCTGCTGGCCCGGTACAACCAGGACCTCGCCGATTTCAACGCGGGCCTGACCACCACGCGCCCGACGCTGCCGACGCTCGCGCTGCCGACCTTCGGCGACATCCTCAACACGTCGCTCAACGCCCCGGGCCTCAACGCCGGCGCGGTGGCCTTCAGCATCCTCGGCGAGGAGCTGGACCTCGACATCGAGCTGCAGGCGCTGCAGACCGAGAACCGCGGCGAAGTGGTCGCCAACCCGCGCGTGATCACCGCGAACCAGCGCGAAGCCGTGATCAAGCAGGGCGACGAGATCGGCTTCACCACCGTGCAGGGCGTCGGCGCCAACGCCACGGCGACGGTGCAGTTCAAGGAAGCCGTGCTGGAGCTGAAGGTCACGCCGACGATCACGCAGGACAACCGGGTGTTCCTGACGCTTGGCGTCAAGAAGGACGAGGTGGCGGAGTTCATCACGCTGCCGGGCGGCGGCGAGGTGCCGCGCATCACCAAGCGCGAGGTCACGACCGCGGTGCTGATCAACAACGGCCAGACGGTCGTGGTGGGCGGCATCTACGAGTTCGATCGCCGCGAGGACCTTTCCAAGGTGCCGTTCCTCGGCGACATCCCGGCGCTGGGCAACCTGTTCCGCAGCAAGGGCCGCAATTCGGAGAAGGCCGAGCTGCTGATCTTCGTCACGCCGCGCATCCTGCAGGTGGCCGGCGCCCGCCGCTGAGCCTCCCGATCCGCTCGCGAACAACGGGGCCTCGCGCCCCGTTTTTCGTTGTAGGGTTCGGCAGGGGCCGCGACGCGCGGCGCGGGAGCGGCGCATGGGCGAGGGGCTGGTGCGACTGGCGGCGGGGCAGGCGCTGTTCCGCGAGGGCGATGCGCCGACCACGGCGTTCATCCTCGAGCGCGGGCAGGTCGAGATCCGGGCTCGCCAGCGCGGCCGCGAGGTGGTGCTGGCGGTCCTCGGGCCCGGTGCGATCATCGGCGAGATGGCCGTCATCGACGAGGCCCCGCGCACCGCGACCGCGATGGCGCTGGTCGACTGCGAGCTGATCGCCCTTGATCGCGCGCAGATCGCGGAGCGGATCGCGGCCAGCGATCCGATCATCCGCGCGCTGCTGCAGGGCACGCTGCAGCGCTACCGCAGCGCGCTGTCGGCGCTGCAGGGGCGCGGCGCGGGCCCCGCGGCGCCGGTGGAGGCCGACGAGGCGCTCGGCGTCGGCAAGATGCGGCTGGAGTCGCAGCTGCGCGCCGCGCTCGCGACCGGCGGGCTCGACGTGCGCTACCAGCCGCTGCTGCACATCGCGAGCGGGCGTATTGCCGGCTTCGAGGCCCTCGTGCGCTGGACGCACCCGGAGCGCGGGCCCATCTCGCCGGCCGAGTTCATCGCGCTGGCCGAGGAGACCTCGCTGATCGTGCCGGTGGGCGAGTACGTCTTCGACACCGCCTGCGCGGCGGCGCGCGAGTTCATCGACGCGGCGGGTCGCCCGCTGTTCGTCGCGGTGAACGTCAGCGCCCGCCAGCTGCGCGAGCCCGGCCTGCTTGAGCGGGTGATCGCCCGCGTCGACGCCGCCGGCCTGCCGCGCGGCAGCATCAAGATCGAGATCACCGAGAGCCAGGCCATGGAGCCGGTGCTGATGCAGGGATTCATCGGCCTCTGCCACGACCACGGCATGCGCGTGGCCCTCGACGATTTCGGCACCGGCTACTCGCATCTGGCGCAGTTGCATCGCCTGCCGTTCGACACGCTGAAGGTCGACCAGTCCTTCGTCCGCGACATGCTGTCGGAGCCGCGCGCGATGGCCATCGTCGAGGCGATCGTCGCGCTCGCGCGCGCGATCGGGGCCTCGATCGTCGTCGAAGGGGTGGAAGGCGCCGATGAGCTCGCGGCGCTGCGCGCCCTCGGCTGCGACTACGCGCAGGGCTGGCTTGTGGGCAAGCCCGAGACCCGCGATTCGCTGCTGGCCCGCGCGGCGTCCCTGTTCGCCTGAGGCTTTGCTAGTCTCCGGACTTTCGCAGACAGGGGAAGCGGACGGATGGACCAGACGGCGGGCGGGGGCATTGCCGCGATCGCGGCGGCAGCGGCGGTGGGCATCGACGACACCATCAACCGGCTGGTGGAGCCGGTCGCCACGGCGCTGGGCGGAGCGATCTTCTCGCGCGCCTGCGTCGGCGGTGCCGACGGCCTCGGGTTCGGAGCCTGCGCCCCCGACCAGGTGGGCGTGCCGCTGATCGTGGCGTGGCTGGTCCTCGGTGGCGTCATCACCACGCTGTACTTCCGCTTCATCAACTTCCGCGGCTTCGCGCAGGGCCTGCGCCTGATGCGCGGGCAGTACCACGAGGAGGGCAGCCCCGGCGAGGTGTCGCACTTCCAGGCGCTGACCTCGGCCGTCTCCGGCACGGTGGGCCTTGGCAATATCGCCGGCGTCGCGGTGGCGGTGACCATCGGCGGCCCGGGCGCCACGTTCTGGATGATCGTCGCCGGCCTGTTGGCGATGACCACGAAGTTCGCCGAATGCACGCTGGGCGTGAAGTACCGGCGCGAGAACCCGGACGGCACCGTCTCGGGTGGGCCGATGTACTACCTGTCGCGCGGCATCGCCGAGAACTACCCGCGGCTTGCCGGCCTCGGCAAGGTGCTGGCGATCGTGTTTGCGGTCTGCGCGATGCTCGGCGCGATCGGCGCCGGCTCGATGTACCAGGCCAACCAGGCCTTCGCGCAGTTCCACAAGATCAGCGGCGGCGCCGAAGGCCCGCTGGAGGGCATGGGCTGGGCCTTCGGCATCGGCATCGCGACGCTGGCGGGCCTGGTCGTCATCGGCGGCATCACCCGCATCGGCAAGGTCACCGAGAAGCTGATCCCGGCGATGATCCTGGTCTACCTCGCGGGCTGCGCCGCGGTGCTGGCCGTGCACGCCGGGCAGATCCCCGCCGCGATGGCGCTGATCGTGACCAGCGCCTTCGACAACGATGCGGTGGCCGGCGGCATCATCGGCGCGCTGATCGTCGGCTTCCAGCGCGCGGCGTTCTCGAACGAGGCGGGCCTGGGCTCGGCCGCCATCGCGCACGGCGCGGTCAAGACGCGTCATCCCGCGACCGAGGGCCTCGTCGCCCTGTGGGAGCCCTTCATCGACACCGTCATCGTCTGCACCGCGACCGCGCTGATGGTGGTGGTGACCGGCGCCTACCTGCAGCAGGGCCTCGAGGGCGTGCAGATCACGTCGGCCGCCTTCGAAACCGTGGCGTCGTGGTTCCCCTACGTGCTCACGGTGGCGGTGTTCCTGTTCGCGTTCTCGACGATGCTGACTTGGGCCTACTACGGCGCGAAGGCGGCGACCTACATCACCGGCGAGAACAAGGCGGTGCAGTACGGCTTCAAGCTGTTCTACCTCGCGATGGCCGTGGTCGCCTGCACCATGGACCTGTCGCAGCTGATCAACCTGTCGGACGGCCTGATCTTCCTGATGGCGCTGCCGAACCTGATCGGCGTCTACCTGCTGCTGCCGGTGGTGCGGCGCGAGGTCGACGGCTACTTCGCCAAGCTGAAGTCGGGCGAGATCCGCCCGACCGCGGCCTGAGGGGCGCGCGGTGGGCATGACCGCCGGAGGCGAGGGCAGGGGCATGGCCCTGCACACGAAGATGCTGATCGGCTTCTTCGTGGGCGCGGTCGCCGGCGGGATCGCCCATGCGCTGGGCATCGCCGTAGGCGCCGACGGGGCGCGCGACGTGGCGCCGTGGCTCGCGGCGACGCTGACGTGGGTGACGCAGCCCGTCGGCTCGATCTTCCTCAACCTGCTGTTCATGCTGGTGCTGCCGCTGGTGTTCTCGGCGCTGGTGCTGGGCGTGGTCGAGATCGGCGACCCGAAGGCGCTGGGCCGCATCGGCGGCAAGACGCTGGGATTCATCTTCGTCGTCACCGGCATCGCCGTGGCGATCGGCATGGTCGCGGTGAACGTGTTCCAGCCGGGCGTCGGCATCGACGCCGCGGTGGCGCAGTCGCTGATCGCGCAGTCGCAGTCGCAGGCCGAGGGCATCGTCGCGCGCGGCGAGGCGGCGTCGGCGATGCAGGTGCTGCTGTCGATCGTGCCGCGCAACCCGCTCGAGGCCGCCGTCAACGGCAACCTGATCGGCGTGATGTTCTTCGCGCTGCTGTTCGGCATCGCGGCGGCCACCGTCCACACCGACGGCGTGCGGACGTTCGTGGGCACGCTGCAGGGCGTCTACGACATCACGCTGAAGCTCATCAACAAGGTCATCCAGCTCGCGCCCTACGCCGTGGCGGCGCTGCTGTTCAACCTGATCGCCGTGCAGGGCTTCACCGCCCTGCTGCCGCTCGCGAAGTTCGTGGCGGTCGCGGTGGGCGCGCTGGCGTTCCACATGTTCGTGGTATTCCCCACGCTGCTGTGGTTCGTCGGGCGCATGGGCCCCGTCACCTTCTTCAAGCGCGCGCAGCCGGCGATCCTGACCGCCTTCTCGACCTCGTCGAGTTCCGCCACGCTGCCGACCACGCTGCGGGTGGCCGAGGAGTCGCTGGGCACGCCACGGCGCGTCGGGCGCTTCGTCTGCACGCTGGGCGCCACCGCCAACATGAACGGCACGGCGCTGTTCGAGGGCGTGGTGGTGCTGTTCCTCGCGCAGTTCTTCGGCGTCGAGCTGAGCCTCGGGCAGCAGGTGCTGGTGCTGCTGATGTGCATCCTCGGCGGGATCGGCGCGGCGGGCGTGCCCGGCGGCTCGCTGCCCGTGATCGCGTCGATCCTCGTCATGTTCGGCATCCCGCCGGAGGGCATCGCGCTGATCCTCGGCGTCGATCGCTTCATCGACATGTGCCGGACCACGGTCAACGTCACCGGCGACCTTGTTGGCACCGTGATCGTTTCGCGCGGCGAGCCGCCCGATGCGGTCGAGGGTCACGGGCCGGATCCCGCCGCGGCCGCGCGCGCCTGAGCGCGCCCGCGGCGTAGCAGTCGCCGCCCGAGCGTTCAAGGGCGACGGCGGGGGCGCGGGAGTGGGAGAATGCCGCGCCGTGCTGGCGCCGATGCGGGCGCCGGCGCCCTTTCCGCCTCCTGCCAAGGCCCGCCGCCGATGACCCGTCCCGCCCGCCGCGACCTCGCGAACGCCGTCCGTTTCCTTGCCATCGACGCGGTCGAGGCCGCGAAGAGCGGCCACCCCGGCATGCCGATGGGCATGGCCGACATCGCCGAGGTGCTGTGGAACGACCACCACCGGCACAACCCGCGCAATCCGAAGTGGCCCGACCGCGACCGCTTCGTACTGTCGAACGGCCACGGCTCGATGCTGCACTACGCGCTGCTGCACCTCGCCGGCTACGACCTGCCGATCGACGAGCTGCGGCGCTTCCGCCAGCTGCATTCGAAGACCGCCGGCCACCCGGAGCGCCACATCACGCCGGGCATCGAGACCACCACCGGCCCGCTGGGGCAGGGCATCGCGAATGCCGTGGGCATGGCGCTGGCCGAGCGCCTGCTGGCGCAGCGCTTCAACCGCGACGGCCACACGATCGTGGATCACTACACGTGGTGCTTCATGGGCGACGGCTGCCTGATGGAGGGCATCTCGCACGAGGTGTGCTCGCTGGCCGGCACCTGGGGCCTGGGCAAGCTGATCGCGTTCTGGGACGACAACGGCATCTCGATCGACGGCGAGGTGCAGGGCTGGTTCACCGACGACACCGCCAAGCGCTTCGAGAGCTACGGCTGGCAGGTGATCAAGAACGTCGACGGCCACGACCCGGACGAGATCCAGCAGGCGATCGCCACGGCCAAGGCCGAGACGCAGCGCCCGACGCTGATCTGCTGCCGCACGCACATCGGCTTCGGCTCGCCGAACAAGCAGGGCAAGGAGAGCAGCCACGGTGCGCCGCTGGGCAAGGACGAGGTCGCGCTGACGCGCGAGGCCCTGAAGTGGCCGCACGCCGCGTTCGAGGTGCCGGCCGAGATCTACTCGGCGTGGAACGCGCACGCGCGCGGCGCAGAGCTTGAGGCGAACTGGAACGCGCGCTTCGCGGCCTATGCCAAGGCCTTCCCGGAGCTGGCCGCGGAGTTCGAGCGGCGCATGAAGGGCGAGCTGCCGGCGGACTTCGCCGACGCCGCGCGCGAGTACGTTGCGAAGCTGCAGGCCGAAGGCCCGGTGGTCGCGTCGCGCAAGGCCTCGCAGATGGCCATCGAGGCCTTCGCGCCGCGCCTGCCTGAGCTCGTCGGCGGCTCGGCCGACCTCGCGCATTCCAACCTGACGACGTGGAAGGGCCAGAAGGCCGTCACCACGACCGACGCCGACGCCCGCTACGTGCACTACGGCGTGCGCGAGTTCGGCATGACCGCGATCGGCTCGGGCCTCGCGCTGCATGGTGGCTTCATTCCGTTCGACGCGACATTCCTCGTGTTCTCCGACTACGCGCGCAATGCCGTGCGCATGAGCGCGCTGCTGCCGGTGCGTTCGATCCACGTCTACACGCACGACTCGATCGGCTTGGGCGAAGACGGCCCGACGCACCAGCCCGTCGAGCACCTCGCCTCGCTGCGCCTGATCCCGAACCACGACGTGTGGCGCCCGGGCGATGCGGTGGAATCGGCGGTGGCCTGGGCCTGCGCGCTGCAGCGCGTCGACGGCCCGTCGAGCCTCGTGTTCTCGCGCCAGAACCTCGCCCACCAGCATCGGGGGCCTGAGCAGGTGGCCGACATTGCGCGCGGCGGCTACGTGCTCAGCGATCCGGCGTCGGCGAAGTTCGACGTGATCCTCGTCGGCACCGGGTCGGAGCTCGAGCTCGCGCGCCTCGCCGCGGTGAAGCTGGCCGAGGAGGGCATCCATGCGCGCGTCGTCTCGATGCCTTGCTTCGAGGCCTTCAAGCGCCAGCCGCTGGAGTACCGCGAAGGCGTGCTGCCGGCGTGGTGCCGCAAGCGCGTCGTCGTCGAAGCGGGCAGCACTGAGCACTGGCGCGCGATCGCCGGCCTCGATGGCGCCGTGATCGGCATCGACCGCTTCGGCGAGTCGGCGCCGGGCGACGTGCTGATGAAGCACTTCGGCTTCACCGTCGAGAACGTGGTGGCGGCGGCGAAAGCCCTGCGCTGATCGGCATCGCGGTGCCGGGACGCGGCGCCTTCGGGCGCCGCGGTCGTTTCCGGCTGCGGCGCGCACGTTCGGGGCCGGACGCGCTTGACAATGTCGTTTACAGGCGTAATCTCGAGTCACGATTACGGGTGTAAACGAATGACCATCAGCGACGCGGAGTCCACCGTCATGGCCGTGCTTTGGCAGCGCCACCCGTTGGCCTCGGAAGAGATCGTGGCGGCGCTGGCCGGCGAGCAGGACTGGCAGGAAGCGACCATCAAGACCCTGCTGAACCGCCTGTTGAAGAAGGGCGCGATCAGCGCCGAGCGCGACGGCCGGCGATACCTGTACTCGCCGGTGCTGACGCGCGAGGCGTGGCTGACGCAGGCCAGCCGAGGGTTCCTCGATCGCCTCTTCGACGGCCGCATCGCGCCGCTGGTGGCCCATTTCGGCGAGCAGAAGGCGCTCACGCGCAAGGACATCGCCGAGCTGCGCGCCCTGCTGGAGAAACTCGATGGCCAGCGCTGAGATCCTCGCTCTGCTGCTGCGCCTGGCGGCCGCCGCAACCGTCGCCCTGTTCGTCGTGCTCGCGCTGCGGGGGCTGGCGCGTGCGGTCTTCGGCGCGAATGCCGCCTATGCGGCGTGGGCGTTGGTGCCGATCGCGATGCTCGCCGCGACGTTCGGCCGCGAAGCGCCTGCAGGGGGCAGCGCGCCAGTCGTGACGCTGCTCGACGCCACGCCGCGCGCTGCGCCGGCGGCGGCGGCTTCGACCGTCGACCACTCGCTGCTGCTCGTGCTGGCCTGGACGCTTGGCGCGGTGCTCTGGTTCGCTTGGCGTGTTGCGTCGCAGCGGCGCTGGCGTCGCTCGATGGGCGTGCTGCGGTGTGCCGGCGACGGCTTGGCCTACGCGGCGCGGGACAGCGCGGTCCAGGCATCCCTGCCCGCCGCGACCGGATGGCCGCGCGCGATCATCGTCCTTCCGGCCGATTTCGAAACGCGTTTCGCTTCGGAGGAGCGCCAGCTGGTGGTCGATCACGAGCGCCGCCACGTCGACCGCGGTGACCTGCACGCCCAGATGCTGGCCGAGTTAATTCGCAGGCTGCTGTGGTTCCACCCGTTGGCGCACTGGGCCACGGCGCGGTTCCGTCACGACCAGGAGCTTGCCTGCGATGCGGACGTGCTCCGCGGTCGCCCGCAGCAGGTCGCTGCATACGCCCGGGCTCTCGCCGCCGCATCGGGCCTCCGACTACCCCCGGTCGCAACGGCCTGGGGCTTTTCCCACCCGCTCACGGAGAGGCTCGCCATGCTGCAGAAACCGCACCCGTCCGCCGCGCGCCGTCGCGTCGGGCTCGCCGTCGTCGCGCTGCTCATCGGCGTCGCGTCGAGCCTTGCTTGGGCCGCGCTGACCCGCGCGCCCGACGTGCCGCCCGGCGGCATGCTGCGCCAGTCGTGGACGCTGAAGATTGACGACGGCAAGACGCTCGGCCCTTTCCTGCTCGTCGATGCGCCCGGCGCGCCGGCAGCCATCGAGTTTTTCGAGGCGGGCAGTCGATGGCGGCTCGAGTCGACCGCGGTGAGGCTGGCCGAAGGCCAGTTCCGAATCAGCGCTCGGATCGCCCGAGATGGCGCTCTCCTGCATTCACCGGAGCTGGTTCTTGACGGCAAGGGCGCGATCTTCGCCATGGGGGAGGCGCTGTCCGTGTCCGGAGAGGGCATCGAGGGTTTCAAGACGCCGCGCGGCCTCGTGGCCGAGATCAAGGTCGAATCGGATGACGGTTTGCCGGTGATGGCAAAGGTCCCGGCGTATCCCGAGGCCCTGGCTGAAGCTGGCGTTGAGGGCACCGTGGTGCTTCGCGTTGCGGTCGACGCAAGCGGCAAGCCGACGGCCGTTCGCGTCGAGACGTCTTCAGGTCACGTTGAGCTGGACCAGCTGGCTGAGGAATCGGCGCGCACTTGGCAGTTCAGCCCGGCCAAGCGAGGAGGCGTCGCGGTCGCCGACGAGCTCCTGGTGCCCGTGGCGTTCCGCGCGGATGGCCATGCGCCTGCGGCGCGACGCTGACCGCGCGGTTAATCTGGTGCGGCGCGCAGGGCAAACCGGAGCAGCTTCCGCTCGATCGCCTCGCGCCAGGCTTCGCGGCCGTCGAAGCCCATCCGCGCGATGGCGGCGTCTTCGCGGGCGCTGGCTTTCGACTCGTCGAGCCGCAGCGCCGCCCAGATCGCGCGGGCCTTGCCGCCGCGCGTGGCGGTGTCGCGCTTCAGCCGTGAGAGCGCGCGCACGAGGTCCTGCTCGACCGGAGTGAAGTCGCTGCCCAGCGGGTACTCGGGCAGCAGGCCTTCGGCGCGGAACGGCGCCAGCGCGGCGTGCAGGCGGGCGGGCGTGTTTCGCGCCCAGGAGTTCGCGTCGGCGCTATCGAGCTTTCCGGCCTCGACCGCCGTCGCGGCCAGCGCGGGCATGAAGCGGGCAGCGCCGATGGCCAGCATGGCGCGCACGCAGTCGGCGTCGCCGCGGTCGCGCAGGTCGGCGATGCCGTACTCGCTCACCGCCACGTCGCGCAGGTGGCGCGGGATCGTCGCGTGGCCGTAGCGCCACAGCAGCGAGCTCGCCGCCGCGCCGCCGCTCTCCCGCACCGCCCGGAACAGCAGGATCGACCGCGCTTCCGGCAGCGCGTGCGCCTGCACGACGAAATCGTGCTGGCCGCCAACGCCCGAGACCACGCGGCCGTCGTCCAGCGCGTCGGACACTGCGGCGCCGAGCGCGGTCTGCATCATCGTCGTGTTGATGAAGCGCGCGTGGCGACGCTGCGCCATCTGCAGCGCGCCGTCCTCGTGGCCGAGGCGATTGATCGTGGCGATGCGGGTCATGCGCAGGCGGAGCGCCGTGCCGGGCGGTGCGCCGGGCGCCGCGGGCGGGCAGGACGCGCCGCCGCCGTGGGCGTCGAGCCAGCGGTACAGCGCGCGGCTGCCGAGAAAAAAGCCGCCGTGCAGCACCTCGCCTTCCGCCTCCGCGAGCGCGAGGTCGGCCGCCGTCGCTTCGCCGGCGTCGAGCCTCCGCTGCGCAGCCGCATCGTCGACCACGCGGCGCTTCAGCACGCCGGCCTCGGCCAGCACGCGGAAGCCGTCCATCACCATCTCGCTGCAGCCGAACAGGCCGCGCTCAAACGGTTCGAGCCCGCCGACCTCGCGCACCAGCGCCGACGATTCGACCTCCGGCCACAGCGCCAGCAGAAGGCGGCGGTAGTCGGCGTTGCGGGTGTGGCGCAGCACCAGCGCGTGCGTGAGCGCGTCGGACAGCGCGCCGATGCCGATCTGCAGCGTGCCGCCGTCCTTGACCAGCGTGCTGGCGTACAGGCCGATCGCGAACTCGGCGAGCGCGACGGGCTGGCGCGGCACCGCGAACAGCGGCGGTGGCGCCGGATGCTCGATCACCACGTCGAAGAAGTCGCGATCGACCACCGGGCCGCGCTCGATCCACGGCAGGTTCGCGTCGACCTCGGCCACCATCAGCGGGCGCGGCAGGCCGCGCTCGGCGATGCGGTCGAGCAGGTCGAAGGTGAGGTCTGGGTTGCTCGATAGCGCGAGCCGTCCGTCGCCGGCGCGCGCCACCTTCTGCACCACGACGTTGCAGCCGCGCGCCGCGATGCCGCGCGCCGCGTGCGTGTAGTTCAGGCTGGCGTAGTGCTGCTGCGCCTGACGCGAGCCGAGCAGCGCGCCCGAGGGCAGATAGAACTCCTGCACGGCGATGTTCGGCGGCAGCGCGTCGCGCTGCTGCGCAAGGAACCACGCCGGGTCTTCGTAGTCCGCACCGAAGTGGCGCTCGACGAACGGGGCGAGGAAGCGACGCTCCAGCCCGGCCTTCGCCCTCGGCCGCGCCAGCGACAGCGCGCTGAGCAGCGTGAGCCGCTGCGAGGCATCGGCCGCGACGCGCGCGTACAGCGCGTTCAGCACGCGATGCGGTTTGCCGATGCCGAGCGGTGCGCCGACGACGGCGTGGCCCCGCGCGTGCGCGACGATGCGCTCGATGGCCTCGTGCAGGGCCGGGTCGGCGGTCGATGGCGAGATCGACGCAGGGCGGGGCGACGGCGTCGGCGGATTCGGAACGCTCATGCAGAAGCGGCGCGATGGGGCAACCGACTAAGGGTAGCCGCCATCGCGCCGCGTCAGCGCGACCGGCCCGAAGGCCGATCGCGACAAGGCCTGCAAAGGCCGATCAGAACGTGGTGCCGACCATCACGCTGAGCACCAGCGGATCGACCGTGGCCGTGCCGATGTCGGCGCCGTTGAGCGACGCGTCCGCGTCGATGTCGATCCAGCGGGCGTCGAACGTGGCGTGCCAGGTGTCGCTGAAGTTCCACAGCAGGCCGGCCTGCGCGGCAAGACCCCAGCTGTTGTCGAGGTCGACGTCGGCCCCGGCCACCGGGCCGCGCGACTCTTCGTCGTACACCCACGTGTAGTTGATGCCGGCGCCGACGAACGGACGCCACGCGGCGTTGCGGTCGCCGAAGTAGTACTGGACGCTGACCGTCGGCGGCAGGTGCTTGAAGTCCACGGCTTCGGCGCCGTTGAGGCTCGCGGTGTGGCTGAACGGCGTCGCGGCGAGCACCTCCACCGCCCAGTTGTCATCGAGGTAGCGGCCGAAGCTCAGGCCGAGTTGGGCGTTCGAGTCGACCTCGAGGGCCAGCGTGCCCGCCAGCGTGCCGTTGTCCGACTTCGGGTTGACGTGGGTGACGCCGCCGCGGGCCCACCAGTCCTGGGCGAAGGCTGGGGCGCTGGCGACGAGGAGGGCGGACGCGAGGAGGAGACGCGAGCTGCGGTTCATGGGGAACTCCGTGGTTGGGGATCCGCAGGCTAGGAGGGCGGCCATCGATAGGCGGTGGGTGAACGATGAAAAAGCGCTGAAAAATGCCCTTCGTCACCGCGTCCGCGCGGCGGCCGCCGTTCCGTGCCCGGGATGCACAGTGTCGCCGCGCGGCTTCGCGCGGCCTTGACGCGCGTCAATCGGACGGCGCGAGGGCGGACTCGAGCAGGGCCGCGAGCCGCTCGCCGGCGCGGCGCAGGCGCGTCTCGGCCAGCGGCCGGTGGCGTTCGAGATAGCCGCGACCAATCACGCGGCGCTCGGGATAGAGCGCGCTGTCGAAGATGGCCTGGCAGCTCTCGACGGCCCAACTCCGGGCCGGATGCCGGCGCTGCAGGGTGGCGTCCGGCGGCAGCGGCGGCCCGCCCTGCAGCTGGCGCGCGTAGTCCGCGGGCGCAAGGCCGACGTGCGTGACCATGGCGCTGTCCCACAGGGCATGCAGGTTCCAGCCGCGCCGGTCGAACTGGAGCTGCGTGTCGTTGCCGCCGCGATCGGCGCCGAAGCCGGCGTGGAAGGGCTGGTGCACGTCGCCGACGAAATGCACGACGAACTTCAGCGCAATCCGTCGTTCGGCATCGCCCTTGCGGCGATCGGCGAGGATCGCAAGCTGCCGCTCGATCGCGCCCACCACGCAGTCGCCGCCGCGGCAGTCGCGCGCCGGGACGTAACTGCACGGGTTTTCGCGCGGGAGGTTCACCCAGTGCCAGCGCGCGGTGTGGCGCCAGCGCGGCTCGTCGCGCACCTCGTCGGCCCAGGTGGCGATTCCGGCCAACGTCGGCTCGCTTTCCCCGCGGAGCAGGCGCGCCGCTTCGGCGCGCGCGGCCGGCGACAGGCGGGCCTCCGCCAGGTGGCCAACGATGCGGTGGCCTTCCGCGCCCCAGCCGAACGCCGGCCCTGCGACCAGCAGGGCGAGGGCGGCAAGCCGATGCGTGAGGCGGGCGGGTGACGCGGGGGCCATGGCGGGCGGGGGCGGGCTCGGGGGCGGGCGGGTAAACTAGCGCGCTTTCCCCCTCCACGCCCACAGGAGCGCTCCATGGCCATCAAGGTCGGCATCAACGGCTACGGCCGCATCGGTCGCAACGTCCTCCGCGCGCTGTACGAAGCCAAGCGCAACAGCGAGATCCAGATCGTCGCGATCAACGACCTCGGCGACGCCGAGACCAATGCCCACCTGACCCAGTACGACACGGCCCACGGCAAGTTCCCGGGCACGGTGGCGGTGGACGGCGGCGACCTCGTCATCAACGGCGACCGCATCAAGGTCTTCGCCGAG
>ERZ1066122.1575-NODE-1575-length-17719-cov-11.446275_pt1 | contig 17719 bp, 14 predicted proteins | sample MGYA00382769_ERZ1066122 | MGnify/ENA primary metagenome ERZ1066122 (study PRJEB33369, sample SAMEA5778352) | biofilm metagenome | biome: Industrial cooling water; feature: Water cooling tower basin; material: Biofilm | place: United Arab Emirates | collected... | reverse complement strand
GAGGCCAATCGCAAGGCGCTGATCGCGGCGTGCGAGAAGCAGCCGTCGCGCCGCTGCGACGTCCGTCCCTATTTCGGCGGCCACACCTATTTCCTGCAGCAGCAGCTGGAGATCCAGGACGTCCGCCTGGTCTATGCGCCGGCCGGCGGCGTCGGCAATTTCGGCGGGGAGACCGACAATTGGATGTGGCCACGCCACACCGGCGATTTCGGCTTCTACAGGGCCTATGTGGCGCCCGACGGATCGTCCGCGCCCTATGCGCCTGAAAACATTCCGTTCCGACCGAAGGCGCATCTGAAGATTGCCGATCAGGGCGTGGCCGAAGGCGATTTCGTGATGGTCGCGGGCTTCCCCGGCGTCACCTTTCGCCACCGCACCGCGGCCGAAGCGGCGTTCGCCTTCCAGAGGCTCACGCCTCTCGAACAGCGGCTGCTGAACGACTATTCGGACCGCATCCAGTCTGCCGTCGCCGGCAATGCGGACGCGGCGATCAAATATGCGTCGATCCTGAAGGGCGCCGACAACTACAAGAAGAAGTATATCGGCGAGCTGGCCGGCGCCGAAGCGATGGGGCTGATCGCCAGGAAGACCGCCGACGAAGCGGCCTTCCGCGCCTGGGTCGCCGCCGATCCCGCGCGCCAGCAGCGCTACGGCGCGGCGCTGGCCGAGCTCGACCGGCTGGTCGAACTCCAGAATGCCGAGGAGCTGGCCGACGCCCGGCGCGCGATCCTGAACCGGGCGCAGCTTTTCGCCGCCGCCCGCCAGGCCTATCGCTGGGCGAAGGAGCGCGAAAAGCCCGATGCAGCGCGCGACCCGGGCTATCAGGACCGCGACCGTCGCTTTCTCGAGCAGCGCCTGACCGCGATCGAGCGCCGCTTCGACCCCGCGGTCGACCGGGCAATCTTCGAACATGCGCTGGCCGAGTATCGCAAGCTGCCTCCGGCCGAGCGGCACCGGAGCTTCGATGCGACGCTGCCGAGCGTGGTGGAGGCGCTCTACGCCGAGACGCAGCTCGGCGACACCAAGGCCCGGCTCGCCTGGCTCGACCAGCCGGTGGCGGCGTTCGAGGCCTCCAACGATCCGTGGATCCGGCTGGCCGTCGCCACCTATGCCGAGGATCGCGATCGCGAAGCGGCGGCAAAAGCCCGCGCCGGCGACATCCAGCGCGCGCGCGCCACCTATATGGCCGGACGGCTCGCTTATGCCGATGCGCAGGGCCGAACGCTCTATCCCGACGCGAACGGATCGCTGCGCTTCACTTACGGTCACGTGAAGGGGAAAGCCCGGGACGGCCTGATCTGGACGCCCTTCACCACCGCCGAAGGCCTGGCCGCCAAGCATCGCGGCACCGGCGAGTTCGATGCCCCGGATCGGATGCTGGAGCTGATCCGTGCCAAGGATTACGGCCGCTATGCCGCACCCGCACTGCGGACGCTGCCGGTCGATTTCCTGTCGACCGTCGACATCACCAACGGCAATTCCGGATCGTCGACGCTGAACGCGAAGGGCGAATTCGTCGGGCTCGCGTTCGACGGCACGCTCGAAGGCGTGGTTTCGGACTGGATGTTCAATCCGGAGGTGAACCGCACCATCCATGTCGACAGTCGCTTCATGCTGTGGACGATGGACAAGGTGGACGGCGCGGCGCGGCTGCTCGACGAAATGGGGGTGGCGCGCTAGCGTCCGGCCGGCCGCCGCCCTTCGCCGCGGATCGGGCGGGCGGCGCGGCGGCGGCACAGCGCGATGCGCGTCACGCCGGGATGCGCATCCCCGCGCTCGGCCCGGCATAGTCCGGATCGTGGACGAAGGGCAGCGGCGCGTCCTGGGCGAGGGCGCGCAGAATGGCCGCATAATCGGTCGCGCAGCGGAAGCCGATCACCCGCTCGGCGCGGGCGGCATCATAGACGCGTCCGATCCGCTGCGGCAGCACCCAGCCGCGCCGGGCATAGAGCGCGGGCGCTTCGGGAAAGCAGCGGGCGATCACCCCGGCGGCATCCGCCATCAGGTCCGACGCGTCGGTTCGCGCGAACGGCGTCGGCGCGGAGACGATCAGCGTCTCGAAGCCGATGCGCGGCGCCGCATCGAGTGCCAGCAGGTGCGCCCGCACCGCATCCTCCACGGTCAGCCGGCGATACAGAAACTCATTCGCCTTGAGGTTGGGGCCGCTCGGGACCTTCAGGCTGTCATCGTCTTCCGGAAAGAAGCGCGCGGTACGCAGGATCACGCAAGCCAGCCCATGTTCGAGATGCGCGACGCGGCACAGCGCTTCGGCAGCCAGCTTCGTTGCGCCGTAGATGTTGCGCGGGCGAAGCGGCGCATAATCCTCGTCGAGCCAGACCGCGGCCGCGCCCGCTTCGGCGCGGATCGCCTCGTCGATCATCAGCGACGTCGTCGAGGTGAAGACGAAGCGGTCGACGCCTGCCTCGACCGCCGCTTCCAGCAAGTTGAGCGTCCCGGTGACGTTCACGTCGATGAACGCCTGAGCGGGATAGCGGGCAATGTCCGGCTTGTGGAGCGCGCCGCCATGAACGACGGCGTCGATCCCGTGATCGCCGAACGCCCGTCGCACGGCCTCCCGATCGGCCACCGAGGCGCGGATCAGCGTGTGGCGGCCGGGCGCGACATCGAGCCCGACCGCATGATGGCCGGCCGCGCTCAGCGCCGGCACCATGAAACGCCCGAGCCAGCCGGACGAGCCAGTCACAAGAACCCGCACAACGCCTCCCGGCGTGGCAGATGCCGCAGCTGCGAATGGTGTCGCAAGTGTCATATTTATGCAACGCAACGCTCATTTTCGCGCTTTCCGCAAGCACGGCCGCTTGACCCAGATTGCTGCATCGCGGCACGAACATCGTCATGCGCATCCGGGGGGATGCGCCGCTCCCCGGGGGATTTCCAGGTCATGATCGCTCGCGCACCGCTGCTCGTCTCGCTGCTGTTCGGCACCGTTGCCGTTCCGGCCCTGGCGCAGGACCAGACCGCCGCCGCCGCGGATTCGCTCGCCGACATCGTCGTGACGGCCCAGCGGCGCGAGGAGAGCCTGCAGGACGTGCCCCTCTCCGTCGCGGTCGTCGCGGGCGACCGGCTGGACGTAATCCAGGCCGGCGGCAACGACATTCGTGCGCTCGCCGGGCGCGTGCCGTCGCTCAACATCGAAAGCTCGTTCGGCCGTGCCTTCCCGCGCTTCTACATTCGCGGCCTCGGCAACACCGATTTCGATCTGAACGCGTCCCAGCCGGTCAGTCTCGTCTATGACGATGTGGTTCTGGAAAATCCGATCCTGAAGGGTTTCCCGATCTTCGATCTGGCGCGCGTCGAAGTGCTGCGCGGGCCGCAGGGAACGCTGTTCGGGCGCAACACGCCGGCCGGCATCGTCAAGTTCGACAGCGTGCGGCCGAGCGCAGGCGGCGGTTACCTGCGCGCAAGCTACGGCAATCTCGACAGCATCAACGTCGAGGGCGCGACCAGCATCGACCTGACCGATACCCTGACGGCGCGCGTGTCCGGCCTGTTCCAGAGCCGGGGCAACTGGGTCGACAATCTGGAAACGCCGCAGCGCGGCGACCTCGAAGGCTTCGACGACATTGCCGCCCGCGTGCAGCTCGAATGGCGGCCCACCGATGCGCTGACCGCGCGGCTGACCGGCCAGTACCGCAATCTGGACGGCACCGCCCGTGTGTTCCGCGCGAATCTGTTCGCAACCGGCAGCAACGATCTGAACGGCCTGGGCGGCCCCGGCACGCCGTTCCGCCGCAATCAGGTGCGCACCGACGGCGTCAACTTCCAGGAGATGGAAGTCTACAATTTCGGCCTGACGGTCGACTATGATCTGGGGCCGGCGACGATCACGGCCGTCACGTCCTACTGGGCGGGCGAGATCTTCACCCGCGGCGACATCGATGGCGGCTTCGGCAACGTCTTCGCGCCCGTCTCGCGCCCCGGCGTCATTCCCTTTTCCGCCCAGACGCAGGACGAGATCCCGAGCCTGGACCAGTTCACCCAGGAACTGCGCATCGCGTCCAACAACACCGACGGCTTCGGCTATCAGGCCGGGCTGTTCTACTTCAACGAGAAGCTGGACATCCGCACGGTCGATTTCGGCACGCCGACCGACCTGACGCCGGCGGCGATCGCGGTCCAGCGCCAGGATTCGAACGCCTTCGGGGCATTCGCATCGCTGTTCTACAAGTTCGACAATGGCCTGAGCTTGCAGGGCGGTCTGCGCTTCAACAATGACGATCGCGAATTCAGCGCCGCGCGGCCGGTGGATCTGCGGCCGGCCTTTCTGGGCTTTGGCGGGCCGGTGCCGACCCGCCGCGCCGATGTCGATGCCGATCTCTTCACCTGGGATCTGAGCGCCGCCTATGCGGCGAGCGACGCGGTCAACCTCTATGCGCGCGTCGCCCGCGGCTATCGCGCCCCCTCGATCCAGGGCCGCCTCGCCTTCGGCCGCGACCTGTCGATCGCCGATGCCGAAAAGACCATGTCGTACGAAGCCGGCGTGAAGACGGTGTTCCTGGACGGGCGCGTCCGGTTCAACCTGACCGGCTTCTACTTCAACACCGAGGACCTGCAGCTGACCGCGGTCGGCGGCGCATCCAACTTCACCACGCTGTTCAACGCCGCCGACGTCGAAGGCTATGGCTTCGAGGCGGAGCTGGACGTGACCCCGATCGAGCGGCTGCGGCTGACCGCGGGCGTCAGCCTGAACGAGAACGAGATCCAGGATCCGAACGCCTTTGTCGCCGGCTGCGCCTCGCCCTGCACGGTGCTGAACGCGGCGCGGCCGGGTTCGCCGGGCATCTTCTCGATCAACGGCAACCGGCTGCCGCAGAGCCCGAGATGGATCGCCAACTGGACGGCCAGCTATTCGGTGCCGCTGGCCGGTGGCGAACTCTATGCGCTGACCGACTGGGCCTACCGGTCGAAGATCCAGTTCTTTCTCTACCGCTCGGTGGAATATTCCGACGACAGCCTGCTCGAAGGCGGCCTGCGCGTCGGCTACAAGCGGGACTGGTACGATGTCGCGCTTTTCTCCCGCAACATCACCAACGACCGCTCGGCCGTGGGCGGCATCGACTTCAACAATCTGACCGGCTTCGTGAACGAACCGCGCATCTACGGGATCGAATTGGGTTTCCGCTGGTGAGGCGCGGCAGCCCCGATCAGGGCGAGGCGGTGTCCCTCATCGACTGATCCTTGGCCGCGCGGGCCCGATTGCGCGCGTCACGCGGGGCCGTGGAGCGGCGGTGGGGTCAGTTATGATCGGGCGCGGGTCGATCGGCCCCTTTGGCGGGAAACATCGCGTCGACGATCGCCTTCAGGCCGGCCGCCTGCCGCCCGGCGTAAAGCTGGCCGATTGCCGCCAGGCCGCGCCCGAGATCGCCGGTGAAACGCCATTGGAGGCGGCCGGTGAAGCGGCAATCGGCGATGTGCACCGGCCCGCCACCATATTCGAGGATCACATCCGCGAACTCGCACCGTTCGAAGCGGCCGTGATCGAGCCGGACCTCTTGATTGTGGAAGCGCGTGTCCTGAAACTCCATGGCGAGACCCTATCGCGTTGGCCCGGGAGCGCAACGTTCGCGTGAAACGGGGGCCACGCGCGGCGCCGTCAGCCGGGCGGATCGAGGAACTGGACGTCCCGATCGAGGCCCAGGAAGCGCTGGCCGGCATCGATCACCAGCGTCTGGCCGGTGAGCGTCTTCGCCCCGATCACGAAGCGCAACGCGGCGACAATGTCGTCCGGCTCGACCCCGCGGGCGAGCGGATTGAGCCGGTGGACGCGATCGAAATTTTCGGCGCTCTGCGGGCCGGACACCAGGGTGACGGCCGGCGCGATCCCGCAGACGCGGATGCGCCGCTTCGCGAGCAGCCGGGCGGTCAACTCCGTGACGCCGGCCAGCGCCATTTTCGAGACGGTGTAGGTGAAGAAGTCGGGATTGGGCTGGACCAGCTTGGCATCGAGGAGGTTGACGATCAGCCCGCCCTGCCCCGCCGGCACGGCCCGTGCGAAGGCTCTGCTGAGCAGGGCCGGCGCGCGGGCGTTGACGGCCAGATGGGCGTCCCACTGGGCGGGCGTGAAGTCCTCGAACCCGTCGAGATCGAAGCCTGCCGCGCTGTTGACCAGCAGCGCGGGCGGCGGCATGCCGGCCAGGGCCGCAACAATCCGCTCCGCTGCATCGGGCACCGCCAGATCCGCCGCGACGCAGCTGCCGCCGATCTCGGCCGCCAGCGCCTCGGCGGCGGCGGCAGAGCTGCGGTAATGGACCAGCACGTGCCAGCCATCGGCCGCAAGCGCGCGGGCAAGGGCGGCACCGATCCGCCGTGCGCCCCCCGTCACGATCGCGGTGCGCGGCGTGCCGAACTCCGGCGTCATGCGCGGGCGCTCGGCCGTTCGGCGAGCGCCGCATGCCAGCGCGCGAGCGCCGGCGGAAAGCGGCCATCGCTCAGCCGAGTGGCGATCGCGAACTCGACCGTGACGAACGCCGTCAGATCGGCAAAGCTGTAACTGTCGCTCGCGATCCAGGACCGATCGGCAAGGCGCGCGTCGAGCGTCTCGACGAAAATCTCGAACATCCGTTTGCCGCGATCGACCAGCGCCGGAATCTGCGCGATCGGCGGCCAGGCGCCGGGCAGTGCCCGATCGACCATGTGCCTGGAGCGGTTCCGGAAGGCGTCCGCCACGGCGGAATAGCCTTCGGCTTCGATCCGGCGCGTCCAATATTCGATGCGGGCGGCCTCGCGGGGGGTGGCGCCGAAAAGCGGCGGCGCCGGGTGGATTGCTTCGAGATAGCGGCAGATCGCCACCGAATCGGCGATGGTTTCGCCATCATCGAGTTCGAGCACCGGCACGGTGCCGCGCGGGCTCAACGCCAGGAAGTCGGGACGCAGATGCGCGCCCGAGGCCAGATCGACTTTCTGGCGCTCAAGCTCAATTCCCTTTTCTGCCAGATAGATGCGCACACGGCGCGGGTTCGGCGCCCAGTCCGCGTCCCAAAGTCGCACGGCCGCGATCCTCCTTCTTGCCCATATACGGCTTCCATTCAGCATTTCCGGCGTTAAAGGCGCCGGCTCCGGGCGTCCATGCCCGGGCGGAGACCGGTTGAATTGGCGACGATCGTGCCCCTGCTGCCCGTACCGATGCCCGAGATCGAGGCGCTGCTGGATCGCGCCTTCGGTGCGGAGCGACGCGCGCGCACGGCCTATCGCCTGCGGGAGCGCGCGACCGCGATCGAGACGCTGAGCTTTGCTGCCTATGCGGGCGAGCAGCTGGTCGGTTCGCTGCAGAGCTGGCCGGTCGCGCTGCGGGATGCCGAAGGCGGGCTGGCGCGCCTGGTTATGGTCGGTCCGGTCGCCGTGCTCCCGGAACGCCAGGGGGCAGGGATCGGCACTGCGCTGATGGAGGCCTGCACCTCGGCGGCAGACCGGGACGGCATTTCTGCGCTGATGATGATCGGCGACCCCGACTATTATCGCCGCTTCGGCTTTTCGGCCGAGGCGACGGGCGCCTGGCAGATTGACGGCCCCTATGAGCAGCACCGGCTGCTCGCGCGCGTCCGCGGCCCGGTGCCCGCGGTCGGAACGCTGCTGCCCTGGGCCGCAGTCACCGCAGCCGACTCCGGGGCCGCAATCGCCGCCTGACGGGGCAGTCGCCGGGCGGCGCGCCCGGACCGGCGCGAACCAGACGCCGCGGGGCATGACGGACCGCTCCGCCCGCGCTATTCCTCGGGTCATGTCGACGCCCAGCGCACCCCCCGATCTTGCTGGCCTTTCGCTTGCCGAGATCGCCCGCCTTGCCGGCGAGGCCCGGCTGCCGCCGGTCGAGAGCTGGAACCCCAGCCATTGCGGGGACAGCGACATGCGGATCGCGCGAGACGGCACCTGGTATCACCAAGGCACTCCGATCGGGCGGCCGGCGATGGTGAAGCTGTTCTCGACGATCCTGCGCCGGGAGCCGGACGGCAGCTTCGTGCTGGTCACCCCGGTCGAAAAGCTCGGCATCGCGGTCGAGGACGCGCCATTTCTCGCCGTCGAGCTGAAGAGTGACGGGAGCGGCGCGGAGCGGCGGCTCGCTTTCCGGTTGAACACCGGCGATCTGGTGGTTGCCGGCCCGGACCACCCGCTGCGGTTCGAACTCCGGGACGACGGGCCCCACCCCTATCTGCACGTGCGCCGCGGGCTGGACGCGCTCGTGGCGCGCTCCGTCTATTACGAGCTGGCGACCATCGCGATCGAGGAAGGCGCCGATCCGCCGGGCGTCTGGAGCGACGGCTGCTTCTTCGCGCTCGATCCCGCGGCATGAGCAGCACCGCGGCGCCGCAACTGGCCTGCGCCAGACGTCGCTGAATGGCGCTTGCGGACGATTTGGCGGCAGCGCTTGCCCGCGGAGCTGCGCGCCGGCCCGAGCTGCTGCTGGGCGATATGCGCGAGCCGGTGGCGGCCAGCCTGCCGGCGACGCCGGCGGCCGTGCTGGTCGCGGTGACCGAACGGGCCCGGCCGGGCGTGATCCTGACCGAGCGCAATGCGCGGCTGCGCCGCCATGCCGGCCAGGTGGCCTTTCCCGGCGGCCGCATCGATCCCGGCGAGGATGCCGTCGCCGCTGCCCTGCGCGAGGCGGAGGAAGAGCTCGGCCTGCCCCGCCGCGTCGCCCGGGTGATCGGCGCCGCCGACCGCTATCTGACCGTCACCGGCTATGAGGTGACCCCGGTGGTGGCGGTCATCCCGCCGGATCTGCCGCTCACGCCCAATCCGGACGAAGTCGCCGACTGGTTCGAAGCGCCGCTCGACCATCTGCTGGACGCCGCCAACCACAGCGAACAAGAGGTGGATTGGCAGGGAACGCGGCGGCGCTACTACGAGATTCTATGGCACGAGAGACGGATCTGGGGCGCGACCGCGGCAATGATTGTCAACCTGGCGCGGCGCCTGCACGGGTAAGGGTGCCACCGCCCGGCTGGGACGCGGCGGAACTGGCGCGCCTGCTCGAGGCGCTCGATGCGGCGAGCGGGTCCAGCCGTTATGTCGGCGGCTGGGTGCGGGACAGCCTGGCCGGCGCGCCGCCCGGAGACCTGGACATTGCGACGCGACTGCCTCCGGACGAGGTCCGGCGCCGCGCCGAAACCGCGGGCCTGCCGGTCTGGTCCAGCCCGTCAGGCCTTGCCCATGGCACGGTGGGCGTCGTGATCGGCGGCCGCAGCGTCGAGGTCACCACGCTGCGGCGCGACGTCACGACCGACGGCCGGCGCGCGACCGTCGCCTTCACCGACGACTGGGCGGAAGACGCCGCCCGGCGCGACTTCACTTTCAATGCGCTGAGCGCCGACCCGAGCTCGGGCCTCGTCCACGATCATTTCGGCGGCGTCGCCGATCTGTCGGCGGGCCAGGTCCGCTTCATCGGTGATCCCCTGGCGCGGATCGACGAGGATCATCTGCGCATCCTGCGCTTCTTCCGCTTTCATGCACGGTTCGGGCGCGGCGCGCCGGCAGCTGCCGATTACGACGCGTGCGCCGCCCGTGCGAACGGGCTGATGGCGCTGTCCCGGGAGCGGATCGCCGACGAGCTGCTGAAGCTGCTTGGCTGCGCGCAGCCGACGGCCGCGCTGCGGCTGATGCTCGACCGGGATATTCTGCGCCCGGTGCTGCCGGAGATCGACGCAGCGGGCGTGGCGCGGACGGAGGCGCTGATCGCCGCCGAAGCCAGCGCCGGGATCAGCGGCGACTCGGTCCGCCGGCTGGCCGCCCTGCTGCCGGCCGACCGAGCCGACGCGATCGCCGCGCGGCTGAAGCTTTCGAACGCCCTGCGCAAGCGCCTTGCTGCAGCGATCGCGCCGACGCCGCCGATGGCGCCGCGGGCACTCGCCTACCGGCTGGGCGCGGAGGCAGCGATCGACCGGCTGCTGCTGAACGGCGACCCGGCGGCCGCCCGGGCGCTTGCCGGCTGGGCGCCGCCGCGGCTGCCGATTTCCGGAGGCGCACTGGTCGCCCGTGGCATCGCCGCCGGTCCGCTCGTCGCGCAGGCGCTGAAAGCGGTCGAGAGCCAGTGGATTGCGGAGGATTTTCCGGCGGCGGCGCGCGTCGAGGCGCTCGCCGATCAGATCGCCGCCGAACTGCTCCAGGAACAGAGGAAATCGAAGGCCGCGTCCGGCTCCAGCGGCGGCGCATAATGATAGCCTTGGGCATAGGTGCAGCCGAGGGCCCCGAGCGTCCGGGCGAGCTCGACCGTCTCGACGCCCTCCGCGGTGGTCTTGAGCCCGAGCGCCTGGGCAAGCGACAGCACCGCGCGGACGATCGCCAGATTGTCCTTGCTGGCGAGCATGCCCGACACAAAGCTCTGATCGATCTTCAGAATGTCGATCGGCAGGCGCTGCAGATAAGCGAGGTTCGAATAGCCGGTGCCGAAGTCGTCGAGCGCCAGTGCAGCGTCGAGCTCCTTCAGCGCCCGCATCGCGCGGGTCGCCCGGTCCGGGTCCTTGACGATCGAGCTTTCGGTCAGCTCCAGCGTCAGGCGGCGGCCGGGCACGCCGTGACGGGCGAGGCCGTCGCGCACCACGGCGGCGACATCGTCACGCCCGATCTGGATCGCCGAGACGTTGACCGCGACACCGATGTCGAGCTGGCCACCGGCGGCCTTGTCCCAGTCGGTGAGGGTCCGGAGCGCGGCATCGAGCGCCCAGCGCCCGAGCGGCACGATCAGACCTGACTCCTCTGCAACCGGAATGAAGGTGGACGGCGACACGTCGACATCGTCCTCACGCCACCGGGCCAGCGCCTCGAACCCCTTGAGCGCGCCGGACGAGAGATCGATCACCGGCTGGAAGGTCAGCCGCAGCCGATCCGCCTCGATGGCGCGGCGCAGCGCGGTCTCGACAGTGAACTGGTGGCGGGCGCGGTTGAAGTCGCGCGGGCGGTAGACTTCGGTGCGGCCGGTCGATTTGGCACGCTTGACCGCGAACTGGCCGCGGCGGACCAGCTCGTCGCCGTCGCAATCCGCCTCAAGGACCGCGCAGCCGATCGCGCAGCCGACGCGGATTTCGAGTTCGGACAGGCGGCACGGCGTGGCGAGCACGGCGTTGATCCGTTCGGCGATGGCAAGCGCTTCGTCCGGGCCTTTCCGCAACCGGACGAGGAGGCCGAATTCGTCCCCGCCGGTGCGGGCGATGAGATCGCCGGCGCGGAGCGCGGAGAGCAGCCGCCTGGCGACCGTGATCAGCAACTCGTCGCCCGAGATCGCCCCGACCGACTCGTTGATGCGGGAAAAGCGCATCAGATCGATGATCAGGATCGCGAAGTCACCGGGCTGGGCGCCGTCGAGCGCGGTTTCGAGCTTGTCGGAGAAGCCGGCCCGGTTGAGGAGCCCGGTCAGGCTGTCATTGTACATTTCGAGCCGGAGGCTCTTCTCGGTCGCGCGCTCGGCGGTGCGGTCGAGGAAAGTCACCAGGCAACGCGGCCCGAGATTCTCGATCACGAACAATCGGGCGAGCCGGACGCTGTAATGGCGGCCGATGATCGCGTCGCCATCCACCCAGTCGAACGTCTCGATCTGGCTGTCCGCGGACATGAATGCGGCGATCCGGCGGGCGAGCTCGGGATGGTCGAGCACGTGGCCGATGTCGCGCAGCCCGTCCAATGCCTTCATCGCCGAATTGGCCTCGATCAGCACCGGCTGGCCGGCACCGTCCAGCCCGATCACGGCCCCCGCGACGGGCAGCGCTTCAAGGAAGTGCTGCCGGATCCGCACGAGCTGTGCTTCGACGATATCCACCGCGACCTGAGGTTCCTGCGGCTCCGCACCGATCGGCTTTGCACGCAGCCGCTGTATTTTTTGGCTCGACCCCATTGGCCCCGGTCTAATGCCGACCGGTTAACCACGGCCTAAGACCCTTTAGGCGAAACGATTGTCACGCGGGAAGCCGATCGGCGCCATGCGGCCGGCGGCGCCGCGGGCGCTGCGCCAGGGCCCCAGATCGGCCTCGGTGCGGACGCGGCCGCTGCCCCCGGCCATCGACCAGCTGAGGCCGTCCGCGAACACGGTCGCGATCGCGTCGGACAGGCCGCCGTCCCGGTAGCGCTGCAGCGCCACGCCCTGGCCGCGGCTCATCTCCGGCAGCTCGTCGATCGGAAACACCACCATCTTCCGGTTGTCCCCGATCACGGCCACGCAGTCCGCCGCGTCCGGAACCGCGCGCACGACCTTGAGCTTTGCGCCCGCGCGCAGATTAACGAGCTGCTTGCCCTTGCGCGTCTCGGCAACCGCATCGCCGGTCCGGGCGAGGAAGCCGCGCCCGTCCGACGCGGCCAGCAACAGCCGCTCCGACGTGCCGGCGAAACACGCGACGACGCCGGTGCTGCCGTCCAGATCGATCATCAGCCCGATCGGCTCGCCAAAGCCGCGGCCACCGGGCAGCCGATCGCCGGCAAGGGTGAAGAACCGCCCATTCTCGGCGGCGATGAGGATGCGATCGGTCGTCTGGGCGTGAAAAGCGAAGGCCGGGCCGTCCCCTTCCTTGAACTTCATCGTCTCGGCCGAGGCGAGATCGACATGGCCCTTCAGCGCCCGGATCCAGCCGCGTTGAGACAGAATCACGGTCAGCGGTTCGCGCTCGATCATCGCCTCCCGCGCGAACTCGCGGGCCGGCGCGGCTTCCGCGAAGCGGGTGCGGCGGCGGCCAAGGTCGGTCTCCGGCCCATAGCGGTCGCGCAGCTTCGCCATGTCCTTCTTGAGGCGGGTGCGCTGCCGTGCCTCGGAGCCGAGCAGCGCCTTCAGCTGCTCCCGCTCCGCGTCCAGCCGGTCGCGCTCCCCCCTGATCTCCATTTCCTCGAGGCGACGGAGGCTGCGGAGCCGCATGTTGAGGATGGCTTCGGCCTGGCGGTCATTGAGACCGAATTCGGCCATCAGCACCGGCTTCGGTTCGTCCTCGGTGCGGATGATCGCGATCACCCGATCAAGGTTCAGATAGGCAACCAGATAGCCGTCGAGAAGCTCGATGCGGTCGTCGATCCGCGCCACCCGGTGCTCGGACCGGCGGCGCAGCACTTCGAACTGGTGCGCGACCCAGCCGCTCAACACCTCTTTCAGGCTCATCACCCGCGGCGTGTGCGTCGCATCGAGCACATTCAGGTTGAGCGGCACCTTCACTTCCAGCTGGGTCAGCCGAAACAGGCTTTCCATCAGCATGTCGGGATCGACAGTGCGGCTGCGCGGCTCCAGCACGATCCGGATGTCGGCATCGGATTCGTCGCGCACGTCCTCGAGGATCGGCAGCTTCTTGTCGTTCACCAGGGCCGCGATCTCCTCGATCAGCTTGCCCTTCTGCACGCCGTAGGGGATTTCGGTGATGATTGCGCACCAGGTGCCGCGGGCGCCCTCCTCCTTCGTCCAATCGGCGCGCACGCGGAACGCGCCGCGGCCGCTCGCATAGGCGTCGGCGATCGCCGCGGGCGGATCGACGATCACTCCGCCCGTCGGAAAATCCGGCCCCCGCACATGCGCCAGCAGCGCCGCCTCCGGCGCATCGGGCATGTCGATCAGCAGCATCGCCGCGTCCAGCAATTCGGCGGCATTGTGCGGCGGGATCGACGTCGCCATGCCCACGGCAATCCCGCTCGCCCCATTGGCGAGCAGATTGGGGAACAGGCCGGGCATGATCTCCGGCTCTTCCTCTTCGCCATTATAGGTCGGGCGAAAATCGACCGTGCCTTCGTCGAGCCCCGCCATCAGGTCGATCGCGACCTGGGTGAGCCGCGCTTCGGTGTAGCGATAGGCAGCGGCGTTATCGCCGTCGATGTTCCCGAAATTCCCCTGGCCGTCGACCAGCGGATAGCGCAGCGCGAAGGTCTGGGCGAGGCGGACCATCGCGTCATAGACGGATTGGTCGCCATGCGGGTGGTATTTGCCGATCACGTCGCCGACGACGCGCGCGCATTTCTTGTAGCCGGCGGCCGGATCGAGCCGGAGCAGCCGCATCGCCCAGAGCAGCCGGCGGTGCACCGGTTTCAACCCGTCGCGCAGATCGGGCAAGGACCGGGCGGTGATCGTCGACAGCGCATAGACGAGATAGCGTTCGGAAAGCGCGGTATCGAAAGGGGCGTCGAGCGGCTGCGGCAGATCGGCGATGTCGGTCATGAGGCTGCGATAGCAGCGCCGGAACGGGGAAGGAACGGGCGGTTTCGCCGAACGCGCGCGCCGGCGGACCGCGGCCTCGGTTCGGCATCAGACCCGGGTCGGCGATCCAGTCCGGATTTTCGCCGCGCCCGGGTTCAGGGCCGCGCTCATGGCCGCGAGATGGCCGCGCTTGGCGGCGGGAAACGGCCCCCGCCCCAGCCCCGGTCAGCGCGACTCCGCCGCCGTGCCCTTGCCGCGCACTTCCGCCCGGCGCCAGGGCGCCACGCCTTCGATTTCGGTTTCGAGCGAGAAGCTGAGAAACGTCCGGATCAGCACGACAACGCCAAGCAACATCACGCTCTCCGGCGTGAGATCGGTGGTGATGGTGAGGATGATGTCGGCGCCGACCAGGAGTTCCAGGCCCAGCAGGATGCCGCGACCGAGATTGGCGCGCAGCCCTTCATAGGCGGTCTGCCAATCGCCGCAGCGCCGGCCGTAGCGGACGGACAGGAAGCCGGAGACCAGCACGCCGCCCAGGATCACCAGCGCTCCGACCAGCTCCAGCGCGCGGGCGAGCGGCTCGATGGTCTCGTGCAGCGCGTCCATCCCCATTCTCCTCGCGTCGAGAACGGGCCCGCCGGCGCTTCGTTGCGCCCGCTGGAGCGCGGCTCAGCCGAGCGCCCGCTTCAGCAGTTCGTTCACGACCTGCGGATTGGCCTTGCCGCCCATCGCCTTCATCGTCTGGCCGACGAAGAAGCCGAACAGCTGCACCTTGCCGGCGCGATACTGCGTGACCTTGTCCGCGTTGGCGACAAGCACCTTCGCGATCTCGGCCTCGATGGCGCCGGTATCGCTGGTCTGCTTCAGCCCGCGCGCCTCGACGATCGCGGCCGGATCCTCGCCGGTTTCGAGCATGATCTCGAACACCTGCTTTGCCAGCGTGCCGGACAGCGTCCCGTCGGCGACGAGCGCGAGCAGCTCAGCGCCCTGTGCCGGGCTGACCGGGCTCGCATCGATGCCGAGGCCCAGCCGGTTGAGCGCGCCGAACAGGTCCGAGATCAGCCAATTGGACGCCGCCTTCGCGGTCACCTTGTCGCTGCCGGCGACGAGCAGCGCTTCGAACCAGCGCGCGGTCTCGGCTTCGGCTGTCAGCACCACCGCATTGTAGGCACTGATGCCGAGCGTCTCCTCATAGCGGCGGCGCTTCGCATCCGGCAGTTCGGGCAGCGACGCGCGGCATTCCTCCAGAAAGGCGTCGTCCAGTTCCAGCGGCAGCAGATCGGGATCGGGAAAATAGCGGTAGTCGTGCGCGTCTTCCTTCGATCGCATCGACCGCGTCTCGCCCTTGTCGGGATCGAAGAGCCGGGTTTCCTGGACGATCCGGCCGCCGCTCTCGAGCACATCGACCTGCCGGCTCGCCTCAAACTCGATCGCCTGCATGACGAAGCGGACGGAGTTGACATTCTTCGTCTCGGTGCGGGTGCCGAACGGCTCGCCTGGCTTGCGGACCGATACGTTCACGTCCGCGCGCATCGATCCTTCTTCCATATTGCCGTCGCAGCTTCCCACATAGCGCAGGATGGAGCGGAGCTTGCGCAGATAGGCCCCGGCCTCCGCCGGCGAGCGCATGTCCGGCCGCGAGACGATTTCCATCAGCGCGACGCCGGACCGGTTGAGATCGACATAGGAGCGGGTCGGATGCTGATCGTGCATCAGCTTGCCGGCATCCTGCTCGACATGGATGCGCTCGATGCCGACCGTCTTTTCCTCGCCCTCTGCCGGTTCGATCAGGATTTCGCCTTCGCCGACCAGCGGATGATAAAGCTGCGAAATCTGATAGCCCTGCGGCAGATCCGCGTAGAAATAGTTCTTCCGGTCGAAGCGCGACCAGCGGTTGATCTGGGCGTTGAGCGCGAGGCCCGTGCGCACTGCCTGGCGGATGCACTCGCGGTTCGGCACCGGCAGCATGCCCGGCATCGCGGCATCGACCAGCGACACCTGGGCATTGGGCTCGGCCCCGAAGGCCGTTGCGGCGCCGGAGAAGAGCTTGGCCTTCGAGGCCGTGATCTGGGCGTGGACTTCGAGGCCGATCACCACCTCCCACTCCCCGGTGGCGCCCTGAATGCGGTAGCTGCTGGTCGCGGTCGTCATGGCCGTTCCCCTGCGCGGTTTTTCGATGCCCTGCAAGGCTGGCGCGACAGGACTAGCGCCGAGTTAAGGGAATGATGCTAGACGGCGCGGCATGAACATGGTCGAACGACTGGTGTCGGACAGCGCGGCCCAGCGGCCGAGAGTCGCGGTGCTGCTGCCCTGCTACAACGAAGCCGCCGCGATCGGAGCGACGGTTGCGGCGTTCCGCCGGGCCCTGCCGGACGCCCAGATCTATGTGTACGACAACAACAGCCGCGACGCGACGGCCGCAGTGGCCAAGGCCGCCGGAGCCGAGGTGCGGACGGAGCGGAGCCAGGGCAAGGGCAATGTCGTCCGCCGGATGTTCGCGGACGTCGACGCGGACGTCTATGTGCTTGCCGATGGCGACGCGACCTATGACGCGGATGCCGCCCCGGCGATGATCGCCCGGCTGCTGGACGAACAGCTCGACATGGTGGTCGGCGCGCGGCAGAGCGAAGTGCAGGCCGCCTATCGGCGCGGTCATCGGCTGGGCAACCGGCTGCTGACCGGCTGCGTCGCGTGGATCTTCGGCCGCAGCTTTTCGGACATCCTCTCCGGTTACCGGGTGTTCTCCAAGCGTTTCGTCAAGAGCTTTCCGGTGCTGGCCGGCGGCTTCGAGATCGAGACCGAGATCACGGTCCATGCGCTCGAGCTGAAGATGCCGGTTGCTGAAGTGGTGACGGCCTATGCCGCCCGGCCGGAAGGGTCGGCGTCCAAGCTTTCGACCTATCGCGACGGGTGGCGCATCCTGCGGACGATCCTGAACCTCTTCCGGACGGAGAAACCGGTCAGCTTCTACGGCCTGTTCGCTGCGATCTTCCTCTTCACGGCACTGGGCCTCTCGATCGACCTGTTCGTCACCTATTTCCGGACCGGGCTGGTGCCGCGACTGCCGACCGCCGTGCTGGCGACCGGACTGGTGCTGCTGTCGCTGCTGAGCCTGGTCTGCGGGCTGATCCTCGACACGGTGACGCGCGGGCGGCGCGAAGTGAAGCGGCTCGCCTATCTCGCGCAGAAGGCGCCGGCGCTCTAGCCATTCCTCTCCCCCGCTGCGACGCGGCGGATCAGATCACCACCAGCGGTCCGGCCGCGCGACGAAGCCCGCCCGTTCCTCGATCGCCAGGCCGGCATTCAGCACGCCCTGCTCGTCGAGCGCCTTGCCGATGATCTGCAAACCGAGGGGCAGGCCGTGCGCATCGAGACCCGCCGGCACCGACATTGCCGGCAGGCCGGCGAGGGAGGACGGCACGGTGAAGACGTCGTTCAGATACATGGCGATCGGATCGGCGGATTTCTCCCCGAGCGCGAAGGCGGCCGACGGCGCCGTCGGCGTCAGCAGGAGATCGCAGCCGTCCCAGGCGCGGTCGAAGTCTCGGGCGATCAGCGCGCGGACCTTCTGCGCCTGGGTGTAATAGGCGTCGTAGAATCCGGCCGACAGCACAT
>ERZ1066122.1574-NODE-1574-length-17720-cov-7.724936_pt1 | contig 17720 bp, 14 predicted proteins | sample MGYA00382769_ERZ1066122 | MGnify/ENA primary metagenome ERZ1066122 (study PRJEB33369, sample SAMEA5778352) | biofilm metagenome | biome: Industrial cooling water; feature: Water cooling tower basin; material: Biofilm | place: United Arab Emirates | collected... | reverse complement strand
CTCCACATCCGTTGTTCTGGCCACGGGCACATTTCTGGGCGGGACAATGTTTCGCGGTGAAGAGCGCTTGATCGGCGGGCGTATTGGTGAGGCCGGCGCGCATCGGTTGGCACAGCAACTGCGTGCAGCCGAGTTGCCGATGGCCAGACTGAAGACTGGAACACCTCCGCGGCTTGACGGGCGGACGATCAACTGGGCCGCTCTTGGAGAACAGCCTTCAGATGAAGACGGCTGGACATTCTCGGCATGGACTCAGCGTCGCCGCGTCCCGCAGATTGGGTGCGGCATTACGCGCACCAACATGCGCACTCATGCCATCATTGCCGAAAACCTGCATCGATCTCCGCTGTTTTCAGGCGCTATCGGTGCGGTTGGCCCACGTTACTGCCCGTCGATTGAGGACAAAATTCACCGCTTTGGCGATCGCGATGGCCACCAGATTTTCCTTGAACCGGAAGGACTGGATACGACGCTCGTCTATCCCAATGGCATATCAACTTCGCTTCCGGCGGATGTACAGCTAGCAATGTTACGATCCATCGCTGGACTTGAAACGGTGGAGATGATCGTCCCTGGCTATGCGGTCGAGTATGATCATATCGATCCTCGGGCACTGGATCATAGCTTGCAGCTTCGCGCTATCAGCGGACTTTATTGTGCTGGACAGATCAACGGTACGACCGGTTATGAAGAAGCTGCAGCCCAAGGCTTGGTTGCAGGCGCCAACGCCGCGCTTCAAGCCCTGGAGTGTGCTCCGCTGATTTTTAGCCGGTCTGACAGCTATATCGGCGTCATGGTCGATGATCTGGTACTGCACGGCGTAACTGAACCCTATCGCATGTTGACAGCGCGGGCCGAGTACCGGCTACGTCTGCGTGCCGATAATGCCGTGACACGCCTGACCCCCAAAGCGCGGTCGATTGGCCTTCTATCTGATCAAACCGCTGAAAAATTCGAAAGGCGAATGGAGGCGCGTGCCGCTGCGCAGGAGCGTCTGGCTCAGGATGCTTCCCGTGACGATTATGCCGCCCTTGCCCTGGCTTGGCCTGCGGATGGTATCCGACGGGACCGCGCTGCGTTGACTGCTCATGCGGGGATTGATGTTGCGGCCCTTGCGTCACTCGACCCTCAGCTAGCGGAGCTTCCACTGGATATTGTCGCAGAAGTCGCCGAAGATGCCCGCTATGCGCCTTATGTTGCACGTCATGAGGGTGAGCTTCAGCAATTGAGCGCCAACGAAGCCATCTTGCTTTCCACAGAACTAGACTATGCTAAGATTGGGGGTCTCTCCAATGAGATGGTGGAAAGGTTAGCCCGAGCCCGCCCCCGTACCTTGGGTCAAGCAGGGCGCATTGCTGGAATTACTCCGGCGGCGCTCACGGCAATATTGGTTCACAGCCGCCAGATAGCACAATGAGCGCTCTGCCTATCACCACAGATGTGGCCGCGCGCTCCTGGTTACAACAAATGTTTTCGCCAACTACGGCTCAATGGGCTTCGCTGGAGACCTATGTCCAATTGCTGCACGGCGCTAATCAAAGGCAAAATCTAATTGCCGCCTCAACGCTCGAAAACACTTGGGCCAGGCATATTGCGGACAGTGCCCAGCTGCTGCTTTTTGACAAGTCTGAGGGCCAAGGGGTGTGGCTTGATCTGGGGAGTGGGCCTGGCCTCCCCGGCCTGGTGATCGCGCTATTATCAGAGCGGCCCATCATATTGGTCGAATCGCGCGCCCTTCGCTGCGAGTTTCTGAGCGAAACAGTCGACACTTTGGGATTGGCTAAACAGGTACAGGTCGCTCATATACCCATCGAGCGCCTTTCCGCTCAAGAAGTTGCAACAATTAGCGCACGTGCGTTCGCCGCCCTTCCCCAGCTAATCGCCGCATCCGCACGGTTTGCGACAAGCGGTACGCGATGGCTGCTGCCAAAGGGGCGAAAGGCAGTTAATGAACTGGCATTATTGTCACGACCGTGGCAAAAGCTGTTTCACGTGGAACAGAGCGTCACTGAACCGAGTAGCGGCATTATCGTCGGTACTGGAACCGTAGAAAGTTGGCGGAAACACTGATGATTCGCATCGCAATCGCAAATCAAAAGGGTGGTGTCGGCAAAACGACAACAGCGATCAATCTTGCCACCGCGCTCGCTGCCAGCGGATGGCGTACGCTGATCATTGACCTTGACCCTCAGGGCAATGCTTCGACTGGGTTGGGCATCAAACAGTCACAGCGCGGCATATCATCATATGAACTGCTGCGCGGCGATGCCACTCTTGGTGATGCAATTGTCCCGACCGCAGTGCCGCGTTTGGGCATTGTTCCGGCCACCGTAGATCTGTCAGGGGCAGAAATCGAGCTGATCGATTATGAGGATCGTCTTCATCGTCTGCGCGGTGCCCTTACCGGAGCCGAAGCCGCAGTATGGGACATATGCCTGATTGACTGCCCGCCCTCGCTTGGCATGTTAACGCTTAACGCCCTGATCGCTGCTGAATCGCTGATCGTACCGTTACAATGTGAATTTTTCGCATTGGAAGGACTTAGCCAGCTGCTCTCGACGGTTGAGCGGGTGCATGAGCGTTTTAATGCGTCCCTGTCCATTTTGGGCGTCGCGCTGACCATGTTCGACCGACGCAATAGACTGACCGATCAGGTTGCCGACGATGTTCGCGACTGCCTTGGCAACGTCGTATTTACCACGGTCATTCCGCGTAATGTGCGGCTTTCGGAAGCCCCCAGCCATGGTCTCCCAGCGCTTATTTATGACCATCGTTGTTCGGGGTCGGAAGCCTATATGGCGCTCGCCCGTGAATTAATCGGACGCCTGCCGCAGCTAAAGGTTGCGGCATAAATGTCTGATAATGCATCGGAAAACTCCGAATCGGGGGTATCAAAAAAACGACCTTTGGGGTTGGGTCGTGGCCTCAACGCGTTGTTGGGCGATGCGCTTGGAGAAGTTGCTGTCGGACGCGCGGTGACAGCATCGGCTGCGGGAGATAATGGCGAACGGGGCGTGCGTCACATCCCCCTGTCTGCAATTCGTCCGCTTCCGGGGCAGCCGCGCCGTCACTTCGATGATGCCGCGATCAATGAACTTGCCGACTCGATCCGCGCGCGCGGGTTGCTTCAGCCTGTCCTTGTCCGGGCGGCACCAGATGGCACAGGCTATCAACTTGTTGCCGGGGAACGTCGTTGGCGTGCAGCGCAGCGCGCAGGCTTGCACGAAATTCCGGCATTGGTGCGCAGTTTTGACGATAGCACCACTTATGAGATTGCGCTGGTCGAAAATATCCAGCGTGAGGACCTGACCGCCATTGAAGAAGCACTGGGATATCGCCGACTAATCGCCGACTACGGGCATAATGCCGAGGCGTTGGCGCGCCTGGTTGGAAAGTCGCGCAGCCACGTCGCCAACCTGCTTCGTCTGCTTGATTTGCCCGACGCTGTTCAGGCCATGATTTCAAATGGCTCCCTGGCGATGGGCCACGCGCGTGCGCTGATCGGCCACCCCGCCGCCGAGCGGCTTGCTCGGCAGACGGTCGAGGAGGGGCTTTCGGTCCGCGCCGTCGAGGCGTTGGTGCGGGATGAACGTACGGCGCCTGCCAAAAAAACGAAGCTGGCTACCCCCCGTGCGCATGATGCAGACCTTGCCGCGGTTGAACGCCATTTGGCCGAACTGCTGGGGGTAGCGGTCGGCATTACCTATCAAGGGGGCGGCGCGGGCGCACTGACCCTGCGCTTCGCCACGCTTGAGCAGCTTGACATGATTTGCCAGCGATTGAGCGGCGAATCAATCTGACCGTTGGGCAGAGGCTCCTTTGCGAATCGCATCTAGCTGCGGTCATCACGCAGCATGATATAAACCATCAGCCCTTGGCTCGGCTGCACGAAAATATATGCAAGATACAGATACAAAAGAATAATATCGTAACTACGGACTGTTCTGCTAATGTTGCGTTAACCAGCTTCGCACGGAAAATCGGAACCAGTTTGCGTCTAGACGGACCCTCGAATGGGGTGGGATTTCCATTCGACATTTTTCCACGAGGGACCAATTCTCATGAGCAAAACGATTTTGAAGCGCGCCGTTCTGGGCGCAGCCATGGCCGCCGCGACGCTGACCGCCACTTCAGCGCATGCCGCAACCGCCACAGGCACGGCGAAAGCCAAGATTCTGCGCCAGATCACCTTGACCAACACCAGCGACCTTGAGTTCGCGACAGTCATCAGCGGTGCGACGGCGTCGACCGTAGCAGTCTCCACTGCGGGCGCAGTGACCTGCGGTGCGAGCCTTACCTGCACCGGCACGACGACGGCTGCCAATTTCAATGTTCAGGGCACCAACAATGCCGTCGTTCTGGTGGGCGGCGATGCGTCGGTAACGCTGAACGGCTCGCTGGGCGGTACGATGACGGCCTCGCTGGCCTATTCTGCGACCTCGCTGACGCTCGCCAACTCCGGCCCCACGGGCGGCAGCTTTCAGGTTGGCGGCACCCTGGCCGTCGGCGCAAACCAGCTGTCGGGCGACTACACCGGCACGTTCAACGTTACCGCCAACTACCAGTAATCGCTGGCGCGCCTAGTTGCGGCCTCACAGGTCTCGCATCGCAAGGTCGTAACAAAAAATATTGGGGGTCATCGGCAGAGGTCGATGGCCCCCTTTCCTTTGCCTTGTCGGCGCCATCCGGAAAGATGCTTAGCAAAATATCAACCATAAGACGGCATGCCCGGTCAGCGCGTCCCAAAAGGCTGTGGACGCATCTGCTGCCGGAGATACATTATGCTGCGCCGCCACCTGATCCCATTCTGCCTGGCGCTTGCGGCGTTTGCCGCGCCGGCGCATGCGGCCGGTGACCTGCTGATAGCGCCGACGCGCGTCATTCTCGATGGATCACGCGGGACCGAAGTGGTGCTCAACAATATTGGCAGCACCCCCGCGACCTATCGCATATCGTTGGAAGTCAAGCGGATGACGCCGCTCGGCGGGCTCGACGAGATTGCCGAGGAGGAGGCTAGCGCCGCTGAACGCGCTGCGCTCGAGATGATCAGTTTTTCGCCGCGCCGTGTTACCCTTCCACCCAACCAGCCTCAGGTGATCCGCATTGGCGTGCGCCCGCCAGAGGGACTGCCACCGGGCGAATATCGTGCGCATATGCTGTTTCGCGCAATTCCCGACACCGTGGCCGCGACCGACCGGACCGTCACCGGCACTGGGGGCGTGTCGGTGGCGCTGACGCCGATCTATGGCATCACCATCCCGATTATCGTGCGCGTGGGCGATCTGTCCGCGTCGGCCAGCCTCGGCAAGGCCTGGGTTGCTGATGAAAATGGTCAGCCGCACTTCGCCTTTGATCTGGCGCGCCAGGGCAACCGGTCGGTCTATGGCGATATCGAGGTGACCCGGCCCGGGGTGAAAGATCCGCTGCTGCTTGCCCGGGGTATCGCCATCTATCCCGAGGTTGCGACACGGCGCGTGTCGATTGCCGTCCCCCCAGAGGTTGCCGCGGCGCTCAAAGGCCCCGTCAAGATCCGCTACAGCGAGGATCGCGAACTGGGCGGCGGGACGATCAGCGAGGTCAATCTGACAATCCAATAGGTCCGCACGAAGCGGTAGCAGACGGTCGATGACGCCGCCAAATCTTCTAACTTGGGGCCGGATCACCGGCCTTACCGCAATCGCGCTGATCGGGGTTCGCCCGGTCGGCGTGCTGGCGGCTGAGGCGGCTCGTCCGTCCGCACCGCCGCCGGGCGCTGGCGAATGGCAGGCGAGCAGCGACGATCAATGGCTGTTCGATCTGCGGTCGGGCCAATATCGGCTGGGTGACGGTGTGCGCGGTTATCAGACGCCGGAAGGCATGTGCGTCGACATGGCGGACATGGTCATGGGGCTCGATCTGGCCGTGCGCATCGACAAGAAGTTGCGCCGCGCAACCGGCTGGCTGTTTGACGAACGCCGGACGCTAACGATCGATCGCGATGCTGGCGAAGTCCGCGCAGGCAGCCGGAGCTATGCGATCGCCCCGACGGCAATTCGCGACACGCCCGAAGGCTGGTGCGTTCAAGTGAAGCAGCTGGGGGAATGGCTCGAACTGCCGCTGGTGGTCGATCAGTCCAACGCCGTCATTCGTATCGACTCCAAGGAAAAATTGCCGTTTCAGCTCGCCGCGGAACGCCGTGCGCGGGCCGCAGGTCTGCGACCGGCGCAAAGTTTCGACCTTGCCAAATTGCCGCAAGCTGACCGACCCTACAAGATGTGGCAACTGCCCTCGGTCGATGTCGCCGCCTCGCTTGGCTATGTGCATGACCGGCGCGCTCCGGCACAGCTGACAGCTCGTTTTGAAGTTTTTGCCTCGGGCGAGCTTCTGGGATCAAGTTTCGACGCGCGCCTGTCGTCCGACGAACATGGCTTGCCTGAAAGTCTGCGCCTGCGGGCCTATCGGTCCGACCCTACGGGTCAACTGCTGGGGCCGATGCACGCAACGCATTCTGCGCTTGGCGATGTCAGCCTGCTGTCTACCGGCATTGTCGCTCAAAGTAGCGCCGGGCGCGGCGCCGTCGTTACCAACCGGCCGATCGAGCGGCCCGAGAATTTCGACCGGACCAGCTTTCGCGGGGACCTCCCGGCCGGGTGGGATGCGGAACTGTACCGCAATGGACAGCTGCTTGGCTTTACCACGCCCAACGGCGCGGGCCGTTATGAATTTCTCGACGTCCCGCTGCAATATGGCAGCAATCGCTTCGAAATCGTCCTTTATGGTCCGCAGGGGCAAATTCGCCGCGAAATCAAACAGCTTCAGGTCGGAATGGACAGCATCCCGCCGCGCCAGACCTGGTATTGGGCGGGGATTGCTGAGGAAAATACCGACCTCATCAATCTGGGACGCCAGCGCGGCACCTTTCGTCGGGGCTGGCGCGGCACGGTTGGGATCGAGCGCGGGCTCGATGCGCGAACATCGCTTGCGGCCTATGGGCACAGCCTGCTGATCGATCGGATTCGCCGTAACTATGGCGAGCTGGCGGTGCGCCGCGCGCTTGGGCCGACGCTGGTGGAGGTGGCCGCGTCCGCCGCCTCGGACGGCGGCAGTGCGCTGCGGGCAGGATGGCTGGCGGGCTTTGACAACACCAATGTGCGGTTTGAAGCGCTGCGCGGGTTCGGGGGCTTTGTTTCCGACCGCCTGCTTGGCGGGATCAGCGGGACCTACTCCGTCGGGGTGGATCAATCAGTGCGGCTTGGACAGACGGTTTTGCCGCTGCAATTCGACCTTCGGCATGTAACCCGCACTTCGGGCGTTCGCAGCTATGAGGCGACGGCGCGTGCGTCGGTCGGCTTCCGCCGAATCAATTTGACCGGCGAGCTTGACTGGTTGCGGAGCAACGCGCCGTTCGGTCCCGACCCGCCGGACCGGGTTGCCGCCCGCCTCCTCGCCAATGCTTCGATCGGACGCCTTCGCGTACGCGGGGAGGCGCAATTTGTGCTGTCCGGCGCATCGGCCGACACGCGCTTTGGCGTGATTGGGGAATGGGCGGCCGGACGCGATGCCGAATGGCGGGCTGAGCTTGGCTATGATGGCGGGCTCGACCGTGCGCGCGCCGGCCTCGGCTACACCCGCCGCTTCAAAAAGGTCGAGGTGACCGCAAGCGGCGAGGCGGCGAGTGACGGATCGCTTGCGGCCTCGCTCGCTGTTGCCTTTTCCATCGGACCCAAGGGCCGCGACAACGGCCTGCGCGTCACGCGCGACCGCATCGCCAGCCGCGGCCAGGTCGAGGCGCTGGTGTGGCAGGACAATAACGCCGACGGCATCCGCCAGGCCGACGAACCACTGATGCCCAAGGTCGAACTGACCGCCGGGAACAGCTTTGTCGAGGCCGCCACCGATGCCGAAGGGCGGGCGATGATCGACGGCCTTGAACCCTATCGCCCCGTCATGATCGGAATTGACGCGGGCAGCCTTCCCAGCCCCTATGTCCAGCCCGCCCTGCCCGGCGTCGTGGTGACCCCGCGTCCAGGCGTTGCCACACTGGTCGCGTTGCCACTGGTCGCGGCAGGCGACGTCGATGGCCGACTGCTCCGCCCCGGCGGCGTGGCGATCGAGGGCGCGGCGCTCGAGCTTGTCGACGTCGAAGGGCGCGTCCGGGCTAGTACGCTCAGCGAATTCGACGGCTATTTCCTGTTCGAAGCCGTGCCCTATGGCCGCTACACCGTCCGCATCGCTCGCGCCTCGGCACAGGCGCTGCGGATCGATCCCAGTTTTTCGGCGGTGGCCTCGCCAGGTCCCGACCGGCCCCGGGCGCGGCTCGGCGTGCTGACACTGCCCAGTCATGCGGCCATTCGCGCCGCCGCCGTCCCCCCGGACGATGGCGCCGATACGGACACGCTGGGCGCCCGCGGCCCACCGGCGGTTCCGGACACCGTCGCAGGCGGTGCCGCATTAACCTTTAATTAGCCACGATGGTTGAGAGAGGGTTCATGCCTCCGCCACGCCGCGTGTGGACCGGACGGGACCAGTTGAACAAGGGGTGGAAATCGTGACCAAATCTCCGACCAGTGCGGATGTCGCAATCATCGGGGCGGGGCCGGCTGGGCTAACCGCCGCCTACCTTTTGACCAAGGCTGGTTGCAGCGTCACCGTGATTGAAAAGGATGCTCGCTATGTCGGCGGAATCAGCCGAACCGTCGAGCATGAGGGTTTCCGCTTCGACATCGGCGGTCACCGCTTTTTCTCAAAAAGTCAGGAGGTTGTCGACCTGTGGAACGAGATTCTGCCAGACGATTTCATTCAGCGCCCACGGATGAGCCGGATCTATTATGAAGGCAAATTCTACAGCTACCCGCTGCGTGCATTTGAGGCGCTCTTCAACCTCGGCGTCGTCCGCTCGGCGCTGTGTATGGCAAGTTACATCAAGGCCAAGGCCTTCCCTAACCAGCGCGTGCGCAGTTTCGAGGATTGGACCGTCAACCAGTTTGGCTGGAAACTTTATTCGATTTTTTTCAAAACCTATACCGAGAAGGTGTGGGGCATGCCGTGCGACGAGATGTCGGCCGACTGGGCGGCACAGCGCATCAAGGGATTGAGCCTCGGTGCCGCCGTGCTCGACGGGCTGAAGCGCAGCCTGGGCCTCAACAAGCGGCCCAACGACGGGATGGAAACCAAGACGCTGCTCGAAACCTTTCGTTATCCGCGGCTTGGGCCGGGAATGATGTGGGATGCCGCGCGCGATCATGTCATTGCGGGCGGCAATCACGTCCTGATGGGACATAGCTTCAAACAGGTGGCACAGGACCAGACGACAGGCCGCTGGCGGCTAACCGCCACCGCTGGCGATGGCCGCGATATCGTCATTGACGCTGCGCACATCATCAGCTCGGCTCCAATGCGCGAACTGGCCGCGCGCATCCACCCCCTACCTGCCTGCGCGCTGACGAGCGCACCGCAGCTAAAATATCGCGATTTTCTGACTGTTGCGCTGATGATCAAATCGCCCGACCTGTTTCCTGACAACTGGATTTACATTCACGACAGCAAGGTGAAAGTTGGCCGCGTCCAGAATTTCCGCAGCTGGTCGCCCGAAATGGTGCCCGATGCCGACATCGCATGTGTCGGGCTTGAATATTTCTGCTTCGAAGGTGACGGGCTCTGGTCATCAAGCGACGCAGAGCTTGTTGAGCTTGCCAAGCGGGAAATGGCGATTCTGGGCCTCTGCCGCCCGGACGATGTCGTCGGCGGGGCGGTCGTGCGCCAGGAAAAGGCCTATCCCGTCTATGACGATGATTATGCCGCCAATGTCGAGAACATGCGCGCCGAGCTGGAGGCGCGTTATCCGACGCTGCATATGGTCGGGCGCAATGGCATGCACCGGTATAACAACCAGGATCATGCGATGATGACGGCGATGCTGACAGTTCGTAACATCCTTGCGGACGAGCGCCTCTATGACATTTGGGGTGTCAACGAAGACGCCGAATATCATGAAAGCGGCAGCGAAGGCGAGCGCGCGGCACTGGCGTCGGTTCGTGACGTTCCCGCGCGCGTTGCCAAAGCGGCATGAGCGCCGCCGTTATGGGTCGCGACATAGTGATATGGCTACAATCGTTGGTGTTTGTGCGCTATTTGGCGGCCAGTGTCGTTGCATTGGCCATCGATGTCGCGTTGTTTCTGCTGTTACTGGCAACGGGACTGTTTTCTCCGACTGCCTCAGCTATCAGCTATTGCGCCGGCATTGCGGTCCATTGGACTATCTCTTCGCGTGTTGTTTTTGCGCGCGCGGCTGCGCCTGGCGGTCTTAATCGCTGGCGGCAGAAATTTCTGTTCTGCGCCTCGGCAGTGCTTGGCTTGTCGTTGACGGTCGCGATCGTTGCCTATGCCGCCGCGACCGGCGCCGATCCCCGCATTGCAAAGCTTGTCGCGATCGCTGTCAGCTTTACGACCACCTATTTGGTCCGCCGTCTTATCGTCTTTGCGGTACGTTGATCGCTCCCTATTCTTGCCAACAAGGGTAAAGCCGCGCCACATGCCCCTGCCCCTTACTCAGTCATCTTGGCGCACACGTGCCGACTGGATTATCATCATCGTGCTGTGGGGTCTCGTCGCCGGCGCAATGCTCTATGGGTCGCTTGAGGCAATTCATGCGCTGCGCCTTGTCGATCCTGACGATGCGCTGCGCCTGGTTCAAGTCCGCGATTTCCTCGCAAGTCAGCCTTGGCACGATCTGGCGCAATACCGAATCAATCCAGCCGATGGCGGCGGCCAGATTCACTGGTCGCGTTTCATCGACGTCCAGATCGCTGCCTTTATACGCCTGTTCGAGCTGGCACTGCCGCCTGTCGAGGCCGAACGCTGGGCGCTCAGCATCTATCCGCTGGTGGTGATGCTGCTGGTCTTTATCGTTTTTCATCGCCTGCTCACACGTCTTGGCGATCGTCTGTTCGTGCGGGTCGGACTTGTGATTGTCGCTTCTACATACAGTGTGCTGCGGAATTTTGTTCCGCTGCGCATCGATCATCATGGCTGGCAACTGCTGATGTCGCTTACGATGCTGTGGCTTGCCCTTGGTCCCGCAACCCTCATCCGCGGCGCTGCAGCGGCACTTGCCATTACCATTCATCTCGAAATCTCGCTCGAAGGTCTGCCCTATCTCGTCATTTTCGGTGGACTGTTTGCGTGGGACTGGCTGCGCAACCCAGAAAATGCACCGCGCTTGCGTGGGTTTGCGGCAGGCCTTGTGGTAATCCCGTTTACTTGGACGATGCTGTTGCGCGGCGTCAACGGCGTCTTCGGCCTGTACTGCGACGCTTTCTCGAGACCATATCTCGCCGCTGCAGCAGCAGTCGGAGTCGTCCTGACCTTGGCGATAAGCAACCAGTCGTGGATGGCGAGCTTTCGCTTGCGTTTGGTCGCACTTGGGGTTGCGGGCACGATCGGCGCGGCGGTCTTTGCGATGGTCGGCCCGCAGTGCCTGTCAGGCCCCTTCGGCAATCTGAGCCCCATAGTGCGCGAATATTGGTATGAACAAATCGATGAAGGTCATGCCATCTGGCGGCAGTCGATCGACGCCATTCTAGCCTATCTCATGCCGTCGCTGGCTGGCTTTGCCGGGATTGTCTGGATGGCCCGCCGGACCGCTGATCCGGCCCGGCGTGAAGATTGGTGGCGGCTGGCAATTGTTGCAATTGGGGGAATTCTCATTTCGCTGTTTGTGCTGCGTGCAACTTGGGTGGCGCACGCCTACACTCTTCCCGGCTACGTCAGTGCTCTCATTGTCATCTACCGCTGGGGTCAAAGTTTTCCGAGCGCGCTCCTGCGCGTGCCCGCAACGGCGCTGTGTATCGCCGCCCTTCCCATTTCAGTATCGGCAATTGCACTTACGGTCACCGGTCCGTTCGTAGTCTCGGACGACGACAGCCCAATCATGCCGACGGATTGCATGACCCCTGCTGCGGCTGCGCGGTTGCGAGAGCTTCCAACAGGGACAATATTCGCATTGATAGACATTTCGCCAGCAATTCTTGTCTCCACGCCGCACAGCGTCGTTGCAACGGGTCATCACCGCAACAACGATGCTATCTACCGGGTTATAAGTGCTTTCATGGGTCCGATAGGCAATGCCGAGGGGCATGTACGCGCGGCGGACGCGGACTATGTCGCTGTCTGCACCAACCTCGGAGAGTTTGATATTTTCCAGCGCGAAAATCGGAATGGTCTCGCCGCCGCCTTGGCGCGGGGCACTGCCCCCGTTTGGCTTGTGCCGCTGCCCGCGCAGTCGGTCGGGCCGCTGCGTGTTTATCGTGTCCGGGCCGCTACGCCGGGGTAAAGACGAGCGCGGTTCCGTTGATGCAGTGCCGCTTGCCCGTCGGGCGCGGGCCATCATCGAACACATGGCCCAGGTGCCCGCCACAGCGGCGGCAGTGCACTTCGGTCCGCGGATAGCCGATGTCATAATCGGTCTGCGTTCCCACCGCGCCGGGAAGCGCCGCCCAGAAGCTGGGCCAACCAGTGCCACTGTCATATTTGCGGCTGCTGTCGTACACTGGCAGTCGGCATCCGGCGCAGGCAAAAGTACCGCGCCGCTTTTCCTGGTCGAACGGATGGCTGAACGGGCGTTCGGTCCCCGCCTGGCGCAGGACATGGAATTGGCGCGGTGTTAGCCGCTCTTTCCACGCCGCCTCGCTCAGCTGCCACCCCTTCTGCCCTTTGGGACGGGGGGCAGCACGCAAATGCGGGGCAACCAGCGCGCCTGCGCCCAAAGCGGCAAGGCCAAGGAGGATGTGACGTCGCTGCATCTGTCCGCTCAATAACGTTCGAGTTCAACCATCAGCTTTTTGTAGCCATGCACGAAGCTTGCGGGCACCCGCACCGGTTCCTCCAGCACATTGACGCGCAGGCGGCGCTTCTGCATCTCGGAAATCAGGGCGGTCAGCTGCAGTTCGGCGACCCGCGCCCCGACACAGCGGTGAATGCCATAGCCAAAGGCCAGATGTCGCCGCGCATTGGCCCGGTCAACGATGATGCGGTCACCATCGGGAAACACGCTTTCGTCGCGGTTGGCCGAGGCATACCATAGCGCGATCTTGTCGCCCTTGCGGATCAGCTGGCCTTCGACTTCGGCGTCTTCCATCGCGGTGCGGCGCATATGTGCGAGCGGGGTTTGCCAGCGGATGATCTCGTGCATCGCGTTAACGGCCAGCTCATGGTCGTGATTGGCCTCCAGCTTGGCGCGCTCCTCGGGAAATTGCGCCAGACCATAGGCATAGGCCGACATCGAATTGCGCGTCGTGTCATTCCCCCCGACGATGAGCAGGATGAGATTCCCCATGAACTCATTCTCGCTCATGTGGCTCATCGCGTCGGATTGCAGCATGATGGAGATCAGGTCGTGCTCGCCGGGGTTTTGCGCCTTGCGGTCCCACAATTGCTTGAACGCTCCGCCCATTTCGAATGCAGTGGCCAGCCGTGCCTGCCGCTCTTCCAGCGTATCGCCATTTTCGATGTCGCCCAGCACGTCGGACCAGTGGGTCAGCTTGTGTCGTTCCTCCCACGGGAAATCGAACAATATGGCCAGCATCTGGGTGGTCAGCTCGATCGACAGATGCTCGACCCAGTCGAACGGCTTGCCGATGGGCAGGCTGTCGATCACCGCGCTGGTGCGGGCCAGCGTGTCAGCGCGCAGCCGCTCGGTCTCGCTCGGGCCAAAGGCCGGGGCCACGGTGCGGCGCTGCGCGGTGTGCTGCGGCGGGTCCATCGCGATGAACATCGGCATGGGAATCGCGCCTTCGGGCATTTCGGCCAGGCTTTCGCCCGCAATGACGATGCCGCCATATTCCCAGGATGACGAAAAAATCTTGGGCAGCGCCTCGATATGCTGAATGGGTTTATAGGTCGACACGGACCAATAGGGACCAAACTTCGATTCGGGGCAATAATGCACCGGCGCCTCGGCACGCAGCCGCCGGAACGGCTCCTGCCAGCGATCTTCGGCCCACAGCTCGGCGCGCGAAACGTCGAACGGATGAGGGACATCGGGGGACGCGCGGTACTGGGTGGCCATCGGCAAATTCCTCTTCGCTTTTTTCGTCTTGCTGCGAAATCAGTTGCAGAATGCCACTATTGACAAATATGTCAATGACGCCGCGCGCGCAGCCAGAAGGCCCAGCTTTGCCGTCCGCTCAGCACCCCGCTGCGGAACAACCGGGCGAACAGCCACACCGCCGCCGCAACCCACAGCAATTGCCAGCCCAGTGCGGCGATATGCACCATGCGGTCGCCATCAGTGGCCGCCCGCGCCGCCATGGCAAAGGGCGATGAAAAGGGCAGAAGTTCGGCGGTGCGCGCCAGCGTGCTCCCCGGCATGCTCGACGCAGCCGACGCCAGCCCGAACATCCCAACCTGAAAAATGGTGATGGGCAGTGACAGCATCTGAATCTCGCGCACCGTCCCGGCCTGCGATCCGACACCCAGAAATATGGCACCAAGCAGCAGGAACGCCATGATGAAATAGGCAAAGCCGATGGCCACGAAGAACCCCCACCCGGTCGCCGGTGCGGCCTGCAACAGCGTGGCGGCGGCCGCCGCGCCTTCGCCGCCACTGGCCCCGGCCCCGCCCATCATTCCCGCCGCGATCAGGCCGCCGACCAGCGCCAAACCCATCCAGAAGGAAATGAACAACAGTGCAACCCCCAGAAACCCCAGCAGCTTGCCCATGAAGACCGCCTCCAGCGGCGCGGCGGCAGCCAGGATTTCGATCACCTTGTTGCTTTTTTCCTCGGCAAGGCTGCTCACCGTTTGTCCGGCCAGCAGCAGCGTCAGGAAAAATATGATGAAGACGGCTCCGAACGCGAGCGACTGGCGCGCGGCATTGCTGGGTGCGGGAACGCTCAGGCTGGTGAACTGCGGCACGGCGCGCGGTATGTTGGCCCCGCTGCTGCGGGCGATCAGACTTTGTTCGGCCAGCAGCGCGAGATAGCGGCCCGAGCCCGAATCGGTGGATCGTTCCCAGATGCGCGGATAGGCAAGCGTGCCGACCATGACCGCCAGCGTATCGCTGCCCGGTTCGGCAAAAATGGCGCGCACAGCATCATTGTCGGGCCGCGTCTCGGCCATCCGCACTTCCAGCATCGGGGTCAGCACGGCGCCGGTCGCGCTGCGCAGCCGTGCGTCCGTCTCGCGCAGGGCGGGCAAGTCGGCTTGCGGCGCGACAACGACGATACGTCCGGCGTTACGGTTGGCATCGGCCAATCCCGCCGCGCCCATCCCGCCGACCAGCCCCATTGCCAGCATGAACAGCGGGGCGAGCAGGAACAGCAGGAAGGTCGGCGTCGCCACGATCGACAGAAAGTCGCGCCGCGCAACAACGATCATGATGCGGAAAAAGGCGCGCGTCATGCCGCTTCCCCCGCTTCTGCCGCATCATCGTCATCGGCATCAGCGACATAATCGGCATCGCATTGGCGGACGATGTGCACAAAGGCATCGTGCAGCGCTGGCCGCGCAATCGCAAGCCCGGCAACCCCCAGCCCGCTTCCCGTCAACTGGATCAACAGGGGTTCGACCGCGCCCTCGTCGATGGTGAAATGCCATTGCTCGCCAACGGCCGCCGCTCCGGCGGGCAACAGCGCCGCGACCGCCTGCGCATCGGCACCGGCGCGCGGCGTATAACGCACCTGCATCGGCAAAAGCGCGCGGGCATCGTCCACCGTCCCCTCGAACCGCCGCTGCGACCGCGCGATGATCGCCAGCCGGTCGCACAGCCGTTCGGCATGCGCCATCACATGCGTGGAAAACAGCACCGTCGCCCCCCGCGCCCGCTCGCGCCGGACCAATGCCTCCAGCCGCTCCTGATTGACGGGATCGAGTCCCGAAAACGGCTCGTCAAGCACGATCAGTTCGGGCGCATGGACCAGCGATCCAATGAGCTGGACCATCTGTGCCATGCCTTTGGACAGCTGACGGATCTTGCGGTCGATCGCGTGGGCCAGCCCCAACTCCTCCATCATCGCCGCACCGCGTTTGCGCCCGTCAAGCCACGACAGCCCGCGCAGTGCGCCCATGAACGCGATCGCCTCGGTCGTTTTCATGCCCGGATACAGTCCGCGTTCCTCGGGCAGGTAGCCGATCCGCGCCCGCGCCTCGGCCGGATGGCTATGCCCCAGCACGCGGCGCGTTCCGGCATCGGGATCGATAATGCCCAGTAACATGCGCAGCGTTGTGGTCTTGCCCGCGCCATTCGGCCCCAGCACGCCATAGATGCTGCCCTGTGCAACACCGAGCGATACGCCGTCCACAGCGGTATAATCGCCATAATATTTCGTCAGTCCGCAGGCTTCGACTATAGGGTTCATTGCATCATTTCCTGCCGCGCGCGGCGCATCCTGTTCTCAATCGTGCTGCTATCGCTTATGCGGCAGGAATGACAGCGAAGTTAATGGCGCAGACTGCCCCGGCACCGCATGACCTTGCCGCGCGCCTCGAAAGCGCGGCGCGCGCGCATGGCTTTGCGGCCTTTGGCATTGCCGCCGCCGATGCCGCCCCGCAGACACGCGAACGGCTGCGGGCCTGGTTGGACGCCGGTCATCATGGCGACATGCTGTGGATGGAAAGCCGCGCCGACGAACGCGGCCACCCCGCCGGATTGTGGCCCGACGTCCGTTCGGTCATCATGCTGGGGATGAGCTATGCTCCTGCTGCCGATCCGCTTGCGCTGGCGGAGCGATCCGATCGCGGCCGCATTTCGGTTTATGCACAGGGTGCCGACTATCATGACGTCATCAAACGCGCGCTCAAGGCACTTGCACGCGATCTGATCGCACTTGCCCCTGATGCCGCGCTGAAGGTGTTCGTCGACACCGCACCGGTCATGGAAAAACCCTTGGCGGAAGCGGCCGGGCTGGGGTGGCAGGGCAAGCATACCAATCTCGTCAGCCGCACGCATGGCAGCTGGCTGTTCCTGGGTGCGATCTACACGACGCTTGATCTGCCGCCCAGCGTGGCGGGGCGCGACCGCTGCGGCTCGTGCCGCGCGTGTCAGGATGCCTGCCCCACCGATGCCTTTCCCGCGCCGTACCGGCTCGACGCCCGCCGCTGTATTTCATACCTTACAATTGAGCATAAGGGGCCGATCCCCGAGCCGCTTCGACCTGGTATCGGCAACCGCGTCTATGGCTGTGACGATTGTCTGGCGGTATGCCCGTGGAACAAGTTTGCCGACACCGCGCAGCGGCACCGCGCCTTCCTGCCGCGCGCCGAGCTTGCCGCACCGTCGCTCGCCGACCTGCTTGCACTGGACGACTCGGCGTTTCGCCGAGTGTTTGCCGGGTCACCAATCAAGCGCATCGGGCGTGGGCGCATGGTCCGCAATGCCGCCATCGCAGCGGGGAACAGCGGTGACGCCAGATTGCTGTCCCAGCTTGCGCCCCTGTGCCACGATGATGATCCGGTGGTCGCAGACGCGGCAGAATGGGCCATGGCGCGCCTGCAAGCTGCGGTTTAGCGCGAGAAGCATGAGGTTGGATCGCAATCGTTGCTACAGCAAAAGCTGGCGACCCTCGCAGCGGTCTATTCATGCCTGAGATGTCGGCCTGCGCTGGTATGACAACCATCATTCGGCCTGATGCCATCTCGCTCCATTCACTCCGTCGCCTCGTGCTTGCGGGCTTGGCTAGAGCGTGATGAGTTTAGGTTGATCCTCTTGTCCTCGTCATTCCCGCGAAGGCGGGAATCCATCACCT
>ERZ1066122.1573-NODE-1573-length-17732-cov-7.219438_pt1 | contig 17732 bp, 17 predicted proteins | sample MGYA00382769_ERZ1066122 | MGnify/ENA primary metagenome ERZ1066122 (study PRJEB33369, sample SAMEA5778352) | biofilm metagenome | biome: Industrial cooling water; feature: Water cooling tower basin; material: Biofilm | place: United Arab Emirates | collected... | reverse complement strand
CGCCGGAACCGGATCAGTGGGGGTTGGCAGCAATGCCAGCCCCCATTTGACGTGGGTTTCCCACAACCGTCCGCGTCGGGACCACCGCGCCGATCCGCAGCACCCTTGCCCCCGCAAGCAATCGCGGGCATAGGCCCCGATCATCATATCGCCGCGCCGGTTCAGGACGACTGCCCATGAAAATCCATGTCTATGTCACGCTGAAAAACGGCGTTCTCGACCCGCAGGGCAAGGCGATTCATCATGCGCTGGAGGGGCTGGGCTTTGCCGGGGTCCATGATGTTCGCGCCGGACGCTTCATCGAACTGGACGTGGCCGATGATGTGAATGACGCCGACCTTGATGCCATGTGCGCCAAGCTGCTCGCCAACACGGTGATCGAAAATTACCGGATCGTGCGGCCGTGAAGACAGCGGTCATCGTCTTTCCCGGTTCCAACTGCGATCGCGACATGGCCGCAGCACTGGAGCATGCCACCGGCAAGGCTCCGGCGATGGTGTGGCACCGCGAAACCGCGCTGCCGGACGGCACCGATTTCGTCGCGCTGCCCGGCGGATTTTCCTATGGCGACTATCTGCGTTCCGGCGCGATGGCGGCGCGTTCGCCGGTGATGGACGCAGTGCGCACAGCGGCGGCGCGCGGGGTGCCGGTGCTGGGCGTGTGCAACGGGTTTCAGGTGCTGACCGAAGCGGGCCTGCTTCCCGGCGCACTCATGCGGAACGCGGGGCTGAATTTCGTTTGCCGCACCGTCGGCCTGACGGTTGCAAACAACCAGTCGCTGTTCACCGGTGCCTATGCCGCGGGCGAGGCCATCCGCATTCCCGTCGCGCACCATGACGGCAATTATTTCGCGGACGCCGCAACGCTCGACCGGATCGAGGGCGAAGGCCGCGTCGCTTTTCGCTATGCTGAAGAGGTCAACGGATCATCGCGCGCCATCGCCGGGCTGCTCAACGATGCCGGCAATGTGCTGGGCATGATGCCGCACCCCGAACGGGCGTGCGAGCCCGCGCATGGCAATCAGGATGGTACGCGGCTGTTCGCATCGGCATTGGGCGCGCTGGTCGGCTGAATCGCGACACGCGGTCGCGGCTGCAACCAACGACCGATCAGTGCCAGCACCGTTGGCCAGAACATGGTGTTCCAGATATCGTGCCAATGCGCGCGATCGGGTTGCAACATGCCGCCAAGCGCCTCCGTTTGAATATCAAGCCACTCACCGCCAAGTGTAATGCCCAGGGCGACGCTCCATGCAACCCACCACCCAAAACGCGCGCGCCAAACCAGGCGAACGGCCAGAAATATAGCCAATCCCAGATAGATGTGCAGCGCATCCTTTCCGAGCCCCGTTCCTGCTAACAGCGTCAGTTTCAATGTTTGAAAGCAGGTCAGCACATCGATCATGACGATCATGCCTTGACGCGAAAGGGCGTGAAATCGGTGGTGTCGTCGTAAAGGTCCACGCCCTCGCGCCGCTTGAGCGCGACCACGATCGCGATCGTCACCGGCAGCAGGATGATCTCCCACCCCGTCTTGATCACCCACTGCGACAATACGGTCTGGAACAGCGCGTCGGTTGGCCAGCCATCCTGACCGTAGAAGGCAACGGGATAGAAGATCAGGCTGTCGAGCCCCTGTCCCACCACCGTGCTAGCCACGAAACGCAGGCCCATGCGGCGGCCATTGTCGCGCAGCTTCAGCTTGGCCAGCACCAGACTGTTGGCAAACTCCCCCGCCCAGAAGGCGAGCATCGAGGCGAGCACGATCCGCCAGCTGTTGCCGAACACCGCCTCATAAGCCGCCTGATCGGTCCAGCCGGGGGCCGGGGGCAATTGGACGACGACCCAGGCCATGAAAGCCATGAACGCCAGCGCGGCAAAACCCGTCCAGATCACCCGCCGCGCGCGCGCATAGCCATATACTTCGGTCAGCATGTCGCCGATGACATAGGACAGCGGGAAAAACAGCACGCCCGCGCCGAACGGCCATTCGCCGATGAAGGGCAGATCGACCACCGACCGCTTCGCCGCCCCGATGATGTTGGACAACAGCAATATGGCGACAAATGCCGCCATCACGAGGTCATAGTAGCGAAACTGGTGCACCGCATTGGCGCTGGTGCGGACGGGCTGGGCAATGGCGGACATGCGCCACTGCTTAACCGCCTTTTGCTGGCGCGCAAACACCGCTATTGCAGCAGGCGCAGCGCCCGTAGCTCAGCTGGATAGAGCACCCGCCTTCTAAGCGGGTGGTCGCAGGTTCGAATCCTGCCGGGCGCGCCATTGGCCCCGTTATGACTTGGTGTGTCAGTGCGCAGCGGGCGTTTTTGTCATGGATACAGCTGATCGGGTCAGCATGATCAGAACTGCGGCAACCGCCGCGCTGCCTAGCGCCAGTGGCAGGCCTGACGGCAGCAACTCGCCCGGCAGTCGCGGCAGCAAGCTGCTGAATAGATCGGCTTGAGTGTTGATCACAAAGTGGAGGGCGACAGCGGGTAGAATATTGCCATTGGCAAAGCGTGTTATGATCGCGAGAACAACCGACCAGGCGGTAACCCACAGCAGATAAGGAGCAGCTGACGCCACGCTGGAAAAAACCGAGTCGTAAAACAGCGGCAGGTGCCAAAGGCCCCAGATTGGACCGATCAACAGCCCGGCCGCCCAAGTCGGCAGCCTCGCCTCGAACCGGGGCAACAGATAGCCGCGCCAGCCGAATTCCTCTGCCAAGGGGCCGGTCCATAGATTTATCAAAGTCATCGCGCCGAGCCATATCGCTGGGTCCGGAACCCCCTGCCCCACCAGATCGATCGGGTGGGTGACAAAGGTCAGGAGGCCCGCGACCAGCGGCGCGGCCAATACGATAACGAGTGGCAACGCGCCGAACCGTGCGGCAAAGGCGCGTCGTGCAAAGGTCGTGACACCGCTCACTCCACCCTCGGCATAATGGGCAGCAAAAGCGGCTAGGCTGACCGCGCCCGGCAACAGGAAAAAGGCAATATTGGCCAGCGCCGAATCCGGGGCGGCAAGCGCCCGCACGGCAATCCAGCCTGCCCACGGAAAGCCGAATGCTATGGAAAAAAAGACTATAACGCCGAAGTTTCGGCGGGTGGCGAGCGTCGTTGTCATGGGGTCCAGTATGCACCGTAAGAATATCGTGCAACGCGTCCCCGGCAACTAGTTCACCTGTATAAGTCCCATCACCCCATCGTCGGAATCACGAACGCATTGCCGCCATCGACGGACCCGTCGGGCCAGCGGGCGGTGACGGTCTTGACCTTGGTCCAGAACTTCACGCCTTCCATCCCGTGCTGGTTGGTGTCGCCAAAGGCGCTGCGTTTCCAGCCGCCGAAGCTGTGATAGGCCACCGGCACGGGGATCGGGACGTTGATGCCGACCATGCCGACATTGACCCGTGCCGCGAATTCGCGAGCGGCGTGGCCGTTGCGGGTGAAGATGGCGACGCCGTTGCCATATTGATGCTGGCTGGGCAGCGCGAGCGCGGTTTCGAAATCGGGTGCGCGGACGATCTGGAGCACCGGGCCGAAGATTTCTTCCTGATAGCTCGTCATGTCGGTCGTCACATGGTCGATCAGGGTGGGGCCGATGAACGCGCCGTCCTCATGCCCCTGTAGGGTGAAGCCGCGCCCGTCGACGACCAGCTCGCCGCCTTCGTCGATACAGGTCTGGATCCACCCTTCCACGCGTGCCTTGTGCGCGGGGTTGATGACCGGGCCATAATGGGCGTCGGGATCGGTCGAGACGCCCACACGCAGCGCGCGGATCGCGGGGATCAGCTTTTCCTTCAACCGTTCCGCCGTATCGTCGCCGACGGGGACGACGACGGGCAGCGCCATGCAGCGTTCGCCCGCGCTGCCGAATGCGGCGCCGCTCAAATCGGCGACGACCTGATCGAGGTCGGCATCAGGCATGACAATGCCGTGATTCTTGGCCCCGCCCATCGCCTGGACCCGTTTGCCCGCCGCGACGCCGCGGTTATAGACATAATGGGCGATGTCGGACGAGCCGACGAAGCTGACTGCCGCAATGGCCGGGTGGTCGAGGATGGCATCAACCATCGCCTTGTCCCCGTGGACGACCTGAAAAATCCCCTCCGGCATTCCGGCTTCGAGCATCAGTTCGGCCAGGCGGTTGGGCACGCTGGGGTCGCGCTCGCTGGGTTTGAGGATGAAGGCGTTGCCGACGCTGGTCGCGACCGCGCCCATCCACAGCGGGATCATTGCGGGGAAGTTGAACGGCGTGATGCCCGCCCCGATGCCCAGCGGCTGGCGCATCGAGAACACGTCGATGCCGGGACCGGCGCCCTGCGTATATTCGCCCTTGAGCACATGGGGGATGCCGCAGCAGAATTCGACGACTTCCAACCCGCGCTGAATGTCGCCCTTGCTGTCGGCAATGACCTTGCCATGTTCGATGCTGAGCATGTGGGCGAGTTCGTCCATATGCGCCTCGACCAGCGCCTTGAAACTGAACATCACGCGGGCGCGGCGCTGGGGGTTGGTGGCGGCCCAGGCCGGCTGGGCAGCCTGTGCCGCCGCGACGGCGCGTTCGAGCACGGCGGCATCGCCCAGTGCCACGCGCGCCTGCACCCCGCCATTGTTGGGATCGAACACCTCGCCAAAGCGGGTGGGCGCAGCGCCGGAGCCGCCGGCGATGAAATGGTCGATGATGCGCATGTGTGGGCTCCCGCTTGGCCGCGATGGCGGCACCTTTGGATCGCCCTATACCCGTTCGTGTCGAGCGAAGTCGAGACACCTCGAAGGCTGGCGCAATGCCAAGGGGCGTCCCGACTTCGCTCGACACGAACGGATCGGGATCATGGCGCAGGCGGCGCGAACAGCTTGTCGTCGATCGCCTGGTTCACCTTTACACTGCGCCAGTGAATCTCGTTCTGCTTGACGCCGTTATAGGTCAGCGTGACCTTTCCCGCCTGCAACCACCATGGCGCGTCGGCGGGGCGGAAGAAATCGTCATAGCTGCGCACATGCCAGCCGCGCGGGGTCGCGAAACCGACCATGCGGACGGCATGGGTGGACTTGTCGATGCCAAACAGGCTCTCGCTGCCCGCAGGGTCGGTGAGGCGGACCATATAGACGGCATGGCCATCGACATTGCCGTCGGCCAGCCGGACTGCCGCAAAGCCGGGTTTCAGCGCATGGCGGATGATGCCGAACCCGAAATTGCTGGCCCAATAGGCGTCCGCCTCAGCCTTGGGCACGACCCCCTTGTCATTCCAGGTGGTGGTGCCGTCAAACCCGACGGTGAAGACGGGCCGCCCCTTGTCGCTGACCGCGATCCTCAGCTTCCCCTCGGCCCCGTGCGCGGCCTGACGGTCGGGGTCGAAGGCGCGGTGCATGACATAGCGGTCGGGAGCGGAGGTCGGCTCGGCCCCGCTCTTGCCCCAGAAAACCGCGCTGCCGGCTAGTTCCAGCGTGCGCACCTGCGCCCAGCGCTCGCCGCCGTGCGCCTCGGTCGCGCGGGCGAGGATGGTGCGGCCATCGGGATCGTCGGCGGCAAGTGCGGGCGCGGCGAGCAGAAGCCCGAACAGGATGAAGAGTCGATGGAGCATGGACGGGTTCCTGACACAGATTATTTGTCCGGACAAATTGCATTTGGCGGATGGCTGGTATAGCCCTAGACCCGTGTCGCCGTCATGCGGAACTTTGCGGCGGCGCGGGGATGCAGGGAGAAGAGGATGCGCCATCGATCAGCTTGCGTCGTCGCTGCTGTGCTGGCTGTTTTCGCCGGATCGCCGGTGATGGCGGAGCGGTTGGTGACCCAGCATCCGGTGCCGCCGCCCGGGGTCTATTCAAACGAAGAACAGGTTTATTTTGCAAAAGAGGCGGGACAGACCGCACCGCCGCTGGTCATGCTGCGGATCGACGGGCCGCATCAGGTGACGCCGGTGGACGCCTTTGGGGCACCAACCGTTGCCGACATGTATTCCGACACCATTGTCTATGACGGCAAGAACATCGTCGCCGCGTTGAAGGACAAGACGGTGCTCGACCTGCGCCGCGCGCGTCCCGCGACCTGCTGGGTCGCGATCCGCAAGGACAAGCCCAAGGCCGACGGGTCGCCCGACTGGTTTTTTGCGAACGGGGTGAAATTGCACGATCAGGGGGGACGCGCGCTGGTGGGCAAGGATGTCGCCGACACACAGCCTGTCGTCATCCGCATGCGCAATGTCGTGTGGCCACCAAAGGCCGACGGGACGCCGAGCACCAACAAGCCCAGCGTCGTGCTGTACATCCACAAGCCCGAGGAGCGCGACCGGTCGGAGGCCTATGCATGGGCCGATCCCGGCGCAGCGCGGGTCGGCATCAACCTGCGCTGGATGCAGGCGAGCTGCGCTATCGACGGCAGGGAACAACCATCGGCGGTCACCGCCACCAGTTTTCGAGGATAGGGAGATCGACACATGAAACGCTTATTGCTGACCGCCACGGCCATCGCACTGGCAACATCATTTTCCTTTGGCGCTGAGGCCAGGGACAAGCCCCGGATGCTCGATCCGACCAAGGCCGAGGACGCGCTGGAGATTGCCAAACGCGTCCAGTGCGGCGAGGCGGACGGCAAGCCTGCTGTCTATCACTGGGCGGGCAAGGTTTATTCGCGCGTGACCGGCGAGCCCGACCGGCTGTTGTTCACCGGCGAGGGGATGAATGTCCGCACTTGCGTCACCGTCAACGATCCCGTGCGCGGCAAGGGGTGGCGGCTGGTGAGCCGTGAGATCATGCTTTATCTCGACCCCAAGACCGGCGAGGTGCTGCGCGAATGGACCAACCCGTGGACGGGCGAAAAGGTGCCGGTGATGCACATCGCCAACGACCCGGTGAACCAGCGTCCGCAGTTTCCGAAAATGGCCGACGGGTCGCCCTACAAGTTCAGCGGACGGCGCGAGGGGCGCTGGTTCTTCCAGCCGTTCGAGGCGCCGCTGTTCTACACCAACCCGCTGGCGGGGGATTATCAGGATTATATCGGCGGCAAATATCACGCGATGGAGATCTTCGACTTCGCCTATGATGCCGAAGAAATGCTCAACACCAAAAATCCGACTGCCTATCCCATCGTCGCGTGGGTGCGCATTTCGGACTGGATGCCGTGGATGAAAATGCGCGGGCGGCAGGGGCAGATGGTGTTCAACGCCATGGGCAACAAGCTCAAGAGCTTCGACGAGCTGCCCCAGGTGCTGAAGGATGAAATCGCGCTGAACTATCCTGCCTATACCGCGCCGCCGCCGGGCGACGATGCGCGGCCCAATGAAACGACGTGGACCGTGTTCAAGAAATGGGCGGCGGACAAGGCCCCGGCAGCCAAGCCCGCGGCAGGCCACTGACATGCGGACGACGCGGCGCGGCTTTCTGGCCGGGGGCGGCAGCGCCGCGATCCTGGCCGGAGCCGCGCCGCGCAGCGCCTGGGCGCGCACCAGCCACGATGTGATCGTCATCGGCGCGGGGCTGGCGGGGCTGGCCGCCGCGCGCCGACTAGAAGCGGCGGGCCTCCGGTGCCTGATCCTGGAGCGCGAGGGGCGGATCGGCGGGCGGCTCCACACGCTGCGCGACTTGCCCGGTGCGCCCGAGGCCGGGGGCATTCAGGTCGGACAGGGATACCGGCTGCTGCGCGCGATCGCCGCCGAGGTGAAGGTGCCGATCGTCGAGGGTGGCGGCGCGGGTGCGGGTGCCGCCGAAAGCCGGACCGCGCTGTTCCACATCAATGGGCAGACTGTGCGGGCGGCAGACTGGGCGACATCCCCCGCCAACCGGCTGGCGGACGGCGAGCGCGCCGTGCTCCCGCTGGCACTGGCGATGCACTATGCCCGTGCGGTGCCGCAACTGAGCGCGCCGCAGGCATGGCTGGACGCGCCGGCCGCGCAGGACATCAGCTATGCCGCCGCGCTGCGCGGCGCGGGCGCCAGCGACGAGGCGCTGCGGCTGATCGAGGCCAATCTTAACGGCAATACGCTGGCGGGCATGTCGGCGCTCTCCGTTGCGCGCACCATCGCCATCTACCGCGCCGGGCCGGGGCCAACCGCGACCATCGGCGGCGGATCGCAGGCGCTGCCCGAAGCGATGGCACGGGCGCTGGTGTCAACGCTCCGCCTAAATCAGCAGGTCGACGCCATCCATGAGGAAGCCGACGCGGTGACCGTTCATGTCGGCAGTACCGTGCACCGCGCACGGCACCTCATTTGCACCATACCATTTGCGGCACTGCGGAGTATCGACATCCGCGCCCCGCTGGCGCCGGGCATCGCAACGATGATCCCGTCGCTCTCCTATACCCGCGCCAGCTTTGCTTTTATTCCGGCGAAGCGCGCCTTCTGGAAAGACGACGGCGGCCCCGAAACATTGTGGACAGACGACCCGCTGATCGGGCGGCTATTCGTGCTGGGCGACGACCCGCCAATGCTGAAGCTGTGGACGGTGGGCGCAGGAGCCGACCTGCTTGACCGGATGGACCCGCGCGCTGCCGCGGCCGCCATTGCCGCGCGGATCGAGGCGATGCGCCCCGCCGCCAAGGGCCAGCTGGACAGCGGTATCCGCTTCTTCAGCTGGCAAAAGCAGGCGGGTGCGCGCGGCATTTACCACCATATCGGCACGGGCGACGCCGCCACGCTGGCAGCGGCGACCAGGGCCATGGGCGCGCGGCTACATTTTGCGGGCGAGCATCTGGCGCAGGCAAGTTCAGGCATGGAAGGCGCGCTGGAATCCGGCATGCGGGCGGCGGACCATGTGCTGACGCGGGCATAAGTGCTGTTATTGGCCTGGCCTATCCTTGCTGAAGGCGGCCACCAAAGAAATCCCTAATCTTGCCCCGTCTGCCCTGAGCTTGTCGGACTCGAAGAGGACGCGCAGCGCCGACGGCTGTTTTTTCTTTGGCCTGGTCAGAGAAAGAATGACCCTGCGACAGGCTCAGCGCAGACAGAAAGAAAAAAGGGGACCGGTTGCCCGGCCCCCTTTTTTCATGACGCATCGAGGCGCGGATCAGAAGTTGAACGTCCCTTCGACCCCGAAAGTCCGGCCCTTGCGCAGCGTGCCAAAGAAGCCACGCGGATTGCCGCTTTCAATCTGCGCCGCGCGCCCATCAAAAGTGCCAGCCGTCGGCAGGCCGTTACGCGAGCCCGAATAGCGCAGATCGAACCAGCGCGTTGCGAGCGGGATCGAATCCTCGTTGGTCAGGTTGCGGCCAAAGACGGCGATCGAGAAATTGTCCTGCCGCACCCCGATCCGCGCGTTGACCAGGAACGTGTCGCCCGTTTCGGCCAGATTGTGGACCTGAACATATTTCGACGCTTCGTAGGAGAAATTGCTGTTGACGAAGGCTTTGAGTCCACCGTTGCCAACCGACGTGTCCCAGCTGAACCCGCCGTTGACGATCCACGGGCTTCCCAGCGGCAGCCGGTTGCCGGTGATATCGCACAGCGGCAGCGCGGCCGCCGTCGGGTTGCGGGTGTCGAAATTGGGCCGCAGCCCGCCCGAATTCAGGATGAACTGATCGCTGTCGCAGCCCTTGGTGAATTTGGCATCGACATAGGAAATGCCAAGGTTGAGCAGCAGCGCGTCCGTCGGCGCAGCGGTGAAATCAATTTCGAACCCCTTGGTTTCGGCGTCCCCGGCGTTTGTCACGACCGATGTCAGCGCGCCGGTCCCATTGGGGTTGGGAATCGCGGACGTCAGCTGGACATTGCTGAGTTCGTTGTAGAAACCGGTTACCGCCATGCGCACGCGGCGATCGAGGGCATCAAACTTCACCCCAAGCTCGCCGCCCTTTGATTTTTCGGGCAGATAGTTGATGAAATCCTGACCCGTCTGAGCCGTGGCGGTCACCCCGGCCGTGCCGTTGAAACCGCCGGGTTTGCGGCCCGTGGCAAACACGCCATAGATCAGTGTGCCGCCGTCGGTGGTGTAGTTCACCGTGATGCGCGGGTCGGTGCCGGTAAAGCTGCCCGGACGGCGGCAGGTGACCGTCTGGCCGACGGGCAGCCCATCATCGAACTGATCGATGCGATCGGTTTCGCCGGCGCAGAAAATACCCGCCGATGTCGCGCTGGCACGATCAATGATCGTCTTCTTTTCATTGGCGTGGCGAATTTCGGCGGTGATGTTGAGCTGATCGGTGATGTCCCATTCGACCATGCCGAACACGGCCTTGTCCTTGATCGTCGAGAACTGCGACGTGTTGGTGCCGAGCGGCAAGCCGACCTTGCCGCTGCCAAAAGTGATGTCGACCGACTGAAATTTCTGCTTGAAGAAATAGACGCCGGCCATGACGCGGATCGGCTTGTCGCGCGGGCTGGAAATCCGCGCTTCGAAGCTTGTATCCTTTTGATCATCGCGGTTGGTGTTGGCAAAGGCCGGTTCGGTCGGCACGGCGGGCGGCGGGCCAAAGAAAATGAACGCGTTGCTGTGGTCGGAGTCGGTGCCGAAATAATTTTCATTGTCGCGCACACCGCCCGAGGCGTTGAAGATCCAACCCGAACCGCCGATGTCCCAGTCGAGGATCGCGGTCGCCAGAATCTGTTCGTTGAGCACGCCGTCAAAGGCCGTGCCGTCACGCAACCCCAGTGCCGGGCTGACCACCAGAGGATCGGTGTTCAGCTGGATATTGTTCGGCTGCGGCTTGATGACGCCGCAGAAATACTGATTCTGGTTATCGCTGTTTGCGGGCACGAAGGCCGTGTTGGCGTTGCGATAGAAATTGGACCGGAAACCGGGCTTGCAATTGTTGGCGGCCGACCCCTGAAGGAAGATTGCGAGCGGACCATCGTCGTCGCGCTGCCAGCTGATCCGGGTGCGCAACTTGATCTGGTCCGACGGTTCAAGCTGCAGCGTGACATAGGCCGACTGCGACTGTTCGCTGCCGACTTTCTTGCCGGTCAGCTGGTTGCGATACTGGCCGCCATATTCATAGTGGCGCACGCCCGCCCGAAACCCCAGCAGATCGCCGAACAGCGGCCCGCTGATCCCCACCGCGGCCTCACGCTCGGCATATTCCGCAAGCCGGGCACGCCCCGACACTTCAAGCGCGTTGCTCGGATCCTTGGTGATATAGTTGATCGCACCGGCGTAGGTATTGCGGCCGTAAAGGGCCGACTGCGGCCCCTTGATGATTTCGACGCGCTCGATCGACAGGGGGTCGAAACCCTGAATGTCGCCCTGATAATAGACGCCGTCGACGAAATAGGCCGCGCCCGTCTCGACGCCCGCTTGGACCCCGGCGAGCACGTTGGATTGCCCGCGGATGACCGGGCGGTCGGTCGAACGGCCAAAGGCCTGGCTGAAGCTGATCCCCGTGGCCGTCTTGGCAAAATCATCGATTGAATTAAGCCCCAGTTCCTCAATTTGTTGCGAACCGACAACCGAAACGGCGACAGGCGCGTCGGACAGCGTTTCCGCCGATTTGCGCGCGGTCACGACGATATCGGCGATGGGACCGCCATCTTCCTCTGCCGCGTCCTGGGCGAAGGCCGCGACCGGCGTTAGCGCGGTCACCATCAGCGCGGCGATTTTGACAGAAAATTTCATTCCAACCCCCAAATTTGGATTAACGGCACAAACCTGCTTGTGCGACCATCCACTTTGCGTCAAATTTGTCCAGACAAATTATTGGCACTAATTCACTCCCGCCGCTTGTGGTGCATATTGGCAACACAGGTGGCGCGGCAAACGGGAGGGCGTGGACAATGCGGCAGGATGACAACGACAGCGGGGAAGGGCTTGATCGGCGCGCACTTCTGGGCCTTGGCGCGGCGGGTGTCGCGGCGGCGACGACCTTGGGTGCGCCGCACGCTGAGGCAGCGATCAAGGGCGGCCCGGCGCGTCATGTGATGCAGGCCGATGGCAGTTATGCGACCGTTCCGCTGGCGAAAGACAGCTGGACGCTGGGCGTCGTGCAATCGCGCGTCATTGCGGTGGACACGGCCAGCCCGGACAAGAAACGGCGCGAGAATGTCGCCCACATGTGCGACCTTATCGATTACGCCAGCGGCTTTTCGGGGAAGAAGGATCTGCTGTTCTTCCACGAATTTCCCATCACCGGTTATAATTACAAATGGACGCTGGCCGACGCGCGGCGGATGGCGATCGAGATTCCGGGCGAGGAAACCGAGGCGCTGGCCAAAAAGGCGCGCGAGCATGGCAGCTGGCTGGTGTTCGGTTCCTATGTCCGCGATCCCGACTGGCCCGACAGCCTGCTTTCCATCACCACCATCATGAACGACAAGGGCGAGATCGTCGACAAGCATTGGAAGGCGCGGAACATCAAGGGCGTGTTTTTCGGGTTCGAACTGTTCACCACCACCATCTATGACGTGCTCGACCGCTATGTCGAAATGTACGGGCTTGATGCGGTGGTGCCGGTGACCCGCACCCCGCTCGGCAATATCTGTACCAGCAGCATCCAGCGCGAGCCGGAGTATTTCCGCGCCATGGCGATGAAGGGAGCGGAGGTGATCCTGCGCACCGCGACCGGCGGTTTCACCCCCGCCGACATTCAGGCGACGTCGATGTACAACAGCGTCTATACCGCCATCGCCAACAATGCGGCGAGCCCGAACAACGGCCTGTATTTCGAAGACGCAGGCGGCGGCAACAGCGCCATTTACGATCCCTCCGGCGACATGATCGACAGCGCCCCGACCGCGTTTGAAACGCTGGTTACCGCGCGCATCCCGATCGCGCAGTTCCGCGCGAAGCACCGGCAGCCGATCGTCCACACCGAACTCGTCATGCCGGTGTTCGAACAATATCGCAGCAAATATGCGCCCAGCCTGTTCAGCGCGTATCAGCCGAAAGATATTCAGGATTCCGGCCGCTATCTGAAGGACAAGAGCCGGTGGAGGTGAACCCCATGCCCGCTTACATGATCGTCACCGCGAAAATCGCCGACCGCGACGCTTTCATCGCTGGCTATGCTCCGGCGGCGGCGAAGCTGGTGGTGCAATTTGGCGGCAGATATGTTCTGCGCGGCCCTGGCGCGATGTTGCTGGAGGGCGATTTTGGCGACGGCGCGTCGATGGTCATCAGCGAATGGCCGGACAAGGCGGCGGCCCTCGCCTTCTGGAACAGCCCCGAATATGCCGAGGCCAAGAAATTGCGCGAGGGCATCGCCGATGTTCAGGTGCTGCTGATCGAGGGAATGCTCGCCCATGGCTGATCTTTATGCGATCATGGCATGGGACGGCCCTGGAGGCATGGCCGCGCGCGCCGAACACCGGGCGGCGCATTTCGCGCATATCGAGACGATCATCGACAAAATCGCCATCGCCGGGCCGCTCTATGACGACGATGGCGGCTTTGCGGGGTCGTTGGTCGTGGTCCATGCGGGCAGCCGGGCCGAGGCCGAGGCGATCCTGAAATCCGATCCCTATCATGCTGGCGGGGTTTGGGCGCGGTGGGACATTCACCGCTTTCTGGGCGCGGCAGGCGACTGGGTCGGCGGCAAGACGTGGTGAGACGGCGCCCGGCCAAGCGGCGGAATATCGCAAAGTGCCGCTGGACCGGCACCGCGCTGTGGCTTGTCGCGGCAGCCGCGCTGTTGCCGCCATCCGCCGCAGCGCAGGAGGTCGAACCCTGGACCGAGGCTGTCGTCAGCGTCACCGACATTGCTGCGGCATCGCGCCTGTTCCGGGAGGCAGGTGACTGGCGGCGGACCCACGCCGGCCGGATGGCACGGGCGGAGCTTGATTATTGGAAACTGCCGGCACAGACACGCGCCACCTTCGAACGCTGGTGCGCGCCGGGGACCGACACCGGCTGTATCCGCTTCGTCCGCTTTACCGGCGTGGCACAGCGACCCGTCCGGCGCGCGGCGCGGGCGTGGGATACGGGCGGCATATTCTCGATCATGGTGCGTAGCGACAATGTGCCCGCGCTGTTTGATGCCGCCATTGCACGCGGCTGGTGGGCAGAAAGCGAACCCATCCGGTTCACCTTCGGCGCATCGGACCTGCGCAATGTGGTGCTCACCGGCCCGCACGGCATCAATCTGGCGGTGTATCAGCGGGTCAGCCCGCCCTTCACTGCCTTTCCCGTCGGCCGGATCAGCCAGGCGTTCAATTCGATGCGGATGGTCAAGGACCGCCCTGCCGCGCGGGCTTTTTATGAGCAGAAACTGGGGTTCAATGTGCTGTTCGACAGCGCCCGCGAACCGGCCGAGCCCGCGTCTTCCAACTTCGGTATCCCCTTCAACCTGACGCCGACGATCAAGCGCGCCGCCGCCGCACTGCAGCCCGTGGCGGGCGTTGAAACGGGGCGGGTGGAGGTCATGCAGATTGAGGGCTTCACTGGCGGCGACGTGTCCGCCCATGCCAGCCCGCCCAATCTGGGCATTTTATCCGTGCGTTATCCCGTGCGCGGACTTGCCGCCTATCGCGCGCAGCTGGAGGCGCGGGGCGTCACCATCGCCTATGCCGCATCTGCCGTACCCATCGGCGGACTTGGCCATACCGACATGATCGCGGTGCGCGACCCCGACGGCAATATCACCGAATTCTACGAAGCTGCGAAGGACCGCAAATGACATTGACCGCCCGCATTACCGCCAACGGCGGTCCGGAAGTGATTGAGTGGACACAGGTCGACCTGTCGCCGCCGGGCGCGGGCGAGGTGCGGATGCGCAGCACTGCAGTCGGCCTCAACTTCATCGACACCTATCACCGGCGCGGCATCTATCCCGTACCGCTGCCCACCGGGCTGGGCATCGAGGCGGCAGGCGTGGTCGAGGCGGTGGGCGCGGGCGTGACCGAGTTTGCCGTCGGCCAGCGTGTCTGCACCTTTGGCCCGCACCTTGGTGCCTATTGCGCCGCGCGCAATGTTGCGGCCGCGACATTGTTCGCGACCCCCGACGACATCAGCGACGAGATTGCAGCGGCGGCACTGCTCAAGGCCTGCACGACCGAGTTTCTGGTCGAACGCTGTGCAAAGATCGAGGCGGGATGGCCCGTGCTGGTCCACGCGGCGGCGGGCGGCGTCGGCCTGTTGCTGGTCCAGTGGCTGAAGTCGGTCGGCGCCACCGTGATCGGCACGGTCAGCACGGTAGAAAAGGCGGAGGCCGCGCGCGGCGCCGGGGCCGATCATGTCATCCTCTACACCGAACAGGCGGTCGCGCCGCGCGTTCGCGAGCTGACCGATGGCAAGGGCGTGCGCGTCACCTTTGACGGGATCGGCATGGCCACGTGGGAGGCATCGCTCGACAGCACCGGGCGGCGCGGCCTGCTGGTCAATTATGGCAATGCCGATGCGCCGGTCGGCGGCGTCAATCTGGGCATATTGGCCCAGAAAGGCTCGCTCTATAACACGCGCCCGACGCTGTTCGATTATTATGCGGACAGCGCCGATCGCGCCGCCGGGATCGTGCGGGTGTGGGACATGCTGCGTTCGGGCACGCTCAGTGTCACCATCGGCCAGCGCTATGCCCTGACCGACGCCGCGCAGGCGCACCGCGATCTGGAAGGGCGGAAAACGACCGGATCGACCGTGCTGACGGTATAGAGGCACGCGCAAGAGGCCCTTTCCCCCGCATCATCCGCGAGCAGCGTGGTCCAGTACGCGGCACGGGATTTAGGCTGGGCGCAAGGGCGACCCAGACCAAGGGTCATACCCCTGCCCTATCCGCCCAGCGTGACCGTTCCGCCCTTGATCCAGCCCCAGCGGCACGGACCCTGATACTCGCGCGCCGCTTGCACCGGGCGGCTGACACCGCACAGGTCGATGTCGCCGTCGCGCGCCGGAAACACCACGCCGAACCAGCGGTCGTCGGGTGTTGCCTCACACAGTGCGACGCGCTCGCCGCCAGCCAGTTTTGCTTTTGGGACGCGGGTTTCCTCTGGCGCCCAATAGACGTTGGTGCCCGCCGCGACGACGCGGGACACGCTGGGACAGGCGGGCAAGGTGCGCCCCTCGCTGCCTACATTAACCGCGCGGGTCGCAATGGCCTCGCCGCCGTCGTTCAGCGCGGCATTGTCAGGCGGCGGCGCGGCGCTGCCGCACGCGGCGAGGAGGGCGATCGGGGCAAGGGCAAACAGCTGTTTCATGACGCCTTAACTAGCCGCCGCCGCCCACGCTGGCAATGCGCCGCACGGCGGCCTTTGATGCGACTTTTTCCTTGGGTTTTCGGGGCTGGATGCCTATAGGCTGGGCATGAACGATACGCCGGAAAATACGCCCCGCAACATCCCCAATGCCAACGCCTATGGCGCCGATTCGATCAAGGTGCTCAAGGGCCTTGATGCCGTCCGCAAACGGCCCGGCATGTACATCGGTGACACCGATGACGGGTCGGGCCTGCACCATATGGTGTTCGAAGTATCGGACAATGCGATCGACGAGGCGCTGGCGGGTCATTGCGACCGCGTTCTCATCACCCTGAACCCCGACGGGTCGGTCAGCGTCGAGGACAATGGCCGCGGCATTCCCACCGGCATCCATGCCGAAGAAGGGGTGAGCGCGGCCGAGGTTATCATGACCCAGCTGCACGCCGGCGGGAAGTTCGAGAATACGAGCGAGGATAACGCCTACAAGGTGTCAGGCGGCCTGCACGGCGTTGGCGTGTCGGTCGTCAACGCGCTCAGCGAATGGCTGGAACTGACCATCTGGCGCGATGGTGAGGAACATTGGATGCGATTCGAGCATGGCGACGCCGTCGCGCCGCTGCGCGTCAATGGCCCGGCGCCGGAGGGCAAAAAGGGGACACGCGTCACCTTCCTGGCGTCCACCGACACGTTCAAGAATGTGACCGAATTCGACTTCGACAAGCTGGAGCATCGCTACCGCGAGCTGGCTTTCCTCAATTCCGGCGTCCGCGTCATCCTGGCCGACGAGCGCCATGCCGACCGGGTCGAACATGATCTTTATTACGAGGGCGGCATCGCGGCCTTTGTCAAATATCTCGACCGCAGCAAGACCGCGCTGCTGCCCGATCCCATCGCGATCAGCAGCGAACGGGACGGCATTGGCATCGACGTCGCGCTCGAATGGAACGACAGCTATTATGAAAATGTCCTGTGTTTCACCAACAATATTCCGCAGCGCGACGGCGGCACCCACCTGGCAGCATTCCGCGCCGCGCTGACCCGCACGCTCAACAATTATGGCGAAAAATCCGGCCTGCTGAAAAAGGAAAAGGTCAGCCTGACCGGTGAGGACATGCGCGAGGGGCTGACCGCCATCGTGTCGGTGAAACTGCCCGATCCCAAATTTTCCTCACAGACCAAGGACAAGCTGGTGTCGTCCGAGGTGCGCCAGCCGCTGGAAAGCCTGATGGCCGACCGGATGAGCGAATGGCTGGAGGAAAATCCCGCTTATGCCAAGGCGGTGATTCAAAAGGTGATCGACGCCGCCGCCGCACGCGAGGCCGCGAAAAAGGCCCGCGAGCTGACCCGGCGCAAGGGCGCGATGGACATTGCCAGCCTGCCCGGCAAGCTCGCCGACTGTCAGGAGCGCGACCCCACCAAATGCGAGCTGTTTCTGGTCGAAGGGGACTCGGCAGGCGGCAGCGCCAAGCAGGGCCGCGACCGGCATGTTCAGGCGATCCTGCCGCTGAAGGGCAAGATTTTGAACGTCGAACGCGCGCGGTTCGACCGGATCATTTCGTCAAAGGAAGTCGGTACGCTGATCCAGGCGCTCGGCACCGGTATCCGCGACGAGTTCAACCTGGAAAAGCTGCGTTATCACAAGATCGTGATCATGACCGACGCCGATGTCGACGGCGCGC
>ERZ1066122.1572-NODE-1572-length-17743-cov-7.022275_pt1 | contig 17743 bp, 16 predicted proteins | sample MGYA00382769_ERZ1066122 | MGnify/ENA primary metagenome ERZ1066122 (study PRJEB33369, sample SAMEA5778352) | biofilm metagenome | biome: Industrial cooling water; feature: Water cooling tower basin; material: Biofilm | place: United Arab Emirates | collected... | reverse complement strand
CTGTTCGCGCGCGGCTATGGCCTTGCGACCGGCGAGGTCGGCGGCACGGCCCGGCTCGACGAAGCCTGCGACTTCCTGGTCGAAGCCCCGGCGAGCGACTGGTTCGCCACGGGCCGCCTCTCGCCCGGGATCAGCGCCAGCTCCGGGGGCACCGCGCTGCCGGGCCTGCGCGGTGAAGCGAACGGAATTATGGCCAAGGGGCTCGACCGCACGCGGCAGGAGGATGCGCGGGTCATCACCTTTGCGCCCGGCGCCTCGTTGACGCTCACCGGCGACGGCAAGGCGCGGGGGGCGTTCGTGGTGCAGTACAATCTCGCCGCCAGCCCGACCGCGCCGGTCACCGTCAAGGTCGGCGACACCGTGCTCGACGTGACGGCGAACTTTGCGGTCAGCGGCGGCAAGGGATGGCGCGAGATGGTGCTGACCGGCCAGTGTGTGCCCGAAGATGCCAACAGCCTGACCATCACCAGCGATGGCCCGATCAGCCTGAGCGTCTCCGGCATCGCCCGTTCGCAATTGCCGCCTGGCACGGACTGTTCGTTCTGATGGCTGCGCATTCGAATACAGGTGGACGCGGCGCACGCCTGCGCTAGTCCGACAGCCCCGCCGAAAGAGCGGGCATTTGGGAGGATGAAGGACAATGGCACTGGCACCCGGCATGGCCGCCGACGCGGCGCAGGATGGTGACACCCCGCAGATTGACGCCCCCGGGCTCAACTACTTCGTGTTCGCGCTGTTCTTCATCTTCGGCGGGATCACGTCGCTCAACGATGTCATCCTGCCCAAACTGAAAGAGCTGTTCACGCTGAACTACACCCAGGCGATGCTGGTGCAGTTCTGCTTCTTCACCGCTTATCTGGTGATCGGCGTGCCCGGCGCGCAGCTCGTGAAGAAGATCGGCTACATGCGCGGGGCGGTGGTCGGCCTGTTGACCATGATGGCCGGGTGCCTGCTGTTCATTCCGGCAAGCCAGACCGCGACCTACGGCCTGTTCCTGTTCGCGCTGTTCGTGCTCGCCAGCGGGGTAGTGGTGGTCCAGGTCGTCACCAACCCGCTCATCAGCCTGCTCGGCCCGCAAAGGACCGTCCACAGCCGCCTGACCTTCGCGCAGGCGTTCAACAGCCTGGGCACCACGATCTTCCCGCTGGTCGGCGCAACGCTGATCCTCGGCAGCCTTGCCGGGGTCACCGCCGCCGAGCTGTCCGGGGCCGAACTCGACGCCTACCGCACCGCCGAAAGCGCCGCGATCGTGCGTACCTACATCGGCCTCGCGGTCGCGCTGGCAGTGATCGCGGGTGTGGTGTGGATGTTCCGCAACCGGCTCAAGGGCGAACAGCACGAACAAAGTTCCATCGCGGGCGGATTCCAGCTGCTGAAGCGGACCCGGTTCGGCTACGGCGCGCTGTGCATCTTCCTCTATGTCGGGGCGGAAGTCGCGATTGGATCGCTGATCGTGAACTACCTGATGCAGGAAAACGTCATGGGCCTGGAAGAACAGGCCGCCGGGCACATGATTGCGTACTACTGGGGCGGCGCGCTGGTCGGCCGACTGATCGGGTCGGGCTTGCTCCGGGTGTTCAGTCCGGGCCTGATCCTGGCCACCGTGGCGCTGGGCGCGATTACCCTGCTGGCGATCTCGACCAACACCACCGGTCTGGTGTCCGGCTACAGCCTGCTCGCCATCGGCCTGATGAATTCGATCATGTTCCCGACCATCTTCAGCCTCGCCTGCGAGAAGCTGGGGGCCAAGGCGGCGGACGGTTCGGGGATCATCAACATCGCCATCTTCGGCGGCGCGGTGATCCCGCTGCTGACCGGGATGCTGGCCGATGCCAGCGGCAGTCTGGCCGTCGCCATGATCCTGCCCGCGATCTGCTACGCGATCATCGCCGGGTTCGGATATTACGCCCGGCGGCCAGCCTGACCTGAATATGTATGCGCCCACTGGCGCAGCAAGGCGGGCCTCTCTAGGTAGACCCTACGCTAGAAGAGGCCCGCCCCATGTGCTTTACCGCTGACCGCCTGCTGCTGTTCGGTGCGACCGGCGACCTCGCGCAGCGCATGCTGCTGCCGAGCCTTGCCGCGCTCCATGCCGACAGGCTGCTGGGTGAGGACCTGCGGATCATCGGCACTGCGCGGACTGACATGACCGACGCCGGTTTTCGCCAGTTCGCCCGCGCCGCGCTGGAGAAGTACCTGCCGGCCGACCGGCGCGGGGGGATGGCCGATTTCCTCAACCGGCTCAGCTACCAGCCGCTCGACGCGACCAAGGCGGACGGGTTTGCCGACCTCGCCGCCAAAGTGGGCAAGCCAAAGCAGGGCCTCGCGATTTTCCTTTCGACCGCGCCCAGCCTGTTCGAGCCGACCATCAAAGGGCTGAAGAACGCCGGGCTGACCGGCGATCACGTCCGCATGTGCCTCGAAAAGCCGCTCGGCACCGACCTCGCCTCCAGCTGCGAGATCAACGACGCGGTGGCCGGGGCCTTCCCGGAAAGCCGGATTTTCCGGATCGACCACTATCTCGGCAAGGAAACCGTCCAGAACCTGCTGGCGCTGCGCTTTGCCAACCTGATGTTCGAGCCGCTGTGGAACGCGGCGCATATCGACCATGTCCAGATCAACGTCGCCGAGACGGTCGGGCTGGAATCGCGCGTCGCCTATTACGACGACAGCGGCGCGTTGCGCGACATGGTGCAGAACCACATGCTCCAGCTGCTCGCACTGGTGGCGATGGAACCGCCGGGCCATTTCGACGCCACTGCGGTGCGCGACGAAAAGGTCAAGGTGCTGCGCGCGCTGCGCCCGGTGTCGACCGGCGAGACCGTCACCGGCCAGTACCGCGCCGGGGCGATCGGGGGCGAGGCCGTACCCGGGTACGACGAGGAACTGGGCAAGGATTCGCACACCGAAACCTTCGTCGCGATCAAGGCCCACGTCGACAACTGGCGCTGGAAAGGCGTGCCGTTCTACCTGCGCACCGGCAAGCGCCTGCCCAAACGGGTGACCGAGATCGTCATCCAGTTCCGCTGCGTGCCGCATTCGATCTTCGCCGGAAAAGGGGCGACCATGCAGCCCAACCGGCTGGTGATCGGAATCCAGCCGGAAGAGAACATCACCTTGTCGCTGATGGCCAAGGTACCCGGGCTCGATCGCGAAGGCATCCGCCTGCGGCAGGTGCCGCTCAACATCGCCATGGCCGATGCGTTCAGCGGCGCGGTCCGCCGGATCGCCTACGAGCGGCTGCTGCTCGACCTGGTCGAGGGCGACCAGACCCTGTTCGTCCGCCGCGACGAGGTCGAGGCGCAGTGGGAATGGATCGACGCCATCCGTGCCCAGTGGGACGCTGACGGGCAGGAACCCAAGACTTACACCGCCGGCAGCTGGGGCCCGAGCGCAGCCATCGCCCTAACCGAGCGGGACGGAGTAACCTGGCATGAGTAAGGCCCTCCACGACACCCTCCACCGCGTGACCCAGCGGGTGATCGAAAACTCGCGCGGACCACGGCAGGCCTATCTCGACCTGATCGCGCGCGAAGCCGATGCTCAGGGTGATCGCAGCGCGGTGTCCTGCTCCAACCTTGCTCACGCCTATGCCGGGGCAGAGGAGGACCAGGCGGCGCTGGTCGCGGCCAAGGGGCCCAACATCGGCATTGTCACCAGCTACAACGACATGCTCTCGGCCCATGCGCCCTACTACCGTTATCCTGAACGGCTGAAGATCTACGCCCGCGAAGCGGGCGCGACCGCGCAGGTCGCGGGCGCCACCCCGGCGATGTGCGACGGGGTGACGCAGGGCGAGACCGGCATGGAGCTGTCGCTGTTCAGCCGCGACGTGATCGCGCTGTCGACCGGCGTCGCGCTGAGCCATGCGATGTACGACGGCGCGCTGATGCTGGGCATTTGCGACAAGATCGTGCCCGGCCTGCTGATTGGCGCGCTGCGGTTCGGCCACCTGCCGACGATCTTCGTACCCGGCGGCCCGATGCCTTCGGGCGTGCCGAACAAGGAAAAGCAGCGTGTCCGCCAGCTTTATGCCGAGGGCAAGGTCGGCCGCGCCGAACTGCTGGCGAGCGAGATGGGCAGCTACCACTCGCAGGGCACCTGCACCTTCTACGGCACGGCCAATTCCAACCAGATGATGATGGAAATGATGGGCCTGCACGTGCCCGGCAGCGCCTTCATCCAGCCCGGCACCCGGCTGCGCCAGGCGCTCGACCGGGCGGCGGTCCACCGGGTGGCGCAGATCGGGCGCAAGGGCGACGATTTCCGCCCGCTGGGCCAATGCGTCGACGAGAAGGCAATCATCAACGCTGCGGTCGGCCTGCTCGCCACCGGGGGATCGACCAACCACGCGATCCACTTGCCCGCGATGGCCCGAGCGGCGGGTATCCGCTTCGACTGGAGCGATCTCGCCGAACTGTCGAGCGCCGTGCCGCTGATCGCGCGGGTCTATCCCAACGGCGCGGGCGACGTGAACCACTTCCACAACGCGGGCGGCATGGGCTTCGTGATCGGCGAGCTGCTCGAGGCCGGGCTGGCGCACCGCGATGTGATGACGGTCGGCCCGTCCGACCTGTCGGCCTATGCCGAGGAGCCGGGCCTCGACGGGGACGATCTGGTCTGGCGGCCGGTCGGTGCGAGCGGCGATCTGGAGATGCTGCGCCCCGTGGCCGAGCCGTTCCAGCCCGATGGCGGGATGCGGCTGGTCACCGGCAACCTTGGCCGGGCCTGCTTCAAATCCTCTGCCGTCGACGAAAGCCGCTGGACCATCGAAGCGCCCTGCCGGGTGTTCGAGGACCAGCCGAGCGTGGTCGAGGCGTTCAAGCGCGGCGAACTCGATCGCGACGTGGTGGTCGTGGTCCGGTTCCAGGGCCCGCGCGCCAACGGAATGCCCGAACTGCACAAGCTGACCCCGCCGCTGGGCGTGCTGCAGGATCGGGGATACCGCGTGGCGCTGGTCACCGACGGGCGCATGTCGGGCGCGAGCGGCAAGGTCCCCGCCGCGATCCACTGCACGCCCGAGGCGCTGGACGGCGGCCCGCTCGCCCGGTTGCGCGATGGCGATGTCATCCGCCTGTGCGCGGCCACTGGCGAACTTTCGACCACCGCCGACCTCGCCGCGCGCGAACCCGCGCCCGATCCGAACGATGCGTCCGGGACCGGGCGCGAAATCTTCAGTATGTTCCGCCGCTTCGCCGACGGGGCTGAACAGGGCGGCAGCGCCATGCTCGCCACAGCAGGACTTTGACCCGATGAGCACGATCGACGACCTGATGCGCGTGGCCCCGGTGATCCCGGTGATCGTGATCTATGAGCTGGACCATGCCGTGCCGCTGGCCGAAGCGCTGGTGGCAGGCGGGCTGCGCGTGCTCGAAGTGACGCTGCGCACGCCTGTCGCGCTCGACGCGATCACCGCGATGAAGCAGGTACCCGGCGCGATTGTCGGCGCGGGTACGGTCACCAACCCTCGCGAGCTTGACGCGGCGCTGGCGGCCGGGAGCGAGTTCATCGTCTCGCCTGGTCTCACCGAACCGCTCGGCAAGGCGGCCATCGCCAGCGGCATGCCATTCCTGCCTGGGATCGCCAACGCGGGCGACATCATGCGCGGGCTCGATCTGGACCTCAACCGCTTCAAATTCTTCCCGGCGATGGCGGCCGGCGGCCTTCCCGCATTGAAGGCCCTCGCTGCACCATTCGGCCAGTGCCGGTTCTGCCCGACCGGCGGGATCGGGCCGGACAACGCCGCCGAATGGCTAGCGTTCGATCCCGTCCTGTGCGTCGGCGGCAGCTGGGTTTCGCCCAAGGGCGCGCCGGACAAGGCGGCCATCGAAGCGCTCGCCCGCGACGCGGTGGCGCTCGCCCCCCGTTAACCCTTGGTCCACGCCCGTCCCCCTTTGGGATAGGGGCGGAGACTGCGCTGGCGCCAGCGGCGGAAATCCAGCATAATCACTTTCATGGACCCGATGCTGAAATGGATTGGCGGTGCGACCGCCGCGATCGTGCTGGCGCTGGGCACCGCAACGGTGGCTGGCGGGCTGTTGAATTCGACCGAAACTGCCGGAGATGCAGTCACGCTTGACGAGGCGATCCCGGTCGATGCCGAACTGATTCCGGCCGAACCTGCGCCCAAGGCTGAAACCACCGGCCCCACTCCGAAAACCGCTGCGGCGACTGGCGACGCGCTGGTGATCAAGCGGATCCTGCCGATCAAGGGTCCGATGAAGTACGGCGAATGGCACTGGGACGACAAGGACGTGCCCGAAGGCCCGCTGGTGATCACGGTCGATCTCGACGCGCGGGTCATGTCAGTGTTCCGCGGCGGCTACGAAATCGGTGCGGCGGTGGCCATGCTCGGCACCGACGAGCACCCGACCCCGCTCGGCACCTTCCCGATCCTGCACAAGCAGCGGCACAACGTGTCGGAAAAATACGACAACGCCCCGATGCCGTTCTCGATGTTCCTGACCACCGACGGCATCGCGATCCACGGTGGCCGCTCGGTCGAGAACGGCTATGCCAGCCACGGCTGTATCGCCATTCCGACCGAAATGGCGGAAAAGCTGTTCGCCATCGCGAAGAACGGCGACAAGGTGATCATCACCAAGGGCAAGCGCATCGGCGTGGGCGACCCGATTATCTCCTGACCCGGTAGGCACCGCGTCTTCAACCTCGCACCGTTCACCCCGAGCTTGTCGAAGGGCACGCGCTGCGGGTTGCCCCACGATTGGGATGACGTGGTGCCTGTCCTTCGACAAGCTCAGGACGAGCGGTGTTGGGGCGTACTTCGCTGGACACGGCGCGGCGGTTCGGGCGCGCACTCGATTCGCTCGCCCCGGCGCGTGACCAAGACCCCGGCGAGGTTGGCTTTCGCCCCATCGCGATCCAGCTGGTCAAGGAGTGCTGCAAGATCGCTGCGTGATGCCTGCCGGTCAAAGGTTGCCAGCGCGTGTTCGAGCAGGCGCAGATTGATCTCGTGCCATGGCCCCAACGACACGGCCACATGGTCCGCCGACACCGTAGCGCCTTGCTGCCACGCACTATCCGCCATTGCCGCCAGCGTCTCCTCCGCCTCGCCCAGCAGGCTGGCCGATCGCGCCAGCATGGCCGGATCGAGCCAGTCGGCGCCAGCCAGCGCCGCGCGCACGCGCACCCGGTCGAACCGGTCGTCCTGATTGGAGGAGTCGGCCACGCATTGCACACCGGCGGCGGCGACCACCTCGGCCAGTTCGCTGCGGCGGAATGCGAGCAGCGGCCGGATCACCGGGACCGTGCAGCCCGGCAAGCGCGCGGTGGGCCTGATACCGGCGAGCCCGCCCAGCCCGCTGCCCCGGTTGAGCCGCATCAGCAGCGTCTCCGCCTGATCGTCGGAATGATGTGCGGTGGCGAGCGCCACCAGACCGCGCTGTGCGGCCCAGTCGCCTAGCGCGGCATAGCGTGCCCGCCGCGCCTCCTGTTGCAGATTGCCCGACGCCAAAGCGACCTTCAGCGTAGTGCAGGCAATCCCGCACGCGGTGCAAGTGACCTCGACCAGTGCGCACTCGGCTGCGGCCTCCGCGCGAAGGCCATGGTCGACTGTCGCCACCTCGAATCGGTCGGGAATCGCCTGTGCACAAAGCACCAGCAACGCCATCGAATCCGGCCCGCCCGACACCGCCAGGCCGATCCGGCCTTCCGGTGCCAGCCGCGCCAGCGCGTCGCGCAGCCGGGTTACAAGGTCAGGATCGAGCGCCCTATCAATTGCAGGTCACTTTCTTCCGGTTCGCTTCGTACTGGCTGGCAAGGCGGCCGGTGGCGAGCGCCGGATAGGTCTCGGCGAATTCGGACAGCGCGATGCACGCGCGGTTCGTGTCCTTCAGCGCGATCATCGATTCGGCGAGGTAGAGCAGGCTGTCACCCGCCCGCGCGCCGTTCTTGTCAGCCTGGTAGTTGCGCAGGAACCATGTCGCGGCATCGCGCGGCTTGTTGTCGTCGAGGAAGGCCCGGCCCAGCAGGTTGCGGCCGAACGAAATCCGCGCATGGCGCGGGTACTTCTCGACATAGAGCGCGAGCTGCTGCTGCGCTTCGGGGAAGAATTTCGCGTCCCACAGGCGGAAGCCATAGGAATACTCGTCCTCTCCCGCATCCTCGGTCTGCGGCTTGGCAATCGCCTGCACCGCGGCGAGCCGCTGCGCCGACGGGCCGGACGCGGCGGCAGCAGCCGGGGTGGTCGCGCGCGGCGTCGTGGCGGCGGGCGCGGTCACAGCCGGGGTTGAGGTCGTGACAGCGGGCGTCGTCGACACCGCCGGACTGGTGGCGGCAACGGTCGCCGCCGGGGCCGCCCCGGCTTCCAGCGCGGTCAGCCGCGCCTGGACTTGCGCCAGGCCATTGGCGTTCTGCTCGGTCTGCGCGGTCAGCGCCTGCATCTGCGCCTCAAGCGCATCGAGCCGGATCAGGATGTCAGTGACCGCGGTGGTGCTGGGCGTGGTCGGCCCGGGGCGCGGCTGGGCGGCAGTGCTCACTTCGGGTTCGAAATAGCGTCCGTCGCCACCGGGGAAGACTTGCCGTTGCAGCGCGCGCACTTCGGCCTCGACCTTGCGCAGGCGGGCCTCCGCCGAGGCATCCTGCGCCGCTGCCGGGAGCGCGGTCAGGCCCAGGGCCAGCGCGGCCAGAACGCCGCCAGGGATAAGGCTCGTGCGGGTGGTCATCGTCGGTCTCGCTCCTCAAACAGATCAGGCCCGCGATCTGGCGTCCGCAGCGCGAACGCAGGCTGAACGTGCGCCAACCTGTGCCGAATGGGGACGCGCCTGTCGAGCGCTCACGCCGCCAAATCGGGGGAAAGCGTCAGGCCCCGGCGGGCGGGCGGGCCAGCAGCGCTTCGGCAGTGACCGGCACGTCCTTCATCACGCGTTCGTCATCCGACAGTTTTGGCACCGGCTTGCCGCCGACCGTGATGCCGAGCGCGTCGGGTCGGCCGGTCCAGACCAGCGGCCCTTCGGCATCGGCGGGCACGACATAGCGTTCGTTCTGCGCCATCTGCTTCTGCATCAGCTGGCGCCCGTTACGGTCATAGAACTTGACCCACACGCCCTCTTCCAGCGCGGTAAACACGACCTCGCCGGTGGTGACCGCGGGGATGGTGGCGGGTGCATTGGGCTGCGGTGCGACGGGACGTGGCTCCTCCAGCGGGGCCGGGCCGAGACCCGGTGCGAAATAGCTCCGGTAAAAGGCGTATCCCCCGACCGCGAGCAGCACAATCGCCAAGAGGCTAAGCCAGGTCAGCCCGCGCGAAGGCACCCGGGCAGGGTCGCCCGGTTCGAAGCGCGGCGTCGCCAGTCGGTCGGTGCCGCTCTGGCCCAGTTCCGCGCGCAATTGCGTCAGCACATCGTTCTCGTCCAGGCCGACCGCGCGGGCATAGGTGCGCGAGAATCCGGTGGCATAAGTGCGCGAGGGCAAGGCGGCGAATTCGCCACGTTCGATGGTTTCGATATGACGCTGCGGGATGCGGGTTTCGGCTGCCAGTTGCTCGACCGTCATCCCCGCCGCCTCGCGCGCACGGCGCAGGCGTTGACCCGCGCCGTCCAGCGGCAACTGGTGGTCCAGCGCTTCGTCGTTCTCGTTCATTGCGACCCCATAACCGGAGTTTTTGTTTCTATCGTGACCTGAGGGGCACCGGGGGTCCAAGTCAAGCCTGTCCTGACCACCAGTGGGTGCAACGCGCCGCGCCGATGCGCCGGGTCAGTCATGGTCGATCCCGCGCTCGCTGGCCCAGGCCGACAGCGCCGCGCGCATATCCGGTGGCGGCGCGGCGAGCCAGCCGTTCATCGCTGCAGTGATTTCAGCCAGGTCGACCTTGCGCACCAGTTCCTTGATCGGACCGACCGACACCGGTGTGATCGACAGGCGGCGGATGCCCAGGCCCAGCAGCGCCAGCGCTTCCAGCCGGCGGCCGCCCATCTCGCCGCATACGCCCAGCTCCACCCCTTGCCCGACCAGCGCCTGCGATACCCGCCGCAGGAAGCGCAGGATCGCCGGGCTGAGCCAGTCATACCGTTCCGCCAGCTTCGGATTGGCCCGGTCAGCAGCGAACAGGAACTGGGTCAGATCGTTGGTCCCGATCGACAGGAACGACAGCCGGGGCACCAGCAGGTCGAGCACTTCGGCCAGCGCCGGGACTTCCAGCATGGCGCCATAATGGATCGCCTCGGGCAGGACCTTGCGATGCTTGCGCTGGAACGCGAGCTGGTTCTCGAACACCGCCCTGGCCGCGTCGAATTCCCACGGTTCCGACACCATGGGGAACATGACGTAGAGCGCCCGGCCCGCCGCCGCATCGAGCAGGGCGCGCGCCTGGGCCTTGAGCAACCCTTCCCGCTCCAGCGCCAGCCGCAGCGCGCGCCAGCCCATCGCCGGGTTCTCGTCGGCAATGGCGGATTCCTGGCGCAAGTAGGGCACGGCCTTGTCGCCGCCGATGTCGACCGTGCGAAAGATCACCGGCTTGTCGCCTGCGGCATCGAGCACGTCGCGGTAGAGCCGCGTCTGCCGGTCGCGCTGGGGCAGCGTGGCCGAAACGAGGAACTGGAATTCGGTGCGAAACAGCCCGACCCCGTCCGCGCCGGACAATTGCAGCGCGCTCATGTCGTCGCGCAGGCCGGCGTTGATCAGGACCTGAATGCGCGTGCCGCAGCGGGTGAACGGCTCAACATCGCGCATGGTGGCGTAGAGCGCCTGGCGTTCGCGCGACTTGGCGAAGCGGCCATCGAACGCCTCCAGCATCGGGCCGGATGGCCGGATGGTGGCGGTCCCGCGCTCGGCATCAAGCAGGACCGCGTCGCCTTCACGCACCGCGCCGCGCAGGCCGCGAATCCGACCAAGCACCGGCACGCCCATCGCCCGGGCGACGATCACCACGTGCGCGGTGAGCGAGCCTTCCTCCAGGATCACGCCCTTCAGCCGCCGCCGGTCGTATTCCAGCAGCTCGGCCGGGCCGAGGTTCTTGGCGACCAGGATGGTGTCCTTGCGCAGCCCCTGGCTGGCGGCGGTGCCCATCTGCCCGCTGACGATGCGGAGCAGCCGGTTGGACAGATCCTCCAGATCGTGCATCCGGTCCGCCAGCAGCGGATCGTCAATCTCGCGCATCCGCATCCGGGTGCGCTGCTGGACCCGCTCGATCGCCGCCTCTGCCGTCAGCCCGGCGTCAATCGCCTCGTTGATCCGGCGCGACCAGCCTTCATCGTAAGCGAACATGCGATAGGTCTCGAGCACTTCCTCGTGCTCGCCCGCGCCGCCGAATTCGGCCTGGCTGGCCATCGCGTCGATCTGTTCGCGCATCCGGTCAAACGCGCGATAGACCCGCTGACGTTCAGCCTCGGTGTCGTCCGCCATGACCTGTTCGATGGTAACGCGCGGTTGGTGATAGACCGCCACGCCGGTCGCCAGCCCCTTGACCAGAGGCAGGCCGACCACAGTCTGCGGTTCGGTGCTGTGCTGCGCGGAACCGAGCACGACCTCTTCATCGATCAGCTCGGCGTTGGCGATCAACTCGCTCAGGACCATCGCGGTGGTCTGCAGCGCCTCAATCTCGACATCCTCGTAGCGGCGCGGATCGACGTGCTGCACGCACAGCGTTCCGACCGCGCGTTCGCGATAGACGATCGGCACCCCGGCGAAGGAGTGGAACTTGTCCTCGCCCGTTTCCGGCCGGTACTGGAAATCGGGATGGGCCTTGGCCTCGGCCAGGTTGAGCGTCTCGACGTTGGCGGCGATCGTGCCGGTCAGCCCCTCGCCGATCGCCATCCGGGTGACGTGGACCGCGCTCTGGTTGAGGCCGCGGGTGGCGAACAGTTCCAGCATCCCGTCGCGCAGGAGGTAGATCGAGCAGACCTCGCTATCCAGCGTTTCGCCGATGATCTCGACCACGCGATCGAGCTTGGCTTGCGCGGGCAGGCGCGAGGCCATGACCTCGTGCATGCGGGTAAGGATGGTGCGTGCGGACGCTGCGGCTCCCATAGCGAGCCGCTATAACACAGGCGGGACAATACGGAACCGCTGTCTCGCCCCCGCCAGCGCCGACGGATCAGATCGCGGCGAGTTCTTCCTTGATCCGCAGCTTCTGCTTCTTGAGTGCCTGGATCGTCGCCGTATCGGGTACCGGCCGGTTCATCTCCTCGCGCAGTCGCGCTTCAAGACCGGCATGCTTGCTTTGCAGGGCGTGGGTATGTCCGGGTGCGGCAGTCGATTCCATCGGGCTCTCCTTCCATGGGTTGATCCCTGGTAGCGACTCGCCCGGGCGGACGCGCCGCTGCCAGCATCAAACCATACCGATTGTGGCTTGCGAACCCCTTATCGTTCCCTAAACGGCAGATGCGCGTTTACACGCGACGAAACGGAGCGACGGGTGACGGAAGAGGAACTGCGCAAGCGACTGGCCATGCTCCGGATCGAGCATCGCGACCTCGACGCGGCAATCAACGCGCTGACCGATACCGGATCGACCGACCAGTTACAGATCGCCCGGCTGAAAAAGCGCAAGCTGATGCTGAAAGACCAGATCGCGTTGGTCGAGGACCAGCTGATCCCGGACATCATCGCCTGACGCGGCGCGCCGTCGATTGTCCCGCAAAGGGACGGGGGAAAACTCGGACCTTAAGGCGGTGTACCCGCTCTGGCCAAACCGCTCCGCCGGTCGTAGCGCAAGCAGTGGAATGGGCAGGCCGAGCGACATCAGCGAGCTGATCATCGAATCGCTGTACAGCGAGGCCTTGCTGCTGGCCGACGAAGTGCGCGCGGTGTTCGACCTGCGCCAGGTTTACAATGCGGATCACGACGGCGACCGGCTGCGGCTGGCGATGTCGGTCGAAGGTCTGCGCACCACCACCCGGATCATGCACGTGCTCGCCTGGCTGCTCAACCAGCGGGCCTATCACAGCGGGCAGATGAGCGAATTTGCGCTGCGCCGCCACGGCACCCTGCCCGAAGAGCGGCCATCGGACCCGGCTAATCTGACCGTGCTGGAGCCGGAAACCTGCGCCCTGATCGGCGCGACCGAGGCGCTCCACGCGCGCGTTGCCCGGCTCGACGCGGCCTGGCGCGACAGCTTCACCGAACACCCGAGCGCGGTGCAGCGGCTGCGCGAGCGGCTGGGCCGCGAACTGCGGATCGCGTCGATTTAGACCGCCGCCAGCGCCTTGCGCCAGGCGGCAAGCCGCGCGCCGCGCACGCCGGCATCCAACGCCGGGCTGAACTGACGCACCCCGCCGCGCATCGCGGCCGCCGACTCTTGGAGCGAGGGGTGGATGCCCGCCCCGACCGCCGCCAGCATCGCCGCGCCGAGCGCGGTCGTCTCGACATAGTCGGGCCGTTCGACCGCGAGGTCGAGCATGTCGGCCAAATCCTGCGCCATCCAGTCGTTGGCGCTCATCCCGCCGTCGATCTTCAGGGCCTGCCACGCCGCGCCATCGGCAGCGAAGGCAGCTGCAAGATCGACCGTCTGATGCGCCATGGCCTCGAGCGCGGCGCGGGCGATCTCGGCCCGGCCGCTGGCAAAGCTCAAACCCGCGATCACCCCGCGCGCAGTCGCGTTCCAGTGCGGCGCGCCGAGGCCCGACAGCGCAGGAATAACGGTCACCCCGCCGCTGTCGGGGATGGAGCGCGCCAGCGCCTCGGTCTCCGCCGCGGTGCCGATGATCCCGAGCGAATCGCGCAGCCACTTGATCAGGCTCCCGGCGACAAACACCGAGCCTTCGATGGCATAGGTCCGCTGGCCGTTGTGCTGCATCAGCACGGTGCCGAGCAAGCGGTTGTCCGAACGGGGCAAGTCGTGCCCCTTGTTGGTCAGCACGAACGCGCCGGTGCCGAAGGTTGCCTTGGTCTCACCCGGGGCGAGGCACCCCTGTCCGATGGTCGCGGCCTGCTGGTCGCCCGCCATGCCGCAGATCGGGATCGCCTTGCCGAACAGCGCGCGGTCAGTTTCGGCGAGTGCGCCATGGGTATCGACCACCTGCGGCAGCGCCGTTTGCGGCACGCCCAGCAGGTCGCACAGGCCGGGATCGAACTGCGCCCCGTCGAGCGCAAGGAGCAGCGTGCGGCTGGCATTGCTGGCATCGCTGACAAAGGCCGCGCCATGGCTCAGTTTCCACGTCAGCCAGCTTTCGACTGTCCCCAGCGCGAGGCACCCGGCCCGGTGCGCCTGCGCCACCGCGTCCTCATGGTCGAGCAGCCAGCGCATCTTGGTCCCGGAAAAATAGGGATCGAGCAGCAGCCCGGTGCGCGCGGTCACCTCCGGTTCGTGGCCCGCCGCCTTCAGCCCCGCGCAGACATCGGCGGTGCGCCGGTCCTGCCACACGATGGCCCGGGCGAGCGGCTCGCCGGTGCTGGTATCCCACGCCACCACGGTCTCGCGCTGGTTGGTGAGGCCGATCGTGGCGATCGTCTCGACCCCGCCGACCTGCTCGATCGCGCGGCGCGCGCAGGCGAGCGACTTGGCCCAGATTTCGCCCGCGTCATGCTCGACCCAGCCGGGCTGCGGATAGTACTGGGTCAGCTCCTCCTGGCACACCGCCAGCTCGCGCCCGTCCGCGGCAAACACGATCGCACGGGTCGAGGTCGTGCCCTCATCGAACACCAGAATATTGTCAGCCACGCAGTCCCCCAAATGTTCTCTTGCGTGACATGCCGCAAGCCACCCTCCATATGCAAGCGATGGCAGGCATTCCCCCCGAACCGTGGCCGACCGGCCTTGCCGAACAGTGCGAGCCGCTGGTGCGGCGGGTGCTCGCGCCCAACCCCTCGCCCTATACCTACACCGGCACGCAGACTTATCTGGTCGGGGCAGGGCCGGACGTGGCAGTGATAGACCCCGGTCCGGCCGACCCGACGCATATCGACGCGATTGTGGCGGCGGTGGGCGAGGCCCGGATTGCCGCGATCATGTGCACCCATACCCACCGCGACCATTCGCCCGCCGCGCGCCCGCTGGCGGACCGGACCGGCGCGGCCATCGTCGGCTGCGCCCCGCTCGCGATCGAGAGCGACCTGCCCCGCTCGGACGAGAGCTTCGACCACGCCTATGCGCCCGACCGGGTGATGGAGGATGGCGAGGCGATGACCGGCACCGGGTGGACGCTGCGCGCGCTCGCCACGCCCGGCCACGTCTCCAACCACCTGTGCTTCGCGCTGGAGGAATCGGGCGCGCTGTTCACCGGCGATCATGTCATGGCCTGGTCGACCAGCGTGGTGGTGCCGCCCGATGGCGACATGGGCGACTACATGGCAAGCCTCGACCGGCTCTACCAGCGTGCTGACCGGGTCTATTACCCCGCCCACGGACCGGCGGTCGACAAGCCGCGCCAGCTGGTGCGTGGGATGATCGGCCACCGCCGCCAGCGCGAGGCGCAGATCCTGCGCCTGCTGGGCGACGGTCCGCGCGCGGCGCACCAGTTCATCCCCGCGATGTACAAGGGGCTCGACCCCCGCCTAAACGGCGCGGCGGAAATGAGTGTGACCGCCCACCTGATCGACCTCGAACGGCGCGGGCTCGCCAGCCGGAGAGGAAACGAATGGTCGTTGCAACCCTAGCGCTGGCCCTTGCCGCCACCCCGGCATCGTCGACAGCGCCCGCCGAGGGGCAGCCGATCCCGCTGGAAGTGCGCGACGGGCGCCATTGCCTGCCCGAGATCGAAGCCTGTTTCGCCGTCGTCCCCGATCCCGAGCACGGCGAAGGTGCGGTTCGGCTGGCCATAACCGCCCCTGACGAACCCGGGGATGCAAAGCACGAGCGGCTGGCGGTGCGGCTGGGTGACCAGCAGAGCGCCAGCCTGTGGCCTCACGCGCTGGTCATGCCGGCGAGCGAGCCCGCCTTGCGCGGCTGGCTGATCGGCGTGCTGGTGCAGACCGCAGTGCCCTATTCCGGCGGGCAGGCCGCAACCTCGCGCCTGCACCTCTATCCGCTGATCGTGGGTCAGGTCGGCGGCATCGGGCCGGAACTGGCGAGCCTGCCGTGGGCATCAGAAATCAACATCCGCGCCTGCTTTGATGATGATGATATCGACCGTCGAAAGGGCGTGTGTCACGACAGCTACACCTTCGGCGCCAGCCTGATCCTGGCGGACCAGCAGGAGGGCGACGACCTGCCGGTGCTGGTTTATCGCGCCCAGGCGACTGCCTTCCCGCAGACCGCCCAGCGGTGGGAGGATTCCAGCGCCGCCCCTCCCTTGCGAGACGAGGACCTGAGCCACTGGACCGACTTCGAGTGCACTTACCAGCGCACCCTGCGGTTCAACCCGGGCACCGATCGCTACGAGATGGACCGGCCCGCCCCTGACTGCCGGGCTTACTACGAGCCGTGAACCTGCTAGGGTGCGCGGATGATGCAGACTGACACGGAATCAACCGCTTCGCCCGTAACACGTACCGCCGCCCCGTCGCTGGCCCGGGTCCAGGCCGTGCCGTGGATGATCGTGATCGGGCTGATCGCGCTCAGCGCCTGGCTCGGCTGGCGGGCGTTCGGCCCGACCGAGCTTGACGGCGATCCGATCGCCACCTCGCTGATCGCGTTCGAGGAACAGAACCGGCTGACGGTGTTCAGCGCCCAGGTTTCGCCCGTGGTGGCGAGCGAGGACAGCCGCTTGTTCGGCGCGCTCAAGAGCCGGCAGGTCGCGGTCATCCCGGCGCGGGTCGACTACAGCATCGACCTGTCGCGAATCGAGGCGCGGCGACTGAACTGGAACCCCCAGAACGAGACGCTGACGGTGCAGCTGCCCCCGGTCCGCGTCGGGGTGCCCAACCTCGACGAGGCGCGCGCGCAGTACTTGCGCGAAGGGGTGTGGATCACCCGCGAAGCGCAGGACAAGCTGACCCGCGCCAACACGCGCCTTGCTGAACAGCAGGCGATGGAGGCGGCGGCCAACCCGTCGCTGATGAAGCTGGCGCAGGAAGCCGGGCGCACCGCCGTGCGCCAGAACCTCGCCATCCCGCTGCGGGTCGCCGGGTTCGGCGATGTCAAGGTCGAGGTCCGGTTCGACGGGGAGCCGGTGGCGGGCCTGCCCCGGTAATCGACCCCGTCCAAGACCTTGTTTCCGCCCCCGGCTTGCGCCATGCCGGGCGCACCCAAACTGGAGCCCGTGATGAGCCTCGAAACCCGCCTGCCCACCGGAACCGACCTGCTGGCCGAGATCAACCGCCTGCGCAAGGAACGCAACGCGGTGATCCTGGCGCACTATTACCAGAAGCCGGAAATCCAGGACCTGGCCGATTTCGTCGGCGATTCGCTCCAGCTCAGCCAGATGGCGGCGGAAACCAGCGCCGACGTGATCTGCTTTTCGGGCGTCAAGTTCATGGCCGAGACGGCCAAGATCCTCAGCCCCGACAAGATCGTCGTCCTCCCTGACATGGATGCCGGGTGCAGCCTGGAGGACAGCTGCCCGCCGGAGAAGTTCGCCGCCTTCCGCGCCGCGCACCCCGATCACATCGCGCTGACCTACATCAACTGCTCGACCGAGGTGAAGGCGCTCAGCGACATCATCGTCACCTCGTCCAGCGCCGAGACGATCCTGGCGCAGATCCCGCCCGAACAGAAGATCATCTTCGGGCCGGACCGGCACCTGGGCGGCTATCTGGCGCGCAAGTTCAACCGCGAGATGCTGCTGTGGCCGGGGGTGTGCATCGTGCACGAGGCGTTCAGCGAGACCGAACTGCTCAAGCTGAAGGCACAGTATCCCGACGCACCCATCGCCGCCCACCCCGAATGCCCGCCGAGCATCGTCGACCA
>ERZ1066122.1571-NODE-1571-length-17744-cov-19.424501_pt1 | contig 17744 bp, 11 predicted proteins | sample MGYA00382769_ERZ1066122 | MGnify/ENA primary metagenome ERZ1066122 (study PRJEB33369, sample SAMEA5778352) | biofilm metagenome | biome: Industrial cooling water; feature: Water cooling tower basin; material: Biofilm | place: United Arab Emirates | collected... | reverse complement strand
AGCAACAGCAGCGGAATCATCGGCCATCCGCCGGCCTTGACCAGTTCCAGCACGTCGCGATCCTCCGGCCGGCGGCCGAGTCGATAGGGGTCGATAGGATACCCGAGGCGCCACCGCGCGCCGCGGGATGCCCAGCGAGCCGCCGGAATGCGCCGATCCGGGGCCCGCACGGGGTCATTCCAAGCGCCACGGCCGCGGATGCGTGCCTGGCCGGCCATCGCGGCCCGCCTACATGCCAGCGGTCCATCGCGCCCGTTCGCGGTGCCCGCCGGCCCTGCTGTTCAGGGTCGGGGCCGTCCACCAGCAGGTGCGGCAGGCGTCGGCGGTCCGTGTCGAAGGCTGGAATGCGGCAAGACCGATGCCATGGCCTGCCGGCGCGTCGTCCGGTGCTCCGCCGATGCCGATCTCCGCCTCATCCACCCGGTTCTGCGGACGCACCGGGTCTGCGTCCGTGGAGAGCAGTCGCTCGCGGCGTGCGGCGGCGTCCCAGGCCCGCGGCCGGCGCAGGCGTTCGGGCGTCCAGCGCGGGCGGCCATCCGCAGCCAGCCGCACCCGGATCGCGCCGGCGGTCGACGTGTCGACCACCGCGGCCCCGTGTGCCCGCCAGCGTTCGGTGACCATGGGCAGCGGATGCCGGAACCGGTTGCCATGCCCGCTGGAGACCAGCGCCAGCCGCGCGCCGGTGGCGGCGACGAAGCCGGCATCGGAGGAACTGCCGCTGCCGTGGTGGGCCACCAGCACCACCGCCGCGCGCACCGCCTGCGGCTCGCGATGCAGCAGCGCCCGTTCGATCACCTCGCCGATATCGCCGGTCAGCAGGAAGGCGCCGTGCACCGTCTCCACCCGCAGCACGCAGCTGGATTCGTTGCGCAGATAGGGGAAGTGCGGCGTGGGGTGCAGGAAGCGGAAGCGCACGCCGTCCCAGCTCCAGGCCTCGCCCGCGCGACACTGCCGCAGGTCCGGCGCACGCGCGTCCAGTCCGCTGCCCTCGGGGGCGTAGACACGCGCCATCGCGATCTCGTCGCGCACGCTCTCGAAGCCCCCGGCGTGGTCGCTGTCGCCATGGCTCATGACCGCGGCCTGCAGCCGGCCCACGCCCAGCGCGCGCAGCGCCGGGGCCACCGTGCGCTCGCCGGCGTCGTAACCGTCCGGCTGCGCCGGGCCCATGTCGTACAGCAGCGCGTGTGAGCGGGTGCGCACCAGCACCGACAGCCCCTGCCCCACGTCCAGCACCACCAGTTCGGCTTCGCCGCGGGCCGGCAGCTGGCGGTCGGGCCAGAGCAGCGGCAGCCACAGCAGCAGCGCCAGCGGCTTGCCCGGCACGCCGCGCGGCAGCAGGCACCAGAACGCGGCGACCAGCGCCAGCGGCAGCGCCCAGACGGACGGTTCGGCCAGCCACACCAGGGCGAGGTCGCTCTGGCCGATGCGCGCGAACAGCCGCCAACTGGGTTCGAAACACCAGGCCGCCGCCCGCCAGGCCCAGTCGCCCGCGCCGGCGGACAGCGTGTCGAGCAGGGTGCCGACCAGCGCCAGCGGCACCACCACCAGACTCCACCAGGGAATCGCCGGCAGATTGACCAGCGGCCCGGCCAGCGACGCCTGGCCGAACAGGGCGACGGTCAGCGGCAGGAGGCCGAGCGTGGCCACGCCCTGCGCGCGCAGGAAATCGCGCACCGGCCGCTGGCCCGCCGCCGGCATGCACCACAGCAGCCAGGCCACGCCGGCCAGGCTCAGCCAGAATCCGGCGGTCAGCGCCGACAGCGGGTCCCACAGCAGCAGCGCCGCCGCGGCCAGTGCCAGCGCGTCCACCGCCCGGCCGCTGCGGCGCGACACCCGCACCCAGGCCACCGCCGCGATCATCAGCACCGTGCGCAGGGTGGGCAGCGCGAACCCGGTCGCCGCCGCATAGACCATGCCGCCCAGCAACGCCGCGCAGGCGACCGCGATCGGCCGCGGCAGGCGCAGGCCCAGCCCGGGCCACAGCCACCACAGCCCGCGCGCCAGCAGCGCGAAGCCGCCCGCGACCAGGCCGACATGGAAGCCGGAGATCGCGATCAGATGCGTGAGCCCCAGCGCACGCAGCATCGCCCAGTCCTCGTCGCCGAGGCCGCGGGTGTCGCCCAGCGCCAGCGCCTGGACGAAGCGCGCACGGCCGGGCACGGCGACCTCCTCTGCATCAGGATCGACGCGCACCGGCGGCGACGCATCCAGGGGCGCACGCGATCCTGTTGGCCGCATGCCGGCATCGGCGGGACGCTCGTCGAGCGCCGCCGCGATGCGGTCCGAGACCCGTTCGCGCCAGGCCGCGATGCCCGCAGGTGCAGCCAGGGCACGCGCGCGGTCGGCATCGCGCACGTAGCCGCTGGCCGCCAGCCGCGCGACCACGGCATGGCGTTCGCCGTCGAGACTGCCCGGGTTGCGCAGCCCGCGCGGCGCACGCAGCTTCGCGCGCATGGCCCAGCGGCTGCCGGCACGCAAGGCCAGCCGGGGAGCGTCAGGCTGGAAGGGCGGCGCGTCGTAGTCGTCGTACCAGGCCAGTTGCACCCGTTCCCCGCGCAGCGCCGCCGGCATGTCGGGCGTGTCGTCGACGCGCAGCAGCAGACGCGTCCTGCGCGCCTCGTGGTGCGGCAGGTCCTCCACCGTGCCCACCAGCGCGACCGTCTGCCCTTCCAGTGGGGGCGGCAGTTGCACTGCCAGCGCATGCCGCAGGTGCAGTGCGCACAGCGCGGCGCCCAGCAGCACCAGCGCCAGCGGCAGGCCCCGGCACCGCCATGCGCGCCAGCGCGGATGCAGCAGCGGCACCGCCACAGCGAACGCCACGATGCCCGCCCATGCCGGGGGCGGCACGGGTGAGCGCAGGCACAGCAGGATGCCGGCGAGCAGCGCGAGGGAATGGACCGGGGTGACCATGCGCAAGGTTCCGGAGCACCGGGGAAAGCGCTCCGGGTCTAGGCTCGCGAAATGCAGGCCGGCCGGACATCGGCACAGTGCGCGCCGGGGGGTAGGAAAACCCCGCGGCGACGGGTCGGGGTCTCCCGGACGGGCACGCATGGCCTCGCAGCCATGACGTCATGCGCATGACGTCATGCGAACGGATCCGCGCGAACGAGCGCACGGGCATGACGTGATGCGCATGAGGTCATCGGCATGAGGCCATGGGCATGACGTCATTGGCATGACCTCATGCGGCCGTCGACAGGAAGCCGTCACGTAGTCCTGTTACCGTCGCTGCGCGGCCCGGATGGCCGCGTTCACGCACAAGGACCTGCCATGTCCCCCACCGTCGGCCGCCTGCGTCTGCTCGGCATCCGCCTGATGTTCCTTTGCACCTTCTTCGCCGTGGCGCCGGGCGCCTGGCGCGATCTGTTGTTCCCCGCACAGCCCTGGGACCCCCACCACGGCATCGCGGTGAGTGTCTGGGCCGCCTTTTCCGTGCTCGCCGTGCTCGGTGTGTTCCGCCCGTTGAAAATGCTGCCGCTGCTGCTGCTCCAGGCCTTCTACACATCGCTCTGGCTGCTCGCCGTGGCCCTCCCCCTGTGGCGCGAGGGCGCGCTGGACGGCCTGGCGCTGCAGCTGGCGCTGGCCAACGCGACAGCGGTCGTGCTGGATCTGTGCGTGATCCCGTGGGGGTACGTGGTGGTGCGCTACCTGCGCGCACCATCGGCGAACACACCCCGCCTCGCCTAGCGCATCGCATCGCGCACCGGGCCACGGCCGCGCCACGACCGGCCGCGACGTGCGACCCTCTGCCTGCCCGTCGTTTCCACCCATGGCCCGCATGCAGCACCCCACCCTGTACCCGCCCATCCTTGCCTTCATCGCCGGCATCGGCCTGCCCATCGCCGAGCGCGCACTGCCCGACCCCACCTTCCTGCCCGGCATCGCGATCCGCGACGGCGGGCTGCTGGTCGACCCCGACCGCCTGGAATGGCCGGCAGACCTGCTGCACGAGGCCGGGCATCTGGCGGTGCTGTCGCCGGCATCACGGGCACTGGCGCACGACGACCTGCCCGGCCACGATCACGCGGCCGATGCGGGCGAAGCGGAAGCCCTGGCCTGGGCGTGGGCCGCGGCGATGCATCTGGGCATCCCGCCGGAGGCCCTGATCCACGAGGGCGGCTACCGCGGCCTGTCGCGCGAGCTGCTGCAGATGTATGCGATCGGCATCTATCCCGGCCTGCGTGGTCTCTGCGCGCTGGGCATGACCTCGGCGCCCGGGTTCGACTCGCCGCAGGTCGACGCCCTCGCGATCGAGCCCTCCGGGGTGCGGATGCCCGCCGCGGATGCGCCAGTGCCACAGGCGCCGCCGATCCGTTACCCGAAGATGCACTGCTGGCTGCGCACGTGACGCAGCTGCAGGCCCCCCACCCTCACCTTCCGCTCCGCATCGACGCTGCGCGCACCAGGCTGCAGGCCGACATCACGCGCAGGCATGCACGCGGCACATGCGCGCCGAGTGCAGCGCGGCTGCGTGAACCACGCCACGACGGTTCGGGACGGCGGCGCGGGAACCGCGCCGGTCGAGCGCTTCGCGGCGGCTCCGGCCACCGCGGATGCGGGCGGGCTCGGGCTACACTCGGGCCTCCGCCCTCGGGCGTGCTCCCGGGGACATCCATTTGAGTATCACCCGCAACGAGACGCGGCCGGCCGCGACGCTCGCCTCGCCCGTCCCGCGCACCGCGCATCGCACACTGTTCCTGGCCGCCATCTGCACCGGCTCGCTGCTGCTGTTCCTGGTGCAGCCGATGATCGCGCGCATGGCCCTGCCCCGCCTCGGCGGTGCGCCTGCGGTGTGGAACTCGGCGATGCTGGTCTATCAGGCCCTGCTGCTCGGCGGGTACGCATATGCGCACGCCTTGGCCCGGCTGCAGCCGCAACGGCAGGCCACGGTGCATCTGCTGCTGTTCGCCGCTGCGGCGCTCACCCTGCCGATCGGTCTGCTCGACATCTGGCCGCCGGCCGACGCCAACCCGGTGCTGTGGGTGCCCTGGCTGCTGGCCGCCTCGATCGGCCCGCTGTTCTTCGTGGTCTCCTCGCAGGCCCCGCTGCTGCAGCGCTGGTTCGCGCTGTCCGGCGGCGCCGACCCCTATCCGCTGTATGCGGCATCCAATCTCGGCAGTTTCGCCGGCCTGCTGGCGTATCCGCTGCTGGTGGAACCGCTGCTGCCGCTTGGCGCGCAGCGCTGGCTGTGGTCGGGCGGGTATGGGCTCGTGGCCCTGCTCACGCTCGCCTGTGCGCTCTCGCTGCGCGGCGCGCGCGTGGAGGATGCATCGTCCGGCAGCGAAGCGCCCGTCGCGCCGCGACCGGACCGCCGCACGGTGCTGCACTGGATCGCGCTGGCGGCGATTCCCTCCGGGCTGATGCTCTCCACCACCCTGCACCTGACCACCGACATCGTGGCGATGCCGCTGATCTGGGTGATCCCGCTCGGCCTGTACCTGCTGAGCTTTTCGGTGGCCTTCGCCGAGCGACGGGGCGCCGCACGGCTGGCGCAGCGCGTGGCGCCGCTGCTGCTGCTGATCTCGGCCGGCACCGCGTTCGCGGGCGCATCCAGCTGGCCATGGGCGATGGCCGCGCTCACGCTGGCCGCGCTGTTCACCGTCGCCACCGCGCTGCATGCGCGGCTGTTCGATTCGCGGCCGGCGCCCGAGCACCTCACCCGCTTCTATCTGGTGATGTCCTTAGGCGGCATGCTCGGCGGCGGCTTCTGCGCGCTGCTGGCGCCCCTGATCTTCGACTGGACCTTCGAACACCCGCTGCTGCTGCTCGCCGCGGCCCTGCTGCTGCCGCAGACGCCGCTGCTGGCCGGTGCCGACAGGCTCGGCCGCGCGCTGCAGCGCGTGCCGCGCGGCGCCTGGCTGCTGGCCGCCGCGCTGCTCTGCGCATCGCTGCCGCTGGGGGGCGCGCTGTTCGATGTGCCCCGGCCGGTGCAGGTGCTGGGCGGCATGGGGCTCGCGCTGGTCGGCGCCTACGCCATCGGTCACCGGCTGCTGTTCCCGGCCGCCCTGCTGGCGGCGATGCTGGCCCTCGGCGGCTGGCGCAACATCGCCGACAGTCTCGACCCCGGCCGCATGACCCGCAGCTACTTCGGCATCTATACCGTGCGCGCGCTGGACGGCAACGCCACCGCACTGGTCCATGGCACCACGGTGCATGGCGTGCAGTTGCGTGGCGCCGGCCGCGAACGGCTGCCCACCAGCTACTACGCGCCTGGATCGGGTGCGGAACTCGCGCTCCGCGCGGTGCCTGCGCTGTATGGCCCACGTGCGCGGATCGACGTGATCGGCCTGGGGGCGGGGGCGCTGGCCTGCTACGCGCAGCCCGGGCAGCGCTGGCGTTTCTACGAGATCGATCCCGCGGTCGAACGCATCGCGCGCGACGCCCGCCATTTCAGTTTCCTCGCACGCTGCCTGCCCGACGTGCCGGTGCTCATCGGCGATGCCCGGATCACCATCGCCCAGTCGCCGCCGGCCAGTGCCGAGGTGCTGATGATCGACGCGTTCTCCTCGGACACCGTGCCGATGCACCTGCTCACCCGCGAGGCCTTCGCCACCTACGGCCGGCATCTGGTGGCGGACGGGCTGCTGGTGGCGCACATCTCCAACCGCCATCTGGACCTGCGCCCTGTCATCGCCGCGGCCGCCGCCGACGGCTGGACGCTGCGCATCCGCGAGTTCCAGGTGAGCGCCGAACAGCGCCGCACGCTGCACTTCACGCCGTCGCGCTGGGTGGCCCTCTCGCGCGACCCGGCCCGCATCGCCGCGCTGGAGACCATCGGTGGGCCGGGGGCATGGCAGGCGGTTCCCGCTCACCCGGATTTCCCTGTCTGGACAGACGATTACGGCTCGATCCTGCCGCTGCTGATCCGCCTGCAGTAAGGGCCTGCGCATCAGGCCCGGCGCGCCGGCCGCTTGCTGGCGGGCGGCCGAACGGCTATATCTTGCGGATGTTCCGGCGCCCGCCTTCGGTGTGGCGCCGCGCAGTCGGGGAGGACTGCGACGGGTTGCCTGCGGACCGCCGCAACGCAACCCTGCGCCCGGAGACATGCCGGGCCGTCATTCGAGTTTCGCTGGATCCGCGTCGCTCGTCATCGGCAGCCGCAACACCACGGGGGATCACCATGAGCCGTACCGAATCGATGGCGCAGCTGGCGCGCATCGCAGACACCGCCGCATGCGGCGCCGAAGACCTCGCGCGTCATCGCGAGGCGTGCACGACCGACGCGCAGACCGCCGCTGCAGGCGGAGACACGCAGGCGCCGAGCGCCTCGCGCCGGCAGTTCCTGCTCGGCGCCGGTGCCGCCGGCATCGCCGCCTCCGCCGGCACCCTGCTGCCGGCCGGCTTGGCCGCCGCCGCGCGGCTGCGCAAGCAGGCCACCGGCAACGGCGGCGTCGCGGTGGTCGGCGCCGGTCTGGCCGGCCTGAGCTGCGCCGCCGAACTGGCCCGCCACGGCATCGCGGCCAAGGTCTTCGAGGCCGACTGGCGTGTCGGCGGGCGCTGCCGCAGCCTGCGCGGCTTCTTCCACGGCCAGGTGGCCGAACTGGGCGGCGAATTCATCGGCGCCTCGCACCACACCATGCTCGGCTATGCCCGGGAGCTCGGGCTCACCCTCGAAGAGAGCGCGGTGTTCCCGGGCGAGCGCTTCTACCGCTTCGACGGGCAGCGCTACACCGAGGCCCAGGTGGTCGAGGAGTTCGCCGCCTTCACCGCTTCGATCCGCGAAGACCTGGCCCTGCTGCGCCATCCCACCGCGGATGCCTACAGCGAGACCGACCAGTTCTTCGATTTCATGAGCCTGGACGACTATCTCACCCTGCATGGCGCCGGCAGCCTGCTGCGCGGGCTCATCTCCACCGCCTACGCGGGCGAATACGGGGCCGGCATCGACGCGTTGAGCGCGGTCGGCTTCCTGCGCTTCGTCCAGGGCGACCGCCGCGGCAAGTTCGCCCCGTTCGGCGCGTTCACCGACCGCCACTTCCACGTGGTGGAAGGCAACGACCGCATCGCCACCGGCCTGATGGAGCGTCTGCCCGCCCCGGTCGCCTTCGGCCACCGGCTGGTCGAAGTGCGCAAGCGCGGCAGCGGCCGCATCCGCCTGACCTTCGACACCGGCGGCGGCCGCAGCGTGTCCACCGAGCACGACAGCGTGGTCCTGACCCTGCCCTTCTCGGTGCTGCGCGGGGTGGAGCTGCATCGCAGCCTGGAGCTTCCGGCCTGGAAGCGCGACGCCATCGCGCGCAGTGCGATGGGTCACCACGACAAGCTGATCGTGGGCTTCTCCTCCGACTACTGGCACACCCTGCACGGCTGCAACGGCAGCGGCTTCAGCGACCGCGCGCATCTGCAGAGCGTGTGGGAAACCAACCCCGCCGCGGCCGGCGCGCACGGCGCCATCCTCAGCCGCTACTGCGGCGGGCCGGCTGTGGGCGCGCTCAGCGGCCACGACGTGCAGGCCGATGCCCGCGCCTTCCTGGCGGAACTGGAGACTGTGCTGCCCGGCGCGCTGCGCGAGGCCAAGTACAACACCCGCGGCGATGTCTGGGCGCATGCCGAGCGCTGGAGCCGCAACCCGCTCAGCCGCGGCTCGTACAGCGCACCGCAGCCGGGCTACTTCACCACCATCGCCCACAACGAGGGCAAGGCGGTGGGCAATCTGCTGTTCGCAGGCGAGCACACCAGCAGCTTCTACGAGTGGCAGGGCTTCATGGAAGGCGCGGCGCTGTCCGGCCTGCGCGCGGCCGCGGAAGCGCTGCAGAGCGCCAACACCGCGCCGCAGCCGGTGATACGGACCGGCGGCAACCAGCGCGCCGCGACCGGCACCGCGGCTCCGGCGGTGGCGAACGGCCTCGGCCGTGCCGTGCGGACGCCGGCCGCACCCCGTGCATCCGGTCCGTCCGGGCGCCCGGCGCCCGCGGGCCGCGGCGTGCGCGCGCGCGAATTCGCACAGCTGGGCGACGACCAGCGCTGACGCCACCATCCGTACGGCAGGCGACACCTGCCGTACGGGCCACATCGCCCCTGCGAGTCACCCCGTGCGGCCGGTGCCGGCCGCACCCGAGGCAGCCGCATCCGAGGCGGCCGGCACCGGCGCGAAACGCCCCGCGCAGCGCTCGCGCAGCAGCGCCTTCTGCACCTTGCCCATCGCGTTGCGCGGCAGAGCCGGCAGCCACACCAGCGCCTTGGGGTGTTTGTAGCGCGCCAGGCTGCGCTCCAGCGCGGCACCGATCGCGGTCTCGACCTCGGCGCCGGCCCCGGCGTTCGTGGCCGCCACCAGCACCGCCAGCACCGCTTCGCCGAAGTCCGGATGCGGCACGCCGATCACCGCGGATTCGAGCACGTCGGGCACATCGTCCAGCACCTGCTCCACTTCCTTCGGGTAGACGTTGAAGCCGCCGCTGATGATCAGGTCGCTCTGCCGGCCGATCAGCACCAGATAGCCGTCCGCGTCCAGGTGTCCCAGATCGCCGGTGACGAAGAACCCGTCCTCGCGCAGCGCTTCGCGGGTCTTCTCCGGCTGGTTCCAGTAGCCGCGGCACACGTTCGGCCCACGCACCAGCACCAGACCGGTCTCGCCCGGGGCTAGCGGCGTGCCACGCTCGGGGTCGACGATCGCGATCTCCACCCCCGGCAGCGGCGGGCCGACCGTGCCGGCACGGCGCTCCCCCGCATAGGGGTTGGAGGTGTTCATGTTGGTTTCGGTCATGCCGTACCGTTCGAGGATGCGGTGCCCGGTGCGTTCCTCGAAGGCGCGGTGGGTCTCGGCCAGCAGCGGCGCCGAGCCGGAGACGAACAGCCGCATGTGCGCCACCCGCGCACGGTCGAAACGGGCATCGTCCAGCAGCCGCGTGTAGAACGTGGGCACCCCCATCAGCACCGAGGCCTGCGGCAGCAGGCGCAGGATCGCCTCGCGGTCGAAGCCGGGCAGGAACAGCATGGACGCGCCCGACGCCAGCACCGTGTGCGTGGCCACGAACAAGCCATGGGTGTGGAAGATCGGCAGCGCATGCAGCAGCACGTCGTCGGCGCCGAACCGCCAGGCGGCGGCCAGGGTCTCCGCGTTCGAGCACAGATTGCGCTGGCTGAGCATCGCGCCCTTGGCGCGGCCGGTGGTGCCGGAGGTGTAGAGCAGCGCGGCGAGGTCGTCGTCGCCGCGCGCCGCCACCGGGCCGTGATCGGGCTGCGTCTCGCACAGGCGGCGGAAGCTGCCGGCGCCCGCGGCGTCGAGGGTTTCGACCCGGGTCCCCTGCGCCGCCGCGATGGCGGCCCACCCGTCCGCGGCCTGCGCATCGGCTGCGGAGGACTCCGAACCGCGAGAGTCGAGGCCGCGTGAATCCATGACCAGCAGCCGCGGGGCGGCATCGCCCACGAAGTACGCCAGCTCGGCAGGCGTGTAGCCCGGATTGAGCGGCAGGAAGACCGCGCCCGCGATCACGCAGCCGGCATACAGCGCCAGAGCCTCTGGACTCTTTTCGACCTGTGCCGCCACGCGGTCGCCCGGAACCACGCCGCAGGCCCGCAGCGCGAACGCGGCGCGATGCGCCATCGCGAGGAACCCGGCGCGGCCGATGGCGGTGCCGTCGGCGAAACGCAGGAACGGGGCATCGGAAGAGGCCAGCGGAGCGAACAGACGGTCGTACAGCGGGTTGGACATCGGCAGTCGAGAGGCAACGGCACGGCGGGAGCCCGAGTATAGGCGCCGCCCCGCCGCTGGCGTTCCGCATGCATCGTGGCGGCCGGCCGCACGGCCGGCGGACGCACCGGCCTCCGCGCTCCCGGCTCCGTGTCACCCCGGGGCCCCACGGGCGATGCGGGCCTCGCCACCGCGCCCGACCGCACAGGCGATGCACATCTGCGAAAACGGTTGCATTCCCGCGGTCCGGTTTGTTATCCAATAGCGGGGTCGCTGCGCTGCCCACCGCAGCGCGGCGACCCACAGGGGGCATCGAGCACAAGGACTGCAGGGGGCACGGCGCCATCGCGCTCCCATCGTGATCTTCCGGCCGCCGCGTCCATCGCGCCGCGGCAACCGCATGGAGGCCCATGGACGCGATTTCCCGACAAGCGCTTCCCGTTCGCCAGACGCAGGACCGCGACGACCTGGTCTGCCACTGCGCCTCCGTCGGCCGGCGCCGGATCCAGGCGGCCATCGCCAGCGCGCCGGCCTCCACGCTCGAATCGCTCGGCACCCAGCTCGGCTGCGGCGTGCAGTGCGGCTGCTGCCGGCCGCTGGTCCAGGACATGCTGGGCGAGTCGCCGTGGTTCGAGGTCGCCTACGCCGGCCGCTACCTGCTCACCGACGATCCCGCGTCGCAGCGGCGCATCGTGCAGTTCGATCTGCGCCTGCCTGGCTACCCGCCCTACCCAGACGCACTCCCGGGCCAGCACGTGGTGGTCCAGGCCTGGCTGGACGAGGAGTGGGTCACCCGGACCTACACCATCATCGACCGCAGCGCCGACGGCAAATGCGTGAGCATCGCGATCCGCCGCATCGCCGATGGCCGCTTCAGCCGCCGGCTGATCGACTGCGACGACGATGCCTTCGCGGACATCCCGATGCGCATCGCCGTGCCGAACGGCACCCCGGCTCCCGACGACGGCCGCGACACGGTCTGCTTCGTCGCGGGCGTAGGCGTGACCCTGGCGCTGTCGCTGCTGCGCGGGCATACCGGCGGGAGCCGGCTGCACATCGACTACAGCGCGGCCTCGCGTGGCGACATGGCCTATGCCGAGCACATCGAGGCCAGCGCCGCCGCCAGCGACACCCTCTCCTGCCATCTGCGCTGCGACGATGTGGACGGGTTCATCGGCCCGGACGACATCGCCCGCACCATCGCCCGGTTCCCGGAGGCGCGTCACTTCGTCTGCGGCCCACCGGCCTACACCCGGCACCTCGTCGAGGGCCTGCGCGATGCCGGCGTGCACGAGGACGACATCCGCATCGAGGCCTTCTTCCTGTCGCGCAAACAGCGCAGGCGCACCAGCCTGCGCCGTCTGGCGTATGCGGCCGGGCTGGCCCTCGCCTGCACTCCGCTGTTTCTTCTGGCGCCGGCGCTGGCGAAATTCGTGCCCAACGAGGCGCACAACCCCGGGCATGTCGACCTGGCCTGCGACGACTGTCACCGCCCGGCACCGGGCGCGCTGCGTCAGCAGTTGCAGGCCAAGAGCCGGCACCTGCTGGGCCTGCGCGAGAGCGACGCCGACTTCGGCATGCGCCCGGTCGGCAACGCGACCTGCATCGACTGCCACGACAACCCCGACGACCGCCATCCCGCCCACCGCTTCCTGGAGCCCCGCTTCGAGGCGGTGCGCGCCGAATTCGCCCCGCACCAGTGCGTGAGCTGTCACCGCGAACATACCGGCACGCGCATCAGCAAGGTCGATACCGGCTTCTGCGCCAGCTGCCACGCCGACATGATGATGGAAGACGACCCCACGCAGCCGACCCACGCCGCGCTGATCGCCGGCCGGCGCTGGGGCACCTGTCTGGCCTGCCACGACTTCCACGGCAACCACGCGCATGCGCCGCCGCAGCGGCTGGAGCAGGCCCTCTCCGCAGAGGCCATCCGCGCCTATCTGCGCGACGGCGACTCGCCCTACGGCGCCCCGCTGATCGAGGCGCGCGCCACCCGCAGCGATGCGGCCGATCTCCGGGCCGACGACGCCCCCGCGGAAGGAACACGCCCATGACCCCGCCCATGACCCTGCCCCGCGTTCCACGCTCGCTGATCGCCCTGGCCGTGCTCGCCGTGCTCGGCGTGTACCTGTTCGCCACCGCGCCCGAGCCGCTGGACGAGAGCCGCGGTGGCCGTGCCGACATCCCGGTGGAAACGCTGTTCCGCCTGCTCGACGCCGAGAACGCCTCGGTCCGCAAGATCTATACCGCCGAGATCGTGACCCCGGGCCAGAAACGCGGCCTGAAGTTCGACGAGGCCTGGAAATCGAAGCACGTCCACGCCGGGCCTCTGCCTGCGCTGCTGCTGCGCGAAACCGCCAACCGCCTGCAGCAGCGGGTGCCCGAACTGAGCCTGTTCCTCGGATCGGCCTGGCCGATCGAGCAGGCCAATCTGTTCAAGGGCACGCAGAGCGATTATTTCGACGACATGCTGGAGGACCGCAAGCCGCGGTTCTTCGTCGATGCCGGCACCGGGCGGCAGACCGCGATGTTCCCCGACATCGCCAGTGCGCCGGCCTGCGTGACCTGCCACAACGAGCACCCCAAAAGCCCGCGCAAGGACTGGGTGAAGGACGATGTGATGGGCGCGACCACATGGTCGTTCCCGCGCGCCCATGTCAGCCAGGAGGAGATGATCGAGATCCTCGGCCATTACCGCGCAGCCGCGCTCGATGCCTACGGTTCGTACCTGGCGAAGATCGAAACCTTCGATGCCGGGCAAAAGCCCGTGGTGGGCGGGCGCTGGCCCGGCGAAGGGCCGGACGAGGCCGTGGCCGTGCCCGACCTGGCCACCTTCACCGCGCGGGTGGAGTCCACCAACTCGGTGGCATCGCTGAATCTGCTGCTGCATGCGCGCCGAAGCGGGGATGTGCGCGACGCCGCGGGCGATGCGGCGGCCGCGCCGGTCGGCAAGGCCGAGCGAGACGCGAAGGCCGGCACGAACGACGGCGCGGCGCCGGCACCACGCGGCAACGACGCCAGTGCCGGAGCCTCGCGATGAGCGCCGCGCTGGGCAACGGGTTCCGACGCTTCGTCGCGCGGCGCGGCGGCGGCTATCAGGCCACCCTGTCGCTGGCCTCGTGGAGCGCACTGCTGCTGGTCGCACTCGCCTGCATCGCATTGCTGCTGCGCCTGGAGTGGTCGGACCTGGTCGCGCTGCAGCGCGTCGGCACCTACAAGCAGATCACCGGCTATGCGCTGGTGGCCGCGCTGGGCTTCGATCTGTCGCTGGCGCTGATCAAGCGCAGGCTCACCGCCGCCGTGGCGCTGCGCACGCTGCAGATCGCGCACCGCGTGCTCGGCCTGTCGATGCTGGTGCTGCTGGTGCTGCATGCCGGCTTCGTGCACCAGGGGTACCTCACCGCGACCTTTCTGGTGACGATGCTGGTGGTGATCGCAGGGGCACTGCTCAACCTGCTCCCGGGCCACCGGCTCGCCACCTGGGGCCAATGGACCACGGCCCTGCACATCGCCGCCGGCTGCCTGCTCGGTGCGCTGGCGGTGATGCACCTGTATTTCGTGTTCGCGTACACCGCCTGAGGCCCGGCGGGAGCGCTCCGAGCGGCGTCGTGGGCATGGTTCCGTGCCAAGATAGCCGCATGAACGCCACCCACGACAGCAGACCCTTCGACCTCATCGTCTTCGGCGCCACCGGCTTCACCGGCCGGCTGGTCGCGGAGTACCTCCACGCCCGATACGCCGGCAGCGACCTGCGCTGGGCGATGGCCGGGCGCAGCGCCGGCAAGCTCGCCGAAGTGCGCGACGCGCTGGGCCTGCCGGCCGACACTCCGCTGCTGGTGGCCGACGCGGCCGACCCGCAGGCCCTGGCGCAGCTGGTCGCACAGGCGCGCGTGGTGCTGACCACCGTCGGCCCCTACCAGCTCTACGGTGAGCCGCTGATCCGCGCCTGCGCCGCCGCCGGCACCGATTATGTCGACCTCTGCGGCGAGCCGCTGTGGATGGCGAAGATGGTCCCCGAACTCGACACCCCGGCGAAGGGCAGCGGCGCGCGCATCGTGTTTTCCTGCGGCTTCGATTCGATCCCGTTCGATCTGGGCGTCTACCACGCCCAGCAGGAGGCGCAGCAGCGCCTCGGCGCACCGCTCGCGCGCGTGCACGGCCGAGTGAAGACGATGAAGGGCACATTCTCGGGCGGCACGGTCGCCAGCATGCTCGCGTCCATCCAGGCCATCGGCCGCGACCGCAGCCTGATCCGCACCATGCTGAATCCGTTCGCGCTCACGCCCGGCTTCAAGGGCCCGCGCCAGCCCAACGATCACGTCGCGGAATACGACGAATTGGCACAGGGCTGGACCGCGCCGTTCGTGATGGCCGCGATCAACACCAAGAACGTGCACCGCAGCCATGCCCTGCTCGGCCACCCCTGGGGCACGGACTTCGTCTACAGCGAGCGCATGCTGACCGGCGACGGCGCCAGCGGCGAGAAGCGCGCGAAGAAGATGCTGCGCCAGTCGACCTGGCAGAACCGCCTGCTCGGCTTCCCGCCCACCCGCGCCCTGCTTGCCCGCTTCGCACTGCCCAAGCCAGGCGAAGGCCCGAACAAGGACCAGCGCGAAAAAGGCCGCTATGAAGTGCTGTATTTCGGCGAAACCGCCGACGGCCGCCGTCTCACCACCCGGGTCACCGGCGACCGCGACCCCGGCTACGGCTCCACCAGCAAGATGATCGCCGAAGCCGCGATCTGCCTGGCCCGCGACATCGACCGCACGCAGACGCCGGGCGGCGTGTGGACGCCTGCGGCGGCGATGGGCGAGACGCTGATCGACCGCCTGGTCAAGAATGCCGGACTCGCATTCCAGGTGAACGACTGAGCCCGAGGGCCTGCGAGCGGTCTCCGGGGCGACTGCAGTCGAGACCTCTGCAGTCGAAACCTCATGTCGTGCCTCGTCACTCCGGTGCCAACGGCCGTATCGCACGCTCCAGCCGGCGCAGCGCGACCACATAGGCCGCCTGACGCAGGTCGCAGTCGAGTTCGACTGCGGTATCGGCCACCGCATGCGACGCCTGCTCCAGCCGCGCTTCCAGGCGCTGGCGCACGGTGTCGGCGCTCCACGGGTCGCGGCTGCGGTTCTGCAGCCATTCGAAATACGACACGGTGACGCCGCCGGCATTGGCGAGAATATCGGGCACCACCTGCGTTCCGGCCTTGCGCAGGATCTCGTCGGCCGCCGGAGTCACCGGGCCGTTCGCCAGCTCCAGCACCACACGCACCTTCACGTCCGCGGCGTTTCCGGCGTGGATCTGGCTCTGCAGCGCCGCCGGGATCAGCAGGTCGCAGTCGACGCCGACCAATTCGGCGGGATCCTCGAACGCCTCCACGCCCTTCCGGCGAAAGGCGGTGACGCTGCCACGCCGGCGTTTCGCTTCGGTCAGTGCTTCCAGTCTCAAGCCGTCTTCCGAATACACCGCTCCGCCGGAATCCGCCGCACCGACCAGCCGATAACCGGCATCACGCAAATGCTTCGCGAGTTCGCTTCCGGCGTTGCCGAAGCCCAGAATCGCCACGCGGGTATCCTTCGGTTCCAGGCCGAGCCGCTGCGACAGCACGCTCAGGACATGGAAGCCCCCTTGGCCGGTCGCGCCGGAACGCCCTTCCGAGCCGCCGTTGGCGACGGGCTTTCCGGTGACCACGCCGGGCTCGGGATGCCCCACCCACTGCGCGTAGGCATCGGCGAACCACGCCATCTCGCGCGGGCCCGTGCCCACGTCGGGCGCGGGGATGTCGCGATCCGGCCCCACCATGCCGCGGAACGCCTGCACATAGGCGTGCATCAGCCGCTGCCGCTCCATCGGCGAGTGCGACTTCGCATCGAAGGCGATGCCGCCCTTCGCGCCGCCGAACGGCAGATCGACCAGGGCGCATTTGCAGGTCATCCACAGAGCGAGGGCCATCACCTCGCGCATGCAGGTGTCCGGATGGATGCGCAGGCCACCCTTGGTCGGCCCGAGCGCATCGCTGTAGCGGCAACGCCAGGCCTTGACCGTTTCCAGCGTGCCGTCGTCGCGGCGCAGCAGCAGGTTCGCGGCCAGCGTTTCCTTCGGATAACGCAGGGTGGCGATCGCATCGGCATCGATGGAGGCGCGCTCGGCGGCATCGACGACCCGCGCACAGGCCATGTCGAACAGATCGCTGGAAGCCTCAGACGCGGACGCCTTCGAGCGCTTGCCGTCGCTTTTTCCAGATGTGGATTTACTGGATATCCGGGTATTTTTCGCCGCCTTGCGGCCCGCAATCTGCTTCGCAGCCATGGTCTCGCACCTGCTTGTGGACATGTGCGAATGAACCTAGCACGCGCCATCGGGCGCATCGCGGGACACAGCGTGCCGACGCCCGGACCGCGCAGGATGCAATGGGTAGCGTGCGGCACGCAGGGAGCACCTGCATCACAGGATGCTCCCGCGGCCGTGCGCCGCTATTCGCGACGGTAGACCTGCGCGCCCTGCGCCAGGAACTCCGCCGACTTCTCGGCCATGCCCGCTTCCAGCGCCTTCTCCGCTTCGACGCCCTTTTCGGCGGCGTAGTCGCGCACGTCCTGGGTGATCTTCATGCTGCAGAAGTGCGGGCCGCACATGCTGCAGAAATGCGCGACCTTGTGCGCGTCCTTGGGCAGGGTCTCGTCGTGGAATTCCTTGGCCTTCTCCGGGTCCAGGCCGAGGTGGAACTGGTCCTCCCAGCGGAACTCGAATCGCGCCTTGGACAGCGCGTTGTCGCGCACCTGCGCGCCGGGATGGCCCTTGGCCAGATCGGCCGCATGCGCGGCGATCTTGTAGGCCATGATGCCGTCGCGCACGTCCTGCCGGTTCGGCAGGCCCAGGTGCTCCTTGGGCGTGACGTAGCAGAGCATCGCGGTGCCGTACCAGCCGATCATCGCGGCGCCGATCGCGCTGGTGATGTGGTCGTAGCCCGGCGCGATGTCGGTGGTCAGCGGGCCCAGCGTGTAGAACGGCGCCTCGCCGCACTCGCGCAGCTGCTTGTCCATGTTTTCCTTGATCAGCTGCATCGGCACGTGGCCGGGGCCTTCGATCATGGTCTGCACGTCGTGCTTCCACG
>ERZ1066122.1565-NODE-1565-length-17858-cov-16.170702_pt1 | contig 17858 bp, 10 predicted proteins | sample MGYA00382769_ERZ1066122 | MGnify/ENA primary metagenome ERZ1066122 (study PRJEB33369, sample SAMEA5778352) | biofilm metagenome | biome: Industrial cooling water; feature: Water cooling tower basin; material: Biofilm | place: United Arab Emirates | collected... | reverse complement strand
GACCTGCGCACGCGCCCGCTGGCCCTGCCCGCGACCGGGGCGCCGCGCGCCAGCATCATCGTCCCCGCCTACAACCAGCTCGACTACACCCTGGCCTGCCTGCACGCGCTGGCCGCGAGCGGCGACCGCACGCCGTTCGAGGTGATCGTGGTCGACGACACTTCCAGCGACGCCACCGCCGAGGTGCTGCCGGGCGTGCCCGGCCTGCGCTACCTGCGCAACGCCGCCAACCTCGGCTTCATCGGCGCCTGCAACGCCGGCGCGGCCCAGGCCCGCGGCGAGTTCCTGGTCTTCCTCAACAACGACACCACGGTGCGGCCGGGCTGGCTGGACGCCCTGCTCGACACCTTCGCCGCGTATCCCGACACCGGCCTGGCCGGCAGCCAGCTGGTGTATCCGGACGGCCGCCTGCAGGAAGCCGGCGGCATCGTGTTCGCCGATGGCTCGGGCTGGAACTACGGGCGCTTCGACGACCCGGGCGACCCGCGCTACGGCTACGTGCGCGAGGTGGACTACTGCTCGGGCGCGGCGATCGCGCTGCCGCGGGCGCTGTTCGACGCGCTCGGCGGCTTCGATGCGCACTACGCGCCGGCCTATTACGAAGACACCGACCTGGCCATGCGCGTGCGCGCCGCCGGGCGGAAGGTGCGCTACCAGCCGGCCTCGGTGGTGGTGCACCACGAGGGCGTGAGCTCGGGCACCGACCTGTCGTCGGGCGTGAAGCAGCACCAGGCCACCAACCAGGTGAAGTTCCTGGCGCGCTGGCGCGAGGTGCTGGCGCGCGAGCACGCGCCCCCGGGCACGGATCCGGTGCTGGCCAGCGAGCGCGGGCGGCGCCATCGCGTGCTGGTGCTCGACGCCTGCACGCCGCGCCCCGACCGCGACTCCGGTTCGGTGCGCATGCTGGCGCTGCTGGAACTGCTGCGCGAGGCCGGCTGCGCGGTCAGCTTCTTCAACGAGGACCGCAGCCACGACGTGGGCTACACGCAGGCGCTGCAGCAGCGGGGCGTCGAGGCCTGGTGGACGCCGTGGCTGGCCGACGTGCCGCGCTGGCTCAAGCGCGAAGGCGCGCGCTTCGACCTGGTGATCGCCAGCCGGCACTACGTGCTGTCGCCGCTGCTGCCGCTGCTGCGGCGGCACGCGCCGCGCGCGCGCATCGTCTTCGACACCGTGGACCTGCACTACCTGCGCGAGCAGCGCGAGGCCGGGGTGGCCGGCGACGAGGCGCACCGCCGCGCCGCGGCGCGCACGCGCGAGGCCGAACTGGCGCTGGTGGCCGCCGCCGACGCCACCTGGGTGGTCAGCGCCGCCGAGAAAACCCTGCTCGAGGCCGAAGTGCCGGGCGCGAAGGTCGCGGTGGTGTCGAACATCCACGAGGTTGCCGACCGCGGGCCGCCGTTCGCGGCGCGCCGGGGCCTGCTGTTCGTGGGCAGCTACCGTCACCCGCCGAACGTGGACGCGACGCACTGGCTGGCCGACGACATCCTGCCGCGCATCCGTGCCCGCCTGCCCGACGTCGAACTGCACCTGGTCGGCGGCGACGCGCCCGCGGCAGTGGCGGCGCTGGGCGAGCGGCCGGGCATCCGTTTCCACGGCCACGTGCCCGACCTGCGGCCGCTGCTGGACGGCGCGCGCCTTTCGGTGGCGCCGCTTCGCTACGGCGCGGGCGTGAAGGGCAAGGTGAACCAGGCGCTGGCGCACGGCCTGCCGGTGGTGGCGACGTCCTGCGCAGTCGAGGGCATGTTCCTGGCCGACGGCGTGGACGTGCTCGTGGCCGACGACGCCGAGGGCTTCGCCGCGGCGGTGGTGCGCCTGCATGGGGACGCCGCGCTGTGGGAACAGCTCGCGCAGGGCGGGCAGGAAAACACCCGCCGCCACTTCTCCCGCGATGCGGTGCGCGAAACCCTGCGCGCGCTGCTGGACACGCTTCCGGCGCGCTAGGCCGCGGGGACGGGGCCGGGCAGCGGCGCCGTTCGTGGGCGCCCGGCGCGGCGGCTAGCCGCCGGCGCGGGCCAGGCGCTCGGACAGCGCGGCGAGTCCGGGATGCGTGGGGTCGACCGCCTGCGCCGACTGCAGCGCGCGGCGGGCCAGCGCCAGTTCGTTCGCGCCCAGGCGCTCGTCGGCGAAGGCCAGCCAGCGGTCGGCCAGGCGCCGGCGGTCGGCGGCCAGCGCGTCGCCGCCGCGCTCGCGCGCCAGGCGCGCATCCAGGCAGGCCTGGGCGGCGGAGAGCCGGTTGCCGGCCAGCTCGTCCTCGAAGCAGGCGCGGGCCCGGCGGTCGTATTCGGCCTGGGCGTCGCGCAGGTCGGCGCTGCCGGGCTCGATGGCGGCGGCCTGGCGCAGGAAATCCCAGGCAGCCTCGCCCGGCGGGTCGATCAGGTCGCCGCGGCGCATCGCCGCGCGCGCGCGCTCGAGCAGGGCCAGCAGGCGGTCCGGATCGGACGCGGCGGCCGGCGGCAGGGCCTCGCGCGCGGCGCGCGCTTCGGCGACGCGGCGCGCCGCGGCCTCCACGTCGGGCGAATCGGGCGCCCATCCGCGCGCCACCGCCAGCGACGCCTCGGCGGCATCGAAGTCGAAGTCGGCGGCCTCGCGCCGGGCGCGGGCGGCGAGCGCGGCGGCGGCGTCCTGCAGGCCCTGGCGGGCGTCCACGGATTCCGGGTCGGCGGCCTGCAGCTGGCGGTAGCCGGCGGCCGCGGCGTCGAGCCGGCCGGCGCGCAAGTCGGCGGTGGCGGTGGCCAGGATCGCCTCGCGCTCACGCTGGCGGCGCTGCTGCACTTCGCCCAGGCGCGCCTGCAGCGACGGCAGGCCGAGGTGGCTCGGGTCGGCCTCGACCACGCGCGCCACCAGCGCCATCGCCGCGTCGGGCTCGCCGCGGGCCAGCGCCGCCTCGGCGTCGCGCAGCAGGCCGGCGAGGATCTCGCGCCGGCCATCGAGCGCGATGGCGTTGTCGGGCTGCAGGCGCAGCACGTCGGAATATAGCGCCAGCGCGCCGTTGGGCACCTGCTCGAGCTGTCCGGCGGCGTGCGCCTCGCGGGCGCGGCCCAGCAGGTCGGCGATGTCGGCGCCGGCGCTCTGCAGGCGCTGCAGCTCGAGTTCGAGCAGGGAAAGGTCGGCCGCGGGCGCGGCCATCGCGCGGGCCAGCGCCAGCCGTTCGGCGGCGGTGTCGGTGTCGCCGGCGGCCAGCGCGGCCCGGGCCTGCTCCACCGCGGCGTCGCGCACGGCATTCATGCCTGCGCGCGCGGCCGGATGATCGGGGTCGCGGGCCAGCACGGCCTGGAACTGCTCGCGCGCGCCGCGGCCGTCGGGGCTCGACAGCTCGCCGCGCGCCAGCGCCTGCTGCGCCTGGTCGATCTGCCGGTTGACGGCCGATTCGGGCACCAACTGGCGGCCGATCTGCTCGCGCCACAGACCCAGCACCACCGCCAGCGACGCCACCAGCAGGAGCAGGACGGCCAGCGCCCAGGGCCAGCGGCGCGGCCGGCGGACCGTGGGCGCGGCCGGCGGGGGCGGGCGACGCGAGGGCTCGCCCAGGTCGAGCTGGTCGAGCGAGCCCAGGGCCGGCGCCTGGCCGGGTTCGACGCGGCGGTCGTTCATGGCGTCGGGGTCGTGTTCATGGCGGCAGGATAACAGCGCTCCCTGAACGCCAACCCGGGGGCGGGGTCAGGTTCGGAACCTGACCCCGCTCCGGGCTCAGCCGATGCGGCGGGCGTCCTGCACGCCGGGGGTGGCGCTGAGGCGGCCGAGCAGGTCGCTGAGCTGGCCGAAGTCGGCCACGCGCACGGCCAGGCGCAGTTCGGCCAGGCCCTGCGATTGGTCCACCCGCGACTGGATGCCGAGGATGTTCACGCCCAGCTGGGCGATCACGTTGGTGAGGTCCTTGAGCAGCCACTTGCGGTCGAAGGCGTGCAGCACGATGTCGACCTCGTAGCTCGAGGCGCGCGCGCCGCCCCACTCCACCGGCAGGAAGCGGTCGGGCTGGCGCGCCAGCAGGCGCTGCACCGCCGCGCAGCCGGCGCGGTGGATGCTGACGCCGCGGCCGCGCGTGAGGTAACCCACGATCGGATCGCCCGGCACCGGCTGGCAGCAGCGGGCGATCTGGCTGAGCAGGTTGCCCACGCCCTCGACGGTGAAGGGCGCCTTGCCCGCCGGCGGCGGCGCGCGGCGCGACACCAGCGCGGTCGGCTCCGGCGGCGCCTTCAGCGCCTGCGCATGGTCGTGCAGGGCTCGGCTGACCTGGCTCGGGCCGAGGTCGCCCAAGGCCAGCGCCAGGTGCAGGTCGTCCACCGTGTCGAGCCGGAACTTCGCCAGCACCGGCGCCAGGTCGGCCTGCATCATCGCGACGCGGCGCAGTTCCTTCTCCAGCAGCTCCTTGCCGGCCTGCAGGTTGCGGCTGCGGTCGATGCGGTGGAACCAGGCGCGCACCTTGTCGCGGGCGCGGCTGGTGGCGAGGAAATTGTGGCTGGCCATCAGCCAGTCGCGGCGCGGCTCGGCGGTCTTGGCGGTCATGATCTCGACGCGGTCGCCGGTGGCGGGCTGGTGGTCGAGCGGCACGATGCGGCCGTTGACCTTGGCGCCGCGGCAGCGGTGGCCCACCTCGGTGTGCACCGCGTAGGCGAAGTCGAGCACGGTGGCGCCGCGCGGCAGGTCCACCACTTCGCCGCGCGGCGTGAGCACGTACACCCGGTCCTCCACCAGCTCGGTGGAGAAGCCGGCCAGCAGCGCGTCGTCGCCCTCGCCTTCCTCGCGGGCCTCGAGCAGCTGGCGCATCCACGCCACCTTGCGCTCGAAGCTGGCGTCGGCGCCGCCGCCCTCCTTGTAGCGCCAGTGCGCGGCGACGCCGAGCTCGGCGTGCTCGTGCATCTGGTGGGTGCGGATCTGCACCTCCAGCGTGCGGCCGCCCGGGCCGATCACGGCGGTGTGCAGCGAGCGGTAGTCGTTGCCCTTCGGGTGCGCGATGTAGTCGTCGAACTCCGACGGGATCGAGGGCCAGAGCTGGTGCACCAGGCCCAGGGCCGCGTAGCAACCCGGGATGTCGTCGACCAGCACCCGCACCGCGCGGATGTCGTAGAGCTCGCTGAAGGGCACGCCCTTGCGCTGCATCTTCTTCCAGATGCTGTAGATGTGCTTGGGGCGCCCGGCCACGTCGGCGGCGATGCCGGCCTCGGCCAGCGCGGCGCGGATGCGCGCCATCGCGTCCTCGATGAAGCGCTCGCGGTCGGCGCGCTTCTCGTCGAGCAGCCGGGCGATGCGCTGGTAGGTCTCGGGCTGCAGCCAGCGGAAGGCCAGGTCCTCGAGCTCCCACTTCAGCTGCCAGATGCCCAGGCGGTTGGCCAGCGGCGCGTAGATGTCGGAGGTGAGCTCGGCCAGCGCATGCCGCGCCTCGGGCTCGAGCGTCGCAGCGCCGCGCAGGCGCACCAGCTGGATCGCCAGCAGCACCAGCACCGCGCGCAGGTCGCGCACCAGGGCCAGCAGCAGGCGGCGCAGGCCCTCGGCGCTGCCCTTGCCGGCGCGCTGGTGGTGCAGCGCGCGCACCTGCTCGGCCGCGGACAGGCCTTCGAGCAGCGGCGGCAGGCGCGGACCCAGCAGCGCAGGATCGAGGCCTTCGCGCAGCGCAGGCCACAGGTGCAGCGCGGCCGCAGCCAGCACCTCGGGGTCGGCGCGCAGCGGCTGCAGCACGGCCAGCACGTGCACGGCCAGGGTTTCCTCGGGCGCATGCGGCAGCGCCGCGGCGGCGGCCTGCAGCGCGGACAGCAGCGGCTGCGGCGCCGGCGTGCCGTGCCGGGCCAGCCAGGTGTGCAGCCGCGGCGTCGGAGGTCGGGGCGGGGTCACGGCGGGTTCTGTGCGCGGGAAGTGGGGGCGCGCCTTGGCCCAGTCTAACCAGAACGCCGCGCCGCTTGGCGCGTGCGGCTCAGGCCAGCGCCTCGAGCTGGCGCGCGAGCCGCTTGGCCGAGACCTGGCGCTTGGTGCCCAGCTCCTGCGCGAACACCGACACGCGCAGCTCCTCCAGGTCCCAGCGGAAGTCCTGCCAGGCCGGCTCGCGTTCGCGGCCGGCGCGGCGCGCGGCCAGCAATGCATCCTGGAAAGGCTTGAGCTCGAGCATGCGGGCCTGGTCGCGCTGCGGGTCGCGCAGCGCGCGCTCGGCGCGCAGGGTCAGCGCCTTCAGGTAGCGCGGGTACTCCGCCAGCAGGCCGGCCGGCGTGTCGCGCAGGAAGCCCGGCGGCACCAGGCCGGCGAGCTGCGCCTTGAGGTCGTCGAGGTTGCCGCTGGCCCAGCCCAGCAGCGGCGACTCCAGGCGCGGCTTGAGTTCGGCGACGGCGCCGAGGATGGCTTCGGCCAACTGCAGGCGCGCCATGGCCTCGGCGAACAGCGGCTTGCCGGCGGCCTCCAGCACGCGACGGAAGGCCGCGGCGTCGCGCACGTCGGCGAAACCACCCGCGAGCACGGCGTTGAGCGCGGCCTGGGCCAGGTCGGTACGCAGGTGTTCGTGCGCGGGCGCCTGGCCCGGCGCCTGGGTGAAGCCTTCGATGGCGGCGTAGAGCAGGGCCAGCTTGGGCGAGACCGGCAGCTGCTTGCGGGCCTGGCGCAGCCTGTCGGCCAGCGCCAGCGCGGCGAGGCGGCGCACGCCGGCGTCGTGTTCGCGCGCGGCCTCGGTGGCGTCGGCGAACACGCTGAGCGCCACGCTCTCGCCCTGGTCCACCAGCGCGGGGAATGCCGGCACGCCGGCGGCGCCGGGGACCTGGCGCGGCACCGGGGTCTCGGGGAAGACGGTGAGGCCGTCGCGCGCGAGGTCTTCGCCGGCACGCTCGGCGAAGGCGCGCTCGGCGTCGCCGCCGAAGCGCGCGCGCAGCTGCGCGAGGTCGCGCGACTGCGCCAGCACGCGGCCGTCGCGCTCGGCCAGGCGCAGGTTCATGCGCAGGTGCGGATCGAGCGCGGCCTCGTCGAAGTCCAGCGCCGCGACCGGCGCGCCGGTGGCGCGGGTGAGGAAACGCGCGAGGCTGCCGGGCAGGCTGTCGGCCTCGGGCATCGGGTGCGCTTCGGCGAAGGCGCGGGCGAAATCGGGCGCGGGCACGTAGTTGCGGCGCAGCGCCTTGGGCAGGCCGCGGATCAGCGCGGTGGCCTTTTCCTCGACCAGGCCGGGCACCAGCCAGCCCAGGCGCGTCGGGTCGAGCGCCATCAGCAGGTGCAGCGGCAGGTCGAGGGTGACGCCGTCCTCGGGGTGGCCCGGCTCGAAGCGATAGTGCAAGGCCAGCCTCGCCTCGCCCAGCGCGAAATACTTCGGGAACCGCTCGGCCTCGCTGCCCTCGCCCGGCAGCAGGTCGGCCAGCGACCATTCCAGCGACTTCTTCTGTTCGGGCGGCAGCTTGCCGTACCAGCTGTCGAGGCCGGCGACCGAATTGAGCTCGGGCGGCAGGCGGTCGAGGTACCAGCGCGCCTGCCACTCCTCGTCGGCGACCAGGCCGGCGCGGCGCAGCTTGGCCTCTTCCTCGCGCGCTTTTTCCAGGGCGGCGAGGTTGCGCTTGAGGAAGGGGCTGCGGGTGTCCACCTCGCCCGGCACCAGGCCCTGGCGCACGAAAATCTCGCGCGACTCGGCCGGGTACAGGCCGCCGTAGTGCACGGGCTTCTTCGGCGCCAGCACCAGGCCGAACAGCGACACCTGCTCGCTGCCGATGACGCGGCCCTGCCGCCGCGACCAATGCGGGTCGAAGTGCTTGCGCGCGAGCAGGTGCGGCAGCTCCGCGATCACCCAGTCGGGCTCGATGCGGGCCGCGGTCATGCCCCAGACCTTCTGGGTGTCGAGCAGGGTGGCCACCAGCGTCCACGCCGGCGGCAGCTTGCTCAGCGCCGAGCCCGGGAAGAGCTGGAACTTGCGCTGCCGCGGCGCGTCGTACAGGCCCTTCTCGGTGCGGTGGCCGACCTGGGTGGGCAGGCCCGCGATCAGCGCGCGATGCAGCACCTGGAACGCCCGTGCAGCCTCGCGCGCCGGCGCCCCCGCAAGAACGGGGTCAGGTTCACTTCTCCCAGAGGGTCGCGGTGCCCTATTCGCATCGCTGCGGGAGAAGTGAACCTGACCCCGTTCCTGCGGGTGGCCGGGCCATATCTCCTCGCAGGCCAGCAGCAGCTGGCGATGCAGCTCGCGCCACTCGCGCATGCGCAGGAAGGCGAGATAGCGGCGCTCGCACCAGTCGCGCAGCTTCGACTGCGTGAGTTCCTCGTGGGCCGCGTGGTGTGCTTCCCACAGCTTGAGGATGCCGACGAACTCGGAGTTCGGGTCGGCGAATTCGGCGTGGGCGTTGTCGGCCTTCTCGCGGGCATCGGCCGGGCGCTCGCGCGGGTCCTGGATGCCGAGGAAGGACGTGATCACGGTCATGTCGGCCAGGCAGCCCAGCGCCTGCGCGGCCACCAGCATGCGCGCCAGCTTCACGTCCACCGGCAGGCGCGCCATCTGGCGGCCGATCGCGGTGAGCTGGCGCTGGTCGTCCACGGCGCCGAGCTCGGCCAGGGTCTGCCAGCCGTCGGCGATGGCGCGCGGATCGGGCGGGTCGATGAAGGGAAAGTCCTCCACCAGGCCCAGGCCCAGCGTGAGCATGCGCAGGATCACGCCCGCCAGCGAGGCGCGCAGGATCTCCGGATCGGTGTAGCGCGGCCGGGTGTCGAAATCGTCCTGCGAGTACAGCCGGTAGCAGATGCCCGCGGCGATGCGGCCGCAGCGGCCCTTGCGCTGGTCGGCGCTGGCCTGGCTGATGGGCTCGACGTGCAGGCGGTCGAGCTTGCCGCGCGGGCTGTAGCGCTTCACGCGCGCGAGGCCCGGGTCGATCACGTAGCGGATGCGCGGCACCGTCAGCGAGGTCTCGGCGACGTTGGTGGCCAGCACGATGCGGCGGCCGGGGCCCGGGTTGAAGACCTTGTCCTGGTCCTTCACCGACAGCCGCGCGTACAGCGGAATGACCTCGGTGGCCCGGTACTTGCGCCGGTTCAGCGCCGCGTGCGCGTCGCGGATCTCGCGTTCGCCGGGCAGGAAAACGAGCACGTCGCCCTGCGGGTCTTCGCGCGTGATTTCGTCCGCCGCAGCGACAATCGCCTCGGCCAGCGGACGATCGCGGGAAAGAACGGGGTCAGGTTCACTTTTCCGGCGGGTTTGCGTCCCGCCCGCCGGGTTCCGGCCGGAAAAGTGAACCTGACCCCGTTCTTCGCGTTCTTCCTGCCCTTCGTTGTCGCCGGGACGGTAGCGCACTTCGACGGGAAAACTCCGGCCTTCGACGCTGACCACCGGCGCCCCGTCGAAGTGCTTCGCGAAGCGCTCAGTGTCGATCGTGGCCGAGGTGATCACCAGCTTCAGGTCGGGCCGCTTGCGCACCAGCTGCTTGAGGTAGCCGAGCAGGAAGTCGATGTTGAGGCTGCGCTCGTGCGCCTCGTCGACGATGATCGTGTCGTACCTCGACAGCCAGCGGTCGGACTGGATCTCGGCCAGCAGGATGCCGTCGGTCATGAACTTGACGAAGGTGTTGTCGCCCACGTTCTCGGTGAAGCGCACCTGGTAGCCGACCGCGCCGCCCATCGGCGACTGCAGCTCCTCGGCCACGCGCCGCGCCACCGCGCGCGCGGCGATGCGGCGCGGCTGGGTGCAGCCGATCATGCCGGCGCGGCCGCGGCCCGCGGCCAGGCAGATCTTGGGCAGCTGGGTGGTCTTGCCCGAGCCGGTTTCGCCGGCGACCACCACCACCGGGTGCTTTCGGATCAGCGCCACCAGCGCGTCCGCCTCGCGCGCCACCGGCAGGCCGTCGTCGAAGGTGGGCGCGGGCGCCTGGGCATCGCGCTGTTCGCGCGCGGCGATGGATGCGGCCAGCGCCTGCTGGTAGGCCTCGCGGCGCGCGGCGTCATCGGGCGCCTTGCGCCACTGCGCCAGCAGGCGCAGCAGCCGCCCGCGGTCGCGCGTGAGCGCGGCGTGGTCGGGAAAGGCGGGGATCGGCGTCGCGGCGGGCGTCATGGGCCGCCATTGTAGCCACCGGCACCGGGTTCATCCCGGCTAAATGCGCGGGGGCGTATCATCACGGCGTCCCCAAGCAAGGAGGAATGCCATGGCTTCCAAGAAGACCGTCGCCGCCCCGGCCGGTGCGCCCAAGATCGACATCGGCATCAGCGAGAAGGACCGCAAGAAGATCGCCGACGGCCTGTCGCGCTTCCTGGCCGACAGCTACACGCTCTACCTCAAGACCCACAATTTCCACTGGAACGTGACCGGGCCGATGTTCAACTCGCTGCACGCGATGTTCATGACCCAGTACACCGAGCAGTGGACCGCGCTGGACGAGATCGCCGAGCGCATCCGCGCCCTGGGGTTCAACGCACCCGGCTCGTACGCCCAGTTCATCAAGCTCGCCAGCATCAAGGAGGAGCCGGGCGTGCCCGAAGCGCCCGAGTGGCAGGAAATGGTCCGCCAGCTGGTCGCGGGCAACGAAGCGGTCTGCCGCACCGCCCGCAAGGTGCTCGAGATCGCCGACGATGCCGACGACGACCCGACCGAGGACCTGCTGACCCAGCGCCTGCAGATCCACGAGAAGTACGCCTGGATGCTGCGCTCGCTGCTGCAGTAAGCCCCGCGGCGGCCCGGGCGACGTCCCCGGGCCGCTTTCCGACCCCCGATCGCGCCGTTGGCCGAGCCCGCCCCGGGCCGCGGCCCCGGTAAACTGTGGCCATGACGACCCCTGCCCGTGAATTGCTCCGCCGCGTGTTCGGCTACGCCGATTTCCGCGGCGAACAGGCCGCCGTGGTCGAGCACCTGGTCGCCGGCAACGACTGCCTGGTGCTGATGCCCACCGGCGCCGGCAAGTCCCTGTGCTACCAGGTGCCGGCCCTGCTGCGCGAGGGCACCGGCGTCGTGGTCTCGCCCCTGATCGCGCTGATGCAGGACCAGGTCGAGGCCCTGGAGCAGCTCGGCGTGCGCGCCGCCTACCTCAACTCCTCGCTCACGGGCGAGGCCGCCGCCGCGGTCGAGGCCCGGCTGCTGGCCGGCGAACTCGACCTGCTCTACGTCGCGCCCGAGCGCCTGCTCACCGACCGCTTCCTGCACCTGCTCGAGCGCACGCACATCGCGCTGTTCGCGATCGACGAGGCGCACTGCGTCTCGCAGTGGGGCCACGATTTCCGCCCGGAATACCGCGAGCTCAACCTGCTGCACGAACGCTGGCCGCAGGTGCCGCGCATCGCCCTCACCGCCACCGCCGACGCGCCCACCCGGCGCGAGATCGTCGAGCGCCTGGGCCTGGACGAAGCGCGCCAGTTCATCACCTCCTTCGACCGGCCCAACATCCGCTACCGGGTGCTGCTCAAGGACAACGCCCGGCGCCAGCTGCTCGATTTCCTGGCCGCGCACCGCGGCGACGCCGGCATCGTCTACTGCCTCTCGCGCCGCAAGGTCGAGGAAACCGCCGCGTTCCTGGCCGCGCAGGGCATCACCGCCCTGCCCTACCACGCGGGCCTCGACGCCGGCGTGCGCGCCGCCCACCAGCGCCGCTTCCTGCGCGAGGACGGCGTGGTGATGTGCGCCACCATCGCCTTCGGCATGGGCATCGACAAGCCCGACGTGCGCTTCGTGGCCCACCTCGACCTGCCCAAGTCGCTCGAGGGTTACTACCAGGAAACCGGCCGCGCCGGCCGCGACGGCGAACCGGCCGAGGCCTGGCTCTGCTACGGCCTCGGCGACGTGGTGACGCTGCGGCAGATGATCGAGAACTCCGAGGCCGGCGAGGAGCGCCGCTGGCTCGAGCGCCGCAAGCTCGACGTGCTGCTGGGCTACTGCGAGTCCACCCGCTGCCGCCGCCAGACCCTGCTCGCGGCCTTCGGCGAGGACTACCCGCGCGCCTGCGGGAACTGCGACAACTGCCTGGAGCCGCCGCGCACCTGGGACGCCACCGTCGCCGCGCAGAAGGCCTTGTCCTGCGTGTACCGCACCGGCCAGCGCTTCGGCGTCACCCACCTGGTGGACGTGCTCACCGGGTCGGAGAACGAACGCATCCGCCAGCTGGGCCACGACCAGCTCAGCACCTACGGCATCGGCACCGAGCTCGACGCGCGGCAGTGGAAGGGCGTGTTCCGCCAGCTGGTGGCGATGGGGCTGCTGGAAGTGGACGTGGAGGGCCACGGCAGCCTGCGCCTGACCGAGGCCAGCCGGCCGGTGCTCAAGGGTGGCCAGTCGGTGCACCTGCGCGAGGAATCGGTGCGTCGGCGTGAGAAGGCCCCGCGCGGCGCCCGCGGCGGCGGCGCGCCGGCCCCGGTGTCGCTGGAGGCCGCCGACCAGCCGGTGTTCGAGGCCCTGCGCCAGCTGCGCGCCGAGCTGGCGCGCGAGCAGTCGGTGCCGGCCTACGTGATCTTCCACGACGCCACCCTGCGCGCCATCGCCGAGCGGCGCCCGGCCACGCTGGACGCCCTGGGCCAGGTCAGCGGCGTCGGCGCCGCCAAGCTCGAGCGCTACGGCGAGCAGGTGCTGGCGGCCCTGCGCGAGGCCGAGACCGCCTGAGGGTCGGGGCACCGGCGAGTCCATGCCGCGCGCGGGCCTGGCGAAGCCCGTGCATCGACGCGGGCCCGCGTTCACGCGGCATCCATCACCCGCGCCGCGGGACCGGTAACATGGCGCGTCCCCCAAGAAAGCCAGGCTCCATGACCCTCCGCCTCCCGGCGCTCGCCGCCACTGCCCTCCTGCTCGCCCCCGCCCTGGCCCAGGCCGCCTGCCCCGCGCCCGCCGACGGCGGCGAGGATCGCGCCACCTGGCTGCTGCGCTCGGACAACGACCTCTACGGCCGCGAAGGCCAGGACCAGGGCTACACGAACGGCTTCGTGGTGACCTACGTCTCGCCCAACGTCGAGCGCTTCGACGCCGACTGCCTGGCCGCACCGGTGCGCCTCGCCGCCCGCACCCTCGGCTGGCTCGTGCCCGAGGGCGAACAGAACAACGTCGTGCTCGGCTTCCAGCACGGCACCTACACCCCCACCGACGGCACGCGCAGCGACGTGATCCTGGACGACCGGCCCTACGCCGGCGTCGCCACGCTGTCGGTCGCGTTGAATGCACGCCGGGGCAACCAGCTCGGCACGACCCAGCTGCGCCTGGGCATGGTCGGGCCCTCGGCGCAGGCCGAGATGGGCCAGGACTCGCTGCACCGGTGGTTCGGCCGCCCGCGCTTCAAGGGCTGGGACAACCAGCTGCGCGACGAGGTGGTGGTGCAGCTGGCGCACGAGCGCGCCTGGCGCCGCGACTTCGCCACCACCGAAGGCGGCTGGCGCTGGGACGCCATCGGCCACGCCGGCGGCGCCGTGGGCAACCTCGCCTCCTACGCCAACGCCGGCGCCGAGCTGCGCTTCGGCAAGCACCTGCCCGACGACTTCGGCAGCAACCCGCTGCGCCTCGGCGGCGACAACAGCGCCCCGGGCCTGCGCGACGAGAACGTGGAAGCCATCCGCTGGCACGGCTTCATCGCCCTCGACGGCCGCTGGATCGGCAACGACATCCTCTTCGACGGCAACACCTGGAAGGACAGCCACTCGGTCGAAGCCAAGGACGCCGTCGCCGACCTCGTCCTCGGCGTCGCCATCACCCGCGGCCCCTGGAAATTCACCGCCACCCACGTCCGCCGCACCCGCGAATTCGAAGGCCAGCAGGAACTCCCCACCTTCGGCACCCTCACCTTCTCCCGCGCCTTCTGATGCGCGTGCTGGCACCACCGCCCAGCAACGAATGGTGCGAAGCCCCCCCTTGGTAAGGGGGGCGCGCCGACAGGCGCGGGGGATCGGGAGCGAGCATCGGGGCCCGCGATACGAGCGCGCGCAGCGCGTGAGGATCGTGGGGTTCCTCAAATGCGAGTGCATTTGAGGAACATGGGCCGTGATGGATTCGAACCATCGACCAAAAGATTAAAAGTCTTCTGCTCTACCAACTGAGCTAACGGCCCATCGAGACCCGGGCGCGGCTGGCCGTCGCCCGGGGCGGAGATTCTAACTCATCATCCGCGCGAGGCGTAGCGCGTGGGGTCGGGCAGGCCGGCGGCGGCGAAGCCTTCGGCACGCAGGCGGCAGGCGTCGCAGCGCCCGCAGGCCCGGCCCTCGGCGTCGGCCTGGTAGCACGACACCGTGGCCGAGAAATCGACGCCCAGGCGGGCGCCCTCGCGCGCGATGTCGGCCTTGGACATCCGCATCAGCGGCGCATGCACGCGCAGCGCATGGCCCTCGACGCCGGCCTTGGTGGCCAGGTTGGCCAGGCGCTCGAACGCGGCGATGAATTCGGGCCGGCAGTCGGGATAGCCGGAGTAGTCGACGGCGTTCACGCCGCAGAACAGGTCGTCGGCGCCCAGCACCTCGGCCCAGCCCAGCGCGATCGACAGCATAATGGTGTTGCGCGCCGGCACGTAGGTGACGGGGATGCCGGCAGCCGCGGTTTCAGGCACGTCGATGTCGGCCGTGAGCGCCGAACCGCCGATGCTGCGCAGGTCCACCGTCACCACCTTGTGCTCGGCGCCGTGCAGCGCGGCCAGCGCCGCGGCCGCCGCCAGCTCCGACGTATGCCGCTGCCCGTACGACACGCTGAGCGCGTGGCACGCAAACCCCTGTTCCCGGGCCATCGCCAGCACGACCGCCGAGTCCATCCCGCCGGAAACCAAAACCACCGCCTTGCGTTGCTGCTTCGTCATTGCGGGTACCAATAGCGCTTCCTTGACGCGGATTTACGCGGATGAACGCGGATAAAGCAATGGAAGAACCGAGAACGGTTCAATGGTTCTTCGTGCAATTGAACTTTCAAGCTCTTCCACATTTTTGCTCTATCCGCGTTCATCCGCGTAAACCCGCGTCCGAAAAAGCTCACCGCCCCGGCGTGTCGCCCCAGAGGACCTTGTGGAGCTGGAGCTGGAAGCGGACGGGCAGGCGGTCGGCGATGATCCAGTCGGCGAGGTCGCGCGGGGCCAGTTCGCCCTGGCTGGGCGAGAACAGCACCTCGCAGCGTCCGGCGATGCCGTGCTCGGCCACCATCGCGCGGGCCCAGTCGTAGTCGGCGCGGTCGCAGATGACGAACTTCACCTGGTCGTGGGCCGTGAGCAGCGGCAGGTTCGACAGCAGGTTGCGGTGCATTTCCTTCGAGCCCGGCGTCTTGAGGTCGACCACGCGGCTCACGCGCGGGTCGACGCCGGCGATGTCGATCGCGCCCGAGGTTTCCAGCGACACCTCGTAGCCGGCATCGCACAGCGCCTCGAGCAGCTTCAGGCAGCGCTTCTGGGCCAGCGGTTCGCCGCCGGTGACGCAGACGTGGCGGACGCCGTGGCGGGCGACCTCGGCGAGGATGGTGTCGATCTCCCACCACTCGCCGCCGTGGAAGGCGTAGGCGGTGTCGCAGTACTGGCAGCGCAGCGGGCAGCCCGTCAGGCGCACGAAGACGGTCGGCCAACCGACCGCGCGGGCCTCGCCCTGCACGGACAGGAAGATTTCGGTGAGGCGCAGGCGCTCGGCGGCCGTCGATTCCATGGCGGGGACCGGCGCGGGGCCGGGATCAGCGGTTTTCGAGGGCGAGCGTGCGCAGGCGGCTCTCGGCCTTGCCCGCGGCATCGGTGCCGGCGAAGCGGGCCGACACCTGGCGCAGCGATTCCTCGCCCGCGGCGCGCTGGCCCAGGGCGATCTGGCAGTAGCCCAGCTTCAGCAGCGCGTCGGCTTCCTTGCGCGAGCCGGCGTGCTGGGACAGCAGCGCCTGGAAGGCCTCGAGCGCGAGCTCGTAGTTCTGGGTGACGTAATAGCTTTCGCCCAGCCAGTAATAGGCGTTGGGCACCAGCGGGCTGGCCGGGTAGTCGCGCAGGAAGCCCTGGAACAGGCGCGCGGACTGGTCGGCCTCGAAGCGCTCGACCAGGGCGTCGAGCGCGGCCTGGTAGGCGGCTTCCTCGGCGGCGGGGTCGGCGGCGGCCGGGGCAGCGCCATCGGCGGCCGGGGCCTGCGCGGCGGTGGCCGGCGCATTCGCGGGAGTGGCGGCCGGCGCGGCGGGCGCGGCGGCGGGATTCTGGGGTGACGCGGGAGCGGCCGGGGCGGCGCCGCCTTCCAGGCGCGCAAGGCGGCCGTCGAGGTCGAGGTACTGCTGGCGGTTGGTCTGCTTGAGCTGCGCGATCTCGTTCTGCAGCGTCTCGACCTGGTTGCGCAACGACTGCACTTCGGACTGCAGCTGCACGATGCGGTTCTGGGCTTCGATGTTGCCCTGCACCGCCGCCTGGTTGTCGACGTTGGCCTTGTTCTCGAGCAGGGTGACCCGCTCGCCGAGGCTCAGTCGCTGGGCAGCGGCCGGGGTGGCGGCCACGAGGGCCGCCACCACGGTCGCAACGCAAAGGATGCGCTGCCGTCCCATCGCTTACTTCGCGGTGTAGACGATTTCGACGCGGCGGTTCTGCTGCCAGCAGGTCTCGTTGGACTCGCCGCAGGTCGGACGCTCTTCGCCGTAGGACACGACGGTGAGCTGGCCGGCCGAACCACCCGCACCCTGCAGGGCGCCGGAGACGGCGTTGCCGCGGCGCTCGCCCAGGCCCAGGTTGTACTCACGGGTACCGCGCTCGTCGGCATTGCCCTCGAGGGTGATGCGCGACTCCGGACGGTCGTTCAGGTACTTGGCGTGGCAGGCCATGATGGCCTGGAACTCCGGACGCAGGGTGTCCTGGTCGAAGTCGAAGTACACGGTGCGCTGGCGCAGGCAGGAATCGGTGTCCAGGTCAGCCGGGGTGTAGCGGCCGTCGGAAACCGGCTGGGTCACGGCCGGGGTCTCGGTGACGGTCTCTTCGACTTCTTTGGTCTTCTTGGTGCAAGCGGCCAGGGCGACGGTGATCGAAGCGGCGAGCAGCACGCGGGTGGTCATGTTCATTGGGGAAGCCTCTTATTATTCGGGGATGCTGGGGTTGTAGCTGTGACTATTTTCGGCCCGTCCTTGCTTATCTCTGCCTGAACGGTGACCAGGCGGGCTCCCGGACGTCACCATCAGCCAAAACCAAACGCTGCCGCACGCTGCCATCCGCAGACACTGCGAACAGCACTCCGCGCCTACCTTCCTTGGTTGCATAAAGCAGCATGCTGGCATTCGGGGCAAAGCTGGGCGACTCGTCGAGGTTGCCCGGCGACAGCGTCTGCCAGCGCCCTGCCCCGCCAAAACTGCGGTCAAGAACGGCAATACGATAAACGTTTCCGGTGCCCTGCGCCATAGCTATCTTCTTGCCGTCAAAGGAAATACTGGCCTTTGCGTTGGAGTCGCCCTGGAAGCTGACCCGGGTGGCTTCACCGCCCGTGGCCGGCACCTGGTAGACCTGGGGCTTGCCCGCCCGGTCGGAGGTGAAGTACAGGCTCTGGCCGTCGGCCGACCAGACCGCCTCGGTGTCGATCCCGTAGTGGCGGGTCACCTGGGTCAGCTGCCGGGTCGCCAGGTCCATCACGTAGATCTCGGGGTTGCCGGTCCGGGACAGGGTCAGGGCCAGGCGGCGGCCGTCCGGGGAGAAGGACGGGGCGCCGTTGATGCCCTTGAAGCTGGCCAGCACCTCGCGGGCGCCGGTGGTGATCTCCTGCACGTAGATGGTCGAGTTGCCGCGCTCGAAGCTGACGTAGGCCAGCTTGCGGCCGTCCGGACTCCAGGCCGGGGACAGCAGGGGCTCGCGCGACTTCACCACCGTCTGCGGGTTGAAGCCGTCGGAGTCGGCGACCATCAGGGCGTACTGGATGTTGCCGCCCAGGCCATTGGCCGTGACGTAGGCGATGCGGGTCCAGAAGGCGCCGCGGACGCCGAGGATCTTCTCGTAAACCTGGTCGGCGATCTGGTGCGCCACGTCGCGCATGCCGCGGGCGCGGCCGCCGACGGCCAGGCC